>OCVV012873118.1_pt1 | contig 44469 bp, 39 predicted proteins | sample 1539721 | NCBI WGS metagenome assembly OCVV01 (sample SAMN02144230, study PRJEB22623) | gut metagenome | biome: sheep rumen | host: Ovis aries | place: New Zealand | reverse complement strand
AATGTATTTTTGCTCCGCAGAAGTGAAGTGGGCTTCGTTTTTCCAAGTATCATTCTGCTGCGCAAAAATACTCCTCGCGGCGTACATGCCGCCGCTGCGGATTGGAATCAGGGGGAAGAATCCCCCTGATCACCCCTTCTGGCAAACGTTAGATCGGCTATTGATTCCGTGGGGCTGGAAAAGCTGTTTGTCCGCGGCGGGTAATGTGCCGCTACCGTATATTTTAGTCTTTTCTGTGCAAAAAAGCAATTTCGAACCTGTCATGGATCCATCAAAAACATGGCAAAAAAGGGGCAGCGAAACGGAGAAATGAAAGGAGATTCTTCATGCGGCTGATCATGGTGCGTCACGGAGAGCCCAATTATGAAAAAGACTGCCTGACCGAAACGGGCAGGCAGCAGGCGGCGGCGGCGGCCGAGCGTCTTACCAGGGAGGGGATCACGGCGGTGTATTCCTCCCCCATGGGCAGGGCGCGGGAAACGGCGTCCTTTACGGCGGAACGGCTTCACCTGCCGGTCCAGGTGCTCGATTATATGCACGAGATTTCCTGGGGCGGGCCGGACATTCCGGAGCACGGCCATCCCTGGACCCTCAGCGACAGGATGATTTCGGAGGAGAACTACGACTTCCGGATGGAAGCCTGGCGGGAGCATCCGTATTTCAAGGGAAACGCGGCGGTACAGTATCTGGACATGATTGCGGAAAAGATCGACGGGTTCCTGGAAACTTTAGGCTACCGCCACGAGGGAGTCCGCTTCCTCTGCGGGGAAAACACGGACCGGACCGTCGCCCTGTTCAGCCACGGCGGGTCCGGAGCCTGCGTACTGTCCCACCTGCTGGCCCTGCCCTTCCCCTACGTGTGTACGGTGCTGCCGTATGATTTTACGTCCATCATCATCCTGGAATTCCCCAACCGCCCGGGTGAATACGTTCATCCCCGTCTGGAGCTGTTCAACGATATTGCCCACATCAGTCGGCCGGGGTCGGGGCCGGCGATTCAGAAGGAGCCGGATTAATTCTGATTCGGCGGTTCCACCCACCGGACGCCGTGCTTGTTCGCCCACCCGGCCGCATAGCTCCCGGCGTCCGTGACGAGCAGGACCCCGTCCCCGAAGGCGCCATCACCGATGGAGGCGATGTTCTCCGGCATCTGAACCACCGTCCCGGCGGGCAGGCCGGCAAAGGCTTCTTCCTCGATGGCCGTCAGGGAGGCGGGGAGAGTGAAGTTCACACAGACCGGCAGATAATGCTTTTCCGCCGTCAGAAGCGGGTCGTTTCCCTCCTCCGTCTGAACGGCGCTCCACTGCTCGGCGGTTCCGGCGTAATGGATGTCCATCAGGCTCTTGCAGCCGTAAAAGGCATACGGTTCGACATGCGTCAGGGCCAGCGGAATGGACAGACGGGCAAGCCCATCGCAGCCCGCGAAGGCCATATAGTTCAGGCGCTGAAGATGGTTGGGGAGAATCACTTCCGTCAACCCGGAGCAGAAAAGGAAAGCCGCGTCGTTGATTTTCGTCACGCTGTCCGGAATGAGAATTTCCGACAGGTTAGCGCATCCACGGAACGCCCCGACCCCGATTTCAACCGTGGCAAAGGGGACCTGATAAGAGGAAACCGTCTTTCCCGCGGGATAGCAGACCAGGGTTTTCCTGTCCCGTGTAAAAAGGACCCCGTCTTCCGAAACGGAAAAGACCGGGCTGTCGGGCGCCAGCTGAAAAGCGGACAGGCGTTCACACTCAGAAAAGGCATAATCTCCGATACTGGAAACCCCGGCCGGAAGGCGGATGCTTTGAAGGCTTGTACAGCCTTCAAAAGCGGACGCGCCGATCTTCGTCAGGCTGTTCGGCAGATAGACTTCCGAGAGGCTTTCGCACTGGCTGAAGGCGTTTTCGCCGATGCTGGTGACGCCGTCCTGTATCAGGATTTTGCGGACGGGTACCTGTTCAGAGCTCCAGGGTTTTACAGTTTCGGGCAGGTCGTCCATTACGCCAGTTCCGGTGATGATCAGTAATCCATCTTTATACAAAGTCCAGGTAAGCTGGCTGCCGCATGCCCCGGTTTTTTCGACGGCAGGCACATTTTCGTCAGAGTAATTTCTGTCTGATACGGCAATCTGATCCGCAGAATAGAGATTGATCGTTGTACTGTCGTATATATAGGTCAGGGAATGGGAATTATCTTTAAAGTTGAATATATATCCGGTGTTTCCGCCGCTTTGATAGCGTTCGCTGTAGCCTGCCATGAATAAGTAATCCGGATACCCGGCCATGCCCTCGTCGCAGTTGGTGACGTCCACCAGATAGCTGAACCCGCCGTCCACGGACACCAGGTTCCACATATGGTTGCTGGACCCCAGGGTGCCGGTCACTAAGGAAACGGAGACGGACGCCTGAAAGGCCGACAGCTCGCACAGGTATTTGAACGCCTTGGCGTAGCCCTCGCAGACCACCTTCGTCTCCGGGTCTCCGTCGAACACCCAAATTAGCTGCCAGGGGTTGCCGTAGGGGGCTCCCTGACGGACGGCGTCGTAATTGTAGGAAGACAGTTCGCAGATGGCGTCCTTGAAGGAACGGAGCTTCTGAGCATCCCCTTCTTCCGCGTGCTGAGCGGCGATACCGCGCGCGGTTTCCGCGGCGGAGGAGATGGAAGCGGCTAAATCTGTATTAAACGACGTGGAATGATCCGCCTGATCGGCGGAAAACTCGGGCGCGACATGCATGGAAACGACCATTTTTTGATTCTGAAAAACGGAGATTTTTCCAACCGAATATCCATCCGAATATACGTACCGTTTATAGCTGTATGTCTTGTTGAACCAGTACAGATCATATGAAAGATTTGCGATCAGGGCGTTCACCACCGTGCGGATGTCGAAACCTGCCAAGATGAAGTAAGCGTCCATCACGCCAGCGGCAATGTCGCCGGTCTCTGTTCGGATGGAAACGAGGTCTGGATTGACTTTTTTCAGCTGGTCCAGGCTATAGACAAGTCCCTCTGCGTCGCTGCCGACGTCGATCTCAAACACCGTCGACCCCAGCTCCCCGGCGGCGACCTGCTGAACCAGGGGCTTGAGCAGGTTGTAGATTTTGAGGTTCAGCCCGGAAAGCCGGGCATCCCGTTTTGTGATCTCCGTCCTCAGCCCAAAGGCGCGGTCGATATACCCTTCCAGGGCGGCGCTGCTGTCCAGCCCGGAAGAGACCTCTACGCTTTCCCAGCCTTCCCCAGCCAGGGAAAGGGCCTCGGCATGTGAAAACACCGCGCCCATCAGCAGCAGACAGGTCAGGAAAACGGCAGACAGTGTTTTCATCATACGGGCTCCTTTGTTTGATTTCCAGTGTACAAAAGCGATGCTTTGGTTCAGTATAAAACAAAATGTGTGAATTTTTCAACGTACAGCCGTAAGATAGCCGTGTTTTTACAAAAAAACCGCCACGGAAAGCCCGCGGCGGGAAAAATGTGTAACGATTGGATTTTGAATTAAATCTGCCGGAGCAGCTTACACGCACCCATGAGCGACCATGGCGTCGGCGACCTTCAGGAAGCCGGCGATGTTGGCGCCGGTGACGTAGTTGTCCTCCTGGCCGTATTCGGTGGCGGCGGAGTCGATGGCCTTGAAGATGTTTTCCATGATGCCGTGCAGGCGGGCGTCGACCTCGTCGAAGGTCCAGCTCAGGCGCAGGGAGTTCTGGCTCATTTCCAGGGCGCTGACGGCGACGCCGCCGGCGTTGGCCGCCTTGCCGGGCACGAAGTAGACCTTGTTCTGCTGGAGGTACTGGGTCGCTTCCAGGGTGGTGGGCATGTTCGCGCCTTCGCAGACGGCGAGGCACTTGTTGGCCACCAGGGCTTTGGCGCCGTCCAGATCCAGCTCGTTCTGGGTCGCGCAGGGCAGGGCGATGTCGCACTTGACGGTCCAGATGCCGCGGAAGCCTTCGGTATAGGTCGCGCCGGGGACACGGGCGGCGTATTCCTTGATGCGGCCGCGCTCGACCTCTTTGATCTGCTTGACGACGTCCAGGTTGATGCCGTTTTCATCCACGACGTAGCCGTTGGAGTCGCTCATGGCGATCACCTGGCCGCCCAGCTCGGTGGCCTTCTGCGCGGCGTAGATGGCCACGTTGCCGCTGCCGGACACCACCACGCGCTTGCCCTCAAAGGACAGGCCGTGTTTGCGCAGCATGGCGTTGGTCATGTAGCACAGGCCGAAGCCGGTGGCTTCCTTGCGGGCCAGGGAGCCGCCCCAGGTCAGGCCCTTGCCGGTCAGCACGCCCTCGTACAGGCCGGTGATCCGCTTGTACTGGCCGTAGAGATAGCCGATCTCGCGGGCGCCGACGCCGATGTCGCCGGCGGGGACGTCCTCGTCCTTGCCGACGTATTTATACAGCTCCGTCATGAAGCTCTGGCAGAAGCGCATGACCTCGTTGTCGGACTTGCCCTTGGGGTCAAAGTCGCTGCCGCCCTTGCCGCCGCCGATGGGCAGGCCGGTCAGGCTGTTCTTGAGCACCTGCTCAAAGCCCAGGAACTTGATCACGGATAGGTTGACGCTGGGATGGAGACGCAGGCCGCCCTTGTACGGGCCGATGGCGTTGTTGAACTGGACGCGGTAGCCGCGGTTGACCTGCACCTGGCCCTTGTCGTCCACCCACGGGACGCGGAACATGATGATGCGATCCGGCTCCACAAAACGGTCCAGCAGACCAATTTTTTCATATTCGGGATGTTTGTCAAAGACGGGCGAAAGGGCCTCCAGCACCTCGGTGGCCGCCTGCAGGAATTCCTTCTCCTGCGGGTTGCGGGCCTTCAGGCCGTCAAATACGCGCTGTACATATGCGTTCATAGAGAAAATCTCCTTTCCGTTTGCTCCTTTGCAGACAGAAGCCTTGTATACAGCGGATATTTTATGACAGGAGACCTCAAGAATCAATAGGAAGGATGTTTTTTGAGTGCATTTTCAGACAGTGATCAGTCTTTGACTGATCACTGTCTGGGACGGGGACTACGTCCCCTTCCCACGCTTTCCCCTACGGATTTGCCTCTCGCCCTTTCAGGGCTCCCGGGCGGCAAATCCGCAAGGAATGTATTTTTGCTCCGCAGAAGTGGGGAGGTCTTCTCTTCCCGGCTATGATTCTGCTCCGCAAAAATACCTGCCCAGGGCCTACCGGCCCGTTCTTCGGTGAAAACTGTCCACTGGACAGTTTTCCGGGCCCTCAGAACCCCGCGGCGCGCATGTCGCTGCTGCGGATTTCAATCAGGGGGAGGAATCCCCCTGATCACCCCCTCTGTTAAGTGTTTGATTTGCCTTTGATTTCAGAAGTCTGAATAGATACGATCCTCAAATGAAAAAGCAAGCGCCGGAAAACGAACTTCCGCCGCTTGCTTGTCTGTCAGTGATGGGTTTTAAATTATCTGTATCTCGGAGTGCTGAAATAGGTGCAGGGATACAGGTACTTATACACCCGGGCGCCGTGGCCTTTTTCGTACCAGTAGTTCAGGAAATCGCCGCTGCCGGATACCAGTTCCAGCGTCCCGTCGGTGTATTCCCCGTAAATGGGGGTATCTTCCTCGTAGTGGTGGAGATACATGCCGTGGTAGTCAGAAGCGTCCTCCGCTCCCATGGCCTCAAAATACGCTTCCAGGTCTGTGCTGGGATAGGTCGGATCGTCCCACTCGTAGAACTTGTTGGTGCCGTGGTCTTCCAGGATGGTGGTGGTATAGGGCATGTAGGTGATCTTGTAGCGTTCCTTCGCGCTGGTGGCATAGGTGATCTTGTAGCCCCACAGGAACTGGCCGGAGTTGTTCTTCCAGTCGCTTTCCACCCGGACGATGTAGTTGATGTCGTCCGGATAGGTGGTGACGACCTGGGAGATATACCAGGTGGTGTAGTAAAAATGCACGTAGGAATCTTTGCCGGGGACGGCGTTTTTGTAATGACTGAGGTCCAGATGGTTTTCCTTTGTCATATTGACAAATTGACTGTTGGTAAAATTGAACTCTTCTACAAAGATACCGTCCTGATAAAGCTTGATACTGACGTAGCCGTCCATCGGCGTAACCACGCCGTCAAAAACGCCCAAGTCTTCTAAATCTAATTTGGTGTAGTCGAAAGTATCGATGTAATAGGATTCACCGTCTTCCAGGGTAATAATGATCACATTGCCCTTGAGATTGTGCTTTACGGTTTTGCCTTCTGAATCCTTTTTAAATATATAACGGTCGCCGGGGACTACCACGCGTTCGTAGCGTACGGTCGTGACCGCGCCGTCGATTCCGGTCTTGTAAAAATCGTCGGGGATGGAGTATTCCACCCACACCGGGGTCCCGTTGCGGCGGTACAGGACGGTCACGCCGTCCTTGCTGGCCATGTAGGCGCCGTCCAGCATTTCCTGCGGAACAGGATCGCCGGCCGTATGATCCGCGGTGGTGGCGGCCCACACCCGTTTCTCTTTGCCGTTCTCATCCTTGACCACCATGGTGCCGGAAACGATGCCGGGCTGCAGCTTGTGCCCCGAGGAAGAAACCCTAGCATAGCCGGCTTCGTTGACATTGATGTATTCGATGCCTTCGGACCAGAGGACGGCCGCCCATTCCGGCTGTTCGGAGAAGAACAGCTCGATGTCCGGCTCGCTGACCGGCAGGATCGGGCAGGGATCGGTCGGATCCTTCGGATTCCCGTAGGTGGCGATGCTCTGCGTGCGGGTGAAAAGGGCGATGTACTCCGGCATGTCCGGCAGATGCAGCCGTTCGATTTTATTCGGGATATAGACACTGACCCCTGCGTCATATTCCGCCTGGACGGCCGCGGGAACGGCTGCCAGCAGGGCGGCGATCAGCAGAACGCTCAGGAAGCGGTACTGTTTCTTCATCTTTTTCAACCTCTCTCATAGGGGGCGTCAGCGGACAGCTTGTCCGCAGGAAAACGGAAGGAGACCATTCCCCGGGCGTTCGTGCGCGCGGGAACCGGTCTGCCCAAAACCTCTTTTTCCTCCTATATTATAACCCCGTCCGGAATGGCTGTCAATCGCGGAACGGGGTTTTGTGTACAAATTATGAACAATTTTTACGCAATGGTTACGGGCAAAGCGGAACAAAATACCGTATGACGTGATAAAAAAGATTATCAAGCATAAGAACCGGGGGTGGTTTGGAGGGGCCGCAGCCCCTCCAAGTGTAATCCGCAGCAGCGACATGCGCGGTGCGAGGATGAATTTTTGTGGAGCGGAGCTTGCGGAGCGGGAGCAAAAATTCTTTCCTTACGGATTTTCCGCCCGGGAGCGAAGCGAGAGGAAAATCCGCCCAAGGGGTGGCATTGGCGGGGGAAGGATTCCCCCGCCAAAGGACTTTAGTTTACTCTTTCATCCCCAAAGAAGAACAGCGCAACCGTCCCGGGGCCCGTGTGGCTGCCGATGGTGGTACCGATGGAGTTGATCAGCACCTTACCGTTCAGGTGAGGAAAGAGCTGTTCCACCAGGTCGGCCACGGCCCGGGCGTCCTCCGGGCAGGCGGACATGCTGATGAAACACTTTCCGTCGTAGTCCAGGCCCTTGTTCGCGTGCTCGGCCATTTTGTCCACGATCTGGGCGATGACCTTTTTCTTGGTGCGGATCTTCTCCCGGGGGATCAGGCGGCCCAGGTTGTCCATATTGAGCAGGGGGCAGATGCGCAGCAGGGTGCCCACGAAGCCGGAGGCTTTGCTGATGCGCCCGCCCCGGACGTAGAAAGTCAGATCGGTGGAGAAGAACCAGTGATGGACGTGCAGCCGGTTTTCAATGGCCCAGACCTTGAGCCGGTCGATGTCGTAGCCCTCGTCCCGGCGGTCGGCCAGGGCGTCCATCAGCAGGCCGTAGCCGGAGGACGCACCGAGGGAGTCGACGACGTAGATCTTCCTCTCCGGGTACTTGGCCCGCAGCTGGTCCGCGGCGGCCATGGCGGAATTGATGGTGCCGGAAATGCCGCTGGACAGGGTGACGTGCAGGATGTCCTTTCCATCCTTCAGGAAGGGCTCGAAAAAGGCCAGATATTCTTCCGCGTTCACCTGACTGGTGCGGGTCTCCGCCCCGTCCGCCATCGCCTGGTAAAACTGATCAAAGGGCATGGTCTGCCCCAGGTCGTCCGGCAGGTCCTTTCCGTTCAGCTGGTAGTGGAAGCAGACGTAATGGATGTCCCGCTTTTCAAAGTGCTCCTTGGAAAGGTCGGCGGTGGAACAGCAGCTGATGATGTAATCGGGTTTCATAAAACTACTCCTTTGAACTCAATCAAAAACCGTTTCCTGCGCGGAGCGGGAAACGGCGCGAGGGGCAAAATAATATAGTTGAGTTTCGCCAATGGAAGGATTATTCCAAGTCCGCCTCGTCCACCATGTCCAGGAATTTCTGGAACACGGCGTCCGCCAGGGCTTCGTCCTCGATGGAGACGTAGATGTCTTCCCCGTTTTCGTCCTGCTCGATTTTCAGGATGACGACGTTGCCCTCTTCCTCTTCGTTTTCCTCGTCCTCATCGGCCAGCATGAGGGCGACGTACAGCTCTCCCTGGTAGTCGATGGTGGTCATGTACTCAAACCGGGTGACGTTGCCGTCGTCGTCGGTCAGTTCGATGATTTCGGGCAGCTCGTTGTCGTTCTCCCCGCCTTCCTCCATGCGGAGGTTCTTTTCATTGTCAGCCATAGGTTGCTCCTTTTTTTCCCGTTCTTTGTCCAGCCACGTCTGCAGAATGACGGCGGCGGCTACTTTATCCACATGGTTGCGACGGTCCTCCCGGCGCATGCCGCCCTTGATCAGGGCGTTCTGCGCGGAGACGGTAGTGAGCCTCTCGTCGATCCATTCCACCCGGAAGCCGAGGCCCTCCACGACCTTCAGAAAATCCTGTACTTTTTTCGCCTGGAAGCCCAGGCTGCCGTCCATGTTGTAGGGCAGGCCGCTGACGATCAGCTCCGCCCCGGTCTCACGCATGATGTCCGCGATCTTCCGGCTGTCCGGCCCCCAGCCCACGCTCTGAATCACGCAGTAGGGCGAGGCGATCAGCCGCGTTTCGTCGCTCAGGGCGACGCCGATGCGTTTATCCCCCACATCCAGGCCCAGTACGCGGCCCATCAGCGGGAAAAGTTCCCCTCTACATAGTAGCGCACCAGCTCCTCCAGAATTTCGTCCCGCTCCAGACGGCAGATGAGGCTCCGGGCGTTGTTGTAGCTGGTGATGTAGGTCGGATCCCCGGTCAGGATGAAGCCCGTCAGCTGGGTGATGGGGTCGTACCCCTTCGCTTCCAGCGCGCTGTAGACGTGGGCCAGAATGGCCGAAGCGGTCTCCTGCCCCTCGGTATACCGGGTGAATTTGGTGGTACCGTTCAGCTGAGTCACGGAGATCATCCCCTTTCTGTTCACGTTCTGTTCACATTATACACTATTTTCAACATCACCGCAACAGGGATTTTTGATAAAAACAGCATGAATTCGGCGGCTGGAAGGAAAGTTTTCTTTGCCAGAGGACCGGGGCCAGCCGCGGCCGTCAAAATAATGAAGCAGGAGGGTTTGACAAACCTTCCTTTCCGGCTCTATAATGCTTTTTATACGGCAGGACGCCGGGCGGGTTGGCCCGGCGGCCGCCGGAATATTATGCGGCCGGTAGCCGCGTAAAAGCGGGGCAGCAAGTCCCGTCAAGGAGGTTTTATGTATGGATAAGGAACAGTTTCTCAGCGTGTACCGGCATTCGCTGGCGCACATCCTGGCCAAGGCCGTGATCGAGATGTACGGCAAGGAAGTGCAGTACGCCATCGGCCCGCAGATCGCGGACGGGCTGTACTACGATTTCCTGCTGCCCGCTTCCGTCACCCAGGAGGATTTCCCGAAGATCGAAGAAAAGATGAAGGAAATCATCAAGCGCCGCGAAGCCTGGACCCGCAAGGAGGTCACCCGCGCCGAAGCGCTGGAGATTTTCAAGGGCCAGAAGTATAAGACGGAGCTGATCGAAGAGCTGCCGGAGGACGAGACCATTACGATCTACTGGACCGGCGACGACTTTGTCGACCTGTGCCGCGGCCCCCACGTGGAAAACAGCCAGGAGCTGATGAGCGTGGCGTATGAAATCCACGCCCTGTCCGGCGCGTACTGGCGCGGCGACGAGCACAAGGATATGCTGCAGCGCATTTACGTCTGGGCCTTCCCCACCCGGGACGAGCTCAAGGCGCACAAGGCCCTCATCCAGGAAGCGCTGGAGCGCGACCACAAGAAGCTCGGCCCCCAGCTGGACCTGTTTATGATGGATCCCACCGCTCCCGGTATGCCCTATTGGCTGCCCCGCGGCTGGAAGATGTACAACGCCCTGCTTTCCTTCTGGCGCGGCATCCACGAAGAGCACGGTTACCAGGAAATTTCCGGCCCGGTGCTCTCCAAGAAGGAGCTGTGGGTGACCTCCGGCCACTGGGATCATTATATGGACGGCATGTTCATCCTGCCCGGCGAGACCCTCGACAGCCCGGACACCATGGCTTTAAAGCCCATGAACTGCCCCAACGCCATCAAGGTGTTTATGAATAAGGGCCGCTCCTACCGCGACCTGCCCTTCCGCATCAACCAGGTGGACGTCATTCACCGCAAGGAAAAGAGCGGCGAGCTGAACGGCCTGTTCCGCGTGCAGGAGTTCCATCAGGACGACGCGCACATCCTCGTCACCGAGGAGCAGATCGCCGATGAGATCAAGGACATCATGTCCATCGCCACGGAAATCTACAACACCTTCGGCCTGACCTACGCGGCGGAGCTCTCCACCCGTCCGGATGACTACATGGGCGATATCGAGGTGTGGAACCGGGCCGAGCAGGACCTCAAGAACATCCTTCTCGAGGTCTATGGCGAGGGCAACTTTGAAATCAACGAGGGCGACGGCGCTTTCTACGGCCCGAAGATCGACCTGAAGATGAAGGACGCCCTGGGCCGCGAGTGGCAGATGGGCACCATCCAGCTGGACTTCCAGCTGCCTCTGAACTTCGACATGAAATACGCCGCCAGCGACGGCACCCAGAAGCGGCCCGTGATGATCCACCGGGCGATCCTGGGCTCCTTCGAGCGCTTCATCGGCATTGCGATCGAGCACTTCAAGGGCTCCTTCCCGTTCTGGATGAACCCCTATCAGGTAGCCGTCGTCCCCATCCGCGTGGAGAACAACGACTACGCCCGCGAGGTGGCCGAGAAGCTGATCCGCGCCGGCATCCGCGTGGAAGCCGACTACGCCGACAAGAATATGAACGAGAAGATCAAGGCCTATAAGAAATATAAGGATCCCTACATCCTCGTTCTGGGCAACAAGGAAGCCGAGACGGGCACCGTCTCCGTCACCATCCGCGGCGTCAAGGAACAGCTCCACGGCGTCCCGGTAGACACCTTCCTGGCCATGTGCGAAAAGATGAACCGGGAGCACAGTTTGGAACTGATGACCAAGGCGTGAGAATTAATGCGTAATGGTAACTGTTCAGTCATTGACTGAACAGTTACCGCATGGGGGTTTTGCGACCCCCCTACGGAACCCTCCAACGGATTTGCCTGTCGTCCCTAACGGGACTCCCGGGCGGCAAATCCGCAAGGTATGCATTTTTGCTCCCGCAGAAGTGAAGTTGTCTTCTTTTCCCAAGGCATATTCTGCTCCGCAAAAATGCTCCTCGCGGCGTACATGCCGCCGCTGCGGATTTGTCATCAGGGGGAGGAATCCCCCTGATCACCCCCACCGTCAAAAGGCAAACATCTTTCGATCTTAGGGGACTGAATAGTTAAGCGTAATGCGTAATGCGTAATCCGCGCCGGGGGCGCGGAAGAAGATTATAATATAATATGTAGGAACCGCGGCGGAACGGAAGCGTTTCGCCGCGGTTTTTTGCTGCGCAAAATTGTCTCCAAAGCGCAACGGCTTTGTTTCAAAAACCGGAAAAGACGTAATATCCGTTCAGAAAAATAAGACAGATAATACGGCTTTTATACGCAAGACTTACAATTCCCTCAAGCTTCGCCCAGGCCCGTTGACAGGGCGAAAACGCCGTTGTACCATGTGTTTGCGCCAAAGGAATTGGTAGATAATCCAAGAAAAGAGGTTATGCAGAATGAAGCGCTTCATCCGGTTGCTGAGCGTATCGCTCGCCGCCATCCTGTTGCTGTCCGCCGCGGGCGTCTCGTTTGCCGCCGACGATACGACAGTGTACATTCCGCACATCATTAAAAAGCTGGGCCTGCCCGACATGCCCGACTACATCACCCTGAAGACCAAGACGGACCGCGCGGTGATGAAAAACAGCCGCGGACAGGTCGTATACCAGACTGAGACCTGGTATAATGACAACGGCGTGGCCTATACGACCACCAAGTATGACTATAATGGAAACCCCATCCCCGTCTACGGCACCACGGAGGGCGCGGACATCACCCTGCAGTTCTCCGAGAAGCCGGACTGGGCCGGCGTGATCTGGGCGACCGGTTATGAAACGCTGACCGTGGACGATTCCGGCATGGCCGAAACCTCCATGGTGGGCCACAACATGCAGCCGGGCATCAACATCGTCAAGAGCGTCTGCGATCCGCTGACGGGCGAGCTTCTGGAATATCAGCACGACGGGGGCGATTACGCCTATCTGGCCGGCAAGGGCAACGTGGCCGTGCAGTACGGCCGCAGCGGCTCGGTCAACTATGTGGAATACACCGTCCAGGAAGACTTCTTTAAGACCGGCATGAGCGGCGCTTCCACCGTCATCCGCTGGGAGCCTGTCCAGATCGCTACCGACTGCTACAAGGAAGCTCAGCAGGGACGCTGCTCCTACATCGTCTGGGAAAACGGCGATCCCATCACCTATGTGCCGGACGACGGCCTGGAAGATCCTACCCTGGTTGACTCCGGGAGGACGGATTCCTTCGTCACCAACCAGTGGGGCAACCTCGCCTACGATGACGACGGCAACATCTGCTGCTATCAGAACGGCAAGACCACCTTCATCCCGGTAGACGGCACTGCCATCTATGACAAGGCCACCAACCGCATCTACGACGCCCAGGGCAATGTGCTGATGATCCTGCCCGAAGACGTTTGCTGCTGCGACAAGCCGCAGGAAATCGTCGTGGATCCGAATTTCCCGTCGAATTATCCGCAGTATGTGCAGATTCCCGTCTGCGTCTACAAGGAAGCGACGCCCCTGACCGTCTGGTACATCTCCAGGGTGACCGCCACCTATCCCTCCGGCAACAACATCGTCGAGGTGGAGGCGGACTGGCGCAACGACGAAAAGAAGACCCTCGCCAGCTACCGGATCACCTATGAACCCAAGCAGGGCGAGCTGTACAAGATCACCTATTCTCCGACGACCACCACGATGTTTGAGGATCACCAGACCGGCACCATCGAGCCCTGGGGCGCCTCCACCGCACCGAGTACCAGCCTGGAAGCCTACATTAAGAAGAACTCCGATCCGGGCGACAGGTCCTATATCAACTTCAGGGGCATGTATCTGCACCACTACACCGAGGACGAGGTGCTGAGCGGCCTGTACACCAGCGGCAACACCGTTCTGTGCTCCGGCAGCGGCAACAATCTCCGCAAATGGTATAAGTTCAACGGCACCACCACCCTGGAGAATGGCATGAAGAGGAACAACCTCGGCAAGCAGGTCAAGAAGAATGGACTGAAGCCCTGCACCTCTTTCATCAGCCCCCGCGTCGTCGACTGACGAAAACGACATATCAGCCACCACCGGCCGCGAGAAGCATCCCGCGGCCGGTTTTTAAAAGAAACAAACCGTTTACAATTTGTTAAGTTTGCGAAACAAAAACTTAACAAAAAAGACCTTTTATTTTAACGGAGCTGGAACAATTTCGGCCGCGGGAAGCATTGAAAAATGAGGAATTTTCGTGTATATTATTTACGTGCAGAATTATGCGAATTTCGTGCGCCGCGGCCGGGAATTCCGGTGTTTAAGAGCGCACCGTTCATGGAGTAAGGGGGTTAAACTTATGAAGAACAACATCCGTAAGCTGGCCGTACTGGCGATCGTCGCCATGCTGCTGACGCTGGTTCCGCTTGCTTCCATAGCGGAATCCAAAATGACTGTTACAGGTGATTTTGTCAATTTCCGCGCATCCTATGCCGGTGGCGGAAAGGTGCTGGCCTGCTTGCGCAAGGGCACTGTGGTTACGAAGCTGAGTAATCAGATCTATAACGGCGGATGGTATCATGTCAGCTATAACGGTCAGAGCGGCTATATCTGGGGTCAGTATCTGAAGGACGTTAGCAGTTCGTCCAACAATAAGACGAATGCGAATACGGAAAAATCCACAACAACGAACACAACGAACACCACTACAAATAATAAGAGCAAAGCTGCAGAGATCGTAGCAAAAGCAAATGCACCTGTCGTACGGAATAATGACACGGTTCGTGCTACGGTGACCAAACAGACGAATGTACGCGCCACTGCAAGTACGGCGGCCAAGGTGGTGGCTACGCTCAAAACCCGTACCACGGTTTCTGTTCTGAGCCGCAAGAATAATTACGTCTACATCACGACCAGCAAGGTATCCGGTTATGTTCCCGCCAACAGCATTGTGCTGAACAACACCAAGGCCAGGACCGTGACTGTGAAAAAGACCAGCAACGGTAATTATAAGATCTATACGGGCTCTACCGGTTCTGGAAAAGTCCTGACAACAGTGAACGTTAACAGCAAAATCACCCTGCTTCATCAGGGGAGCAACTGGTCTTATGTCAAAGCTGGCAACGTATACGGATATATCTCCAAGAATGTCTATACGACAGGAAAAGCCAGCAATTGAGCGGTTGACAAACAGAAGAATGACGCGCCATGATCGGCGCGTTTTTCTTATGCACAAAAAAAATAAAAACGAAGTGCAAAGTGAAGATGACAGCTTTCTTTCAGAAATCTAAATTTTTTTTGAAGGGCGGAAAATGGAGCAAAAACATCTTGAGAAATAGGAGAAACTGAGATATAATATTAAAGAAACTAATGGATAAGAATCCATGAAAGAGAGGAATGCACTATGAAAAAGTCGGCTCGAATTATGGCTTTGGCGCTGATTGCTGTCAGTCTACTGTCCCTTTCCGCGGCTGCACTGGCGGAGGATCTGACCGCCTATATTCCGAACAGGGTCGTAAAGTTGGATCTGCCCGGTTATGAAAACGCCCGCTATGATGAATACACCTATGACGGAGATCCCTTCCAAACCGGTCAGGAAGGCGGTAAGACTACGGTGTACTGGGAAAAGGTTCGCGTGGCTGGCCACAAATATGTTTTCAAGAACGGTGAAAAAGTAGAAAAGTACGCGGAATACGATACCCTATATATCCCCCGCGTCCGCACCACTTATCCAAAAGGCAACTACATCCGCAAGATCGAAGCGAACTTCCGCAACGACGCTGCCCGGTCCCTGGTGGATTATCTGATCACCTACCAGACCAGCGACACGGAGAAGTATACCGTCCGTTACGCTGCCGCCAACGTCACCATTCTGGAAACACATGAATACCAGATGACGCCCACCGGCGGCAAAATCACCAGGAAGATCACTTTCTCCAAGTGGGACGGCAAGCAGATTTCCGCCAAGCTGAACGACAACCAGTTCCTTCACCGCTACTACCAGGACCAGATCCTGGAAGGCTGGTATGACGCCGACGGAGAAATGACCCTCAAATCCGGCAGTGGCAAAAACTTCCAGAAGTGGTACCGTTGGGAATATTGGACCGGCAAGGTGGTTGAGGTCTTCAAGCGCGGACTTAAGCCCGTCACTGCATTCAAGAGCCCCCGCGTTCAGTAACAGAAACAAAGAACTTTATCATGCAGAGAACCCGCCGCAGCAGGATGGCCGCGGCGGGTATTCATATAAGTAGAAAATATCTGTTTTTGCCTGCGTTCACATACTGGCAAAGGGTGTTCATAATTTGCTCATATTTTTTCTAAAAACCTATTGACAATGGAAGAAAGCGGGTTTATAATACATTCAAACCAACAAAGTTGGCGAAAAAAAGAGAGAGGTAAAAAACTATGAAGAACATCACCAAAATCCTGAGCGTCGCTCTCGTAGCGATGATGGTGCTGTCTCTGTCAGCGGTTGCGCTGGCTGACACGCCGTCTGTCTACATCCCCAAAAAGCTGGCGAAACTGTTAGATGCAAGTCTGGATGATTTTCAGATTCCGACGCTGAAAACAAAAGTTACCGGTCTCCAGGGAATGAAAGATAAAGCTGGCAAGCCCATTATGAGCACAACATGCAAGGACAAGTATACCGGAGAATATGTTCAGGCGAAAGGTATTACGGAAGACTCCGTGATGCAGTTCCAGTTCTCTGAAAAACTTGATTGGTTCGGAACTACTTTGAGCGCGCTGGATGGCGGCTGGACAAACATTGAACTTGATGAAACTGGTTATGGTGAACTGGAAGTTGGCGAACTGCATCATCAGATCCCGCGTTGGGGCAATTTCCAGGGCGGCAAGGATTATGGCGCTTACAGTGAAACCTTCGAGTTTGAGAATACTGGAAAATGTGTCAAGGTTACTGTGACTCTGAAAGACAGCGAAGACTTCTTCCGTACTGGTATGGAAGGCGGCGTCATGAGCATCACCTTTAATAAGGTCAATGTTCAGCTCGACAGCAAGAACGAAACCGCTACTACCGATGTTTGGTACGTTTCTCATGTTTCTGCCAAGTATCCTGAAGGTAACTACATCATTGGTGTAGATACTGAATGGCGCAATGATGCAAAGGCGAATTTGGCCAGCTACAAGATTTCCTACGCTGTGGCTGAAGATCAGATCTATCAGATTACGTATGCTCCTAATACTACCAGCGTTGCTGAAGTCAGGACCTATGTATCTTGGGCTAAGAGAAGCACGATTGACTACGCTAACATCGCTGATGTGACGGGTGATGTTTGCGCGAACTATCTGCCGAGCAGCAATGAAGGAAACACTTCCATTCATCACTACACTGCTGATGAAGCGATCTTTGGTCAGTTCTTTAAGAGCCGTGCGGACTGGGAGAATGGCAGTGCTCATGCTAACTCCGGTAGCGGCAATAAGCTGAACAAGTGGTATAAGAACAATGGTCAGGATTGGCTTACTCCCCGTTGGAACAATGGCGCTCAGGTTCGCAACATTAAGAAGGGCACCACTTCCTTCAAGAGCCCCCGCGTTTACTGATTTGAAAAATATAGAGTAGATTAAATCATCTGCCTCCCAGCTTTGGCTGGGAGGCTTTAAATTTTCGGCTCTTTGTCAAAAGTTGGGTTAAGCAGGATTCGCAACATGTAAAATGCGAACTTGGAAATTGAGGAAATTGCGGAATGCGAAGGGAATACGCTTGAGGGCTTTAATGCTGTTGTTATAGCTTTCGGCGAAGCCATTGAGGGCGACGACAGTCTAAAGCATTGAGGATATAGGGCTTCCAGTTTTTGAGCATCCATCTGCAAGCTTTGAACTCTGGAAGATGCAGCCTGTCACAGGCGTCGAATCACTTGGAGAGCAGCTCCGCCGCAGCGGAGCTGCTCTTAGCGTTCATGACTTCAAAGAACAGTTCCTTTAAAGCGTAAGCCTGGAAAAGCTTTTTGGAGAAATTTGAGCATACATCAACAGCAGCCTTGTCTTCATCAGACAGGGTGTTTCTTCGTGCGGTAAGTAGCTTCCGGAAGCGTTTAAAATACTTTCCGGTATCTGTCAGTAGAGATTTTTGAATATCCCTTCTGACATTATCCATGGCCCAGGCGCTGTAGCGAACCACATGATAGCGGTTAATAACAAAAAGGCTCAGATTAATATTAATTGGAGTTGCTAAAAAAGGAAAAGCAAGCAATGCTTCGAGAAGAGGATGTCCCAATTGAATGAGATGTTAACACTTTGTCTGCAAGATCAACAACAAAAACAAAGATGCTAAACATTTTGGCCTGTGGGTACTGTGATAATTTTTTCATCTTTACGCTCTTAGGTTCCTTTCTATCTGTTTCCCTAACTTTCGAGGAATAATCCCCTTTTTAATTGCTGAAAAAAATTGAGAAAGAAATAGAGAATTTGGCCAGAGCGGGTGTTCACAATTATTACACAAATTTACAAATAATTCTTGACAGAAAATTTACATAGGTTATAATAAATGTAATCTTTTAGAAACATGGAGAGAGGAAAGGAACTGCGCCATGAAAAAACTTACAAGATTCATTTGTGTAATAGTTGTTGGAATGATAACTATGTCGATGATTCCGGCTGCCTCAGCTGAAATGCCTTCTGTTTATATTCCTAAACGGGCAGAAAAATTGGTGGATTCCTTTGTGGATGATTATCAGTTCCCGACACTTGTTGCGAAAGGGGATTCCTTAGGCTATGGTCTTTATTCGGACGGTGTGATACATTTTCGTTTTTCTGAAAAGCCGGACTGGTTTTCCGCAATAGTAAGTTCAAAAAATGGCGGCTGTATTGATATTAATGTGAATCGACGTGGGTATGCTGAGCTTCCGTTGGAAGACCTTGTTATGCAGCCTGGTATGTACGCCTGGAATAATCCTGAACTGACATACTGGGATCAGAATTGCAAGCTGCGGTTCCGTAAAGATTGGGAAAACACATACGGATTGACCAGAGCTTCCTATAAGAAAGATGACCTTGTACCCTTTAGGTTCAGCGGGGTACTATATGGGCTATATGGGAATACCGGAGATTATCCTTATTCTGCAGGCAAAGATTATGGCGACTACAGTGTTACTGTAAACTATCACAGAGATGGGAGCGCATATAAGGTTGCTGTTACTCTGAAAAACGTAGATTTCTTTGAGACAGGTATGGACGGCGCTGTCAGCACGATTACGTTTGAACTTGTGAATGTTGCGCTGGACACGTATGAGACTTTGTACAAATGGTTTTATCTTGACATAGGTGGTGGTGAAAGAAGATGGGTTCGCGCCAGAACAAAGCCTGATAACAAAGAGGTCACGACAGTATACGATGAAGACGGAAATATTGACTATGTCCTCTATAAAAATATAAAGTTTGAACTATATGATTTTACAAATACCGAAGTATGGTATGTTTCTTCCGTGAGCACCAGCTATCCTGAGGGCAACCAGGTTGTCGGTGTAGAAGTGGATTATAAGAACGATGAAAAACATAGTCTATATCAGTATAAAGTAAGCTATGCTGTAAACGAAAAGGACGTTGCTCAGATCTATTATAAAACAGATGATACGCCATTCTACGGTCTTTACAGTAAAGATGGAGAGATTACCGCTGTTTCGGGCAGCGGAAATAATCTGAATAAGTGGTACACGTATAACGGCTATTCTGAACATGCGACAATACGGAAACCCGTTCTGAATGAAAAGACGGGCGAGGTAATGGGCTATACCTTAGAGAGAGAGGGAAAACTCAACAATAACGGTAAACTGGTAAAAAGCATTAAAAAGGGAATTTATTCCTATCCGAGTCCCCGCGTCATTACGAAATAATTGTGCATGAAATAACAGCATGTGTATCAGTTGCGGGAGGGGTGCTGTTATGAGAAAGACTCTGAGCTTTATATTAATCATAGCGATCTCATTTGCAATGATCAGTACAACTTGCGTTTGCTCAGGGATTGTTGAAAATATAGAGATATTCATACCGGAAAGAATCTCAAAGCTGAACCTTCCTGAAATGCCGGAGTATATCACCCTGAAGACGGATACAGACAGAGCTGCTACCTATGGGGATGAGGAAGATCCTGAGAACCCCTGCCCGATCCTGCAGACTGAAGATGCGGAAATCAGACTGGAATTTTCCAAGAAGCCAGACTGGGCCGGCGTGACTTGGATGGACGGCTGGGAAAACCTGGTGGTGGATGAGGATGGCCGTGTGGTAACCACCATAGATGGCCATGCAGTGCAGCCGGGCATCTGGGCAACCAGCGGGCCGATATTGCCGGACACGGGAAAGCCGGAATGGCGCAAAAACGACGGCGGGGATTATGCCTATCTGGCCGGCCTGGGCTCTGTTACCTGTGAGTATGGCCGCAGGGGCACGGTCAACTATGTGGAATATACGGTGGAACAGGACTATTTCAAAACGGGTATGGAGGGAGCCGTCACCGTGATCCGGTGGGAGCCGGTTTCTATCAAAAATACCAGCGAAGAAAACTATGTAAAGTATGAGACCACCACGACGGTCTGGTTTGTAACCAGTGTGACGGCTACGTATCCAAATGGCAATCCGATTACGAAAGTTAAAGCGGAATACAGAAACGACCGGAAGAATACCCTGAGCAGCTATGAGATTACCTACGCGGTGAACGAAAACGAGACCTACGCCATCACCTATATGCCCAATACGGCCACCATTTTTGAGGAACACAACTACGGCCTCTTCCTGCCGGATAAAAGCGATCTTCCCTCCACTATTTTCTATACCAACGATCCGAATACCTGGGAGGAATATCCTAACGGTAAGTATTGGCATCACTACACGGAAGACGAGCCGATTTACGGCGAATATACGGTCAACGGCGTTATCTATGTGTCCGGCAGCGGATCAAATCTGAACAAATGGTATACTGCCGGCCATGGAACTCTTCTCAAACGAAACGGTCTGCGCGGTGTGACCTCTTTTACCAGTCCGCGTGTCAGATAATAAAAAGTGAACCAGCAGAAAAAGACGAGCTGTGGATTTTGAAGCAGCCCGTTTTTTCTAATGGTTTTTTGTTTTATGAGATGGAAGAACATCAATGTTTGGAGATGGAAAAGTCTCAGGAGGTTCGAAGGAGCGACGTTATTCCTCCGGCAGCTGGCCCAGCAGCCAGTCCTGGTTGTAGAACCGGCGGACGCTGGTCCAAGCGGTGAGGGTGGTGCCGTCGTCCGCCTCTACCCGGCATTTGACCCACCAGGAGGCGGTGTCCTGATCGTAATGCTTGGCCAGGACGAGGACGGGCTTGGCCTGCAGGTAGTAGGTGCCGGAGGAGGGGTACAGGGCGGAGGGGCCGCTGCGGGTGGTGAGGCGCTGGTTGGCGATGGCCCAGACGCCGGAAAAGACGTCGGAGGGGACAGTGCCGCTCCACAGAATGGCGGTGGGCTGCGGCGTTGGCAGGGGCAGCGGGGTCTCTTCCGGAATCATGGGTTCTTCCGGGATGATGATCTCTTCCAGGCTTACAGGCCCGTCAGGGAGCCAGAGAGGATCCTGCTCCCAGGCTGGCTCCTGGGGCTGTTCTGCTTCCCAGCCACCGATGGCGTTCAACGGGACGAATCCGCGCTTCCATTCGCTGCCTGTCTGCAGCTCGATGTACGCCCATTTCATATTCATGCTGGCCAGAAAAACGCATTCCTGCCCGGTCTTCAGGCTGTCGATGGGAGCGCCGGAAATGACCGGGTCGTCGGTCAGCTCGCAGTCCCTGTTGAGCCACACGGGGGCGTAGTCGAACGCAAGGGGGCGGAGGAAGATGTCTTCGGGTGCTTCGTACATCTTGTCCAGGGACAGGGCTGCGTCGATATACCCCAGCCGGTACTGGCCGGAAGAGGTCTGGTAGCCGATCAGGAGCCAGCCGTTTTCCTCCCCGTAGACGCGGGCTTTGCCGGGCGAACCGTACTGGGCCTTGCCGGAACCGGCGCGGAAATAGGTGTCGGCCGGGCCGGTGTAGACGGCGGGCGAGCGGGAAAACCGGCAGGTAAAATATTCGTCCAGCGTTTCTCCCGCTGCGGGGAGGGAGAACAGGATCAGCGCCAGGAGGATCAGCGATCGTTTCCGTTTCATAAGGGCTCCTTTCAGGAGGAGAATCGGGATTGTCCAATATCATAACATAAAAAGGCCGGGAGGAAGCAAAATTGTTACAACTGGACGGATGCCCCGCTGCCGGGGCAGGGCACAAAAGAAAAGGGATCCAGCGGAAGTATGTCCGCGGGATCCCTTTTTGTGTTCGGATGAAGTGATGAGTCTGCCCTGTTATTCGTAGACGAGCACGTCCTGTTTTTCAAAGATACCGTTGGAAAAATAGGAGAACATCGCCTGGGCGAAGGCCTGGTAGTTGTATTCCTCCAGGGCGCGGACCACCGCGTCGGCCAGCTCCGCCTCGGGCAGGGCGGGCAGGCGGCCGGCTTTATGATACTGGCGTTGCATGACGTCCAGGGCGCTCAGCAGATCGTGCAGCAGGCGGTTGTCCAGCTCCCTGAAGAGCAGGGTATGAAAGCGGTGATGCAACTCAAAGGCTTGCAAGCTGGCCGGTTCGGCGCTTTGCAGAGAGTTTACGCAGGCGCGCAGCTCCTTCACCGTCTCGGGGGAAAGCGACTGGAACGCCTGGCGCATGTAGCTCAGCTCCAGCGTCTTTTGCAGGTTGACCAGCTCGTCGAGGCGGCGGCTCTGGTCCCTGCCGGCAAAGCAGATCACGTTCTGCAGCAGAAATTCGTAGCTGAATTCGCACAGCTCGGTTCCCCGGCCGGGGCAGGCCTCGATCAGCCCCATCACTTCCATGCTTTTGATGGCTTCCCGCAGCACGTTGCGGCTGACGCCAAGCTTCTGGCACAGCTGCTGTTCTGTCGGCAGGGTATCGCCGGGCTGCAGATTCTCATCGACGATGTATTGCCGGATCTCGCGGAAAGCCTGCAGGTACAATTTTTCGGTGCGGTTGGCACGGTCCATACAAAATCCCCCGTTTCTCGGCAGAGCAGCAGGTCTGGGAACTTTTCGGGCCATATTATATCAGAGAAAAATGAAACTGTCAAATATAATGCCAAAATAGGATAAAAAAACCCCGATTTTGAAATTCGGGGATGAAAAAACCGTCTTTGACCGCGGGCGGCGCTTACTGAACGCCCCGGTTTTTCTTGCGGCTGGAGACCAAATAGCGGCTGTACTCGTTGAACTTTTCCATCGTCAGCCCGCAGCCGCGGGCGATACATTCCTGCGGGGAATCGGCGATCCGGCAGTTGATTTTGAGCGCGATGCTGACCGCGTCGCTCAGCCCTTCCAGCAGGGCGCCGCCGCCGGAAAAGACGATGCCGGTGTCGAAGATGTCGGCCGCCAGCTCGGCGGGGGTGCGCTCCAGGACGCTGTGAATGACCTCGATCAGCTCCTGCAGCGGGTCGTCCAGGGCTTCCAGCACCTCGTCGGAGGTGATGCGCAGGGTCTTTGGCAGACCGCTTAAAAGGTCCCGCCCGGTGATGTCCAGATAGAGGGGGTCCCGCCGGGGCATGACGGAGCCGATGCGGGTTTTGATTTCTTCCGCGGTGATTTCGCCGATCAGCAGGTTATGCTTGCGGCGGACATAGCGGATGATGGCCTCGTCAAAACTGTCGCCCCCGATGGGCAGGCTCTCGTTGATGACGCAGGCGCCCATGGAGATGACGGCGATGTCGGTGATGCTGCCGCCGATGTCGACGATCATTTCCCCGTAGGTTTCGCCGATGGGAAGATCGGCCCCCAGAGCGGCGGCGATGGGCCGGGAGATGATCTGCGTGCGGCGCGCGCCGGATTCAAACAGGCTGGCGGTGATGGCGCGGCGCTCCGTCTCGTTCAGGGCCGGGGGGACGGACATGATGACCCGCGGGCCCTGGAAAATATGCTTGCCGTTGGCCTCGATCACGAAATGAAGCAGCATCGCGCCGACCAGGGCCAGGTTTTTCCCGGCGATACCGCCCTTCAGCGGCCGTTTGACGATGATGCTTCCGGGGGCGCGGCCGAGCATTTTATGGGCATCCTCCCCGATGGCGATCACGGCGTTGGTGTCCCGGTTCAGGGCGATGACTGCGGGGGCCTTGAAGATGATTCCCCGGTTCCGTCCGTAGATCAGGACGTTCGAGGTACCCAGATCAATGCCCAGGTCCGTAATACGGCTCATGAAAACTCCTTTTAAAACAGCGCGAAGGAAGACGCGCGTAGATTGTGCGGGCTTGGCAGCCGGGAGGATGAAGGGCCGAAGCATACTGCGGCGGATCAGAAAAATCAGGGAAAACAGGCCCGGCCGGAAGGCACGCATCGGCGGCCTTCCTGTATACATTCGACAAAAAACAAAAGAATCCTTCCAGACAGCCCATAGAATGGGGCTTCAAAACCACTTTTTTACAAATTTCAGCGGAAAATCGGTTTCAAAACCCCACTTGACCGCTTAATGGGGCAGCGGGCCCAGGGAGAGCACGCCTTCCCGGATGCGGCGGTTCATCTCTTCCGCCGTTTCCCCGTTGGGGGAGGCCTCATACAGGTCGTCCAGTGCAAGCGGCTGGCCAAAGTAGACGTTCACCCGGCGGAAGAGGCGGCAGGGCCGGTCGATCAGCACGGGATAGACCGTCGCCTTGCAGCGCAGGGCGATCAGCGCGCAGCCGGTTTCCAGATGCTCCATCGTGGTTTCCCGGCAGCGGGTCCCTTCGGGGAAGATGCCCAGGATGTGGCCCTGGCGGACGGTGTTCACACAGTCCCGCATGGCCTTCAGATCGCTGTTGTGGCGGTCCACCACGATCATGTGCAGGCGGGTCAGCAGCTTTTCCCCGGCCTTGGTTTTGACCAGTTCCTTCTTGCCCAGGAAGCGGAGCTCCTGATTCTTGATCTTGACGCCGATCAGCAGGGGGTCCAGCCAGTGCTTGTGGTTGGATACCACGATGGCGGGTCCTTGGATGGAGAGACCCTGGGGAATGTGCCAGCGGGTCGGGTACACCGTGTGGGTCAGAAGGTGGGTGACGGCCCGGGCCATCGTGTACCAGAAGGTCCTTTCCCGCTTCGGCCCGGGATTTTCCCGGGAGGGCGTCTGGCTCATGCCCGCACCCCCTTCCGGGCTTTTACGCCGGTCTTTTCCTCCACGATCCGCAGGATGGCTTCCACCATCTGTTCAAAGTCCATTTCGGAGGAATCCACCAGCACGGCGTCCTCTGCCTGACGGAGGGGGTCGATCTCCCGGTTCATGTCCTGGCGGTCCCGGGCGTTGACTTCCGCCAGAATGGCCGCGAAGTCCGCCTTTTCTCCTTTTTCTTCCAGCTGCCTGAGCCGGCGCATGGCCCGGGCTTCGGGGGCGGCGGTCAGGTAAATCTTGACCGGAGCGTCCTTGAGGACCACGGTGCCGATGTCCCGCCCGTCCAGGAGCATGGGGGTCGTTTTCGCCATCTGCTGCTGGAGGAAGACCATCTGCCGGCGCACGCCGGGAAAGCGGGAAACGGCGGAGGCCATTGCTCCGGCCTCCTGGGTGCGGATGGCCGTGGAAACGTCCTCCCCGTCCAGCAGGGTGATCTGCCGGCCGTTCTCATAGCGGACGGAAATGTCGGCCTCCGCCACGGCGGCGGTAACGGCCGCTTCATCGTCCCTGCCGATCTTCCGGCGGGACACGGCCAGGCCCGCCGCGCGGTACATGGCCCCGGTGTCCAGATGCAGAATGCCCAGCCGGGCGGCGACTTCGTCGGAGACGGTGGATTTTCCCGCCCCGACCGGGCCGTCCACAGCGATCGTCAATAGCTGCGTCATACCTTCCTCCTGCGTCTGCCGCCAAGGGCGGCAAACTGTTTCCTATTTGTATATTTTACTTGTTTCGCTCCGTTCCGTCAAGTGCGCGAAAAAACGCCGGAATACCGGCGTTTTGGAGGGGTTCACGGGTCGTCGAAATGCTCCATTTTCCGGATCATATCCGCCTGCTTGATGATTTTTTCCTTCCAGTCGTCGTCCTGGGCGAAGAGCTGATAGGCCCGGAAGCCGTACTGCCTGGCGCTGGAGCAGATGACGGATTCGTCGTCGATGTGCAGGGAGATGTGGTAGCGGTTCGGCAGCTTCTGGGGAAGGATCTCCCTGTGGTCCCGCTGCACCTCCCGAAGATGCCGGGCGCCGTTGACGATGCCGTCCAGGCGGACACCGTAGCAGCGGAAGAGGCGGCGGATATAGTTTTCTGAGCGGAAGGAGGAGGTATAGATCCACACCTCGTACCCAAGGGCCTGCAGGGTCCGGATCAGGGACGGGGTGCCCAGGCGGAGGCGCTCCTTAAACAGGTTTCTCAGCGGGAAGGGAAGGGGCGGTTCGGTTTTGTGGGTTTTCGGGGAGACGAAGAGGACTTCGTCCAGGTCGAAGGAGACCCTCATTTTTCTCTGCTGCTGTTTCATAGGCGGTTTCAGGAAGGCTCCTGTAATTGTTTGAAGGCATTCATCACGGCCAGGGACCAGGTGTCGGAGGAGGCGTCGATGGGCGCTTCCCGGAATCCTTTGGAATCCGTGAAGGTCTGCAGGATCGTCTTGTTGTCGATGTGGACGGTGGACTGATAGTGCTTCTTCATCATGGTTTCCAGGCTCTTGCGCATATTGGACCCGGCGGGGGCCTTGCGGGCGGTGCCCGTCACCAGGCCGGTGACCGGGCAGCGGTAATAGCGGAACAGGAAGCGCAGGGAATCCAGCGAAAGATACCGGGCGGTATAGACCCAGATGTCGTAGCCCTGGTCGGACAGGAACTGGAACAGCGCCGGGATCCCCAGGCGGATGCGCTGACGGCGGAGAAAGCGGATTGGGAAGGATACCTTTTTTTCAAAACCGTCGCTGCGGCCGGGAAAGGGGCAGAAAACCGTCTCGTCCAGGTCCAGCGTGACCCGCCGGTCGTACCGGGAGGTCTTCAGCATCCGCTCGATGTCGTCCTTCAGCGTCAGGTTGATGATGTGGATCTGAAGCCGCCGGATGCCGACGCGGCTGGCGGCCGCCCAGCGGTGGTGGCCGTTTAAGATCATGTAGCCGTCCGGCCGGATCTTCTGGACCTCCAGCGGTTCGCTGGCGTTGACCTGGGAGGAGGACGACGACAGATATTTATTCGGGCCGAACTCGACAAAATCCCGCTCGTACTGGGAAATGATGGCATGATTGGGCCCGATGTCCGGCCGGCAGAATTCGTCCTCCGGGTTTGGATGCAGCTTGTGCAGCGGGGCATGGCGGACAAAAATCCGGGACAAAAGGGTGGGCTTCACCGGATACCATATTCCCTGGACCTTCCGGACCTCCTCGGCCAGAAACTGATCAAACTGGGTAGCGGTGCTGGGCGGTTGTTTGCTCATACTCGTCTCCCCATGTCAGCGTTTGTCAAAGGTTCTTCGGCAGCCTGGCGATGTGGCCCTGGTCGGGCTTGACCTCTTCGGGCGGCTGCTCTAAGAGCTCCGGGTTGGACAGGTATTTGAGCATGTTGTACAGCAGCATCCCAAACACCCGGCCCGGGGCCACGCGCTCGTCCACGGTGATGCCGATGGGCAGGGTGCGCTTGCGGATGGATTTGCCGTCCGGCCCGATCTCGTTGCTGCGGCGGATGGCGCCCATGGCCCAGAACATGGTCGTGGAGCCGAAGTTATACAGGTGGTGGTGGACCGCCGGAACGCCGATGGAGGTGTTATTGGTCATGAACAGGCTGGTATGGAAGGGGCTGGCGTCGATGATGAACTTGGGCATCATCCCGTGCTTGTCCATCCATTTGAGAACGCAGACGGCGGGCCGGAGTACGGCGGGCTTCAGCAGGGCCTTGGCCACCTTCATCGTGGCGTTTTCGGCGTCCTCCTTGCGGGCCTCGTCGATGGTCTCCGTCACCCGGCGGGAGACGTCGAAGATCGTGTCGTGGGGGTCAAAATAACACTTGGTGGTGTTCTCGTCCACGTCGGAGGGGGAGGGGCCGTTGCTGCGCAGGACGGCGAAGGAGACGGACAGGGTCTTCCTGGCGTAGGTGTTTTTATTGATGATGAAGCGGTTCAACTCCGGCAGTTCGGCGACGGTGCGCACGTAGGCCGCGATCACGATGTCCATGAAGCGGATCTTGTGCCCCTCCGCCTCCTTTTCCACCACGTAGCGGGCCAGCCTGGCGTAGTCTACCTCGTAGGTCAGCATGACCTGGGAATCCGAGCGCTCCGGCATGACGTGCGGAATCAGCCCGAGGATGGGGTCGCTGTACTTGATCAGGTATCCGTCCGAACGATGACCGAACATATGTTTTCTCCTCTCTGCTGCGGAAACAAGGGTTCCCGGGGAAATCTTTCATTAAACCACAGTATACCGTAATCGGGCGGTTTCGTCAAATCGGCCTTTTTAAGAGGGCGGGTTGTCCTGCCCGGGGGACAGGGTGCGGATGATGTTCTGCAGCATGGTGCGCAGGGGGGTGGGGTTCTTTTTGGCGCGCCGCTGGCTGTCCTTCATCAGGGTGGTGCCGCCGGCGAGCAGGAGCTTCTGTGCGGCCTGCAGGAAGGCGGCCTGGCGTTCGCCCGTCAGGATCCTCAGGCCCGCCAGCATGGCCCGCAGGGTGTTGGCCGGGGTCTGGCGCAGGTCGATCTCTGGGTTCTTTTTGTCCTCCTCCAGGGCGGTGAACACCGCTTCGGTGAAGGACTGCTTTTCCCCGTCCGACATATCGTCCAGCCAGCGGCGGAAGGTCTCGTCCAGAAAGAGGCTGGAGGGGGACAGCTTTTTCGCCGGGAGAAAGGCGGGGCCGAGGATTTCCCAGGTGTAGGGATTGTGCTGGAGGACCCCTTTTCCGTTGCTCTGAACGACCAGGCGCTGACCGCGGTTGGCCATCAGGATCCCCACCAGGGACGATTCCGGCAGGATCAGCCGGACCTTGGGGATGATGGCGGCGTACTCCGGGGAATCGGCCACCTTGGCGTTAAAGCCAGGGCCGTCGTTCGAGCAGACATACGTGACCCGCTCCCGGGCGGCGGGGTCGGTAAAGGCGGCGGCGTACACCGCCAGGTTGCCGCCCTTGGAGTGGCCGCCGACCACCAGGGGCAGATCCGTCCGCTGGGCCGCCTCGGCAAGGTAGCGCGCGGCGTTCAGCTGGCCGGGGGTTTCCGCCAGGAAGCTCATGTTGAAATCCTCCCGCCAGCCGGCGATGGTCGTGTCCGTCCCGCGGAAGGCGATATAGGCCGCCAGGCCCGGCATGGTAAAGGTCATGGCGGCAAACTGCTCCTGCTTTTCCTCGTCGATTTCCTCGGCGAGGGCGGACAGGAGGATGTCCTGAAAGCGGCGGCTGGCCGCGGCGGCGATCAGCACGGGCCGGGGGTTGTTGATGAGCTTCACCTGGTTTAAGTGCGCCGCCAGATACCGGTCGCACGCCTCGGACAGGGAAACGCTGCCGCCCTCCTGCGGGGTCGGGACGATGCCGCGAAAGTCGCAGTAGGCGATTTCGGATAAAATCAGATTGTCCACCAGGTTGGGCGGATCCTGCGCAAAGGTCAGATCCCCCCGCCAGTGGAGGTAGTCGAGGATGTTGGACATGGAACGCTCCAGGTAATTCTTAATTCTTAATGCGTAATGCGTAATGAATAGTTGTGACGCAAGACGGATCACCGGGCATATTCCGCCGTCGAAGGCGGCGAATTACGCATTGCGCATTATGCATTATGCATTATGCAGTACCATTTTGCATTACGCATTATTTTTCCAGGCTTCTGCCACCGCTTTCGCGACCGCCGGCCCGACGCGGGGGTCGAAGGCGGCGGGGAGGATGTTGGTTTCGCTAAGCTCATTTTCTGGAATCAGGGCGGCCAGGGCGAAGGAGGCGGCTCGCTTCATTTCCTCGGTGATCCGCTTGGCCCGGGCGTCCAGCGCCCCGCGGAACAGGCCGGGGAAGGCCAGCACGTTGTTGATCTGGTTGGGGTGGTCGCTGCGGCCGGTGCCCACGATGCGCGCGCCGGCAGCCAGGGCCTCTTCCGGCTCGATCTCCGGCACGGGGTTGGCCATGGGGAAGACGACGGCCCCCTCCGCCATGGAGGACACCATCTCTTTGGTCACGATGTGCGGGGCGCTCACCCCGATCAGGACGTCGGCCCCCTTCATCGCGTCTGCCAGCGTGCCGGCCATCCCTTCTGGGTTGGTCCGGCGGGCCATGTCCGCCTGGGCCTCGTTCATCGGCAGGCCCTCCCGCAGGATGCCCGCCCGGTCCACCATCTTGAGGTGCTGTAGGCCCAGGCTCATCAGGTGCTTCCCGATGGCGATGCCGGCAGAGCCCGCCCCGTTGATGACGGCGCGGACCTCGCCGATGTCCTTGCCCACGACCTTCAGGGCGTTCATCAGCGCCGCGGCGACGACGATGGCCGTGCCGTGCTGGTCGTCGTGGAACACGGGGATGTCGCACAGGTCCTGGAGCTTCCGCTCGATCTCAAAGCAGCGGGGGGCGGCGATGTCCTCTAAGTTGATGCCGCCGAAGGAGCCGGAAATCAGGTACACCGTGCGGACGAACTCGTCCACGTCCTTGGTGCGGACGCAGAGGGGGAAGGCGTCCACCCCGCCGAACTCCTTGAACAGGACGCATTTGCCCTCCATCACCGGCATCCCGGCTTCCGGCCCGATGTCGCCCAGGCCCAGCACGGCCGTCCCGTCCGTGATCACGGCCACCAGGTTGTGCCGCCGGGTCAGGGTGAAGGATTGGTCGTAGTCCTTCTGAATTTCCAGGCAGGGCTGGGCCACGCCCGGGGTGTAGGCCAGGGACAGGTCTTCCTTGTTGCGGATCTTGACCCGGGAAACGACCTCGATCTTCCCCTGCCATTCCGCGTGCTTTTTCAGTGATTCCTGAGCGTAATTCACGGCGTTTCTCCTTTTTCGCTTGATGTCGCTTCTATTATAGCTTTTTTTCGTAGAATTGCAAGAAATACAGACGGGGATCGGAAAAACGGAACGCTTCCATGGTTGCGCGAGGCGGGATCGGATGTTATAATGAAGCGGAACAAAGACCAGATCAGGCAGCCCGGCTGCTCCGGACCGATGATTTGGGACAGGAGGAAAAAGCTTTGAAGACGCATTGGCAAGCCGAATTCGCCGCCCGCTTCCGCCGTCATGAGGAGGAGCTCGGACGGCTGTACAGCGAGCTGTACCACAACAATAAGAAAGCGTATGACGCCTTTGTCGATATGCTCTACAGCGCCTGGGAACAGCGACCGGAGAGCCTTCGGCGGATCGACCGGACCCGGGAGGAGTACCCGGACTGGTACAAGGGCCACCGCCTGGTGGGGATGCTGATGTATACGGACGCCTTCGCAGGGACCCTGCGGGGCGTCCGGGAGAAGCTCCCCTACCTGCGAGACTGCGGGGTCAACTACCTGCAGCTGATGCCCCTGATGGAAAGCCCCAAGGGCCGCAGCGACGGGGGCTACGCCGTCAGCGACTTCAGGACCGTCCAGCCCGAGCTGGGCACCATCGAGGACCTTCGGGCCCTTTCGGACGAGGCCCACGAGCAGGGCATCGCCCTGTGCATGGATTTTGTGATGAACCATACCAGCGAGGACCACGAGTGGGCCCGCCGGGCCCGGGCCGGGGAAAAGGAATACCAGGACCGGTATTTCTTCTATGACGACTGGACGATCCCCACGGCCTTTGAGCAGACGGTGCCACAGGTGTTCCCGACCACCGCGCCGGGCAACTTCACCTGGTGCGAGGAGGCAGGGAAGGTGGTCATGACCACCTTCTACCCCTACCAGTGGGACCTCAATTACGCTAACCCCGTCGTTTTCAACGAGATGACGGACAACCTGCTCTTCCTGAGCAACTGCGGCGTCGACGTGGTCCGCCTGGACGCCGTGCCCTATATCTGGAAGGCCCTGGGCACGACCTGCCGGAACCTCAGTCAGGTCCATACCCTGGTGCGGATGATGCGGATGGCCTGCGAGATCGTCTGCCCGGGCACGCTGCTGCTGGGCGAGGTCGTGATGGAGCCCAGCAAGGTAGCCCCCTATTTCGGCACGGTGGAAAAGCCGGAATGTCATTTGCTGTATAACGTCACGACCATGGCCACGGTCTGGCACACGGTCGCCACGAAGGATGTGCGCCTGCTTGCACACCAGCTGCGCCAGGTGTTCGCCCTGCCGAAGGAATACACCTTCCTCAACTATTTGCGCTGCCACGACGACATCGGCTGGGGGCTCGATTACGGCTTCCTCCGCCAGTTCGGCCAGGAGGAGGTCCCGCATAAAAAATACCTGAACGACTACCTGACCGGCAAATGGCCCGGGAGTCCCGCCCGGGGCGAGCTGTACAACGACGACCCGCGCCTGGGGGACGCCCGGCTCTGCGGGACGACCGCGTCCCTGTGCGGCATCGAAGCGGCCCGGGAGAGCGGAGACGAAGCCGCCATGGACCTGGCAGTCCGCCTGGACGGGATGCTGCACGCCTTCATGTTTACCCTGAGCGGCGTGCCTGTCCTCTACAGCGGGGACGAAATCGCCCAGGAAAATGACAACGCCTACCATGACGACCCCCTCCGGCGGGAGGACAGCCGCTATCTCCACCGCGGCCGCCTGGACTGGGAGAAGGCCGGACGCCGCTATGACGAAAGTACCCCGGAGGGCAGGGTCTTTGCCGCCATCCGCCGGATGGAGGAGCTGCGGACCGCCCACCCCGCTTTCGATACGGCGGCGGACCTGTGGCTGCCCGACACCGGCAGCGCCCAGGTGCTGGGCGTCGGCCGGTATTACCAGGGAGAGCAGCTGATCGCCCTGTTCAACTTCAGCGAAACGGGGAAGAACGCCTGGCTGCGGGACGACAAAACCTATCTGGACCTGATGACCGGCGAAACCGTCCCGGCGGGAACGGTGAACGTTCCGGCGAACGGGTTCCGGTGGCTATTACATACTTTTTGATTACTCCCTCCCGGCCCTCAGCCGGCGCCGCACCCGGTTGATGTGGCGCTCGAAGCTGCCGGAATCGAGGAGCTCCGCCAGTACATACTGTTCAAAGGTCGGCACCGGGCAGGAATAAAAGCCTGCCCTTTTTTTGTACAGCGGCAGCAGGGCCTCCGGCAGCACCAGGTAGCCGGCCCGCATGGATGGGGCGATCGTCTGGGAAAAGGTGTTGACGTAAAGGGCCTTTTGCCCCCCGGAGAGGGAAAACAGGGTTTCCGTCGGCTTGCCGGAGAGGGAGAACTCGGAGTAAAAGTCGTCCTCCACCAGATACCGGTCCGGCGCTTCCGCCCAGCGGACGTATTCGCGCCGCTTGGAGGCGTCTGCCGAGACGCCGGAGGGGAAGGAGTGATAGGGCGTCACGTGCAGGACGGAGGCCCCGGTCCGCCACAGGTCGGCGGAATGAATACCGTTTTTTCCCAGCCGGAGCAGCTCGCACCGGACGCCCTCGGCCTGGTAGACCTGGGCGATCTTTTCATAAGAAGGATCCTCCGCCGCGTATACCCGTTCCCGCCCCAGCAGGCGGACGATCAGCCCGTAGAGGTATTCCGCGCCGGAGCCGATGAAGACCTGCTCCGGCAGGACGGACAGGCCGCGGCTGCGCACCAGATACCGGGCGACGGCCTCTCTTAAGGCGGGTACTCCTTCGCCCGGGGCCTTGACCAGCAGGGCTTCTCCCCGTTCCCCCAGGACCTTGCGCATCGTTTTGGCCAGCACGGAAAAGGGAAAGGCCTCCCGGGGCGGCGGGGGCAGAGGAGCGAGCGGGGCGTGGACGGCCGGGGCCGGGGCGTAATATCCCCCGTCCTGCCGGTACAGGACGAAATAGCCGCTGCGTTCGCGGGCTTCCAGATAGCCCTCCTCGCACAGCAGGGCGTAGGCGTGCTCCGCCGTGATTACGCTGACCCCCGCCTGCCCGGCGGTTTCCCGCTTGGAGGGGGCCTTGGTTCCGTGGGGCCAGGCTCCGGAGAGGATTTTCTGCCGGAGCTCTTCGTACAGTTGCAGATAGGCCGGTTGATGGTTGTTGTTCATCTGGTCTTATGTTTTTCTCCTGTTCTGGATATTTTATTATATCCAGATTGATGATACACTCTTCCCAACGCTTTAGCAAGGGCTTTTTGCCCCAGGGCGGGAGGAGGGTTCCGATGATGAAAAAAAAGAGTGTAAACGCCTATGTGCTGACGTTTGTGGGCGTCATGGCCGCGATGGTCTACGTGGTGACGCTGTTCCGCTTTCCCCTGCTGGGGAGCAAGGTGCATTTTGCCAACGCTGTCTGCCTGCTTTCCGGCATGCTGCTGGGCCCCTGGTGGGGCGGGCTGGCGGCCGGCCTGGGCTCCGCCCTGTACGACGCCCTGGCCGGGGGGTATGATTTTATCAACGTGCTGATTACCTTTGTTTCCAAGTTCGCCATGGCCTTCGTCTGCGGGGTGCTGATGCACAGGCGGGATCAGGAGGAAAACCTGGTCCGGGTGATCCTGGCGTCGGTCTGCGGGGCCCTGACCTACGTGGCGCTGTACATGCTCAAGACCTTCATCTATCAGTGCTTTGTGTACGGCTACCCGATGGACGCCGTCGGCGCGACGATGGTCGCCAAGCTGGTCCCGTCCCTGATCAACGCCGCTGTCGCCGTGGTCGCCGCCCCGGTGTTCTACCACGCCCTGCGCCCGGCCCTGCGTTCCGCCGGGGTATGGGAGAAGCTCAGGGGGTAAGGCTGAAAGAAACAGGCGAGGACACGGAGACGTGCGCCAAGCAAATCCATTAAAAGTGTGCGCCGAGCAAATCCATTAAAAGCCGCTTGTCAGTTTGATGATTTTGTGTTATCATGCTGCTGGCGGTTTTTATTGTGTTTGATATGGGATAAACCGCCAGACAACAGCAAAAAAGGTGCTTTCTGGCGGTTTATGGAGGATCCGTGAGTATGATCGGCAGAGAAAGAGAAAAAGAAATACTGGCTCGCTGCCTGGCAGCGGACCGGCCGCAGTTTGTGGCGGTGCTTGGCAGGCGGCGGGTAGGGAAGACGTTTCTGATCAAGGAATTCTTCCGTTCCAAATTTGCCTTTTACACCACCGGTTTGTCTTCGCAAAAGATGCAGGGGCAGCTGCGCGCCTTCCACGAAAGCCTGATGCTTTCTGGCGATCCGAACACGGCGGTTCCCAAAGACTGGTTTGAAGCTTTTTCCCGGCTGCGGCAGTGTCTTTTACGGGAAAACGTATACCGGGAACCGACCAGCGGGAAAAAAGTGGTTTTTTTGGATGAATTACCGTGGATGGATACCCCGAAATCGGATTTTAAAAGCGCGCTGGATTATTTCTGGAACAGCTGGGGTTCTTCCCAGGAGGATCTTCTGCTGATCGTGTGCGGTTCTGCTACGTCCTGGATGATCAACCATTTGCTGAATGATCACGGAGGTTTCTATAACCGAATTACCAGGCAAATTCATCTGATGCCTTTTTCTCTGCTGGAATGTGAAGAGCTGCTTCGGCATAACGGCATTCTTCTGCCCAGGGATCAGCTGATCGAATACTATATGATCTTCGGGGGGATTCCTTATTATCTGAACCTGATGGATGAACGCTTCAGCCTGATTCAGAATGTGGACGAACTCTGCATGAAACCATATGGGGATCTGTATCATGAGTATGATAATCTGATCCGGTCCCTGTTTAAAAAGCCGGAAAAGCATCTTTTGATTCTGGAAGCGCTGTCTGCGTCAAAAAGCGGATTAACCAGAAAAGCGCTGACGGAGATTCCGGCCGTGGGCGGGGGGTCCGTACTGACGAAAAACCTGCTGGAGCTTGAACAGAGCGGCTTTATACGTAAATACACCAGGTATCCCGGAAAAAATGAGACGATGTACCAGCTGATGGATCCGTTTACGCTGTTTGCCCTGCGGTTTCTTCAGAAAAGGGAAGTTTCTTCCTGGATGCAGTACTATCGGTCCCCCTCTTATTATGCGTGGCGGGGAAATGCATTTGAGATGGTTTGTCTGCATCACATCCGGCAGCTGAAATACGCGCTGGGCATCAGCGGGGTGGAAACCCGGGAATACGGCTGGCAAAGCGCTTTGCCGGGGTTGCAGGCGCAGGTCGATTTGCTGATTGACAGGAAAGACGGCGTCATCCATCTGTGTGAAATGAAGTGTACGGATGAACCCTACGTATTATCCAAGGAAGACTATGATCAGCTGCAGCGCCGTCTCAGCGTCTTCATCCAGGAGGTCCAGCCCAAAAAAGCGGTTCATCTGACCCTGATCAGTGCGAACGGCATTCAACCGGGAAAGTATAATCATGTCGCGCAGAATCTGCTGACAGGCGACGACCTGTTCAGCATCTGATCCTGTCTGGCGGAAAATAGCGCTTTATACCCATGATAAATCGCCATATGCGGGCATTTTTCTGTCGATTTGGCGAATAATCACCAAAAAGAGGGATTTTATGCGTTTTATAGATCTGAACCTCCCCGTAGGCGAAATGGAGAGCGGGCCCCTGCGCAGGATCAGCGACGTGCCGGGGGTAAGCGTCGGCCACTGTACGGTGATCAATGAGCGGCACCAGACCGGGGTGACGGTGGTCCTGCCCTGCGCGGACGATCCGTTTGAAAGGAAGCTCCCCTGCGCCTGCTATGTGCTGAACGGCTTTGGCAAAAGCTTAGGGCTCATGCAGATCGACGAGCTGGGCCAGCTGGAAACGCCCATCGCCCTGACCAACACGCTGAACGTGGGCAAGGTGCACGATGCGCTGGTATCCTGGGTGATCGGGCGGGAAAAGGAGAAGGGCGTCTCCGTCCGTACCCTGAACCCCGTCGTCTGCGAATGCAACGACGCCTCCCTCAACGACATCGAAGACCGGGTAATCGGGGAAAAGGAGGTTTTTTCCGCCTTCCGGGACGCGAAGGCGGACTTCCCCGTCGGGGCCGTCGGCGCGGGCCGGGGGATGACCTGCCACGGACTCAAGGGCGGCATCGGCAGCGCTTCCCGGGTCATCCGGAGGGACGGGCAGGCCTACACCGTGGGCGTCCTGGCCCTGACCAACCACGGCCGGCTCCATGACCTGCGGATCGGCGGGGAAGAGACCGGCCGGGAGATTGAACGCCGTCTTTCCGAAGACCTGCCGGACAAGGGCTCCTGCATCCTGATCCTGGCGACGGACCTGCCGGCGACGGACCGGCAGCTGCGCCGGATCCTCAAGCGCTGCGCCGTCGGCCTGATCCGCCTGGGCTCGTTCATCGGCCACGGCAGCGGGGAGGTCTTCCTGGGCTTTTCCACCGCCAACCGGATCCCCCGGGAGGACGCCTCCTTCGTCCAGCCCTGCCTGCGCCTGAACGAGGACATGATGGACGCCGCCTTCCGCGCCGCCGCCGAGTGCGCGGAGGAAGCGATCCTCGATTCCCTGGCCGCCGGAGAAACGGTGACGGGGTATTCCGGGAAGGTGAGGAGGGGGCTCCGGGAACTTTGGAGAAATCAGAAGTGAAATCTGGAAAGAAAGTTTGGGGGAAAATATGAAACGGTTTGTTTTTTCGGCGCTGGCGATGTTGCTGTGTGTGTTTTTCCTGTTTCCGGCAGGGGCTAATGAGGAGTTTGGAACGTGGGGAGATTTCTCTTATGCGCTGTATTATAATGGTGAGTGCGGGCTGGTATTCTACAGTGGAAAAAACTGGAAAGTGTCTGTGCCGGAAGAGATAGACGGACACCGGGTCAGAGATATTGGAAGCGATTCTTTTTGGTACGCCCGTTTTTCTACCCTGAGTATTTCGTTCCCTGAAGGTCTGGAAAGCGTTGGCGAAAAAACATTCAGCAATTTGTATTTTCTCACACATGTTACCATTCCGGTTTCTTCGATTGACGCGTCGCTGAAAGCGCTTTCAGGCTGTCGGGATCATCTTTGGGTGACCCTTCGCAGCGGGGAAAACGCGATCCATACGACTGCTGGAGAGATCACCAGAATGGACGGTCGCCTCAAGCCGTTATTCTGGGGTTCCTATACGGTGGATAAAACGTACAGCTTTGACGGTAAATTTTATGCTGTTCTGTCGACGGGAAGGATGAATGGATCATTCCGGGACAGGGCCAAAATAACTATTTACCGGACAGATACGAATGCGCCGGTAGATTCTTTTATGCCCGTTTTCTCGGAGGCGTTCCGCGGAATGTGCTGGGAAAAAGATTCCTATAATTTGTGGCTCCAAGCATCGTTTAAGGCTGATCCGGTTTGGAAGTATATGGACGGGAGCTGGGAACAGGGAGACGGGCGGTGGGTGTTGTCCAACTATGATCAGACGCTGCCCGCGAATATTTGCTATCGTTACCATGAAGGCACTTGGACCGAGGACGGTGACATTCAGTGTCCATCCTATATTATTTCCAGATTTGATGAAGACATGATGAGCCATCCGGAACGCTGGGATAAAATATACACAAGTCCAACGACGGAAAGTGTGGCAGAATAAAACAGAACAGGGCCTGAAGAATTTTCAGGACTGGGCGAGGCGGGGAAGAATGAGCGATGCCGGAGCGGCTGGGGGCGATTCTTTTGATCCTGTTCCTGCTGCTGGCCAGATATGTGACGGTGCCGGGAAAGCAGATGATTTCGGGGAGAGAAGAAGCGATGCAGGAAATGGACACGGGGGACCTGATGCTGAAAGCCGCCGCCTTTGTGGCGGACAAGGCGAAGGAAGGCTGTGAGGGGAACGCGGAGATCGCGCGCCTCCGGATCCGGCTGGGGATCTTCTTCATGCCCCGCATCCAGGGCGTTACGGCGCAGGGGGAAGCTGTGGAAATCTGGGACGCGGAACAGGACGACGGCTGGAATTACTCCGTGCTGGACGAGGCCTGGACCCGGCATTCCGGCGAGCGGACCTACTTTGAGGATTACGAGCGCCTGGTCGCGGAACAGCTCGAGGCAAGGATCTGCCCGCCCTGCGAATTCGTCGCGCCGGACGGCCAGCAGGGAGAGCTGCTGGCATTCCGGCAAAAAATCTGGGAAGCGATCGGGGACAGGACGGAGGTCGGGGAAATCCTGGAAGCGGTGACGCCGGTGTGGAAATTCCCGGCGGAGGAAGAGGCCATGCTGCTGACCGAGTCGGGCGTTTAATCCTGGTTCTATCTGAATGGGGAAATGTTCGAGCTCTCATGGACCTATCAGGTGCCGGATGAAGAGAGCGACGAGTTTTATCAGCTCAAGGTCTGCCTGTATTATTCGCCGGAGGAGGAAAACCGCGGCATTCAGGAATGCGAGTTTTATGACGGGGACGCTTCCCTGCCGGTGGGCGCTGGGCAGGCAGGCGCAGGTGGTACAGGTTTCGATCAGCGGGACCTGACGCCGTCCCCGGTTTTCTCGGCGCGTCCGCCGGATATTTGATGGATGAAAGAAGGTCATTCCGATGAAACAGATTCACAGACGAATCCTGATGTCCCTGGGCGGGGTGCTGGTCGGGGCCGTCGCCGTCGGCATTTTCAAGATCGCGGCCCTGGGCGTCGATCCCTTTCAGTCGCTGATGAGCGGTCTGGACAAGCTGATCCCGATCCCGTTCGGAACCCTGTACATGATCGTAAACGCGGTGCTGCTGCTGTTCAGCCTGGTGTTCAACCGGCACAACATCGGCATCGCCACCTTCATCAACCTTTTCTTGCTGGGCTATGTGACGCAGTTTTCCTATGAGCTGCTGCAAAAGTTCATCGTCGATCCCTCCATGCCGGTGCGCTTTCTCTGCCTGGCGGTGGGCATCGTTATCATCTGCATCAGCGCCGCACTGTACATGACGGCGGACTTGGGCGTATCCACCTACGATTCCATCGCCATCACCATGGCGGACAAGTGGAAGTGGGGGAAGTTCAAATATATCCGCATCGGGACGGACCTGGCCTGCGTCGCCCTGGGCGTCCTGTGCTTCCTGCTGGGCGGCGGCACGTGGGCGGACGTGCCCACCTTCGCCGGGATCGGCACCATCATCACCGCGTTTTTCATGGGGCCGCTGATTGAGTTTTTCCGGGTGAAGATCGCTTTGCCGCTGCTGGGGAAATAACGAATGGATCATGGAGGCGGAACGGTGCTGAAAATCCTTACCCAAACCTCTGGCTATCTCCTGTGTGTGAAGCCCCGCGGCGTGTCCTCCGAGGCGGGGGAAGGCGGGATGCCGGAGCTGATCGCGCAGGCGCTGGGGTTTTTGCCGGAGCGCGTCTTCCCCGTCCACCGGCTGGACCGGGAGACGGGCGGGGTGATGATCTACGCCCTGACGAAGCCCGCGGCGGCGGTTCTTTCCGCGGGAATCGCGGAAGGGAAGCTGCAAAAGGAATATTTGGCTGTGACGGAAGGACTGCCGGAAACGTCCTCCGGGCAGTGGAAGGACCTCCTCTACTGGGACCGGGCCAAGAGAAAAAGCTACCCGGTCGGGCGGCTGCGCAAGGGGGTCAAGGAAGCGGAGCTTTCCTTTCACGTGCTGGGACGGACGGGACAAAACGCCCTGCTGCGGATCACGCCCAGGACCGGCCGCACCCACCAGATCCGGGTGCAGTGCGCCTCCCGGGGCCTGCCCCTGTGGGGGGACGGCCGCTACGGCGGGAAGGAAAAGCAGGGCTTCGGCCTCTGGTGCCAAAGCATCGCCTTCCCGGACCCAAACGGAAACGGCCTCATCCGGGCCCAGGCGGACCCGCCGGACGAATCGCCGTGGTCTCTCTTTTTCCCGATAGAAAGCCAGTGACAGGATGTCCAGGAGACCGCAAAATAAAGCGCAACAGAATAAGCGACGCCCCTGCTGCGGCCGGGGCGTTCACGCTTTTTCGGGAAGGTTTTCCACGACCTGTTCCGCTGTGCAGACCAAATTGTTACAATTTACAAATATTCTGTAACAATTCTGTTGCAAATTTGACTTATATCGGTTACAATAAAGAAGTAAAAATGGATTTGTCCGGAAGGTATGCTTCCGGTGACGCTGATTTTGAGACGGGAGGCGGCGCGGCCGGGGAGAAAAGCGGCGGCGCCTGAAATGGGAATGGGAAGCTTCAATCAGTTGTTGCAGACGCTGTCCGGCAGCCTGGTGGACATCGTGATCTACCTGGCCATCGGCCTGGTCACGGTCATCGGCATCGTCCGGTGCGTGCTGCCGGTGCGGCGCAGTACGGCCTGCCTGCGGCGGGCCGCACGGGTGCTGGAAAAGAACCCCGTGCAGGAAAACGGCCACACCGTCTGGGAGAACGAGCTCTTCATGGGCCGGCAGATGGGGGACGCCTGGCGGCGCTTCCTCCAGAACTGGACCCAGCTGGACGCCCGGGGCATGACCTGCGACGTCAAGGGCTTCATCAACGACGACACCGCCATCTACGCCCAGGGCAACGTGCCGCTGAGCGAAATGGTGCCGGGTCTTTTGACCTCCCTGGGTATTCTGGGCACCTTCTTAGGCCTCATGCGGGGCCTGGGCGGCCTGCACATTGAGGACGCCGGGCGGATGATGGAGGAAATCCCCACCCTGGTGGGCGGCATGTCCTTTGCCTTCGCCACGTCCATCGCGGGCGTTTCCTGCTCGCTTTTGTTCCAGCTGTTGAACCGGGTCACCATGGGCAGCGCCGTCAACGCCCTGGAGGGCTTCTATACCGCCTTCTCCGAGTACGCGATGCAGACGCCGCTGACCTCCGAGACCCGCGCCATCTGCCAGCGGGAGGACCAGGCCCTCTTCATGCGCCGGGCGGCCAGCGACCTGTCCGACACCATGGCGGACCGGGTGTCCACGGCCATCGAGCGCAGCTTTGTCCCCCTGGCCCAGCAGATGAACAGCTTTGTCGCCGGGCAGACCCAGTCCCAGCTGGAGGGGCTGAACGTGATCACCCAGCACTTCGTGGCTTCGATGAACCAGCAGCTGGGCGGCCAGTTCATGCAGCTGGGCCAGACCCTGGCGGAAATCAACCGCTCCCAGCAGGCGAGCTTCAGCGCGGTGGACCGTTCCATGGGCACCGCCGACCAGGTGATTGCCGGGCTTTCCCAGGTGCAGCAGATGACGGCCGAGATTACCTCCCGGTTTGACGCCTATGTTCAGCGGCTGAACGAAAGCGCCGCCCAGACCGACGCCTTCACCCGGACCGCCGGGGAGGTGCTCGGCCAGATGGGCCGCTCCGCCAGGCTCCAGAGCGACAATCTCCGCGAAATCCAGTCTCAGCAGGCCCAGCTTCGCGACGCCCTGCAGGATTACGCTCTGCGCTCCAAGCAGAGCCTGAACATCATCGTGGACCGGGCGGAGGACCAGGACCGGCAGAACGCCGACATCGCCAAGCAGATGCGCGAATCCGGCGACCTGCTGCGCACCTCCTACGCCAAGCTGGTGGAGAACGTCTCCGTCAGCCTGACCCAGGCCCTGGACAGCCTGGAAAAGAACATGGCCTCCCTGACCCAAGCCCTGGAGACCCAGACCGCGGAACTGAAAAACGCCGGCGATTCCGCCGCCGACGCCCGTGTCATTACCGCGCTGAGCGATCTGAGCCAGACCGCCGCCCGCATCGAGGCGGTCCTCAAGCCGGAAGGCGCCGCCTGAGATGAGCGCCTACAGCGCCCGCCGCCCGCGCGGAACGGACAGCGGGGCCCACTGGATTTCGTATTCGGACATGATGGCCGCCATCCTCATGGTCTTCGTGCTGGCCGTGGTGTACAGCGTCTATCAGTATAACAATCTGCTCATGCAGAAAACCCGGGAGCTGGAGACCCAGCAGGCCCAGCTGACCGTCGCCCAGACCGAGCTGGACGAGCAGAAGGCCGCCAACGAGGCCTTCCGCATCCGTCTGCAGGCCCAGGAGGAGGATATCCTCGCCCAGCGGAGCATCATCATCGTGCAGCAGGACGAGCTGGAGGCCGCGCAGGAAAACCTGAAGGTCGCCCAGGACGACCTGGCCCAGAAGCAGGGCGAGCTCGAGCAGGCCCTGATCATCCTGACGGCCCAGCAGAAGGCCCTGGAGGACCGGGAGGCCGACGTCCTGTCCCTGCAGGAGCTTTTGAGTGCCCAGGAGGAAAAGATCGAGAACCTGGTCGGCATCCGCCCCAGGATCATCAGCGACCTGTCCAAGGCCCTGAGCGCCAGCAACATCCCCGCCACCATCGACCCCAAGACCGGCGACATCAAGCTGAAGAGCTACGTCTTTTTCGATACCAACCGCTCGGAAATCAAGCAGTCCGGTCTGGACACGCTGAACCGCTTCCTCCCGGTCTACCTGGGCGTCCTGATGCAGGACGAGTATAAGGATTACGTGGCGGAAATCATCATCGAGGGCCATACCGATTCCAGCGGCACCTATCTGGACAACCTGCGTCTGTCCCAGAACCGAGCGCTGGCCGTGGCCGATTACTGCTTCCGCATGAACGGCCTGACCGCCGCCATGAAGACCAAGCTGGAAAACATCCTGACCGCCACCGGCCGCAGCGAAGCGGACCCGATCTACTTTGACGACGGCACGGAGGACAAGGATTCCTCCCGCCGGGTGGAATTCAAGTTCCGCCTGATCGACACCCAGATGCTGGAGCAGATGAACAACATCCTGAAAAATTCCTCCGTCACCGCGCCCGCCCCGGTCCTGGTGGACGACGGCGGCGTTGTAGAAGTAGAGCCCAACACCGGGGACGAGCCCGCCCCCGGCGCCTTCTCCTTCGGCGCATGAAAAGGCTGACCATTCTTTTTCTGGCCCTCTCCCTGGTCCTTTCCGGGGTGATGCTCTGGCAGTGGACCCATGTTGAGCTGTCCGTCGCCGCCCGGTCGGTGCGGACCGTACCGGCGGAGGAAATGAAGAGCAACTACGAGGCCGTCCGCCGCGCCGTTACGAACGGCAGCCTCCAGGGCGTCGTCTACCACGCCGAGGCCCTCCGGGAGGCGGAGGCCTGCTCCTTTCAGTTTTTTACCCTGAGCCTGGAAAACCGGGGCCTCCTGCCCGCCGAAATGACGGAGCTGCAGCTGACGCCCTTTTCCCAGGACATCTGCGCCTATCTGTCCCGGCAGGAGGTCGTTATCCCGCCGGGCGGGAAAAAGGACGTGGTGCTGACCCTGCTGACGGCCGGGGCCTCCCCGACCGTGCGGGACGTTACGGTCACGTATTATCTGTGGGGCCATCTGTACCGTCAGAAGCTGACGCTGAACCGTCTGGACTATATCGCGGAGGCAAAGCCCGTGCTGCAAAATGTTCTTTCTTTTCTTTTCCCTTCCGCTTCGGCGGAGGAAAGCGCCCTCCCGGAGGGCTTTGTTTACGTGAAGGACCTGATCCCGGACTGCATCGAGCAGATGCGCTACGCCGGGGAGGAGAACTTCGTCGGCGCGGTGGTGGACGGCTATCTCGCCCCCCGCGCGGTCCTGACCCGGGAAGCCGCCGAAGCCCTTCAGAAGGCAGCGGAGCTGGCCCGGGCGAAAGGGTACCGCCTGCTGATCTTCGACGCCTACCGGCCGCAGCGGGCGGTGGATCATTTTCTGCGCTGGGCGGCGGACCCGGAAGATACGAAGACCCAGGCTCATTATTACCCGGATATCAAGGATAAACGGGATATCCTGAAAAACGGCTACGTCGCCGCCCGGTCCGGCCATTCCCGGGGCAGCACCATCGACCTGACGCTGGCGGATGAAAACGGCGACCCCATCCCGATGGGCACGGACTTTGACTGGTTCGGCCCCCGGGCCGCTCATGGCGCGAAGGGTCTGACGAAGGAGGAAAAAGCCAACCGCAAGCTCCTCCGCTCCATCATGGAAAAGGCCGGCTTCAAGGCCTATCTGGCGGAATGGTGGCACTACACGCTGAAAAACGAACCCTACCCCGGGACGTATTTTGATTTCCCGGTGAGGTAGACCGTTTTATTATAGTTTTGGGACACCCTCGTATTATATAGTCGTAGTTTAAGAGCTCCTCTCCAAGAGCTTATGCTACACTGCTGGGGATGCTGTGGATTGGTATCGTTCACCTA
>OCVV012869442.1_pt1 | contig 44491 bp, 37 predicted proteins | sample 1539721 | NCBI WGS metagenome assembly OCVV01 (sample SAMN02144230, study PRJEB22623) | gut metagenome | biome: sheep rumen | host: Ovis aries | place: New Zealand | reverse complement strand
TAGGAGTAAAGGAGTAAAGGAGTTAAAGGAGTTAGGACGATACTTCGTGGCACCCGAGACTCCAGTAGAAAGTCGCGATTACAGGACTAATGTCTTAACTCCTTAACTACATAACTCCTTAACTCCTAAAAAGTTGAGCAAATGCGAAACTTAAGTTATTTAATTAAATAATGTGCATATTTTTAACAGGGACGCTTCTTCGGAAGTTTGAAGACATCCTGCACTTCCTTCATCTGCGCCTCCGTCATGCCGTCAGGCTCTGAGCCCATGGAGCGGGCACACATATAGATGTTAGCAGCCTTACAGAGCACGTCCGTCTGGTCGAAGGCATCCATGATGTCCTGTCCCACAGCCACGGTGCCGTGTTTCTCCCACATCACCACGTCATGTGTCTTGATCTGCTCCAGCGTAGCCTCAGCAAGTGCTACTGACGAAGGCAGTGCATAAGGTACGATACCGATACCCAGTGGTGCGAAGGCGAGGGTCTCCGGAATCATCGACCACAGCACACGGGTCATCTCATCACCCTTGAGGAAACGCTGGATATGGCTCATTGCCACCAGTTCAATAGGATGAGTATGGAGTGTTGCCTTATAGCACGAGCCTGTCTCCAACAGGTAGTTCTGCAAGGCAAGGTGGGTAGGAAGCTCTGAAGTGGGAACGACATTGACATCAGCAATCACCACATAGCTGGCACAATCATCGCAGATACGGATGATGCTGCCGTTCTGCATCGGTTCACGGGCAAGGTCACGCATCCGTTTTCCTGTTCCCTTGCAATAGAAATACTTACCTTTCAACTGGGGCAGTGTCAAGCCGATCTGCTTCACTTCCGAGATGGCAGGCATTGCCTTACACTCCTCGTCCATAAACTCAGTGACGTTGACGGTGATATTACCACCATTACGCTCTGCCCATCCTTTCTGCCAGAGGTAGCCTGTTACCTCGGCAATCTGATCAATCACCGCTTTCAGTGCGGGGCGATTTTCTAATATACTTTTCATATAATTCTTTTTTTTAGAGGTGAGAGGTAAGAGGTGAGAGGTGAGAGAATAGTTCTTGCCCGCCTTTTCCTATTGCCTAACACCTATTTACATACCTTATCTTCAAAAGTCTTTCTCAATCCTATCAACATTTTAGTTGTCTCAGATATAAACAATTCTTGTTCATCAAATTGTTGTTGTGTAATATATCCTAAGAGTAACGAGACCTCTAACTGGCACATAACCTCCATCAAAGATCCGTTAGCAATTTCAAGGAAATGAATACGTTCTTTATTAGAGAAGCGCCCCATCCCCTCAGCAATATTAGAAGGTACAGAGATTACCGCACGTTGTATCTGATTAATCAACCCCATACGTTCAGAAGTAGGAAATGACTCCGTAAGCAGATATACCATTTTAACAAGTTCCAATGACTTGTGGTATACATTGAGTTTTCTAAAATAGAAATCGTTCATAACAATCCGCCTTTGAACATTCCTCTCACCTCTCACCTCTTACCTCTCACCTCTTAATAATCCTCTCCATAGCGCTCCTTCGTGATATCATCAAGGGCACGGCCTCTGGTGTGGGGGGCACCAATGACTCCTACAATCAACGAGATGAGCAACAGCGCTATCATGCAATAGGCGGCAATGGTGAAACCTTCGCCGTTCTCTCCATAGATATACGTGAAGACGAGTCCCCACAGGGCGGATAGTCCACGGACAATGAAGAACATCAGTCCCTGGGCACCGGCACGGAACTTGGCAGGGAACAGCTCGGAACCCCACAGCGCATAGAATATCTGGGGGGACGCACCACCTTGCACACCCCATAGGATGGCAAATGCCCACAGACCTGCGGGACCGTTCACACCAATGGTGACGATGACCAGCCAAGCACTCAGCGCTGCCACGAGACCAAAGACATAGATACCTTTGTGGGAGGTATGGTCGATGAGTTTCGAGGTGATAAAAGTCACACCTACGATAATCGCCCATTGTATGAAGTTCATCCAGTTAGCCTGCTCGTTAGTGACACCACCTGCCGTCTCATAGATATGCGGCTGGAAGAATCCCATCACCGAGGCAACGAGGTTCCATGTCAGATAGATGGTAGCAAGGAAACAGACTGTCTTCACTGCGATATTGTTAGAGAACAACACCTTGATATTATCCAACAGCCCCGGTTTCTTCTCACCACTCTCCTGCCCTTTCGTAAACTCCGCACTCTCCTGCAACTGCCGCTGCAGGTTCCATGCAATGAACGCCACGACGAAGAGCGACAGGAACACCAAGCGGGAACTGAAGGCATTGACAGCCGTCTCCTCCATATCAGCACCACCAATGGCATGAGCTATACTCTCCACCCATCCGAACAGATAACCACCCGGTGCGAAAAACATTCCCAACAACAGGATGACCATCGGACCGATGCCCCATGACATCTGTGAGATACAGATGTTACGACCGCGGTTGTTATTCTCCGACGACTCCGAGATATACGTCCAGGAGGCAGGCACTCCCACACCGACAGAGATTCCCGTCACCAGGAAACCACACAGCAGCATAGGGAAGTTAGTACTCAGCATGATCAACAGCACTCCTAACATATATACTATAAGGTTATACGTGAAGATGAACTTACGTCCGTATTTGTCTGCAAGGAAGCCGCCGATAATAGCACCTACTGCGGCACCTAAGCAGTTAGCACTGATGAAGTTTAGCCAACCCAGATGCACCTCCGACAGTCCCAGGTAATTCTGCCACAGCGTCAGTCCACTGGCACCTGCAACGATGGCACCTGCATCGAGATAATTCGTGAGAGACACGGCTATCGTGCTCTTCAAACTTTTGTCTTTTTTCATAATCATTATTATTTTTGAGGTGAGAGGTGAGAGGTAAGAGGTAAGAGAATAGTTCGTTCTCCTCCTTTTCCGCATTTATCCAACATTTCTCTCACCTCTCACCTCTTACCTCTCACCACTTACCTCTTATTATCTGCAAACCACGTCACACTCAATATTGAAAATCTTTGCCACCTTCAGGATGGTGTCGATATGATGACCTACGGCAGCAGCCATGTGATGGGTAGGACCAGCCTCACTCCACTTATTCACGAACTCACGGCAAGGCAGTGAGAACTTCGTACGCATATTGGTATCACCAAAGGTGAAGATAGGACCTTCCTCGTTCATGCCCTCTGCCACCACAAACTTGAACACACCATTCTTGTCCTGAGTAATGGCAAGATAGGTGACAGGACCAACAGGGGGATAGAACTGAGTCAGATAACCACCTCCGCTCTTACCATGGAATACAGGAACGATCTTCATCGTCGGCTTCTTTGCCTGTGAGATATCATAGTCACCGGAACCAGAGTGTCCGATGATACAGATATCCTTCGGGAAGTCGATGCTATACATCTCGGCGAGGGTACCTGTTCCTGAGATAGTCTTCAGGATAGACATCGCCATTGCCACCTTCATGTCACCCTCTACGGCACATGCGGTATGCTGTTTGATGAGCATGGAGAAGGCAGGTATCAGCATGGAGTCGAGCTTACCGGCAACACCCTTGGCGAAACCGTCGTAGTGGGAGGCGATGAAACCCAGTTTCTCGTCTTTCACCCACTGTTCGAAGGCAACAACATATTTCGCCATGTCCCATACCTTCTCTATGGTACCGCCACCCTCGATATCAAAGGTGTCAAGGATATCCTGTGCCTTTGCCTTGATGGCAGCCTCATCGGTGATGTCATCGGCAATCGCCCACATCTTCTCCCAGTCAAACTGCTTGGTGTAGAGCCACATACGATGGTACAGGTTCGTCTCGTCAATATACAGGTCCATCATACCGGGATAGGGACGACCAATCTGTGCGATGTTCGTATCACGGAAACGACGGCGTACCTGTGCGGCACGGCACCAGTCCTCAATCTCTGCCTGCACCTGAGGGTCACCACCCTCAACGACACCAGTGATCACTGCCGAACGCTTGCCTGCACGGTTCAGGTCTGCAACCATCTCACCGATGGCGCCACAGGCATACAACTCCCCCAGCCAGATGGGGATGTCCGTCTTCTCATAATCCGGAGCCAGTTTCTTCTGTACGTTCACGATGACTACAGGTACATCGAGGTCACGCACTGCCGGCAACATATTATAAGAGGTGCAATAGGTCAGCATCTGCAAGATGACCAGGTCGACATCAGCGGCACGGAACTTATCACCTGCCACCATCGACTGCTCCTTGGTAGTCACCATACCACCGTCAATCACTTCCACCGTATCGGGGATAGTCTTCTTAAATGCCTCATACTGTGCCTCAAACTCTGGGACAAGCTGAGGAAACTGTGGCAGGTATGCTCCCAAAGCGACGGAGAACACGCCCACCCTTGCTTTTGTCTCTACTAATGGTTTAGCCATAATTTTTGTTTTATTGATTAGTTTTCTTTCGAGATTTCGAGATTTCGAATTTCGAGATTTCGAGATTACGAGATTCCGGGATTCCGATGTTTCGTTATTTCGAGGTAACGGTTGAAGGCAGCATCCCATGCCGCCTTGTCCTTGGTGGGATGATAAGCCACCATCTCTATGGAAGCGGCGATGATACGACGCATCTCCCAGATGTCTGATACCTCACCGGCAGACTTCGCCTGCATCATGATATTACCGATGGCTGTCCCCTCCTGAGGTCCGGCAAGCACCTCCACGCCAAGGGCATCGGCAGTAAACTGGTTCAGGTATTTGTTCAAGGAACCGCCTCCTATCACATGCAGCACGTCCAACTCAAAGGAAGAGAACTCCTTCAGCCATTGGAACACCTGTCGATAACGCAGGGCAAGGGAATCGAAGATACAACGGCAGATCTCCGCAGGTGTCTCCGGCACTTGCTGCCCCGTCTCACGACAATATTGCCGGATAGCCTCAATCATTGACGGAGGATTGGCAAACAGTTTGTCGTCTGGGTCGATGATTGAACGGAATGCCTCCACCTGCATGGCTGCCCCCTGCAGTTCCGGATGCGACAGTTCACTAATCGCCAAGCTCTTACCTCTTACCTCTAACCTCTCACCTCTTGCTATCCACTCCTTACGGCAACGCTCATAGAGCCACATGCCACAGATATTCTTCAGGAAACGAGTCGTCCCCTCTACTCCTCCCTCATTGGTGAAGTTATAGTCATAGCTCTGGTCATTGATGATAGCCTCGGGGGTCTCTATACCCATCAGGCTCCATGTACCACTCGACAGATAAGCGAAATTCTTATCCTTCGCCGGGACAGCAGCGACAGCACTTGCCGTATCATGTCCTGCCACGGCAATGACAGGAACAGGTCCCAGTCCTGTCATCTTCTGCACCTCCTCTGTCAGTACGCCAATCTGTGTACCTGGCTGCACCAGTCTGCCGAAGTGCTCACGGGTCAGTCCGACACTCTCCAACAGCCGTTCATCCAAATCACCGGTCCGTGGATTAAGCATCTGCGATGTCGAGGCAATGGTATACTCACAGACTGCCTCACCCGTCAGCATCCAACTCAGTGCATCGGGCATAAACAGGATTTTCCTTGCCTGACCGATGGCAACGTTCTTATCCTGTCGCATGGCATATAGCTGGAACAGGGAATTGAAGTTCATAAACTGAATGCCCGTCAGTCCATAGACCGTCTTGCGGTCTGTCACTTTCTCGAAATACTCCTCCATACGTCCAAACGTATGGGGGTCGCGGTACGCCATCGGATTGCGGAGGATAGCACCGTCATCAGCAATAAACACGAAGTCAACACCCCACGTATCAATACCGATACTCGTAATCTCTACACCACGCCGTGCCACTAACTGCAGCCCTTTGATAACCTCGAAATATAATGCATAGATATCCCAGTAGAAATGTCCACCTGTCTCTATCAGGTTGTTGGGGAAGCGGGTAATCTCCTCCTGCTCCAATTTCCCATCGGCAAGAGAGCCAAGGATGGTTCTTCCACTGGTTGCACCAAGGTCAACGGCGAAAAAAAATTTCTTGTTCATCATATCTTCTTGCAAAGGTAATGTAAAACGGGAAAAAACAAAAATAAATTATGTTTTATTTGTATTTCTCATGGAAGCAGACTGCACAGCATCTCAACAGGATGTTTCATGGCAAGGCGGAAAAAACGGTGCCTGCCCGCCATCACCTCATGTAAGATAAAGGTGCCTTGGGATTCCAACGGTTTTACTATTTGCTCTTCCTCACCGAGTCCGAACACTTCCTGCATCACCCATATCACACCTCGCGAGAAACCAAGCAGTCCCAGACTCTTAATGACTTTCTCGTAGTTGATAGTGGAGGCTCTTCCGTGTCCCGCAACCCGTTTCAGGGCAAAGAAGAAGTCCATCAAATCACGCAGGGTGATACCTTGATAGAGGAATAACCGATAGAGACGTACCAGTTGGAAAATCAGATTCATCGAGGCAGAAGGGCGCACCATCTCCCCGTCTTTGACAAACAAAGCCTTGTCGTTCTTCTCAAACCAACGGTCCAGCACCCATTTACGATAGGGGTTCTTACTTGTCTCTATGCTGTCATGAAGCTGTATCTCCTCATCATCCCAAGTGTCAAGAAGTGCCTGTACACCCGCCTTGTCACCTTTTACCAGAAGAGCGGTGCCATCGGGCTGGCGCAACATTTGCAAAGACTCGTTATAGTCACGGGCGACCCCCTGCCCCATCAGGACACTCGACTTGAAATTCTTGGTGAGAAGCAGTTGCTGAACCTCTATGCACCGCTGAGTGAGCAACGCATTTTGCTCTTCTATCTGCTCTGCCTCTGCCATCCAGTCGATAATCAACTCATGAGGGACGCGAAGTCCAAACTCAAACAATGCCTGGGCACCACGGTAACAGACACCCGCCAACTGATGCTGATGAGCCAGTTGGTATAACTCCTGCCACTCCTCCGGTTCCGCACCACGACTCAGACAGTCCAGCTGTCCCGTAGAGACACGTATTAATTCAAAAAACAACTTATCCATCATCTTAGGTTTATTCCTCTCGTCGCAAAGATACACAAAATTCTCCATAATCCAATCACTTTGAATAAAGAAATTTGGGAAATACGGAAATTTTATGTACATTTGCCCCATGAAACTTGACTTTGCCAACGGTATGAGACAAAGGATACTGTTTATCTGTTTAGGAAACATCTGCCGCTCTCCTGCCGCAGAGGGGATTTTCCAACACTTAGTCGACGAGCGGGGACTCGCCGACCAGTTTACGATTGACTCTGCTGCTATCGGTCCATGGCATATCGGTGACCTGCCCGACCCCAGGATGCGACGCTGTGGGGCACGCCATGGCTATAACTTCAACTCCAGGGCACGCCAGTTCTCGTCAGCAGACTTCGACCACTTCGACCTCATCATCGGCATGGACCAGGAGAACCTGCGTGCCATCCGTGCCAAGGCAAGAAACAAAGAGGACGAGCAGAAGATTCGTCTGATGGCGGACTATCTCCGTCATCATCCCAGCCATCCAACCATCCCCGACCCCTATTATGGAAGTGACCGCGACTTCGAACTCGTCATCGATCTCTTAGAGGATGCCTGTGAGGGACTGTTAGATAGTTTTTAAGGGTAAAATCTGACAATTTGGAAGATTTTAACAACAATTTGTTAGAAAAAAGCAACTAAGATATATAATATTTTCGTATCTTTGCAGCATCAAACCTGAACGTTAAAGATTTAATATATAGACTTATGATTTTGAAAGTTTCTCAGATGTGATCTACATTAATTATTAAACAATAAACATTAATCTATTAAAAAGAGAAAGTATTATGGCTTACACAGAGACAACAACTACAGGGTATGGGACCCGCGTAGGAAACTCGTTTAAGAGTATTGGTACAGGTTTCGTCTTGCTCGTAGCAGCCACCGCCCTGCTTTGGTGGAACGAAGGTAATGCAGTAAAAACTGCAGACATGCTAGATGAGGCCGGAAGTGCCTGGGTTGAGATGCCTAATCCTGGAAAGATTGACAACAACTTGGACGGCGAACTGGTTTGCGGTACTGCTATGGCTACCACAGAAGACTCGCTGAGCGACCAGCAGTTCGGTATTGGTCAGAAGGGCATCATTGCTCTAAAACGCCGTGTGGAGTACTACCAATGGGTAGAGCATTCTGAGAGCAAGAGCGAGGACAAACTGGGTGGTAAGGAAGAGACTACCACGACCTACACCTACTCACCGCAGTGGGTCAGCAGCCCCATTCAGTCGAGTCAGTTCAAGGATCCTGCCTATCAGAACAAAAATTTCGTGCTAACCACCATTGAGGATGACGAAAAATATGCTGAGAATGTCAGCTTTGGTGCCTACAAGCTGAGCGAGAGTCTCATTCACAGCATCTCGTCAAAAGAGGCTATGGACCTTGCCATCAACGAGCAGTTGCTGAAGCAGTTCGACCAGGCTACCCAGACCGCTTACGAGCGTTTCTATGGTGTGCAGCCTAAGGCCACCCAGCCACAGGCCACCCCACAGCCTGCAGCACCAGCTGTTCCTGACTCTGTATATGCGTCACTTTCTGACTCTGCCAAGGCTGTCATAGACGCTCAGAAGGCTGCTCAGGACTCTATCAACAATGCTATTGCCAACGCGCAGAACAAGGTTGACCTGCAATATGTTCACCAGGCTGGTAACATATTATATTTTGGTAAGGTATTCGGTTCTCCTCAGGTGGGTGATGTCCGTGTAACCTTTGAGAAAATTGTGCCTGCCAAGGTAACGGTGATGGCTGTTGTGGATGGTGACACCTTCAAGCCCTTCAAGGCTAAGAATGGTAAACGCAGTGAGTGGCTCAAAATGGGCAAGAAGACTGGCGACCAGATTATTGAGGATGCTCAGGATGCAAACACAATTATGACATGGTTATGGCGTATCGTTGGTATTCTGCTCGTTATCTCTGCTTTCAAGAACATTTTCGGCTTCCTGGAGACACTGCTCAAGGTGGTTCCTTTCATTGCCAACATCTTCGGTTTCGGCGTTGGTATCGTTTGCACCATCCTCGGTGTGGTATGGTCGCTCATCGTGATAGCTCTGGCTTGGCTGTTCTATCGCCCCGTTTTGGCTATCATCCTGCTCGCTATTGCTGGATTCCTGGTATGGGTATTCGCATTCAAAGGCAAAGACAAGTTGAAGGAACTGGCTGCTAATGCTACTGCAAAGAAAGCTCCACAGCCTGCTCCTGTAGCTCCTGCTGAGCCTGCTGCACCAACAACACCAACCGATAATACACAAGCATAATGAGAAGAATCACATTATCTATTATTCTGTGCCTGCTTGCCTGCCTCGGCATTCAGGCACAGAATGCCGAGCAACAGAAGCCTAAGTTTCAACCTATCCAGATGATTCTGGACTCTGACTTCGGCAGTTCTACCGACGACCTCTTCGCACTGATGATGCTGCATCATTATATCGATGACGGACTGGTAGACCTGAAGGGTATCATCGTCGACCGTGAGGGTGAGAAGAACGCGGGTATCGTGGATATCTTCAACAACTACTACGGACACCCTGACATCCCTGTAGGACTGGAGCGCAACGGTGTGAAGAACCCGCGCTGCTTCATCCCTTACAATGGTATCTGTGACCTGAAGGACGCACAGGGCAACCCGCTCTTCAAGCGTACCCTGGACACCAAGAAACTGCCCGACGGCTATAAGCTCTATCGTAAACTGCTCAGCAAGGCGGAGGATAACTCTATCGTGGTGGTAGCCATCGGCTTTGCCACTACCCTCTCCCAGCTCTTTGAGTCGGGCGGTGACGAGTATTCTGGTCTCAGCGGTCTCGAGCTCTTCAAGCAAAAGGTGAAGGCAGTCTATATCCAGTCTGGCCGTTTCGAGGCTGGTGACAGCTTGAGTGGCTATAACATGCGTGCCGCCTCCAAGCAGTCGGCAATCTTCTACAGCAAGTTCCCGGAGAAGGTCGACCTCATCATGTCGCCCAGTAACATCGGTGACAAGATGAACTACCTGCCACAGGACGTATTGGTAGACCTCTCCTACACGGACTGGAACCCCATCAAGTCGGTATACACCAACTATACCTGTGATACCGGTCAGCGCATGTGGGACACCAACTGTCTGGTGAATGCCGTACTGGGTGACAATGAGTATCATCTCTCTCCCCGTGGCTGGGTGACCTTCGTCGACAAGGGTGAGATGTCGGAGATGCTCTTCAAACCGGATCCCAACGGTAATGCCCGCTATCAGATGCCGGGCGACAGTTATTACTTCATGGAGAAGTTAATGGACATCCGTCGCCATAACCGTATCAACAAATATCCGTCACGATACTCCATCGAGGCTCCCCAGCCTACCCTGCTCAAGCATGACGCTACGGAATGGGCAAAGCCTCGCACACAGCTGCTCATCGACAAATACCTCGCTACGGCAGGTAACAAGCTCGACCCCGATGAGTTCCGCACCGTTTTCCAGCCTATCGGCTACTATGGCGGTAACGTGACGGACTATCGCGAGGCAGAGAAGTCTGTCGTTGACGAGTTGTATACGGTCATGCTCGACCGTGCCGCTCGTACCGGCAAGAACACCATGACCATCATCACCGGTGCTCCTGCCAGTGGTAAGAGTACGGTGGCACGCAAGCTGAACCTCAAGAATGAGGGACTGGTCTATGATGCGGCACTCTCAGGTGGTACCGACCGTCTGGACAATGTCATCCAGCGTGCCAAGGCAAAGGGTCTTAACAAGATTACTGTCGTCGTGGTTTACAACGATATCCTGACTTGCTTCAAGAACTCCATCAGCCGTGGTAAGAACAGCAACCGTTTCTGCACCATCGACTATCTGATGCAGTCGTTCGAGGACAGCAAGGGCAAGATTGAGTGGTTGCAGAAACAGCATCCTGAGGTGACCATCATCCCCGTAAGCTGTGAGGGTAATAACGGTGGTGTGAAGGTCAGTGTCGACGAAGCGAAGAAATGGAAATACGACATCTCTGAGCAGGAAGTCAACGAGATGCTGACAACGGAACTGGAGGTCGTCAACAGCGGTGAGCTCTGGGAGCAGCAGCTGCCCTCTCTCGTGGGCAATCTCAATGCCATTCCTAACCTCAGCGCCCGCAACAAGAAACTTGCTGAGGAGATCAATCACCGTGTGGAAGAATTACTACACAATAGGAATTAACGTATGAGCATCAAGTTTCAGATAACGAAAGTGGCTGCCATCTTCGTGATGGCAACCACTTTTATGTTTTTCACGGGATGTAAGTCGCAACAGAAAGCGATTACTACAGCGACACCCCAGCCTACCCTCATCAACGAGGAGGCTAAAGACTGGGCAAAGGTGCATACCACCGAACTGATCGGCAAGTATATGGCGACAGCGGGGAATAAGATTGACCCTGACGAGATGCGCCTGCTGTTCACCCCTATCGGCTATGATGGTGGCTCTAACACCATCTACTATCGGGATGCGGAGCGTTACCTGGTGGATACTCTCTATAGTGTGATGCTCGAAAGAGCTGTCAAACAAGGAAAGACACAATTTGTCATCTTCACTGGTCCTTCGGCAAGTGGTAAGAGTACGGCAGCCAAGGAGATGGACTTCTCGGAGACCGGACTGGTGTATGACGCAGCCTTCAACTCTTACAAGAAACTCGCTACCGCTATCAAGAAAGCGAAGCGTTACGGGATGAAGGAGATTCGCCTCATCGCTGTCTATAACACCATCCGCAACTGTTTCAAGAACTCTGTAGAGCGTGGTAAGAAAAGTAAGCGTTTCATCCACATCCCTTATATGATTGAGTCGTTCGGGAATAACCAGCATAAGATGGAACTGCTGAAACAGAACTTCCCCGATGTGGAGTTCTTCTGTTTCGACAAGAGCGACAACATTGTCGCCAGGCATGTCACCATCGACGAGGCGACGAAATGGAACTTCCAGGTCTCTCAGGACGACATAACCTATTTGTTTAATGTGTTACGTGATGAAATTGACAAAGGTGACCTTACGCCGCATCAGCTTGCCTATATCAAGGGAGACATATTGTCAATTAAGGGACTGTCAGATACCAATCGAGCACTGGCCCAAGAGATTGATAGCAGAATACGTGCGCTGGCAAGATAAGGTCAGCGAGGAACTGTGGGAGCAATCCCCGCAATTAGGAACAGAAGCTTTATAATAACAATGAAAAAATTAGTATGTATCGCCATCTGCGCGATGGCAGTCATGATAGGTTGCAAGAATAAGGGAGCCGCTGCTGAGGGCTCCGAAACCGATTCCACAAAGGTAGATAGTGTGATGGCGGAACTCAACGACACCACACCCCTGCCCATGTTTCTCTATTACAGCAATCCACAGGCTATGCAGATAGTCTATTGGAATGATGAGACAGATCCTTGGCAGGACATGGTCCGTCGGAATGCCGCCGGGTATACCAAGATGCTGGTAGACAAGAAATGGGTCGATATCAAGTTCATCGGTGAGACACTGCTCAACCCCGATGGCAAAAAGATGTTTGCGGGCGAACTGCACGGTCGTCCCTCTATCCCAGCCCCGGGCTTGAAGTATGCCTTCGCCAACAGTAAGGACATCCCCAAGAAAGATGATGGTCTATGGGGACTACAACTCGTGATACACCAGGACTACCTGACATCACGCAAGCAGTTGGAGTGTGAGTATACTTATAAGGAGACACCCATGCCACAGGCTATCGTCAAGAAGATGGAACAGCGCTATGGCATGAAGGCGAAGCGCTCACAACTCTGCACGAAGATTGGCGGACGCTATACTCAGGGCACCGTACAGTTTGCCGGAGAATATAAGAATGCGCCTAAGACAGAGGGCAGCGACTATAAGAAAGCACTGGCACTGAACGTCATTGCCGACGGTGACAGCATCTATGCACTGGAGGTGCTGGGCTATTACGATGAGGAGAGCAAGCAGTGTTCCTGGAACGCCGATGACGAAGGAGAGTACACCCCGACCATTATCTATGGTGCCTTTGAGGGTCCTAAAGGACTGGAACTCGCTTATGCCCATTTTGCCCCTGAGAGCAGTACTATAGGTATGTATCTCCTCCACGACGGCAAAATTCAGGATATAGAGTATGCCTGCTACCATAACATGGTGGATGAGCCCGATCCGCTTTGGGACAAGGAGATTGCCGAGATGCAGAAACTATACCTGAAAGAGAGCAATGCCCGTAAGGAATATCCTCTGAAGAAGTTTGACTTCATCGACATCGATAACGACGGCATCAACGAGGTATGGATGCGTGACAAGGACGATAATATCGGAGCCCTGTTCACCTTCAAGGACCGCAAGCCTCAGCTGATTGGTGTGGAGACGGAGAAGATGAAGGCAGTGTTCTATCAGTCGAATGATGGCAAGGGGGCTGTGAAGATTGCCGGTCCCGCCGGTGGTCCCTCCTATGCTACCGAGCTTTATGTGCTGAAGAAAAGTCAGGTGATAGAGCGCTTTGGCATGATGGAACTGGAGGGTGAGATCACGGATGCGGAGCTGAACGGCAAGACACTCACCAAATGGGAGGCTGCTGACTATCTCGACAAGACACCCTCCAATGACTACAAGCCCTATATCTACTGGCACCAGAAAGAGGAGCAATGATGCTTAATGACAGGAGCCAGTCTCTAAGTAAGACTATCTTACACAGTTTGCGCGGCGGAATACCCATTGCTATGGGGTATTTCGCCGTCGCATTTAAGTTCAGCCTCTCTTCCGTTTAAACCAACTCTTCAACCGCTGGTAGCCCTCGACACCGAGGATGGTCAGACCTCCATACTGACAAGTCTTTGCCATGCCGAAGAGGACAGTCCACAACACCCCTTTGGCAGCAGCACTGATAGGCAGCAACATCTGAGCGAAAGACAGGATATAAAAAGGTATGCAGCACAGCAGGACGATGACCCCCGTACGGAATGACAGCGTCTGCAGCCATTGCTTGATGCGATTGATCATAGACATATTATAAAATGATGCTGCAAATTTTATAATGGTGGAGCTGGAGGGAGTCGAACCCTCGTCCAAACAGGGAAACCATACGCTTTCTACATGCTTATCTTGGACTTCATTTTCGTGCTGCAACAAGACCCAAGCCACCAATTACAGCCTTATCTCCTAAAATTTCATCAAGGAGTCGGAGCGCCCCCATGACTATTTCCGATTTTCCTGCACCGCTATACCTTCCTGATTCGGAACAACATCCAGAAGAGCGATGTCTCGTTCCCTCACCTAGTGGGGGAATTAAGCCAGTAAACTACTGTACTTCGTTTAGGCAGCGAGAGCGTACTTGTTTTCGCCAATTAATTTTCCGACCGAATGGATTATGGAGTATACAGCCGTCACTCCGCATGCTTACGTACCATCTCAGCCCGCTGTCAAATCCAGTCAACCCCAAGAAAATGTACTTTTGCGCTGCAAAGTTACGAAAAATCGAGCGCAAAACAAAAAAATCCCATTTATTTTTTATGCCGAGATGGAGTAACTTATCTAAAGATACGAAAAAACTATGAACTATGAACTATAAACTATGAATTATTTTGTACCTTTGCAATAAATTTCCGATTTTCTTGTTATTATATATATGGGAAACTACAGATATATCATCATTAGCATGCTTCTCCTGTTTTGTGCAGGAAATGTCTTGGCACAGTCTGGAATGACGGATCAGCAAGTGTTGGACTACGTTATGAAAGAGCGTCAGAAAGGGACAACACAGTCACGCATTGTCACCAACCTCATGCAACGAGGTGTCACTGCCTCGCAAATCCGGAAAATCCGCAAGATGTATAACAACATGCAGAAAGGGGACGACTCCAATGGACTGACGATAGGCAGGGGGGACACCAAAGACCGCACCCGTGTCAACAACGGAATTAGCAGATTGGAAACAGGCAGAACCCTGCCGACCCAGTCGGAAAAGAACTATAATGAGTACCTCGAAAATGAATCTGCAGCCCAACAATATTCGAACGGACGTATTTCCGGATATACGACCCACCAGTACTTCGACGAGAACGATCCGGAATATCTGGAACTGGAGACTGAGCTGGATGAATGGATGCCACAAGACACTGCACAACTCGTCAAACATCTCCAAGACCAATTAGACTATTATAAAAACAAGAAAGGAAAAAAGAAAGTATTCGGTCGTGACATATTCAACCGCAGGGATCTCACCTTTGAACCTGAGATGAACATAGCCACCCCACAGAGTTACGTGCTTGGCCCTGGTGACGTGGTGAATATCGACATATGGGGAACTTCCCGTGACAATATCAGTGCCATCATCTCTCCTGATGGTACCATTACCGTAGAGAATGGCGGAGTCATTGAACTCAGCGGACTGACGGTAGCACAGGCAAAGCAACGCCTTAGGAGCAGGCTTGGCTCTTTTTATCAGGGGTCTAATATTCAGATGACCCTTGGACAAACTCGCACCATTACCATCAATGTCCTTGGTGAGGTAAAAAAACCAGGAAGCTACACGCTCTCTGCTTTTGCCTCCGTGTTCCACGCCCTCCACATGGCAGGTGGCATCAGTGATTTAGGAACACTCCGAAATATCAAAGTGTTCCGTGGGGGCAGACTGCTGAGTGTCGTCGATGTCTATGACTATATGTTGAATGGCAAACTGACGGGGAATATCCGCCTTGCCGACAACGACATCGTACAAGTAGGAACCTACGACAATCTGGTGAGTGTAAACGGTAAGGTGAAACGCCCTATGTGGTATGAGATGAAGGCGAACGAGTCGCTCTCCACCCTACTCCGCTATGCAGGAGGATTCACCGGTGATGCATTCACAAAATACACCAGAGTATACCGAAAGGCTGGAGGAAATTATGCTGTCTTCAACGTGGAGGAGTTCGACACCAACTCTTTCCGTCTGTACGACAATGACTCCGTAGCTGTTGACTCTATCATTCCCCGTTATGAGAATATGGTGGAACTCAAAGGTGCCGCTTTCCGTCCTGGCATGTATCAGTTAGGAGAGCATATCAACAGTGTACGCACCTTGATTCAGGCAGCCTCCGGGACGACAGAATATGCTTTTGCCAAGCATGCCATCATCCATCGCATGAAACCAGACCGCAAACTGACCACCATCGCCGTGGATGTGGAAGGTATCATGAACGAGACCTCACCAGATATCAGACTACAGAGCGAGGATGTGCTCTTTATTCCGTCCCGCCCCGACGTTCATGAGGAAGAGACTTTCACCATCCTTGGTGAAGTGCAGTTCCCTGGTAAATACGTCTTTTCTGAGAACACTACCATTGAAGACCTGATCCTGCAAGCGGGAGGACTTAAGAATTCCGCCTCCGTCCAACGGGTTGAAGTATCCCGTCGTGCCAACAATCCCGCAGCTGAGGAAGCAGACTCCATGATTGCCCACACCTATATATTCAAACTGAAAGACGGTCTCAGGATTGAAGGAGACTCAACCTTTATGCTCCACCCCTTCGACGAGGTTTATGTCCACAAAAGTGCCGGTTATACCGAACAGCAAAGTGTCACGGTCGAAGGAGAAGTGATGTTTGCCGGGGTTTATGCGTTGTCTCAACGGGAGACCCGCTTAAGCGATGTCATCAAGAAAGCAGGCGGTCCCAACCACGTTGCCTATATCAAAGGAGCCCGCTTGGAGCGTAAACTCAACGAGGCTGAGCGTGTCCGTCTGGAAGAGTCACTACAACTGGCCCGCGAGCAACAGCAGCGTAACATGATGCAGATGGCACAGACAAGTACCAATGCCATGGCTATCGCCCAGCTCTCAGAGAGACAAAGCAGGACCCAGCTGGAGCGCTTCCGTATCTCAGACACCTATTCTGTTGGCATCGAGCTCGACAAGGCAATAGCTCATCCAGGTAGTGATGATGACATCATCCTGCGTGACGGTGACCGCATCATCGTTCCAAAATATAACGCTACTGTCAGAATCAATGGTGCTGTCCTTCACCCGAATACTGTTGCCTACAAAGAAGGGAAGAAGGCAAGCTACTATATCAATCAGGCAGGAGGCTACAGTGATGATGCCAAGAAGCGCAACACCTATATATTATATATGAATGGTACGATTGCCAAGGTGACCAGCAAGACAAAGGTCCGTCCGGGTTGCGAGATTGTCGTACCCACCAAGGCTATGAGCAAGATGACAATGGCGGAGAAAATGATGATAGCCTCCACCACCACCAGCCTGGGAACCATGGCAGCCACTATTGCTAATCTGTTGAAGTAAAAGAGTATGGAAGAAAATAAGAAAAATCCTAAGGTCATTGACCTGCGGGTAGTTGCCAAGAAGATATGGGCAAACAAAAAACTTTTCTATAAAGTATTGCCTATTGTCTTCGTCTTGTCTTGTTTTTATATTGTCAGTATTCCCAGATACTACACTTCAGAAACAAAGTTAGCACCGGAAATGGAGAATTCTGGTGCAGGAGGCACTTTGGGCTCCATTGCTGCGTCTTTCGGCTTTGACCTCAGTGACATGCAAACCTCTGATGCTATTACTCCCCTGCTCTATCCAGACTTGATGGAAGATAACGCTTTCGTTGTCAGCATACTCAATGTTAAAGTGGAAAGCCAAGATGAAGATATCAAGTCAACCTATCATGATTACCTGAAGGATTTTCAGAAAGTCGCCTGGTGGACTTATCCAATGAGCTGGTTGAAAAGTCTTCTTCCCAAGAAAGAAGCCCCAGTTGGCAATAAGGGCAAATTTGATGCATACTATCTTTCAAAAGACGAAGATGATATTTTAAATTCGGCTCGCGACAACATCAAAATATCTATTGACAAGAAAACGGGTGTTATCACCATTAATACAAAGGCACAGGATCCACTGATATGCAAGATACTTGCTGACTCCATCAAGGATAAATTGCAAGTTTTTATCACGGACTATCGAACCAATAAGGCACGTGTTGATTACGAATACTATAAACAGTTGACTGCTGAAGCTAAACAAGATTATGAGCGCATGCGCCAACGCTACGGAGCATTCATCGATGGAAATGTCAATATTGCCTTGCAGAGCATCCGTTTGAAAGCAGAGGAGATGGAGAGTGAGATGGAGTTGAAGCTCAACAACTATAATACACTTAACAGCCAGATGCTTGCTGCAAAGGCGAAGATTCAAGAACGCACTCCTGCCTTTACAGTTATCAAGGGAGCAGCTGTACCTATTAAACCAGCAGGACCAAAACGGATGTTTTTCGTGGCAGGAATATTGATACTGGCATGTTTCACAACAGCCTTTTATCTGGTAAGAAAAGACTTTCATTTCAGTTTTTAACTAATTCTATCCATGATGCCTGTTTTTACAGATATATTCAAAAAACTTCATCTGTCTGAGACAAAAGAAGCCATCATACGGAATTTGTTTTGGGCGGCATTAGGAAAAATTGTTAATCTGTTAAGCGGACTATTGGTTGGTATTATTGTCGCACGTTATTTGGGACCTGAGCAATATGGCTTGATGAACTATGTCATCAGTTATGTGTTCCTTTTCCAGACATTTGCGCTCTTCGGATTTGACTCCATAGAAATCCGAGAAGAAGCACGTGGACAGAAACCTTTCACGACAATTATTGGTACGGCATTCTACCTGAAACTGTTCTTGGGCTGTTGTTTTGTCATCCTTGCTATCTTCACTTCTTGGATAATGGAGGCTGACGGCTACACAACACTTTTAATTGCCATCTACTCACTGGTTGTTGTACTCAATTCCTTAATTGTCATACGCAACTATTTTACTGCTATTGTTCAGAATGAGTATGTTGTAAAAGCCGAAATAAGCCGAACCATCATAAGTATTATTGTCAAACTGACCCTTCTCTTCCTAAATGCCAATCTTACCTGGTTTATCGTAGCTTATATGTTTGACTTCGTGTTATTAGGCACAGGCTATGTTATGGTATATCAAACAAAAATTGGATCCCTGCGGGAATGGCATTTCGACCGTGATTATGCCAAATTTCTGCTCAAAGAATCTTTCCCGCTATTACTGACCAATACTGCAGTTATCATCTATCAGCGAATCGACCAAGTCATGATAGGTAGTATGATAAACAAGAGTGCCGTCGGCTTTTTCTCTGTTGCCGCAAAATTCACAGAGGTGCTGGTATTCTTGCCTATGATACTGGCTCAGACCATCACTCCTACATTGGTAAAAGTACGTGAACGAAGCATCTTAGAATATCAAATCAAGGCCCAACAGTTCATGAACTTCTCTTTTTGGCTGTCGCTGTTAGCCGCAGCCTTAGTTTCTATGCTTGCCTACTGGATTGTTCGCTACACCTTCGGAGCAGCATACAGCCCTGCTGTTGCTGTACTCCAAGTCATGGCATTCAAGGCTGCCAGTGTGGCACTATCAAACACGGCAGGAACAATGCTTGTCACTGAGGGCTTGCAACGATATGCCATTCTTCGCGACAGTTTCGGATGTGTTGTCTGTGTACTCCTCAATTACCTCCTTCTGCCACGCTATGGCATTATGGCTGCCGCTTTTGTATCTATTGCCAGCAATCTTGCTGCTGGTTATTTGGCAGATGCCCTTGTTCCCGTCTATCAGCACCTTTTTGTTTGTCAGACAAAGACATTATGCCTGGGATGGAGAGACTTAATCCACATCAAACATTTATTCTGTAAGCCATGATATTAGTTCCCTTTATATATTTTAGTCTGTTGACTTTCTACTGGTGGAAGAAGCACAAAGGATTTGATGTCTGTGTATATATGTCTGGATTATATACACTCACCTCTTTCTTAGCAATTATCATTGTTGCAAACGACCTGTTGGCCGATGGAGGTATTCTATTTGACAATTATGACATAGAGTTGAATGTAATTCCTACCATCTTTTATTGTCTTTTCCTAACCTTAGGCATGCTACCCTTTTCAATGATATACAAAAAAGACATAAAGACTATCTCCACTAACAATCCATTACTCATTGACGCGTTGAGTTGCTTTCTTATTTTCATTGCTCTTCTTAACCTATATCTTGTAGCGGACTCTACGCTTGAGATTCTATCAGGAGACCTTTCAACTGTTAGAAGCGACCATTACGAAGGAATTGAGTCACCAGCCCAAGTCAAAGCCGAGAGCATGCCGTTTATTCTTAGATTCTTGTATTATTTCAACATCTCTACACTGCTATCCATCCCCCTTTTTTTCTATTACATGTGCTTTAGGAAACGTCCTTGGTGGTTTGTTCTTTTACTCCTCTTTTCATCTCTTAGCATGCCTATTGCTGGCATTCAAAGCGCAGATAGAACAGAGGTCGTAATGTATGGAATGATGTTCATTACATGCCTAATTCTTTTCCATCCTCATTTATCAAAAAAACTAAAAAAAATTCTCCGTGCCACTTCCATCCCGATAGCCCTTGCAGCACTTACATATTTCGTTGTAGTATCTGATGCCCGTTTCAGTAAGAGAGAAGGAGGCGCAACGACTAGTGCATTGCAATATGCAGGACAGGGCTATCTCAATTTTTGTTTCTTTTGGGAAAAAGCAAATACAGACTACATAACAGCCGAGAGAGAATTTCCATTGATTGCCCATTACGCATTCAAGATTGATAATGATGACTATCGAAGAAGTATACGTTCTGGACAACAAGGTTTTTTTATGAGCGTTTTTGCCACTTATATCGGGGATATTCTACTTGATTTGACACCTATTGGGATGGTATTATGGGCTATTGCCTATTTCCTTATTACTATCATTCTATTAAGATGGCCACACCGAGAAGAGTATAACATCGGTGAACTTCTAATGGTCTTTGTATTATCAATTATTCCCGTCTTCGGCATTTTCTACTACCGGCTAATGAGTTTCACCTATACTTTCATGGTAATTTTGGCTGCATTAGTATATATTGTGGACAAATACAAATTCATTTATTCAAGAGAGAGCACATGAATATATTGTTAGACTTTTTACCCTTCATGCATGACGGTCGCATGCGAGGTATTGGCGGAGCAACAAGTTTTGCCAAGGCAGTAAGCGATGAGGTTATTAGGCGCAAGAGATCTGATGACCATCTATATGCTATATACGACTCCACTATGTCTTCTGGACAGCAATACAATTACATTAACTATGCTCAAGCCAATTCCATCCAACTACTGGATATTGCATACAAAACAATTGCTCAGCATATAACGAAACTCCACATTGATGTTTTTTTCATTGCAATCGGGCAATTCTATGCATCCTATGACCTAAGTGGTATTACATGCAAGACCATCATGTTTATCCACGACATTGCAGACATAGAACGTACGGACAATGGCATTGATTTACTTCTACATGATCATGTTGCTGAAAAGAACTGGCAATGGATCAAAAGATGTACCAATCTGTTTGTTGGAAGGTGGAATCGGCAAAATCGTCGGCAATACGACAATATCATGTCTCTTTATACTGCCCCTAATACATTGGCTTATACTGTTTCCAATTATTCAAAACAGGCAATAGAATACTATTTTCCTAAAATAAAGAAAGAGATACACATCTGCTATTCGCCTTCCAAGATTGTCAACATAGAAGAAGAAATAGCATGTCCACAATTAAAACAAATCATCCGACAAAACAAGCAATATATCCTAATGCTCGCAGCAAACAGACGTTATAAGAATATATTCACCTTGAAAAAAGTATTTACACGTCTCGTGTATGATTATCCCGATTTGCACTTGGTAACACTTAAATACGGGCATATTATTCATCCTAATCACATAGATATCCCATTTATGTCAGACTCAGACCTTGAACATGCCTACAAACACGCATACGCACTTTATTTCGGTTCTTTTTTTGAAGGGTTCGGTTACCCTCCAATTGAAGCCATGAAATATGGGACACCTACCATTGCTGCTAATGTAACGAGCATTCCAGAAATTCTTGGTAATGCAGGTATCTACTTTTCGCCAATTTACTCTGCAGACCTATACCGTGCCACCAAAATTCTTCTACAAGAACGCGATACTCTAACAGAGACATTAAAAATGCATTATCAAGAAATCTTCGACCACCAAAAAGATGATTTAATGAAACTTGTTAAAGAAATACTCAACCTGCAATAATAGTATGAATATATATACCATCATTGTCACATATAATGCAATGCGCAAAGGGTGGATAGAACGCTGCTTAAAAAGCCTTGAAGCCAGTTCTATTCCAACTACCACGATAGTCGTAGACAACATGTCAACAGATGGGACTCGAGAATTTGTTCCTGCTAACTATCCCAATATTGTCTGGTTGCCACAGGACAAGAATCTCGGATTCGGACAGGCAAACAACCTCGGTATCAAATACGCTTTAGCACAAGAGGCCGACTACGTCATGCTTCTCAACCAAGATGCAGCGGTGGCACCTGATGCCATTGAGAAGATGCTGTCAGCCAGCGATGGAGAGTCGCTACTATCACCACTCCATCTGAATGGTGACGGTAGTGCACTCGACTATATGTTCCGAGGAACTATACGAACAATGCGTCAAAGAACATTGCTTGACGACCTATTAATTAACAAACCGTTAAAGCCTGCATATGAAACTGGTGAGGTATGTGCAGCATGCTGGTTTATGCCTAAATCGCTTATTAATAATATTGGTGGTTTTAATCCTTTATTCTTCCATTATAGTGAAGACAACAACTATTACCAACGTTTGGTCTTTCATGGCATCAAAATATTTATCGTACCAAAGGCCATGATGTTTCATGATCGAAATATCAGGGGCGATCAACAAGCATACAATCACAATTTGGTTTATAGGGATTTGATTTTAGAAGCCTGTAACATCAACCAGTCTTTTATTAAATGCTGTGTTAAGTTTGTACGTATCCTTGCCCGTTGCTATGTATATGATTTGCGTCGCAAGCAATATATTCCCGGTAATTACACACTCAGTTTACTGCATCTAATTGCAAAAACCAAAGACATCATGTTGTCTAGGAAAAAAGAAAGAAAACAAGGAATCACATGGCTCTATTAGAAAGATAAAAAATGGAATTGGCTATTTTACTATCCACATATAACAGTGAGTCTTTTATAAAAGCACAGTTAGAATCTTTATTGTCACAAACTTATAAAGATTGGATATTGTATGTTCGCGATGATCAGTCAACAGACGCAACACCGCAGATTTTACGACAATATGCCGATAATGATAGCAGAATTCACGTTTTGCCAGACGGAGAAAAAAGAGGTGCTAGAGATGGCTTTATGTGGCTCATCCAAAAGATTAATTCAGATTTTTATATGTTCTGCGACCACGACGATGTGTGGCTTCCCCAAAAAATTGAAAAATCTGTTTCCCTAATGCTCAAGCAGCCTGATTGGGAATCCACCCCCATTATTGTATGCACAAACACCAAACTTGTGGACTCTGAACTTCTACCAATCTCAGACTCTTATTGGGAATATAAATGTTATCGGGAAAACATGTTTGCAGATAAATACTATCATTTGTTCTATAATAACATTCTGGGATGTACCATGCTCTTTAATCGCAAGACACGAAATATAGCCATACCATATCCTCACGACACTGCCATGCACGATTCATGGATAGCCGTAGTAACATTATGGAAGAAAGGACGTATTATTCCTATAAAAGAGCCACTCATGCTCTACCGACAACATGATGGCAACACTATAGGAGCACCACAAATGCCGAGTTTATTCAAACAACTGAACAATTTTACAAACCTCTGGAAGAAAACCAGCGTACAACACCATGCAAGTCGCCAACTGGTTAAGATGCCATTTCCTGTATTCTTTCTGTTAAAAGTATGGTATATGCTTTTGACTCATTGGAGAGCCTTTCACAAAAAAAAACAATCTATGAAAAAAGTCATTTTATTAGGACATTTCGCCTTTGGCAAAAACGAGATCAACGGTCAGACCATTAAGACAAAAATCATATCACAAGCGCTAGTTGATCAGTTAGGTGCTTCTGAAGTCGGGCTTGCAGATACCCATGGGCGATGGCGATTTCTCATGCGTTTGCCTTTATCTATTTTCAAAGTTCTAAAAAACGGGCAGAACATTGTGATGATGCCAGCCTATAAAGGTATCCATTTAATTACCCCCTTACTCGTATGTCTGAATGTTTTCTTTCATCGTCATCTGCATTATGTTGTCATAGGCGGATGGCTGCCTGACTACACAAGGCGTTTCCTCCTTCTAAGAGCATGTCTAAAACGCTTCAATGGTATCTATGTAGAAACCTCGTCTATGCAAAAAGAATTAGATGCACAAGAATTCAAGAATGTCTATGTAATGCCTAATTGTAAATCACTAACAATTGTACCAAAAGAACAATTGCAACACGGCCAACCAGCCCCATATAAACTATGCACTTTTTCCAGAGTCATCAAAGAAAAGGGGATTGAAGATGCCGTCAAGGCTGTAAATGAGTGTAATACCAGATTAGGAAAGACGAACTTTACACTTGACATTTATGGGCAGATAGAACAAAAAGAATGGTTTGACAGTCTTATGCGCAATCAATCAGAGACCATTAGATATAAAGGAATTATACCCTTTAACGAAACGACTGATGTACTGAAAGATTATTTTGCACTTTTGTTCCCCACGTATTACAAAGGAGAAGCATTTGCCGGAACACTCATTGACGCACTTGCCGCAGGCATTCCTACCATAGCAAGTGACTGGCACTCCAACCCAGATTTAGTAATCGAAGGCGAAACTGGCATACTCTTTCCAACTCATGATATTGACGCTCTTATACATATCCTAATTGAAATGAGTAACCATCCTGAACGGTTATTAAACATGAAAGAGAAATGTATTATTCATGCAGAGAAATACAAGCCAGAAAACGTCATTCAAGTACTAATTCAAAAACTATAAAAATGAAACTGTTTGTGTATTTCATCCTATCAGTTATCATTTGTCTGCCTGCGAATGGACAGACTCATAAAAAACTATCTACGATTTGCGATAGCGCCTTTTTAGAAAAACATCTCATTGACCCCATACAATTCTTTCCTGTTCCCACTGCCAAGCAAAATTTTTGGAGAGATTCCATACCGTGGAAAATGCAAAAAAGTTATATTGATTTAGGAGAGAAATATATAGACAGCCCGTGGAATACAATCCCATTAGCCATCTTTGCTGAATACAAATCAAACGGTAATCGCATAAACTACGAAAGTAGGTATATGACCATACGAAAACAACTGTCATGTTTGGTTATGGCAGAAATAATGGAGCATCAAGGACGATTCATAAAAAACATTATTGGCGGACTAAAACAACTCAATTCTGAGATATGGTGGGGAGTTCCAGCACACTACCCTACAACCCAACCTAAAGCAGATAATCAGGTAGTCGAGTTATTCAGTGCAGAAACTGCCAACCTTGTAGCATGGACATTGTATATGCTTCATGATGAATTGGACGAGCAAGAGTCTGGTATTAGTGAATGTATGAAAAAAGAAATACAACGACGCATTCTGATTCCTGCACTAACAAACAGATATGATTGGAAGAAAAGTACTTCAAACTGGAATCCCTGGATATGCTCTAACTGGCTTTCTTGCATTCTACTATGTGAGGATAATCGTCAAAGGCAAATAGAAAGCATCCGCCAAGTCTTACAATGTCTGGACGTATTCTACGACAACTATCCTGACGATGGCAGTTGCGAGGAAGGCATCATGTATTGGGATCGCTCGGCCGCTTCCTTTTTTGAGTGCCTATACATGTTAGGGAAGGCAACAAACCGACAAATACTTTCCAATGACCCCAAACTGAAGAATATGGGGGCTTTCTGCTATAACATATACATAGGAAACCGACAATTCGTCAATTTTTCTGATGCACAACCCAGGACACCCATTCATCCCAACATATCACTTCTTTTTGGACTCTACACCAATGACTCTTCTTTGGCGAGTTTTTCATTATGGAGGGGACTTTTCGACAACATGTCTGAAACACCATCTATTCTTTTCGAAGCATCTGGCAACTTCCCAACTCTCAGTCGAGAGCTTTTATTCCTCCATCAGTATCCCAGTTATAAAAACATACAACCAGCAGAACCCCAGAAACAAGACGTTTGGTTACCAAATCTTCAACTTTTTTCGGCTAAAGATGATAACAAATCCACTAAGGGACACTTTGTGGCCGCGAAAGGCGGACACAATGGAGAGTCGCACAATCACAACGACGTGGGCAACTTTATCGTTTACAAAGACGCATGTCCCATCCTAATTGACATAGGAGTAGGCACTTACACAGCCAAAACTTTCAGCGATAAGAGATATGAGTTGTTCAACTGTCGCTCTGCCTTCCATAACGTGCCCATCATCAACGGCATGGAGCAGCATGAAGGCAAACAGTTCCGAGCAAAAAATGTAAAGTTCAGCAACAAGAAAAAAAGAGTAACCATGTCCATCGACATTGCAGAAGCATATCCCAAGGAAGCCAGCGTAGACAAATGGCAAAGAACCATCTGTCTGAAACGTGGCGAAGAAGTAGTAATTACCGAAGAATATGAACTCAGAGAATATCGGCAACCCACAGAAATAACACTTATTTGTTGTGGAAAGGTTAAATATAATGGAACTAATGAGATTATTATCAATAATGGCATGAGCCAAGGCACTCTGTATTACGATTCAAAACAGTTTACGCCCCATATTGAGAAGATCAGTTATCAGGATCCTGTTATCCAAAACTCCTGGGGGGAAAAAACTCTACATCGAATCTCTCTGACCATAAGAAGCCATGCTTTGAAGGGGAAAATATGCTATTCCATAAAATAATACTCTGCAAAAGACCATTTCATACCATAGACAATGCCTTCATCCCCCAATGAAAAGTGAACTCTCTATCCATTTTGCTCACTGCACCTACCTGTCACTCATACTCCTCCTGCTCACCGTCATAGACCAGATTCACAATATATAGTGATTTTGATAAGTTTACAGAAGAAATAAAACGTGAGAACCACTAAAATCACAAAAAACTGTGATTTTACTTGCTTATTTCATTTTGTTTTTATATTTTTGCATTCAAATCACTATATATTGTGAAATGAAAGAAATAGGAGAAAAGATAAAACAACGCCGTATAAAGCTGAAAATAACCCAGATGACCCTTGCCCAACTGGCGGGTATAGGCATTAACACTGTTGTGGCAATTGAGCGTGGCGAGGGAAACCCACGCTTAAAGACTTTAGTGGCTATTGCCAATACTTTGGGATTAAAATTGGACATAAGACTAAAAGAATAAACCATGAGGAAATGTGTTGTATATATAAAAGGTATTAAGGCAGGGATTTTAGAAGAGACTGAAGAACGGAAATATGTGTTCACCTATCTACCAGAATACATGACAGTCCATCCTGACCAACCTGTATGTCTTGCCATGCCTGTCAGAGAGGATCCATATCAATCAGACCACTTGTTCCCCTATTTCTATAATATGCTGTCAGAGGGAGCTAACAGACGGATGCAGTCGATGCTGCTCCATATAGATGAGCAAGATGACTTTGGTATTTTAATCGCTACTGCTCAAACCGACACCATCGGATCCGTAACAGTTAAACCAATTGGACAAGATGAAGGCTAAAGATACGTTTAAATGGGCACCTGTAGTCTATCATCTGCCATACGACAGCCCGCAAGAGGACGCTTTTACCGAGACCGCCATGAACAATGTTGGCAGGATTTCCCTATCCGGAGTTCAGCCAAAGTTTTCTTTAATCATGGACGAGAATGGGGTGTTACGATATACTAAAAAACATGAGCAAGGAACTTATATGATGAAACTCGCCCCCACTGCTTATTTCCGTAACCTACAAGATTTCGCTGCCAATGAGCATCTGACGATGAGCATTGCCTCGTATGTTTTTAGTATTGAAACGGCAGAATGTGCCATGGGATTCTTCCGTGATGGGCATCCTGCCTACATTACCAAGAGATTTGACATATCCCCAGATGGAAGCAAATACGCCCAAGAAGACTTGGCTTCTGTTGCTGGTGTAACAAAAGCCACAGGAGGTGATGACTACAAATATGCCAATCTAAGTTATGAAGAATGCGGTCAACTTATAGCCCACCACGTTAAAGCCGCTCCGGTGGAATTGCTGAGATTTTTCCAGATAATACTTTTCAATTTCCTATTTCTGAACAATGATGCTCATTTAAAGAATTTCTCTTTGATAAATAGAGGTGGGGAATATCGCTTGGCACCCGCTTACGACTTAATGAACACTTCGCTCCACCTGAGCAATTACAACAACATCTTTGCCCTTAACAAGGGACTGTTTAAAGAAGGAATGGACCTGTCTGACACACGATGGATTACACGTGATGAATTTATAGACTTCGGGAAAAGGATGGGATTGCCCGAAAAACTGATTATCAAGAATATTGAGCAAATGACAACACAAGAAGAGAAAGTCAGATGGTTTTCCGAACATTCTTTCCTTTCAGAGAAACTAAAGAACACCTACTGGAAGGATTATCACTTCCGATGCTCTATGCTGAGATAACCCTACCAGTCATACTCCACCTGCTCACCGTCATAGACCAGGTCGCCAGTCCATCCGTACTCACGGCAGGCATCGGCGATGACACGCTGCTGCTCCGGGCTAATCAGCCGCTCCCCCTTCCGCATCTCGAAATAAATTTTCCTGCCGAAGGCGGCAATGAGGTAACCGCGGATGGCATGCTCTACCCTGCCTGGCATGTCATAATAGAAACGGGTGAACCCTTTTTTCATCACCACCCGCTGGTGCTCACGGAACATCGGACAGTCCTTCGTTCCTATCTTAGGATGACGGGGATTCACTGACTGCTGTGCCATGGGCAGACTACTGGCATACTGACCGACTTCATAACGCAGGCAATGACTGCGTAACGGACACTCATTGATAAAACACACGAGATAACTGGAGGCTTTCTCACGGAAGATGTCCTCCTCGCTCTGAATAGTCGCAAGATTAGCGGATGATTTACTTTGTCGTTTCATGGTACAAAGTTACCACTTTTTTGTGACATTGCAAAAAAAATATAGGAAAAAGTTTTAAAAAAGTAGTATCTACCTACACTTTTATATCTATATTATTAGTTTACAATAAATTAAGTGGTGTATGGTATATATAAAATAAGCATTATATCTACACCAAAGGATGGTATTAATTGGAAAACAGGAGCATCTTATCTAAAAATATGACTATAAAGACTTGTAATATAGGTAGTTCCCTAATAACAAAGATAAGGGGAACTATCAGTTTCCACAAAGGGAACTAATAGTTTCTCAATGGGTAACTAACAGTTCCCTTTGTGGAAACATATGGTAACTCCTATTGTAATAAACGCTCCGAAGCATCCTTTAACCCATAAAACGACTGGAAAAGTGAAGGTTATATGATTGTATTTGAAGCAACATACACCATCTAACAACCTGACAAACAAATATATAAATAAAAAGGTGTAGGTTGAAGGAAAGAATAAAGAAAATTTCTCTGAGAAAATTTGCATAACATCAACGGATTTTGTACCTTTGCCGAAAATATGACTAGTCATGACTACGAAAGTAACTATTATCAAGAACTACCGTAATACAGAGACATTGCGGCAAATTGATTTGGAGGAGTTGATAACGAGCATCCGCTCTTGCCGGTATGCACAAGAGGTGAGCGAGCTGCGTAAGATATACCCGCTGGTGAAAGGACACCGCACGCAAGACGGGTCACTGAGCAGTTGGATACCTGCCATCAAAGACCTGCCCAGGGTGTGCTTCGCCCTGGAGATGGTAACGCAACGTCCCAACCGCCTCATCAAAAGCTATTCAGGACTGGTGCTCCTGGAGGTCAACAACCTGCCGGGACTCGAAGAGGCGGAGGCTGTGAGGAGGGGTGCCGCTGAGATGCCCCAGACACTGATAGCCTTCACGGGAGCCGATGGCATGTCGGTGAAGATCGTATGCTGTGGTGAGCTGTTTCCTAACGAGGGAGGTGGACTTCCTGACGATATCGAGGATGTCCGCAACTTCCACCAGAACCTGTATGAACGGGCACGACTCGCCTACAACGGACAGCTGGGGGTGACCATCGAGAAACTGGAGCCGATGCCGGAGCGTATCTGCTATGTGTCAGCAGACCCGCAGATTGTGTATAACCCACTTGCCGTACCTTTCTATGCCCTTGCCGAGAAAGCCACCGACAACCATCTGCGTCTGATGGTCCAAGTCGATCGGACGGTGGGAAGTATCGACAGCGACCGCATCGTGTCACTCCATACCGCCTATGAGTTCAACCTGACAAAGGCAATGGATGACGCTGAGGGCATCACCGATCCCGACGAGCATCGGCACATGGTACTGACCAGACTCGCCGAATACTGTCAGAAGACGGGGATACCGATGGCACTGGCACGTCAGATGGTAAAGGGGAAGTCGTGGCTGAACACCGATCCGCTGCTGGTGAACAAAGTGTTTGAGAACGCTTACCGGCAAGAGCAGAGCAAGCAATACAAACAAAAGAAAAGAGCGGAACTGACGGGTAATATCCCACCAGAGGCATTGTTGGCGATGAAGATTAACCTCTTTCTGAACAGCAACTACGACCTTCGGAGGAACGTGATGAGGGGAGTGGCGGAATACAGGGAGCGCAAAGGACTGGGCTTCTCGTTCCAGGACCTGACGGAGGAGGCTCGCAACTCCATCACGATGAGGGCACTGGAACAGGGTATCAAATGCTGGGACAAGGACATCCGCCGCTATGTGAACTCCAATGACATCACCCTCTATGACCCTATCAACGACTACCTCGACCAGCTGGTGCCCTGGGACGGAGAAGACCGGGTGACACCGCTGGCGCAGCGAATTCCTACGGACTACAGGGAATGGACTGACCTGTTTCATATCTGGATGCGCTCCATGGTGGCGATGTGGCTCGGCAAGGGACAGCTGACCGGTAATGCCCTCGTACCTTTATTAATAGGAAGACAAGGATGCGGCAAGTCGTCGTTCTGCCGACTGCTGCTGCCCAAGGAACTGCTCGACTATTACAACGACCGCATCAACTTCAAGAACGAGGCAGACCTAAACCTGGGACTGACCTCCTTTGCCCTCATCAACCTCGACGAGTTCGACAAGATCACCCAGCGGCAACAGATCGTACTGAAATACCTGCTGTCGACAGCGGACCTGAAATACCGTCCTCCCTACGGGAAGGCATATACCACCAACCGGCGCTACGCCTCGTTCATCGGTACCACCAACGAGCAGACTCCCCTCACCGACCCTACCGGCTCACGCCGTTTCATCTGTGTCAGCATTGACGGGGATATTGATTTCGAGACCCCTGTCTACCATGACCAGCTCTATGCCCAGCTGAAACAGGAGATCAGGGAGGGTGAACGCTATTGGCTGACCAGGGAGGAGGAGCAACGGCTGATGCGCCATAACCTGCAATACCAGCAGTTGAACGGACTGGGTGAGATGATTCTGTCGCTTATCCAGAAGCCCCGTGAGGATGAGGAGGGCGAATGGGTATCGCTGAAAGAACTGTCAGCATTGATCAAGGAGAACTTCAAAGGATATCAGGAGGAAGCAAGCAACCTTGTCAAATTGGGCAACTACCTCAACCGACCTGAGTACAAGTTCAAGAGCAAGCGCACCAACAGTTATGTGATGTACTGGATTAAGAGAAGAGTGTAATATTATTAGGAACTATTTGGGTATTTCAAATAAAAAGAGTACCTTTGCACCCGTTTAAAACCTACATCAGCAAATGAGCCAAGAGTTAGTTTCTATTATTATGCCGACTTTTAATACTGCGAAGTTTGTTTCCGACAGTATTGAGAGCGTTCTGAATCAGACATATACAAATCTAGAATTGCTCATCACTGACGATGGCTCTTCAGATGGAACAAGAGATATTCTTGAGAATTATAAGAAAAAAGATTCAAGAATCAAGGTTTTTTATTTGGAAGGTAACCAAGGAGCAGGTCCTGCACGTAACAAATGTTTGAAAGAGGCACAAGGACGCTATATAGCATTTTGCGATAGCGACGACAGATGGATACCCACTAAATTGGAAAAACAAATTCAGTTTATTCAGGAGAAAAATTGTAGTCTCACTTATTCCTCTTATATTCTTTGTGATGAAGACAATCGAGAAGAAGGCATTTTCATTGCACCAAAGAAAGTGACTTATGCAGGAATGCTGAGAGATGACAAAATAGGATTTCTGACTGCTTTATACGACTTAAAAGCTGTAGGCGAAAAATTCTACTTTCCATCACTTCGTAAACGACAAGATTGGGCTATGGTCATTCTGTTGCTAAAAAAATGTCGTGTCGCATATGGTTTAAAAGAACCATTAGCTTACTATCGACTTCGTCATAACTCTATTTCAAGAAATAAATGTGCACTGATTAGTTATAATGCCAATGTTTATAAACAAATCCTTGGTTTTTCCACATTCAAAGCGTATCTTTTCCTTTTTACAATATTCCTTCCAACCTATGCAATAAAAATGATAAAACTCAAATTTGACAGTTTCTTATTTATGAGAAAACGGAAAAACAGTTTTAATTAAAAGTGATATTTTTACTCATATAAAGGCAATAATACTCCCTTTTGATAGTTATAATTTATAAAAGGACATTGCTAATGATTATATATATACTCGCAACATTTATTGTAAGTGCCGTTTGTGGATTTATTTTTACACCTTTAATCTTAGACTTCTGTCAAAGGAAAAACCTCTATGATATCCCCAACGGTCGGAAAGTACACAAAAACGCCACGCCACGAATGGGAGGGGTGTCTTTTTTCCCGAGCATGCTGACAGCTTCCCTTCTGGTATTATTGTTTTATCCGGGTATCGAGGGACGTAACCTGACATTGAACATATGGACGGTATCCTTCCTTATGGGACTAATCATTATCTATGCATTAGGAATTATTGATGACCTGGTGGGACTTAACGCCCTGACCAAGTTTACGGTACAGATTCTCGGTGGATGTCTGTTCCCCTTATGCGGACTGTACATCAATAACCTTTACGGACTCTTTGGCATTTACGAGATTTCCTCTTTCGTTGGTATCCCACTGACTGTCTTTATGATTGTTTTCGTCAGCAATGCCATCAATCTGATAGACGGCATCGACGGCTTAGCAGGTAGTATCTCACTCATTACATTAACGGGGTTCCTTGTCTATTTTATCCATTATCGAGTCTTTTTCCCCACCTACACTATCTTAGTAGCAGGACTGATAGGTGCCCTGGTTGCATTCCTCTATTTCAACTTGTTTGGAAAATTAGAAAAGAACACGAAGATATTCATGGGAGATTCCGGCTCTTTGTCGTTAGGGTTTTTCTTAGGGTTCCTGTTTATCAAATGCGCCTCGGATAACACGGCGATATGGCAAACACGCCAGGAAGCACTTCTTGTACCCATCACCTTACTCTTTGTCCCGATGGCAGATGTCGTCAGGGTGACTATCTATCGGTTTATCCATCACAAGCCCCTCTTCTTGGCTGACAAGAACCATATCCACCACAAACTGATGAGGGCAAGACTTACTCAGCATCAGACTCTTGCCTGCATCCTCTGTCTGTCGGTGTTTTTCGTCATCCTCAACTACCTCCTTTACACGGTACTATCCTCTACCTGGATTCTTGTCATTGACATCCTTTGCTACAGCCTGTTCAATACGGGTATCAACACCCAAATTCAGAACCACGCCTGAACCCTACTGCTGTTCAAGAGTAAGCGCACCAAGAGCAGAATGGTATACTGGGTAAAACAGAAAGAATAAAAAAAAGAACCGTGCAGACAATAATCATATAAGGTATGCCGTTCTATAGATAAAATAAACTGCTGATGGAACAACACTACCCGTATATCTATGATGGAATGAATGCTTTTGAACGAGAGGTCAAACGGTGGTTTGACTTCTTCGGTGCGTTGATATTCCTCATCCTCTCCTCTCCCCTCTTCCTCATCTGCTATATCATGATCAAACGGGAAGACAAAGACGGGCCTGTCATCTATAAACAGGAGCGTATCGGACGCTTCGGACGACCCTTCACCATCTATAAGTTTCGCAGCATGGTGGTCAATGCCGAGGAGAACGGACCAGAGTTATATCAAGCTGGTGAGGACCAACGACTTACCAAAACTGGTAAATTCCTGCGTAACCACCACCTCGACGAGCTACCACAACTATGGAACGTGCTGAGAGGCGACATATCGTTTGTCGGTCCACGCCCTGAGCGGAAATTCTATATCGACCAAATCATGAAACAGGACTGCCGGTATAAGTACCTCTACCAGATACGTCCGGGTGTCACCTCGTATGCTACCCTCTATAATGGTTATACGGACACGATGGAGAAGATGCTCAAACGTCTGGAGATGGATCTCGACTATCTCAAACGCCGGTCGTGGTGGGAGGACATCAAGATTATGTTCCTCACCGTCTACCATGTAGCGGCAGGCAAGAAATTCTAAATACCCTTTAAGCCTATGACAAACAAATACCTTTACCTAGTCCTTGCCCTCCTCACTCATACGTCAGTGGCAGGAGCACAGGACTCACTGGGTACCCATATCACCTACGATGTGACGGCAGAGACTGCTGTGGGTACTGGTGACTATACTGCTTTTCAGTTGGCAACCAACCGCCATCACGCCCTGGGAACCCGTTCCAATACGGCTTATCTGCGTGGAGCGGTGAACGTAGAGCATGTTTTCAACAAGAACTGGAAACTGTCAGGAGCTGTTGATGCCATCGGTTCCCTGCATGCTGACCATAAGGTCTATCTGCAGCAGTGTTATGTCAACCTCTCCTGGAAGTCGTTCTTCTTGGAAGCGGGCAGCAGGGAACAGCCTCAGGTCGTTCGTGACAACTTGCTGTCCAGTGGTTCTTTCGTCAAGGGTACGAATGCCAAGCCTATCCCACAGGTTCATGTGGGTACCAACGGGTTCTGGACGGTACCCTTCACCAAGAAGTGGGTACAGATTAACTTTGACTTCGGTTATGGTAAGTTCTTGGACAATCATTTTCACGAGAGACAGTTCAATGAGGGCAACAACGCCAGATACACCAAAGGAGCTTATTACCACCAGAAGCATCTGTATATCCGCAGTAATCCTGACAAGCCCGTTTTCGTCATGGTGGGCATCGAGCATGCCGTACAGTTCGGTGGTACCATGTACAAATATGAGAACGGAGAACTCGTGGCTACAAAGAAGCCCGCTAACTTAAAGGCGTTCTGGAGGGCCATCCTTCCCACAGGTGATAGCCAATATTTTGAGAATGAGGCGATGGAAGACTGGGTCTATGGCAACCATATCGGTGTGATGACCTACCAGATTGGTTGGAACATCAACAAGGACCATCAGGTACAGGCATATCTCGACAATCCTTTTGAGGATGGGTCTGGTATCCGAAAGGGTAATGGATGGGACGGTCTGTGGGGACTGCAATACACCAACAAAACGGCAGGCAGGCAGTATGTGCGTGGTGCTGTCTTTGAGTATTTCCAGAGCACCAACCAGTCGGGTCCTATACATTGGGATGGTGGTGACTATCCAGAACCTATCCGCAGTCAGATAAAGGATAAAGTGACAGGGGTAGACGAGTATTATAACCATGGTTTCTATGACGGATATGCCTATTATGGTATGACACCCGGAAACGCACTCATCCCCTCTCCTATATATAATAAGGATGGATACCTTGCTTACCGTGACAACCGCATCAAGGCTTGGCATCTTGGAGTCAATGGTGAGATCACTGACCGCCTGTCCTATCTGGTGAAAGGCTCCTACCGAGAGGGATGGGGTACCTATTATACTCCGCTACAACCCAAGCATCACTCTTTCGATGCCATGTTCCAAGGAACGTATCAACTTGGTCCTTGGCAATTCTCTGCGGCGTATGCTTTCGACAAGGGCAATATCTATGGCGACTGTTCTACGTTTAACTTCAAAATTAACTTCCATGGCAAAATCTTATAAAATCATCAGACATCTGACATCATACATCTTACTTCTTACATCATCCATCTTCCTTCTAACCTCTTGTCAGGAAGGTGGTGAGGCAGGTGACTTATTCGGTATGTGGCATATGTCAGACTCGGACACAGGGTATCTGAGTTTCTCTGGTTCTGTGTCACTTTTCCAGACATCAGTAGAAAAACGTGTATACGGCAACTTCCAACATCAGGGTGACAGTCTCTTCATCCAATGCTATTCTGCAAAAGAACTGAAATCCGACACCATCATGGTGGAGGAGTCTTTCGGTTTCAAGCCCTTCAACAATATCCGGGTGAAGATAGAGTCACTCAATGGGGATGTCATGGTATTGAGCAAGGACGGGCAGAAGTGGAACTTCTATAAATACTAAAGCCACTCTAAACCCTCAACTCTCAACTCTAAACTCTCATCTCAAGTATAGGGATTTCCCCCACACAGTTTAGGGGAAATCCTTTTTATATGCCCGTAATTGTAACTATCTTTGCATCGTAAAAAGTAACATTTTGTTGAACTGATAAAATACAATAAGGATATGAAGAAGATGATGATCGCCCTGGTAGCAATGCTGACATTCGCAGCAACGGGCAAGGCAATGAGCTACGAGCAGGCTCGCAACGAGGCTCTTTTCCTCACGGACAAGATGGCTTACGAGCTGAACCTGACAGAAGAGCAGTATGAGGCTGCTTATGAGATTAACCTCGACTACCTGATGGGTGTCACCAGTTATGATGATGTATACGGCATTTACTGGGAGCGTCGTAACCTCGACATGAGCTATATCCTGCTCGACTGGCAGCTGAGTGCCTTCCGTGCCGCCACCTATTTCTATCGTCCCCTCTACTGGGCAGACGGCTACTGGCACTTCGGTGTCTATGCCCGCTATCCTCACCGTGACTACTTCTACTATGGCCGTCCAGTATTCTACGCCAGCTATCGTGGAGGACATGCATGGCATCGTGTAGGAGGACGTGGATGGTATCACGGTCGTCGCGACATCTACATCCACCATCACCACACCCACCATTTCGGAATGCGTGACGGATGGAACCGCGGAGACTACCGCCACCATCACAACGGTGTACGCCACAGCTCTACCCGTACGACTGTGAATAACCGGGAAATCAGTCGCAACAGGGATGATTCTCGCAGCAGGGACTACTCTCGCAACAGGGATTACTCTCGCAATAGGGACTATTCTCGCGACAACAGCGGATCACATCATCACAATATCGACAGAAGGGGTATTGAGGACCGCTCTTCCAGGACGATTGACCGTTCAAGGAGTATTGACCGTTCAAGGTCTATCGAACGCACAAGAACCCTCGACAACAGCAGAGGCAGTTTCAGCAGAGGTTCCTCTTCCATCGACAACAGCAGAGGCAGTTTCAGCAGAGGTTCTTCTTCCTCTATGCGCAGCAGCTCTGGCAGTGGATCATTCAGCAGAGGTGGTAGCTTCAGTGGAGGCAGAAGCTCTGGCGGAGGATCATTCAGCAGAGGCGGAGGTGGCTTCAGCGGAGGCAGAAGCTCTGGCGGAGGCCACGGCTACGGAGGTCGTCGTTAAGACCCTCACCTCGGCATTCATCATCCGCTGCACTTCTCGCATCGAGCACGATGCATAAACAGCTAATATCGCTTTATTGATAATACCGTGACCGACAGCCACCACTCGTTTTCCTTCGTAGGTGGCTGTCATTTTTTGTAGGAATTGCTGAGCTCTGTGCAACAAAGCGTCCTCTGTCTCGATATCATCGGGCCACACCTCCCCTCGCAGGTCTGGAATGAAACGTCCGGTAAAACTACCCCAGTCACGCTCTCTGAGCAAAGGAGTGGTCACCACTGGCAGATGATGAGGAACGGCAATAATCTCAGCCGTCTGTATAGCACGGCGCAGATCACTCGCCACGACAGCGTCTATCTCCTCATCAGCAAGACGCTGAGCCACCTGCAGGGCTTGTTTCCTACCCTGTTCATTGAGTTCTCCCGGGGTCTGTCCCTGCATGATCTGTCGGGCATTATCCACCGTCTCACCATGCCGTACTAAGAAAATCGTTGTTGCCATCAATGCAAAATTAATCATAAATTTTCAATTCCCAATGGTCATTTATCAATTATTTTTCCTAATTTTGCAAAAACAAAAATAGAAAATAAAGATGAAACTATTACAAAGTTCTATTTTCCGGGCATTATGCTCCATCATCGTCGGTGTCTTACTGTTGAAATATCCAGATAACTCTGTGACATGGCTCACCATGGCTATCGGTATCCTTTTCCTGTTATCGGGCATCATCGCCCTGATATCGTATTGGAATGCCCGCCGACATGCTGGTGATTATACGATTACAGATGCTGACGGGAATATCATCAGCGGCACACAGCCTGCCTTCCCCTTGGTAGGTCTGGGCAGTGTCATCCTCGGACTGACCCTCGTCCTGAGTCCTGACATGTTCGTCAAATGGCTGATGTATATCCTGGGTGCCATGCTGATACTGGGCAGCATCAACCAGCTGATCGTACTGGTGGCGGCACGCCGCTATGGTTCCATAGGAGCCTTCTTCTGGATAGCCCCCGTCCTGATCTTCATCGCCGGTATCTTCATCTTCGTCAAACCGATGGAGAGTGCCGAACTGCCGATGATCATCCTGGGATGGTGTATGCTGCTCTATGGTGTCACGGAGACGATCAACTCTATCATGGTCTACAGCTTACGCCGACGCATCAAACGTCAGCAAGAGGAAGCCGCAAAGGGACTGGAAGCCGAGGAGATTGCCACGGAAGTGAAAGAGGAACTGCCCCAACAACCTGTGGAAGAAGTGATCGAGGAGGTCTCTCAGAGTGATATCATTGTGGAGGAAGAATAAAAAGTCTGCCTAAAATTTTGTGGAGTCCGAAAATATTCGTACCTTTGCAGCCAAATTTTGAGTAAATAATATAATAAGTAACAATTAAAATGAAAAAAGGTATTCATCCAGACAACTATCGCCCCGTCGTGTTCAAGGACATGTCCAACGGCGATATGTTCCTTTCGCGTTCTACCGCAAAGACTAATGACACCGTAGAATTCGAAGGCGAAACTTACCCAGTGGTTAAAATCGAAATCTCGAGCACCTCTCACCCCTTCTATACCGGTAAGAGCAAGCTCGTGGATACTGCAGGTCGCGTAGACAAGTTCATGAGCCGCTACGGTAAGGCTGCGAAGAAATAAAACGATATTTCCACGTAAGAAAAATAAAAGGTGCTGCCTGGGTAGTTGCATATGCCAAGGAGAGCACCTTTTTTAATACTAACCCATAACAAATCACCAACAATGAAGACTGTTTATGATTTCTCTGTCAAGGACAGAAAAGGAAAGGACGTTTCGCTGAAAGAGTATGCGAACGAAGTATTATTGATCGTCAATACAGCGACAAAGTGCGGATTCACTCCTCAGTATGATGAGCTGGAGGCGCTCTATAAGAAATACCACAGCCAGGGTTTTGAGATTCTCGACTTCCCCTGCAACCAGTTCGGACAACAGGCTCCTGGCACTGACGAGTCTATCCATGAGTTCTGCAAATTGAATTTCGGCACTGAGTTTCCTCGCTTCAAGAAGGTGAAGGTGAATGGTGAGGATGCCGATCCTCTCTTTAAGTTCCTCAAGGAGCAGAAGGGGTTTGCCGGATGGGATCCTGAGCACAACCTCACCGCTATCCTCGACGATATGCTTTCCAAGGCTGACCCAGACTACAAGCAGAAACCTGACATCAAATGGAACTTCACCAAGTTCCTCATCAATAAGAAGGGACAGGTAGTCGCACGCTTTGAGCCTACAGAGAAAATCGACAATATTGCCAAACAGATTGAAGAGCTGCTCTAAAACAAAATGACAACAACAAAATGCCTCATTATAGGCAGCGGACCCGCAGGGTATACCGCTGCCATTTATGCCTCCCGTGCTAACCTGAGCCCCATTGAGTATAGTGGTATACAACCGGGTGGACAGCTCACTCAGACGACAGAGGTGGAGAATTTCCCTGGTTATCCCCAGGGTGTTGATGGCAACCAGATGATGATGGACCTCCGTGAACAGGCAGAACGCTTTGGCGCTGACATCCGTGACGGTTCCATCACCAAGGTAGACTTCTCGAAAGCCCCCTACCACTGCTGGGCAGAGGATGGTGAGGAGATTGTTGCTGACACCGTGATTATCGCCACTGGTGCCTCCGCTAAGTATTTAGGACTGGATGACGAGCGGAAATACAACGGACAGGGAGTCTCTGCCTGTGCTACGTGTGACGGTTTTTTCTATCGTAAGAAGACCGTAGCAGTAGTGGGTGGTGGTGATACTGCCTGTGAGGATGCCCTCTACCTGAGCCATCTCGCCCAGAAAGTCTATATGATTGTACGCAAGCCCTTCCTCCGTGCCTCTAAGGTGATGCAGGAAAGAGTGATGGCAGCAGAGAATATCGAGATTCTCTTTGAGCATAACACACTCGGTCTCTTTGGCGAGAATGGTGTGGAGGGTGCCCATCTGGTCAAACGCATGGGAGAACCGGATGAAGAGAAAGTGGATATCGCCATTGACGGTTTCTTCCTCGCCATCGGTCACAAACCCAATACGGATATCTTCAAGGAATGGCTGGATACCGATGAGGTAGGCTATTTCAAGAAGATTGACGGTACTCCACGCACAAAACTCCCCGGCATCTTTGTTGCCGGTGACTGTGCTGACCCCACCTACCGACAGGCTATCACTGCTGCAGGCTCTGGCTGCCAGGCAGCCATCGAGGCAGAGCGCTACCTCTTGTCCAAATCCTAGGATTCCTAGGGACACTAGGGGTACTAGGAATACTAGATCTACTAGAAATAAAAAAAGACCCGCTTCACAGCGGGTCTTTTCGTACTTTAAAAAACTAAATTAATCAACCATAAACCTTAACCATTAAAAATCTAAACAAAATAATCTTTTCAGAACCTCACGTTCTTACTTTGAGAAAAAGTGTGATAAAAAAGCGATCTTTCTATCACTGCTGCAAAGGTATAACATTTGACACAAATACGGGTTCACTTATCATTAAATATAGTTTAAAATGCGTGATTATCACATTTTTTAAACCACAAATCACTGAAAACAAACTATTTTGAACGAAAAAGCCACTTTTTTCTTTGTTTTGTTGGAGATAAGATGAAAAAAAACTATCTTTGCACCACCAAACTAAGTGGAACTATGAATCTGTTAACCCTGTTCATCCTCATAGGCATCATCCTCCTGATAGTATTCTACTTCATTGGAAGAGTCCTTTACCAGCGTAGTGTACGCATACGCAACCAACTGCAGATGAGTTATATTTTCACGAATATCACTCATGAGTTGCTCACGCCACTGACCATCGTAGCAGCTTCCGTGGAGCGTTTACGTAAGACTGCCCCGGACAACCAGCGGGACTATGACCTGATGGAACTGAACATCAGCCGTGTTGTACGACTGCTACAACAGATTCTTGAGACCAGCAAGTCACAGGCAGGAGAACTGAAACTCCGGGTGAGCAATGGAGATGTCATGAACTATATCCGGGAGACCGCCCTGTGCATCGAACCGCTTATGGCAAAGAAAGGACTGGAGTTCACCGTCCGTTGCAAGCCCCAGAGCATGATGGGATGGATTGATACCGACAAGCTCGACAAGATTATCTTCAACCTACTGTCTAATGCGGTGAAATATACGGGAAAGGAGGGAAAAGTGACTGTCGATGTAGCCACTAATTCCCGCTATGACAAGGTCATTATCCGGGTCAGCGACAACGGAACGGGAATCCCCCATGATAAGATGAAACACCTCTTCACCCGTTTCTATGACGGAGAATACCGTAAGAACGCCACCTTCGGGACAGGTATCGGTCTTGCCCTCACCCGTGACTTGGTATACCTCCACCGGGGCACCATCCAGTGTCAGAGTTTTGAAGGACAAGGCACGACCTTCATCGTGGAACTGCCCATTAAGAAGAATGCTTTTTCTTCCTCACAGATTGACGAGACCCACCAGATCAACCCTGAGGAGCCCCATAGCAATATCAGCGATCTGGCAACTACCCTTATCACGCCACAGGAAGAAGAGGCGCCCCTGCCCATCATTGAGGAGGAGCAGGATGATATCTACACCCTCCTGATCGTCGAGGACAATGTCGAGCTGCTCATGCTCATGAAACAGTTGCTGCAACAGCACTACCATGTCCTGACAGCCTCCAATGGCGTAGAGGCACTTGATGTCATTCAGGCACACGACCTGGACCTCATCGTTTCTGATGTGATGATGCCAGAGATGGATGGCAATGAACTGGTCAAGCAACTCAAAGAAGACCCTAACTACAGCCACCTGCCTATCGTCCTGCTCACGGCAAAGACACAGGAGGAGGACCGCAAAGAGTCACTGCTACTGGGTGCTGACGATTACGTCACCAAGCCCTTCCGCCTGGGTGACCTCCAACTGCGTATCGACAATATTATCGAGAACAGACGACGCATCCGTCACCTCTTCCAGAAGCAGACCACAGAGGAGAACATCGAACAAATCAAAGAGAAGGGTTCCTCTGCTGACAACGAGTTCCTGCAACGTGCCATCGACTGTCTTGATGCCCACATCTCCGACAGTGACTACGACAGGGATTCCTTTGCCCGTGATATGGGAGCCAGTGCCTCTACCTTATATAATAAGTTACGGGCTGTCACCGGCATGAATGTGTCCGGTTTCATCCGCAACCACCGCATCAAGACGGCATGTCGACTGGCTCAGGAGAATCCCGACCTCCGTGTCAGCGACATAGCTTACCAGGTTGGTTTCAAGGATCCCAAATATTTCGCCACCTCTTTTAAGAAGGAAATGGGCATTCAACCCTCCGAATATTTTGAGGAATTGAGGAAATAATGGATGGTTCAGGATAAATGACAAATGGCTATGGGGTACGCATTATTGGTGATAGGCTATTTCTGCTTGTTATATAGCATCAGCCGGTGGACAGGAAGAAAAGCAACCAATGAGACATTCTACAGGGGAAACCGACAGTCGCCATGGTATATGGTGGCTTTCGGAATGATAGGCGCCTCCATCTCTGGAGTTACCTTTGTGAGTGTCCCGGGGATGGTGAATGCCATTGACATGACTTATCTCCAGACATGTCTGGGTTTTATCGTGGGGTATGTCCTGGTGGCATTCCTGCTGCTGCCCTTGTTCTACCGCCTGAACCTCACCACCATCTACTCATATCTGGGACAACGGTTAGGACCACGCTCCTATCAGACAGGAGCATCTTTCTTCCTGTTGTCGAAGATGACAGGGGCAGCGGTACGCTTCTATGTGGTATGCATCATCCTCCAGCAATTCGTGTTCGATGACATGGGTGTTCCCTTTGTCTTCACCGTACTGGGCATGGTACTCCTCATCTGGCTGTATACCTACCAGGGAGGCATCCGCACCTTGGTATTCACCGATGTCCTCCAGACCATCTTCCTCTTCACGGCACTCCTGCTGATTATCTGGCAGGTAGTGAGTGACCTGGGGATGACATGGGGAGAGGCAGTACAAGCGGTAGCGTCAGACAGCAAAAGCCGTATCTTCGTCTTTGACGACTGGATATCGAAACAGCATTTCTGGAAACAGTTCCTCAGTGGTGTGTTTATCGTCATCGTGATGACAGGTCTTGACCAGGATATGATGCAGAAGAACCTGACCTGTCGCTCCCTACGGGATGCCCAGAAAGACATGTGTACCTATGGGGTGATGTTCTTCCCTGCCAACTTGTTATTCCTGTCATTAGGTATTCTTCTGACACAGTGGTATGCCTCCCATGGCATCGCCCTGCCAGCCTCAGGTGATGAGCTCTTGCCCACCTTCGTCACACTAAGCACTAACCACTTATCACTGATCGCCGGTCTCTTTGTCCTCGGCATCCTTGCGGCTAGTTTCTCCAGTGCTGACTCAGCAATGACGGCACTGACAACCAGTTTCTGTGTAGATATCTGCCGTCGCCCGGGAGATGAGGTCTTGCGTAAGAAAGTCCACGTACTGGTAGCAGTGGTGTTCACCCTGTTTATCCTATCCTTCAAGGTATTGAACTCCACCAGCATCATCGACGCCATCTATATACTCTGTTCCTACACCTATGGTCCCCTGCTGGGACTCTTCGCCTTCGGACTACTCACCAAACGTCCTGTCAACGACCGTCTGGTTCCTTATATCTGTATCGCCTCCCCCGTCCTCTGCTACCTCCTGGACTGGGGTGTAGGACAATACACAGGATATCATTTCGGCTATGAGCTGCTGATGCTCAACGGCATCCTCACCTTCTTAGGACTGTTCTTCTTTCAGCAGAGTTCGGGGAAAAAATAACTCAACTTTCGCAAGTTGTAGGAGTAAAGGAGTTAAAGGAGTTAAGAAGTTAGGACAATACTTCGTGGCACCCGAGACTTCGGTGGA
>OCVV012827278.1_pt1 | contig 44497 bp, 38 predicted proteins | sample 1539721 | NCBI WGS metagenome assembly OCVV01 (sample SAMN02144230, study PRJEB22623) | gut metagenome | biome: sheep rumen | host: Ovis aries | place: New Zealand | reverse complement strand
TGAATAGCCATTATATGTGTTTGATGTGAGTCCTATATGATCGGAAATTCGGTGTGTATCACCCAAATTCGGATTTCCAAGCAAATAAGGTGAAACAAATATAGTAGTAATGGCGTAAAATATATCTATCGGAAAAATATTGATTTTTCCGATAGATAGTACTTGAATTATGACTTCCTCTAAGATGTATAAAAAAAACAAGACGTTTTCCCTTAGAACGTGTAAAATAAGTAAGTAATAATGTGTTTTACAGGGAGCTTTCATATGCATTTCCAGAGAAAAGATATCAAACGTGTCATCGGAGTCTTAATTGGAGCGACTCTTATGGCTGTAAACCTTAAAATGTTCGCTAAGGTCGGCGGAATCTATCCAGGCGGCGCCTCTGGATTATCCATGCTGATTCAGGCCATTTGCGAGACATATATCGGTGTCAATGTATCCTTTGCTCTATTAAATATCTGTATCAATGCAATTCCAGCTTATATTGGATTTCGCTTTGTAGGTAAGAAGTTCACACTGTTCTCCATTTTAATGATCATCGTCAGCGGTGTTTTGGTTGATATGATCCCTACGATGCAAGTTACCAGGGATCCACTTTTGGTTGCGGTGTTTGGTGGCCTATTGAATGCAGTTGCCATCTCAATCTGCCTGTCCGTGCATACATCCAGCGGCGGAACTGACTTTATCGCCATGTATCTGTCTAAGGAAAAGGGAATCGATGGATTCCCAATGGTACTCCTTATCAATATCGGGATTTTAGGCTCTGCAGGCTTCCTTTTTGGCTGGGATAAGGCTCTTTATTCCATTATTTACCAATACGTTAGTACACAGGCCTTGCATTTATTATACAGAGATTATCAGCAGGTAACCTTATTTATCGTTACAGAGAAGCCACGTGAGATCTGTGAGCGAATTTACGATATCAGCCTCCATGGTGCAACGATTATCAATGCTGAGGGAAGTTATAAAAGAGGCAATAAAACAATGGTTTATTCCGTTGTAGATTCACCAGATCGTCGCCGTGTGATTAATGCCGTCCATGAGATTGATCCGGAGGCTTTTATTAATAGCGTTAAGAGCGATCAGATCAAGGGTAATTTCCATTTCGATGAGATCGACTAATTATTCTGGCAGAACATCCTCTCGTACATCATTGTAATTGGCCACAGGCAGTGGATTTGCAGGATGTTCCCCAATGATTTTCTCCATCCAGACCATATCGTACCAGCGATGGAACTTATGTCCGCAATTCAGGAAGCGACCAACCATGCGGTATCCCATATGGGCATGGAACTGGGCGCTATTATTATTGAGGTACTCATCCTCATGCTCGGTATAGCCGATGCAGGCATTCATATTTAGGACATGCATGGCCTTTAGGATCTCCTCCATCTTACGATACAGTGCACCACCAACTCCCTGATGTCTCGTCTCAGAGTCCAGGTAGATGGATGTCTCAACGCCCCATTCATAAGCCTTACGGCCCACAAATGGTCCCACATAGCAATATCCCACAACCCGACCATCCAATTCAGCCACGATATAGGGATACTTTTCGGTTACGTGCTGGATTCGACGGCGGAATTCCTCTACACTAGGCACCTCCCATTCGAAGGTGATGACCGTCCGCTCTACATAGTAGGTATAGATCTCTAGCAGGCGCTCAGCATCCTCTAGTCGTACGTTTCGAATCTTGATATTGCTCATTTTATGTCCTTCCACTCTTCTATTTCTGCTGTATTCACTGTTCTTGCAGGACTCCTTGTGATTATAAGGGTTACAAGCAACCGTTTTGTAATTTATAGGATCCATTTCACTCTATTCTAGTAATTTCCTTGGGATAATTCAATCAATGAATTTGTGAACTCTACTGGATTCCTGCGGATCCGTCACACATAGATCCGTCATCATATTTTCCTGTGCTGGTAGAGAATTCTACAGACCACATATGCGTATTGTGGTATGATTAGATAGAAATGTAAACCACAGTCATAATCCCACCACAGACTAGAGAGGGTGCATATCGCAAGTTGTATAGCTAGATTTGCATTGTAAACCTGCATAGTGCAATCTTCTGAGTTTAGGCAAAAAAAGAAGCTGCCATCACGGCAGCTTGGGAGGATTATGAAAAAAAAGTTTTATAGAAAGGATTTTGCTTTCCTTTATGATGTTACTATACAGGAAACTGTGACCGAGTTTGTGACTAGAAATAGAACATTTCGTGACCAAATTGTGAACATTTGTGATGGGAAACCAATCTGAGGAGTGTTATGGAAAAAAAGACCAAAGATATTGAAAGCAACGTGTACTATCAGGCTAGAAAAAGAAATGGCTTGACCCGTGAGAAAGCATCCGAACTCATGGATACCATCTCCGAGAGTCGCTTAGAGCGTATCGAATATGGTACAGCAAATACCCTTCCTGAGGATGTGGTAGAGATGGCTGCAGCCTATAATCAGCCCTCTCTGTGTAACTACTACTGTTCTCATGAGTGCCGTATCGGACAGGATAATGTCCCAGAGATTCAGGAAAGCACACTTCCAGAGATCGTCCTCCGTATGCTTGCTACTCTGAATGAGTTAGATGAAGAGAAGAATCGACTGATCTTCATTACTGCAGATGGTAAGGTCTCCGATGATGAGCTTCGTGACTTTGCTCGTATTCAGAGAGAATTAGAGAAGGTCTCAGTCGGCGTAGAATCCCTAAAACTCTGGGTGAATCGTACCATCGCTGAGGGTGATATCGATATCGAGAAGCTACAGAATTACCAGAAGGAACTGGATTAACCCATGTCCGGGATTGGTATCTTCCCGCAAGTTACCATGTTAATTACCAATCCCAGCCCTCTTATTGATAAATATTCTGTGTATTCAATATTCATTCGTAAATATTCAGAATATTTCTTGACAGAAGAAATTGTACAGATTACAATACAATTGAAGTTAGGAAAGAGGTATCGCTGATGAAGGGTACCGGAGGCAGCAAGGACAAGAGCCCCCGTTGAAATATATCCTTTTATACAACGATTGAAATTGAGAGGAGGGCCCAACCAATGGGACAGTAAGGGAATACGCTAACCGCAAGTGACCGGTATATGTCGAGCATCTGTTTTGAGAGAATATAATCTTTTCGCATGTACATAACCTCTAGAAGCGAACGTCTTAACGTTCTAAATAGACCAATTGAGAGGCATACGGATAAAGTTTCACGATAGAAAACAGATTATTTTCATCGGAAATGATGAAAGTGGACGGAGATACAAGAAGTATCAAGAAGTCGGAAGAGTAAAAGGAATAACATATTAACCGAAGTCATATATGAAATTTGTCGAATAAGGTAATCTGATAGACATTTATAACGATAGTGGTATGAGTTATTAATGGTAGAGTATTTTTCGTAACAGGTAATCTGGTAGACATTTATTTAGAAGTATTTGACTAGTTTTATGAAAGCGGTTAGATGAAAACAACAAAACACATTCTGAAGTGAAGCGGGATTCCGATGCAATGAATCGAAACCCCGCTTCTATTTCATTCTCAATCGGATATTTAAACCAATATCCGCATTTCAATCAAAAAAGGATGAACCAATGGTCCATCCCATTCATTTCTCTATTTATTTTCCTTGTTTCTTACGGTGACCAAATGGATCACTGTGGTAACCATTACGCATGGCATTACGATCCTGCCAAGCATCCTTCATACGCTTTTCGATGTATTCCTGTTCACGCTTCTCTAAAATCGCTGTACGGATCTCATTTTCAAAGATCTCATTGTGACGCTTCGCAATCTCTCGCTCCTCATCGGTGAACATCTCAAAGGCAATGCGATCAGCTACGTATCTTCCATCCTCACACATGCGTCCAAAAAGTGGTGTATCCATGCCAAGGAGTTCTTTTTTCAGACCAGCAACTAATTCTTTTTTCTGGTTATAATCCATGAATAAACTCCATTCCGTATTCCAATTCAAAACTCAATTATTATTTCGGAAATTCTCAAGGTCCAGCCACAACTTTTCTTCAGATAGCCATCTATTCAAAAAATTATAACACGAAAATCTGACGATAGATCTTACCATTTTATAAATTTTCATATATGTTATTCAGAAATGGAATGGAATGTTTCTGATAGGGAATGTAAACCAAGAATAATAATTACGCTACAGCTTTCAATTCCAATCACAGTTGATATCCATAATTTAAGGGAATGAGAAGGACTATTAGATATTTTAATGAAAAAAATAGATATACTATCTAAAAAATCAATGGCGGTTTTCTGCTACAAGGTTTAGAATAGTAATGTTTGTTTTGTATATAGATTATTAGGAGGTCTCCATGTCAAAAATCGGTTTTGATTCAGACAAGTATCTGCAGTTGCAGTCACAGCACATCCGGGAGCGTATCGCCAAGTTTGGTAAGCTCTATCTGGAATTCGGTGGTAAGTTATATGATGATTACCACGCGTCCCGTGTGCTTCCTGGATTCGCTCCTGATAATAAGCTTCGCATGCTAGAACAGCTGAAGGATCAGGCGGAGATCGTAATCGTAATCAATGCCGATGCCATCGAGCAGCGTAAGATGCGTGGCGACTTAGATATCAGCTATGATGCAGACGTTCTTCGTCTCAAGGGCCTCTTAGAGGGCCGTGGATTCTATGTTGGATCCATTGTTATCACCCAGTATACTGGTCAGCCAGCTGCTCTTCGCTTCCGTCAGAAGTTAGATAGCATGGGAATCAAGGCTTACTTCCACTATGTCATCGAGGGTTATCCTGCCAATGTGCCTCTGATCGTAAGCGACGAGGGCTATGGTAAGAATGACTACATCGAGACCAGCCGTGACCTGATCGTTGTCACTGCTCCTGGCCCTGGCTCAGGTAAGATGGCAACCTGTCTGTCACAGCTCTACCATGAGAATAAGCGTGGACTGAAGGCTGGCTATGCGAAGTTCGAGACCTTCCCAGTTTGGAATCTGCCACTCTCTCACCCTGTTAATTTGGCCTATGAGGCAGCTACTGTGGATCTGGATGATGTGAATATGATCGATCCATTCCACTTCGAAGCATATGGTAAGACAACTGTGAACTATAACCGTGATGTAGAGGTGTTCCCAGTGCTCCAGGCGATTCTGGAGGGTATCATGGGTGAGTGCCCATACAAGTCCCCTACAGACATGGGTGTAAATATGGTAGGCTTCGCTATCTCTGATGACGAGGCATGCCGAGAAGCATCTAAGCAGGAAATCATCCGCCGCTACTATCAGACAGCTGTTGCTGTGAAGCGTGGCACTTCTGCTAAGAGCGAGCTGGTGAAGGAGGAACTCCTTCTCAGTAAGGCTGGTTGTAAGCCTGAGGAACGTCTGGTTACAGGTTATGCAGACGCTAAGGCTGCAGAGTCCAATGGCCCAGCTGTTGCAATTGAGCTTCCGGATGGTCGTGTAGTAACTGGTCGTACCAATGATCTCATGGGTGCAGCATCTTCCTGCCTTATGAATACACTGAAGACTCTGGCTGGTATTCCAGATGAGGAGAAACTGGTTGCTGAATCTGCGATTATTCCAATTCAGACTCTGAAGACCGACTACCTCCATGGTAAGAATCCTCGTCTTCACACAGACGAGACACTGATCGCTCTGTCCGTATCCGCTGCAACTAATGCAGATGCTAAGAAGGCGATGGATCAGATTCCAGCACTGTACGGTGCTCAGGCACATTCTACTGTAATGCTCTCCCACGTGGACGAGGCACTCTTTAAGAAGCTTGGCGTCATGCTGACGGAGACTCCTGTCATGGAGTCTAGAGACTAGCGAGTCTTGACAAAAAAGTAAACCAAGCGAAAGCCTGGTATATATAGGAAGACTCCAGTACATCGTAGTGCTGGAGTCTTTTTTTCATCAAAATATAATAAGATAACGAATGCAATTTTTATTAATAAGGGTATTTATATATGAGGTTTTCAGACCTTATTCGATAACCAATCCGGCTGTCTCCTCGTCATCTTCGTTACCGAAGACACGTTCAATATGCATGGCCAGATAACCGATCTCAGCTGGTCGATACTTATGATTCAACAGCTTCTCGATATCCTGACAAATACCTTCCGCAATTTGGAAGGATTCGGGGTAATGCATTTTCATATACTCATTCAGATTGAGCTTCAATGGCTCATCTGTGAGAATACGAGGAATCATGTAGCGTACATGATTCATCATACGGTTATAAGCGATAGACATTACATCAATCTTTTTGCCTAGTTTTTCCTCTAGGGTTTCAATACATTCCCTAACAATCTGAGCAGTCTGTAGCGACTGGCTAACAGATTCGGACACAATTGCGGAATGAATATGGAGAGCTAACAGGCCGATTTCATCATCACTAATGGTAACGCCTGCCTTCTCTTCAAGGATTGGAACTGCCTTCTCAGCAACCTTATATTCCGTATGAAAGAGAATACGAATATCTGTATTCAGGGAATTCGTTAACTCCTCATGTTTCCTCTGTCTCTTGATAGCGAAAGTCAAATGATCCGCCATAGTGAATAGGATATTACGGTCTACTTTACCAAAAACCTTCTCCGCCTCGTCGAGAATCTGATCCGCTGCTTCGATGCAAACAGGATCTGCATCATTCACCAGAGATAAGGCATTACCTCTTTCTGTAGACTCCTCAAGGGAATAGATGCGACTCTCAGGCTTCGGCTCAATATATTCTGATACTTTACGACCAAACCCAATACCGCTCTCCAGGATCAGCACATCCTGGTTCTCCTGAACCAGGAATGCGATTACCGCATTATGATTTAATACTTTTACAATTCGATAATTCTTATCCATCCCTAAACCATTCTTCATAAATTTTTTCTTCCATAATACACTAGGTATAGGAATACTTCAAATTATTTCCAGAAAGTAACCTCTAAGAGATCATCTCCTAAGCCAACCTGGCCGCTCTTTAAGAGACGTACTTCTGTACCATCAGATACATCAGTGACGAGGATTGGGGAAACAATGGATGGAGCGTTGTTCTTCAGGAACCCCAGATCCATCTTCATAAGCTTGTCGCCAGCCTTAACCTTCTGGCCGTTCTCTACGTATACTTCGAAGCCTTCACCATTCAGCTTAACAGTGTCGATTCCAATGTGGAAGAGAAGCTCTACACCTTCATCAGTTGTGAAACCGATTGCGTGCTTAGTATCGAATACGAAAGTAACTTCACCATCAGCTGGTGCATACAGATAAGGATCAGTAGGTGTTACTACTGCACCCTCACCCATCATTCCGCCTGCGAATCCCTCGTCAGGACAAGTGGACAGGTCAGCTGCCTCACCGATCAGAGGAGTCTTCAGGATTACAGTCTTCTTTGTCTTATTTGTTGTGTCGAATTCCTCTTTTGCATCCTCTGCTACTACAGCATCGTCAGCATCGCCTTCATAGAATTCGTTAGGCTGAGTCTCAAGGAAGTCCTCGAGGTTAGACTTGATTACAGTTACTTGAGGTCCGTAGATAACCTGAACACCCTGACCCTTGTGAACCACACCAGATGCACCGGTAGCCTTCAGCATAGCGTCATTTACTAAATCAGACTTAGATACAGTGATACGAAGTCTAGTTGCGCAGCAGTCAACATCCTGGATGTTCGCCTTACCGCCAAGACCATTTGTAATCTGCTGAGACAGAGCATCCTCAGAGTTCTCAGCATTCTTCTTAGCCTTGTAATCAGCCTTAGTATAGAGCTTAGTTTCCTCATCATCGTCTTCACGACCTGGAGTCTTCAGGTTCAGCTTCTTGATAAGGAATGTGAAGCTAAAGTAGTACAGGAAGAAGTATACGATACCCACTGGTACGATTAAGAACCAGCTTGTCTTTGCATTACCCTGCAGGATACCGAACAGGAACAGATCCAGGAATCCACCGGAGAATGTAAGACCAACTGCGATATTCAGCATATGAGCAATCATGTATGCAGTACCTGCAAGGACCACCTGAACACCGAAAAGGATAGGAGCTACGAAGAGGAAAGAGAACTCGAGTGGCTCAGTAATACCTGTGAACATACAAGCAAGTGTTGCGGACAGAAGAAGACCACCAACCTGCTTCTTCTTCTCAGGACGTGCTGTACGATACATAGCAAGTGCAGCACCTGGAAGACCGAAGATCATGAAAATGAACTCACCAGAGAAGTAACGTGTTGCGTCAGCGCTGAAGTGAGAAATCTCATTTGCATGTGCTAACTGTGCGAAGAAGATGTTCTGACCACCACAAACAGTCTGACCAGCGACATCAAGAGTACCACCGACAGCTGTCTGCCAGAATGGCATATAGAATACATGGTGCAGACCGAATGGAATCAGAGCACGCTTGATCAGACCGAAGATCAGAGTTCCTATATAACCGGAACCTGTAACCAGTCCGCCCAGAGCGAAGATACCATTCTGTACCCAAGGCCAAGCATAGAAGCAAAGGATACCTACTCCGATGTAGACGATTGTAGAGATGATTGGTACGAAACGGGAACCACCGAAGAAAGAGATGGCTGATGGCAGCTGAATCTTGTGGAACTTGTTGTGCAGAGCTGCAACACCAAGACCAACGATGATACCACCGAATACACCCATCTGCAGAGTGTGGATACCCTGACATGTAGCAATTGTACCATCCAGAAGCTTACCTGTGCTTGCGCCAGTTGCATCGATGCAACCAGTCAGAGTCAGCATAGCCTGGATTGTGATATTCATTACGAAGTAAGCAATCATAGCGGACAGAGCTGCTACTTCCTTCTCCTTCTTAGCCATACCAATTGCAACGCCGACAGCGAAGATCAGAGGCAGGTTATCGAATATTGCACTACCTACAGCGTTCATGATAACCAGAAGCGCATGTAATGGAGTGCCATTACCTAAAACAGCACCAAGACCATATGTCTTGATTGTAGTCTCATTGGTAAACGATGCACCGAGACCAAGTAACAGTCCTGCTACAGGGAGAACTGCGATTGGAAGCATGAAGCTTCGACCGATTCTCTGCAGAACACCAAAAATTTTGTCTTTCATAAGATCCTCCTTAAAAGACTTTTGGTTGTTTATGTGGGTTCAAGCCTCGCTCTTTCGTGCCCTGCGATGAAGTACAAAAAAAGTAGGCACTCGCACCACATAAACGTTAATTAGTTCATGTACAGCGGATGCCTACTTAAAGTTACATACTGTATGTCCCATAGGACTTGTACAGAATACACCTGATATTCTACCCTGTCAAACACTTTTTTATTTTTTCTTTAGAATTTACGAAAATTTTTCGCTCTGTCCCTTGGCATGGTTTCATTCAGAAATGTTTTCGTTCGTATGTCTGAGGTAGAAAATAGCCAGCTGGGTGCGATCCCTAAGCTCTAGTTTCTCTAAGATCTGGGACAGATAGTTTCGCACCGTGCCCTCTGACAGGAAGATTCGCTCTGCAATCTCCTTATTGGAGTAGCCCTCACTTACCAGTTGGATCACCTGGTACTCCTTCTCTGTGATGTCATGGGCTTTATAGTCAAATGTAGACCCAGCCACATCTCCAGTATAAGCCATACTCTCCTCTCCTGCCTTTTGCATGATTTCAGGCAGCTTATTCACCACAGCTCCACCGAAGACACTCTGTCCATTCAGTGCAGCACGAAGGGAAACCAAGAGGGAGGTATAGTCCTGCTTTAGGAGGTAACCTTTCACTCCAAGTTTCAGTGCCTTCACGATATACTCGTCATCTGAAAAGGTTGTGAGAAGGAGGATGACTGCCTGATGATCCTGGGCTAGGATTTCCTCTGCCGCATCCAGTCCATTCATATCCTCCATTCGGATATCGGATAATAAGAGATCTGGATGATACTCCTGATAGAGACGGATGGCGTCTCGACCAGAGTGTCCCTTAGCTACAACTTCAAATTCTGGATCTGCTGAGATAATCATCTCTAGGGACATGGTGATCATGTCGTCATCATCTATGATTACAATTCTTTTCTTTTCCATAGTTTTTACTCCAGCTAGTATTTATTTGCTACCATGATCCAACCGCACATACACCGTGAATCCATCATCCATATAGAAGTAGGCCTGTCCACCATAGTTTCTGGCTCTTTCTCTGATATTGGATAATCCGATACCATCGGACAGTCCGGACTGGATTCGCTTCTTGCTACTAGAATCTAGGATACCATTATCTGTAATAGATAGGGTGTCGAATCCTGGATTCCGATGGAGGATGATAGAGACCTGATCTCCATTGGAGTGCTTCTGGATATTCGTAATGGCTTCCTTAGTGATGCCTAGGATGGTTAGTTTCAGATCCTTATCAATCTCCTGGTCTAGATCCAGATCGAGAGAAACCTGGAAGTCCTTCAGGGTAGAGGTCATATCCTCTAGAGCTGCCCTTAGATCAATAGAATCGTCATGGAGATCATGGACGGAGTCACGCATTTTAGCCATGGCTGTATCCAGCGTGTCTGCAAGCATAGCAAGCTGAGGCTTCGTGGGCTCTTCCTGACTTACAGTCCGGATAGCTCCAAGTAAGAGGATAGCTCGAGATAAGAGATGCCCCACATTATCATGGATTTCTCGGGCGATTCGATTACGTTCTGCTAGAGTGGCCAGATGAACCTCCTGATCCTGCTCTCGCCTGAGTCTGACATTTTGACTGCGAAGCAAGCGCTGCAATTCCTCGCTGTCATCTCGGGTCTGATGGAGATTGTGACGTAGCCCCTCTAGGGTACGACTGAGATATAGGAGCAATATGGTTGTAATGATTGAGAAGGCTAGGCCAATGGCTTCGATTTTTCCAAGCTGATCGGTGGTGCATAAATAGATGATACCTAGGATGTATGCCAGTGTGAAGAAGAGATCTCCCAGACCTGGGAGTCGGTTTACATTGATTAGATGATGGAGCTCTATATGGACAGGTCCCTTAGGAGTATGGCGGCTCTCAAGGAGGGCAGAGAACTCTAAGAGCAGAAAAACGCAAAGGGACGCTACTACCCCAGGGGTAGTAACGCCTCTCATATTCAGAAGTATTGTTAGTTCGATGGAAGCCAGGCTTCGAATCAAAATATCATACATTATAGGTCTCTCTTTTTCTGCTAATAATCAGTCCTGCAGCGAAGAAAGCAACTGCAAATAGGATCTGAATCAGGATGGACATAGGGTATCCACTTCCTAGGATGGCATCCCCGGAATTACAAGCAACCTGCTTGATCGCTTCGGCGTACCAGAAGAGAGGCATGAAGTGTGCCGCCTGGAGGACACCTTCAGTAAGCAGGCTCTGATCCACGAAGATTCCACAGAGGAAACACATGGTTAGATTGATCATATTTGCCACCATATTCACGGTGTTCTCGTCCTTAGAAAAGGATGAGAGGAAGTATCCGATGCCCAGAGCAACCAGCATAAGCACATAGGAATTCAGTGCATAGTATGGGAGCTTCACCAGGAAGGACTCTCCATGGAGACGGGCGTCTAGGGCGGTGAATCCGATGACAAATGTGGTGACTGTCAGACTCATTACCAGAAGGGCTGAGATCATACCTCCATAGCGCTTGTGGAAGCTGAGTCCGCCCACGCGGATACGATTGGCCAGGTCAGGATTCTTGAACTGATTCAGGATGCTGCCAGTGAATACGGTGAGAATCATCAAAAGAGAATAGGCGTTAAAGGTGAAGATCACACGACTTCTACTTCTGGCATTCTCCGCATTCTTGATGCTTACCTGGGACTCTCTGGCTTCCTTCATATCAGATTCAGTATTCTGGATGGCACTAGACAGATCATAACCACCTGTCAAGTATACCATAATGTGCTCCAGATACGTATTTATCTTTTGATTCATGAGGTAGCCAGAAGCACTTCGACTGGTCTGGATATACTCCATGGAATCGGTGACATTCCCCTCTTCTACATTAGATCCGAAGCCTTTTGGGATAATCAGGGCGTATTGCTGACGATCAAAAAGGATATCATCATTAAGGTTTTCTAAGGTCTTCTTATTAGCTTTATGCAGGATAGTGACCTGATCCTCGGTTTTTAGATAATGGATTAATCCCTTGCTGATTTCTGACTGGTCCTGATCTACTACAGTGAGCTGGATGCCCTCGTCCTGAAACATAGTATCCTGGGACTTAGAGATACCGTTGGCTTGGATGGGCCCGAAAAGCATGAAGACCATGAGATAGATAACAAAGGTCCCGACGTAGGCCTTCATGGCCTTCATTGTGGCTTTAAATATTGGCATAATTTCTCCTCCCCAGGATGATTCCACTGATTAGAAGTGGAATTACAATCATGATTATCATGGTGATGATATCTGTGACATAGCGCTGTGTTCGTCCGTAATTGGCCAGCACATAGAGGCTGTCTGTCAGCACTGCAGCTGGATTCAGACGGTTGACGATTGGCACAGTGTCCTCGATGAACTGCTTGATGAAGCCGACCATGAGACCGGACAGGAAGGAGCAGACCATGGTGTAGATCAGAGGCATCAGGATGCGAGTCACTTGCTTCTTACAGATGGATCCGATCAGTACACCAGAGGCGATACCTACAGCACTGCCCAGAGCCAGGATACCGAAGACTGTGATGAGTGGAACTCCGAAATGTATACCAAGCCCAAACTGGATGTAAAGCACCACGATACAGTTGGCGAGGAACTGGAGGATAGTGCCTGCCAAAGTACCTGCAAGAATAGCGGATAGCTTATGGACTGGTGCTACCTCGAATCGCTTGCCACACTCCGATACATTGGCACAGAGTGGCTCCATCATCGTGGTGGAGATCCAGGATGCGAATAGGGAACTCATGGCTAGTAGTGACAGGAAGTACTGCATGAACTGGGAGTAGTCCTTACCAAATACATGGCGAGTCAGATAGCTGCTATCATATCTTCTAGAGGACTTGGCGGAAGTATTCTTCTTACTGTCTGAGGTTTTAGCCATGCTCTTCTGACTGTCTGCTAAGGAAGTCATGACATCCTGTAGCTTCTCTGGATGCTCCTTCATGATGCGATTCACCATAGTGCTACTGCTGACATAGGACTTCATCAGCTGATTCAGAGTGGTGGTTCGTACTGTATTACTCTCTGCCACACGAAGGGAGATTTTCCCATTTGTATTGATGTAATAGCCTGTGATCTTACCCTCTTTCAGAGCATCCTCAGCAGAGGACTTGTCCTGGTAGTTCGTTACTGTTAGGTATTGGGTATCGCTATTCTTATCAGAAAGCGTGTCTAAAAAGACTGCGAAACTATCATCAGAATCCGTCTGCTCCACATAGTAGCCCACAGGAATGATCTCGAAGGAATTGGGATCATTCTTAATCATATTGCCGAATCCGAAATAGAAGGCGGTGGATAGAACCAGTGGGAAGACGAAGTTCCAACCTATCAGCCATCTCTTACCCAGGAGATTCTTCAACTGGTAACGAAAAACATGAAGGAAGTCCATTAGTCTCTCAGCTCCTTTCCGGTGATCTCTAAGAAGACATCATTCAGAGTTGGAAGCTCTGTGGTGACACGACCGAATGGCAGGTGCTTCTCCTCTAATGTGCTAAGGACATGCACCAGATTATGCTCTCCCCCATCACACTTTAGGATCACATCCTCACCCTCTGCGCGGACGTCATAGATATGATTGATTTCACGGAGTTCACTTAGAAGGGCATCATCATGAACAGGCATATTGATGCGGATAGTCTCACGATTCTTGAGACTTGCCTTCAGACTCTGGGAAGTGCCCTCAGCCACATTCTTACCGTGATCCATGATGACGATTCGGGTACACAACTCTTCTACCTCTTCCATATAGTGGGAAGTATAGACGATAGTAGAACCTCTACGATTCATCTCCCGGATACCCTCTAGGATGGCATTTCTGCTCTGGGGATCTACAGCGACGGTTGGCTCATCGAAGAAGATTAATTCTGGCTTATGTGCGATGCCACATGCGATATTCAGTCTGCGAAGGAGTCCACCGGAGAGTTTTTTTGGTTTATATTTCCGATAGTCTGTGAGACCTGTGAACTTGAGAGCATCCTGGACGCATGCCTTACGCTCCCTCTTATCCTTGATATAGAGGCCGCAGAAGAAGTCGATATTCTCCTCCACTGTTAGATTAGCTAATACGGCGACATTCTGGAGGACGACTCCGATGCGACGCTTGATATCCTGACGATCTGGAGCCATGTCCTGACCGAAGACCTGGATATGACCCTTATCGTAGTTTAATAGGGATAGGATGCAATTGATGGTTGTGGTCTTGCCGGATCCATTGGGACCTAAGAGGCCCAGAATCTCGCCCTGCTTCACATCCAGAGAAAAGTGATCCACTGCTACATTCTCGCCGTAGCGCTTCACTAATGAATCTACCTGAACAATTGTGTCATTCATAACGAAAACTCCCTTTCATTTGCTGCTTGGCTGTGGCTGATTCTTATCATCAACTCTACAGCTATCTTAGCAATAGAAAGGGAGTCTTCCTAGTGAGATGTGTCATATTATGGGCATGACAATTGTCATGACTTGTTACTAGTGGTTGGCGAGATTGTTCTATTAGGCGAAAGAACCCAATTATCATACCAGATCTCAGAATTTCCGGCGGTTGATACCAGTATTCTGATAGTAGCGATTCTTATCCTCGTACATCTGGCGATCACTCTCTCGGACGATCTCCTTCAGAGTCATATCTGGATGATTGCCTGCATAGATTCCTGCCATGGAGATAGAGAGATGTGGGCATATCCGTCCGCTCCAGCGATTGAAGCGATCATTCAGCCGGATCTGGAGGATCTCTTTCTGGTCTGGAGTCACGTGTAGCATGGCTACATATTCATCACCACCGATACGATAGATCTGACCGTAAGTCTTCAATACTTCCACCATACAGTCAGCCGCACCGCAGATCACCTCATCTCCTGCCTCGTGTCCTAAGTGATCATTGATATATTTGAGACCATTTAGGTCCATGGAGATGTAGAGGAGATCCTTCGGCGGATGCTTCTCATCGATTTTCTCTAGATCCTCATCATAGGCGCGACGATTCAAGAGCTTCGTCATATCGTCCACATGGGCCATGTCGTAGAGAAGCGCTCTCTTACGACGGCTGTAGAGGATATAGAAAATGGCTGCTCCCACAACCATGGTGAAGATGATGGCGATTAGCAGGAATACCAGGATATTATCCCGGATTACATCCATTAGGGTGTAGTCGGTAAGTCTGCCCAGGTATGGATAGGTAGCGGATGCTGCGAAGTTACTAGGGAGAGCTCGGATACCACGATTGAGAATTGACAGGAGCTCTACCTCTCCGTGATTCACTGCCATGCAGCGGGAACTAGACTGTGACAGAAGCATCGAGTCTAGATTGTTATACTTGGTTTGATTCAGGAAACCATCCTTACGATAGGCATTTAAGACCATGGCATCTACCATGTGATTTTGGATCCCCCGGAGACCTGCTTCGATGCTATCCACATAGACATACTTTGCATCGGGATAGTTCTTCTTAGTATATGCTTCCTGGATATCATTGCCTCGGACGATTGCAATCTTATGGATGGAATTCTTCTTATAATTGCCTCGAAAGACCAGATCCATGCCAGTTGTAATCACATCAGAAGTGAGGGCAATCTGATTCTTATCGGCTAGAGCCACATTGGAATCCACTGGGAATGCCACATCCACCTTGCCGCCCTTCAGGGCCTGGGTCAGCTGCTCTTCACTGTTATAGCCGTGGTACTCGATGGTCACCTGCTTATCTAGAGACATCTCGATCAGCATCTGTTTCATGATATCGGTGATGATACCTGTGGCTGTGCCGTCATCTCTGGTATCTGAGAATGGGAGGTAATTATTGAAGTAGCCGACTCGGATCACGGAATGGTTCTTGAGCCATGCCGTCTCCGAATTGGTCAGCTTAGAGCTAACCGCCATGTCAGAGAAGTACTTGTCTGCCAGATTCTTAGTGAAAGCAGGCTGTGTGGTATCTATATTCTGCAGGGCATTATTCAGTTCCTGCAGGAGATCCCCGCGATTTTTAGACAGGGCCAGGTAGTAGTCGGACTTACCTATGCAAGCTAATGGAACCATATCATCCTCTGGTTGGATGGTGATGTCCATGTCTACCGTCGCATCCGCCTTGCCATTTTCGAAGTCGATCAGTCGGGTTGTCCGCCCAGAGTATGGAACGATCTGCAGGTTATAATTGCCCACCTCGCTCCACTTAGCTAGTAACTGCTTCTCAATGGAATCATTATCGATGCCGACAGAGCATCCCACCAACTGGGTGAGATCACCACTGGCTAGGGGACCGTCACTATGGGCATAAATGTAGTAGTTTTCGGAACCCATGGCATAGTCAGGATACAGCAGAGATTCCTCTCGCTCGGGAGTTTTAGATACATCACAGAGGGCATCGATCTCTCCTGCCTCTAGTTTGGATAGAATCTCCGTCCAGGAGCCGTAGACATACTCATACTTCCAGCCCGTATAATAGGAAATCTGCTGGATATAGTCATATGCTAGTCCGGATTTCATCTCATCATCTGAGGAACCCTCCATGAGATTTGCGCCCTCGACCCATCCGATTCGGACGGTCTTATTTTCTACTTGTGCATAGGAATTACGTGGAAATATAGACCATACCGTCATGAGGAGCACAGCTGTCATGAGGGATATGCATAGGAATGAATATATGGTTCTCTTTCTTGGAGAATTGTTCATCGTATAATTCGCTGTCATGTCATCCCGCCTTACATTTCTAGAAAGCATACATGAATACGTTGAAAAATAGAACTTTATAGGAAACTGGAAAAGGAAATGCTTCGTAGTATCCTTTTCTACAAATATTTACCATTTATAAATATAGACTACCACTTTTGCGAATAAAAAGTGCAAGAGATATTGATTGTTTATACAATTTTTAGAAATTCTAGGGTAGATATGCTTTATAATTATTTTCAAAATGATCTGAATTGTTTTTATAGGAAAATTGAATTTAACTTCGCAGGAATTATGACTAGGTTAAGTCAATTTCTGTATAGAAATTGTCGTGGCTGTAAATCCACCTGTTAAGGAAAGAATAGGGGGTTATCTCGCATGCATCAGAAAATGATTTTCACAGACGATTATCTCATTGGAATACCTGAGATCGATAAACAACATAAGCACCTTTTTGAGTTAATCGCTGAGGTGGATCAGAGTTTAGAGGATAATGTGGATCCTAATGTGATCGCTTTTCGTATGCTCTACGAATTGAAGGAATCGACTTAGCGGATGCGGATGAGCACCAGAAGGAATATCTAGAGGATCTGTTAGGATTCCTATTGAATTGGCTGTCCGCCCATATTCCTTAACATGGATAAGCGGATTCCGGTGAAGTGATTACAAAAAACAAGGCTGCATGGGTAACCATGCAACCTTGTTTCGTCCTATCAACCAATCCAATCGACAGCTATGATTGAATCTCCATTAGTCATACAACCCAATGGAACGAAGTGGCTTGCGAAGTGCCTGGTAGAGGATCACTGTGACAAAAGTACTGATCACAGAATTCACCAGAGTCACAACAAAGTTAATTGCAAAAGTAACCTCAGCAGCTGGCTTACCCAGGATCAGAAGCTTATAGAAGTAACGGATTCCAGGATCTGCGATGGTATTGAAGACCATACCAGCGATAACAGCGGCGATGGTCCATCCCAGTACTTTCTTCTGATTGGTTTCGGTATTGATATGTCCAATCTTATGAGCAACCAGTCCGACAATCAGTCCAAGGGCAAGCTTAATGATAAATGTGGCAGGTGCCTCCACGATGTAGACAGGATCTAAGAGATCGCCGATGGTGAGGCCAATTGCTCCGCCGATTCCACCATACACACCGCCCAGGAGTAATGCGCCCAGAGCCACGAATGCATTGCCTAGATGCACGCTTACCTTACCGCTAGGTAGTGGAACTGGGATTGAGAGAAAAGTAAATACCACATAAGTGATTGCGGCGAAGATGCCTGCTAATACCAGGCGAGTTAGGGTCTTTCTGCTTGCTTCAGGGGTTCGAGTTTCCTTCATTGTTGTATCCATTCTTTCATCTCCTCTTTCTTTTTCCTTGTAAATGTAGGGCGAATCGGAATCTGCAGTCCTACCTGAAATATGCATTTCCATTTAAATCTGGAATATGCATTCCCAACCGAATTCTTCACCTACATTAAGTCACAACAGTACTGTCCTTGTGTCGTAGACAAGTATACAAGACTCTGGATATGAAAAAATAGCCAGTTTTGTATTAATTTATATAACCAGTTATATCAACCCTCTATCCCTCTATTTTCTAAGAATTTCCCTATCTCACGATACCTCTTACGGAGCGCATCCTTGGCTGTGCCAGGCACCCAGCTACCGTTGTGATGATGCAGGGTGTAGCTCCGCTCTGTCCGATAGACGATACCAGTGTCGAAGCTTTTGCCAGTCAGTACTTCGAAGGGATAGATGGTGATGTCATCTACGAATTGGAAGCCACCATTTTTCTTAAGTCCGTGCTGTTCGATGACCTTTGTGAATCGCACAGGACAGGTGGACATATCCAGACTACCATCCGCCTTGATGAAGGGGCGTTTCTCGTAACTCTCGCAGATCTCCTCTATGATGGGATGTCCCTTTCGCGCACCCATTCCTGAACCGCACTCGATTCTATTGAGAGACTCAAAGCTCATATAGGCATCATTATAGAGGAGATCATCGATTGGTCGAAGCATCTCTACATCCAGATCCATATAGATCCCGCCGTAGCGCCTTAGCACATCTGCTCTGGCATAGTCTGAGGCGAAGGCCCAATACTTCTGCTCTACTGCCTGGTCATAGAAGGTGCAGTTTTTGGCATGATAGGTGGATAGATCCCATATCTTAATCTCGTAGTCTGGAGCGTACTTTTTCCAAGAGTCCAGACACATCTGATACTTTTTAGGTAAGGGCTTATCTGGCTGATCCGAGAACCAGAAGGTATGGATAATCTTCGGGATCTGTGGCTCTGGGTTCTTACGATAATTTACTGGTGGCATATCTGTCGTCAGCATGAGGTAGTCCTCGTAAAGGGCCTCTAGATAGATGGATGGAATCGCATCAATCTCTGCTATCTTCGGGTCAGCGGCCAGCTGTGAGAGGAGCTCCTGATAACCCACCACAGAGATTAGGAGAATTGTATTCTTATTGCAGTTCTCTAAGTCCGCCTTCTTCATACAGGGATAAGTCACATTCCCAAATGTTTTTGAGGACCCATTGGCCTCTACGAAGCCCCTCAGATTATCTACCAATCCACTACTTACCAGGAAGGGATAGGTCAGATTGCGAAAGTGCTTTCCTTCGCCCCAGCAGAGGATGTCTTTTCCCTTTAATTCTTTGAAATACTCATCTAGTTGCAAGTTTTGTCTACGCTTTCTGAATTACTTACTGAGATACATCCATCCTACGATCAGCTTCACTGAGAATGGACGCTAGGTCATCAATACTTGCATATTTTTACACTATCATCCAGCTTTTCTACTCGTTTCTTCCATTCTAAAATTCCAAATCCACATAGAATAGATAACTTTTGAATCATTTCCATCGTGAAATGCACCTGGTCTGCGGTCTTTTCAAAAGTTGTAATGTCTACATTTCTCTCCTTTAGAATCTCCATCTCACTCATTCCATTGACCTCGCTTGCTTTTTTTGCGTCGAATACGATTTCAGCGAATCTCTTCCTCTTCTCAGAGGAGATATAAAGGTTATTAAATGCCGCCTTGTTTGGAAACTGCGACAAGATTGGTGCTTTCAGGATTGCTGCTCTCTCAAACTTATGGATATATCCTTCGATTGTTTCACAGTCGATTTTTGCCATTCTTGCAATCGCATGGATATCGCCAATGGCTTCATCTGGGATTCCTTCTGGCACTAAAGTTGCTTCATGTGCTAAATTCTTAAATCTTTCTACGCCCTGCTTTGCTTCTAAGATATATTCGTTCTTAATGTCCTCAGACAATCCTTCAAAGCTTGCTCGTTCCTCAAACTTTTTAAGTGTGTCCTTTACACCATCTACTTTTACTACAAACGCCTTGATAGCATAGTCTTTCGCAAGGCTGCATTCCGCTGAGTTGCCATACGCAGAATTCATGCGAACCATCGCTCCTAATGTCTGGTTCTCGATTGCTACTACTTCATTCATCAATTCTCTAAATACTGTCATTTCTTGGTTTCCTTTCCCGTATAATAATTTATGGCTTTTTGTACCCTTGTTTTGTTTACAAGATTCATTATAGCACGGCACCATATTCAGTTTGTTGCAGATTAAGCAAAAAATATCCTTTCTTCTTTGGAGCTTTTAGTAGGTCGATATTCTTTCCTACATATCGCTGCAAGATTGATAACCCTTTGACCATTTTCGTAAAGCATTGGGCCATTCGGTGTCCTAGACCAGCCCTTCACCCGTTCGCCTGTTTTCAAAAATGTAGAACAATCCAGGCACTTGGATTCGTTAACAAGCATATACTCGTTTTTCATGGTTCCCTGGCCGCCATTATTATGAAATCTCACATAGTATTCGCCAGGTTCTTTTCCGTATGTGGAAGCGGTCGGTTTTACAAACCGATCATAGAAGGTACTCAACTTGTCCTGCTTGTTAATCAGTCCGTTATCGGTTATGGTTTCGATTTTTCCGATTCCATTCTTATCGACATAATCGCTTGCATCCACAAGTGTTTTTGCATCCATTTCGTATGCGTATTGGCTTGTCTTTTTGTTTTCTTGGAATGAGTCGGTGTTATTCCTTCTGGCTGCATAGTCATTCGCTTTTTGAATTTCCTGTGTTTTGAAGGCGGTTGTTAACTCATTTCTTAAATGATCGTCATAGTACCATACAGATTCATCTTCCAATCCACCCTTTGCGTGCTGATGGGGAGATACCCATGTGGACTTATCTTTTAGGGAATGTCCTTTTGCTGGATCATTCATGTCGTAATACTTTTTCGAAATAAAGCGGAAGTAGTTCGCACTTGCTTTTACTTTTCCGTTATCTTCCGTATCCAGGGTTCCATCACTTTTCTTGGTTTTGGTTTCGATTGCTGTATCCTGTGTCACGCCGACTTTAATCGTCACGTCACTTACGTTTCCGATATAGTCCTGACAACGGAACGTGATGGTTTCAAAACCGACTTGTCCGTAGCCTTTTAGTCTCTCTGAATCGAAGTCTAGTACCCAGATTTTATCAATCTTACTCTTTTCTTCGGCATCAAAAAGGCTCGCTCCGTTACTCTCTGTTCCCTTTGCGTAGATTCCTTTGAGTTTTCCGTCTTCTCTGTCTGTTGCCTTGATTCTACTTCTCTCGATTAGCTGTTTCTCTGTTATTCCTGCGTTTGCTTCGCTACTGGTGAAGTAGATATTTCTCACTTCTGTATATTGCGGTGCTGTATCCCAGATCTGATACAGTCTGATCTCGACTCCATCTTTATCTCGTACCCCCGCTTTATAGGCAACATCCTCGATCTTTGTCTGCTTCAGGCTATCCTTATTCCAGTTCTCTTCGAAATCTGCTCTCGGTGTGTTCTCATTCAGGCTCCAGCCTGCTCCCATCACTCGATTGTCCTTGTAGGTGAATCCCTGTCCATATGCTGCTTTCCTCTGTGGATAGTCAATGGTGTACGGTAATCCATCGGCGGTGACATTTCCATTCGGTACTAGCCCCGTCATATCGGTGTTTACGGTAATTCCGTACTCCTTTTTCTTATTCACGTAAAGCACGCTATCGGGATTCTCTTTTACGTATTTTTCGATATTCTCCTTCATGGAGCCACCATTCGCTCCATTTTTATCGAATACCAAGTGATAGACATTCGGTCTCCACACTGCATAATAGGTTTGGTCTCCATCGGAGTTTACATTTTTAAGAGTTTTCTCTAATTTCCATGGACTCTCCTTTGCCCACTCTCCGTTATGCTTATTTTGAGCGTTATAGTAAACGTAGGTATCTCCGTAGTTATATTTTACTGTGTTTGCATCCTTGGTCCATCCCACAAAGGTATATCCATCTCTTGTTACCTTCGGAAATGAGAACCTTCCATCATCATTGAAAATGGCTTTCTCGTAGCCTGTTCCCAAGTTCTGTCCTGATTGATTTGGAAACCATGTGGCTCCTGTAAAATTTCCATTCACTTTGTCCCACTGCTGAAAGGTATCATCCACCGTCTTACTTGGTACTTTTTCTCCTCCTGTGACAAAGGAGATATAGGCACGACGTACTACGTTTGAACCGTTCAGTGTCGTATAGATGGTATGGTAAGGCAGGTTTTCTTGTTTTCCTAATGTTATGTCAACCCCTGCTGACTGATTCTTATTGTTTATTGCAATTCGATACCCCTTTTCGCCTGCTGCGTAGTACTGCACACTATAAACGGATTCGTGCCAGAAGCCTCGGAAGTCTGCGTTATCTACCCAGCCATAATTCCAGTCCGAATTGGAGCTAAAGCCCTGATAAACCTGAAAGAGGTTATGCTCCCAACGGAACAGATCATTTTCTGTATGTGCATGGATTGGGGCATTTTCCGAACCTGCTCGGTGTCCTGCTCTATCTCCATTCATATCCTCCTTATACAAAGGAGATTCCCCTTCCTGGTAGTAATAGCCAGGCCAGTCTTTGGACTTTCCACCATAAATCATAATGTATGGCGTGTAGTGAATCGTTGGTTTTCCTCCTACCGCACCACAGTTATAGTTTTCGGAAACATCAATGTTATATAGTCCATCTTGTGTTTTTTGAATCGAGAAGGCAAGGGTGCCTCCACCGTCTGGATAGCTTGAGCCTTCCAACTCGGTATGTCCGTAGAGAGGCATGTTGAATGTTTCCCCTGCATGATAATAGCGAAGGGGTTTTCCTGCACTATCTCGGACATAGATTGTTCCATTTGTGTAGCACACTACTTCGTAGTAAGATGTTGCACTCTGTGAACCATAGGAGTTATTTCCTGTTCCGATGGCATCCTGCCACACGCGAACAATCACATATCCCGATTCTCCGATGTTCTGTACGTGGAATACTCCCGCCTTCCAAGTCTTTCTCAGATTTGTCTGAATGGACTGCTGCAAGTCCTCTGCGGTGACATTGGTTGGAAGTGTGACAGGCTGATTCTCTGTTTTTGGAGTATCCTCTGCTTTCGGTGTGTCCTCTACTTTCGGTGAATCCTCTGTCTTTTGTGTTTTTTCTTCCTCTGCCTTCTTCTGTTTTTCTGCAAGGACATAGGCTTCTAAGGTTTCTTTTGTTAGAAGTCCATTTCCAAAGTAGACATCTTTTCCTGCTTCTCCAAGATCCTCGGCAAGGCTATTTAGTACGGTGGCAACCTCCACTTCCCTATCGACTGTCTTTAGAGCTGCGATATACGATGCCACTCTTGCACTTGCTATGGAAGAGCCCTTATAAAAACTTCCTTCCTTTGGATCCTCGGTTGCTTCGGCTGCATACCCGTTGGCTGAATAGTCTACGGTTGCTCCAAAGTTTGAGGTTCCCATGAACTCCTTATTCCGATTGGTAGCCGACACGACAATGGCTTTCTCCAGGTTGGCAGGGATGAAGTCCTTGGTATCCGCTGCACTATTTCCTGCGGACACCACCAGTGGAATCTTTGCTTTCTCACAATCCTCTACTGCACTCTGCAAGGCTTTCGATTCTCCGCTACCACTTGCGGACAGGGAGATCACATCCACCTTCTTTTGGATTGCATCCTCGATTCCGTAGTAGACCTTTGCTACGGTGGACTCTCCATCATCTCCAAAGGCTTTGACGGGGTAGAAGTAGATATTGTCTCCCATTTCCATCATCACCTTGGCCATTAAGGTTCCATGCCCGTTGGAATCCAGATAGGGTGAGTTCTCCTGATCCTCTGTTAATGAGGTCTTGTCCTTCTCTCCTACCTTTACAAAGGCACCATCCTTGAAGGTTACGATTCTTCCCTTTAGGCTTTCCTCGTCCAGGCTTATTCCTGTATCTAGGATTGCTACCACAACGTCGGTGTCGGAAAGTTTTTCTTCCTCTGCTTCGTCAGTCTTTTCTTCCTGCTTTCCTACGGGGTTCGCCTTGGCTTCTTCCACGTCTGCCTGCACCGTCTGGTCGGGATTACTCTGATCCAGTTTTTCTTGCGGCTCTATGGTGATGGGCTGGCTTGTTTCCACCTGCTTGCCCTGTGACTGCAAGGTTTCCTTGGCACTTTCCATGGATTCGGAAGAAGAAAAGGTCAGGGTAGACATTCCACCACTCTCTGTTTTCTTCGTTTCTCCCACAGATGTCGGGTTGCCTGTTACTAACAGGGTGTTCTCACTTCCTGCTTCTTCCATTGCAGTTAGCGGATTGTTGTCACTTTGGGATAGAGTTTCTTTGGTGACAACCTGTGGCTTCTCTGCTGCATAGCTTAGTTCTGGAATCGACAGAACTATTCCCATGGTTAACAGGAAAGCAACGACTCGTTTTCCTTTCTGCACGAAAATCCTCCTTTCTTCGTTTTCATACATGTTACTTGTATCCTTTTTCTTTATACCGATTTTTGCCTCTGATTCTTCCCTTTTCGCCCCTTTTTTGAATTTTTTTCATTTTTTTCGGTTTTTACAACAAATCTGCATAGGCTGTGTGCTACAATGACCTCACAAAAACAAATGTTTTGTCTATTTTTTAGATTTTTGGGAGGATTTTAAGATGATGAATGAAAAGATTTTAGAAGCCTTTTCCAAGGCTCTGGGTGCGGTCAAGGCCGCACCATTGAAGGCGGTTACTGGTGTGGCAGCCCACAAGGTCGCTGCCGTTGCAGTTGCTTCTACCCTTGCTCTGGGTGGTGCAGGCGTGGGCGTTGGTGTTCACATGGCACATGAGAAGAATAATCCCGTAACAGAAGAAGCGACTGTTTCTCCAAAGAAGGACTCTTCTAAGAAGGTGGCTACAAAGAGTGATACACCTGCAAGCACTGAAGCCGAAACCCCTCAGAAAACTGCCCCAGCAAGTGCAGCGAAGGACACCGCAGCACCGACAAGCACAAGCCCGACAAGCACAAGCACTAACGATAGTAACAAGACAAAAACGACCAACAAGACTGCTAGTGAAAAGACCGCTTCCAGCAAGAAGGCTACTGCGACAGAACAGACCTCCAGTGGCAAGCATCCAGACGAAGGCAAGGTTGACAGCCTCAATGCGATTTGGAGAGATGGCGTACACTACTTCTGTCATGGCGGTTCTGATGTTGTCTACAAACTCCCAGACGGATTCCAAGGTACAGATGCTCAGTGCCAAAGCCACATGACACAGAAAGAAGCAGAGTGGCAGGCTGAGGAAAAAGCGGTGCGGGACCAGCGTGAACAGGAATGGGCTACTTATAATGCTGAAATGGAGTCTAAGTACCCCGACTATGCTGCGTATAATTATTTCTCTTCCATTACTGATCCGAGTGAACAAGCAGAGGCGAAACGTCTTTTTGACGAACAGAATCGCAGATTCGATTACACCTCTCCGAATCGTTTCAACTACGTTAACTCCCGTCAACCTGTTGGTTCTGTTTACTGGGCTTTTGCACCAGACCAAGTTCACTTGACCAATCAGACCAAGATCTTCTACTATGGTCAGTAAAGGAGAACCCCATCCCCTGTACGTACAGGAGGTGGGGTTCTTTTTTGCTCCTCTTTCTACTTCTCTTTATTTTCCTATGTAGGTTGATACTCCTACTTAGATTTCTGTTTATCTTTATACTTCTACTTCGGTTTATGATTATATTTATATGGATACATATAATTATATTTATATGTATATGTATGTTTATATGTATCTTTATATTTATGTTTAGGAAGATTACTCCTATGTATCTTTATCTTCCTATGTAGGTTGATACTCCTACATAGGTTTCTATGTATCTGTATCTCTATCTTTATACTTCTGTTTATCTTTATACTTCTACTTCGGTTTATGATTATGTTTATATGGATACATATAATTGTATTTATATTTATATGTATGCGTATGTTTATATGTATATGTATGTTTATATGTATCTTTATATTTAGGGAGATTACTCCTCTTTATCTTCCTATGTAGGTTAATACTCCTACGTAGGTTTCTATTTATATGAATACATATATTTGTATTTATATTTATATGTATATGTATGTTTATATGTATATTTATGTTTAGGAAAGCTGCTGCTCCTTATCTTCCTATGTAGGTTGATACTCCTACTTCGGTTTCTATGTATATGTATCTCTATCTTTATACTTCGGTTTATCTTTATCTTTATACTTCTACTTCGGTTTATGATTATACTTATATGTATATGTATGTTTATATGTATCTTTATCTTTATGTTTGTCTTTGTTCATTGGCAAACGCCAATTCTGCTAGTATTATAACTGTAGTGTTCGTGTTACGGAAGCTTGTGAGGCCCGTAACCTAGAGGGATTCCTACGGGAGTCCCTTTTGTTTTATACTGATATGAAGAACTATTACAAAACAAAATCCACCCTTACCATTTCTGGTTTGGGTGGATTTTTTGTGCTTTTGCTTAACTTAATAGCCCCACCCTTTGGAATGTTTCCAAAGAAGTGGGGCAGAGGTCTTTTTCCTCCTTTTCTATTAGTTGTATGCAAAGCCTTTCTTGGCTGCATACTTTTCCATGAATTCCTGCACATCGTCTGTTGCGGACTTGTTGGCAAACCCCCTTACCTGTCGGATCGAATTATTTTTGATCTCGATGGTGTAGAAAGGCTTTTCCATTTCTTCACTCCGTCGCAGGAATGCGATCACCGTTTTCCCTTCGGCCATATCTGAAATATAGCTTTGCTCAGTATTTCCAACACAGATATGCTGTACTTGACCTTCGGTCACGATGTCGTGAGCTTCTTTCGGTAGTATGAGAGCAAAGTTCTTGTCTTTGTACTCATACTGCTTTCGCAAATTGCCGAGGAGAAGATTATCAATGGCTTTGAGTGCTTTTTCTCTTCTCTCATGCGCTTCTTTGTTTTTTATCTCCCGAACCCGTTCTTGCAGCCTTTTGTGTTCTGATTTTAGATACTTAGGAAAAAGGATCATGGAGTTGTGTTTATCAAATTCTCCTGCTGTTATGGAGAGTTTGATGTAATCGCTCCACTCAATAGGAGAGTTCCCCTGTTCTATATATCGCAGCATTTTTTTGACGCTGCAATATTTTAGAATTTCCTTAGCACTAGAGACATCTACTTTTCCGTACATTCTCAGTATTTCGTCTAAGGATAGCTTTGGAAAGTTCTGGATAAAACCTAGTTTGCTGATATCCAGTTTGATTTCCTCTTCCCGATGGAGGAGTTCCCTGTATCGAGGCTTGTCTACCCTCATCATCCCGATCAGAGAATTTTGATCATAATCCAGTTCGGAATCGTAATCCCACGTATCATCGAGTGATGTCACCAGATGATGGAACCCTGACTTACTCATGTATTCGCATGCAAGAGCATATCTTTTTCGGACAGATAATGCCAACTCTTTTCCATAAATATGGAATAAGAAATAGTTATTTTCTTCCTTGCTCATTTTTTTAATGGTTTTTAGGAAACCTTTTCTCTCGGCAAAAGTACCTTTTAGACAAGAAAAGGATCTCTTGTAAGCCTTCCCTGGCAAGTTCCATTCAAATCTACCCATGTAGTAATAGTCGTTATGCCCATCGGAATACTGGAATGGATTTTGCTTCTTCCATCTTCCACTTCTGTTAAAGTAGAGTTCAGCCTGGTTTTCCTTGAAGAACCATCTTGCTTTTTCTAACACACAAACCTCTGGGGCATCCACGTTTTCGATTTTCCGATAGCAACAGAAATATCTGGCTACGATTTCATCTTTGTTAACCTTTTGGAACATCATCGTTCCCAAACTGTCATAGATTGTCTTTTTCCTGACCGTTTCTAAGAGGAAAACAACTTTTTTGTTGCAATTCGGACATCTGCCCTCGCTAAGGTGCTTTTTCTTCGGAAATTCTACCTCTTTTCCACACCTTGTACACTTTCCAGTCTTGCCGCCTTTTTTCATGAAGATATAAGCGGTCTCATCTGTATCAAAAAGAGTAGTATTACAAAAGTTCTCGAAAGCCTTAGAGCATGGCTTCATTTTTTCCATCCGCTCATTTACTTCCTTTTCTCTCTTTTTGTTTCTTTCCTCTCTTTTCTCTTGTTTTTGCTGCAATGCGATTTCATAAAAAGAAGATCCTCCCGTGAACTCAATCTCGGAATCTTTCATTTCCTTTATTTGCTTTCTAAAAGCGGGGCTATACCATGGACAATCTCTACGATCCGTGATGTATGTAGCTCGTGTTTTTCCCATCCACAGCGATTCTAATTTTTCTGTGGCTTTGTTTGCTACAAAAAGGTTCTGATTCTGAAGTGATGACATCATTGACAAATGATATATGCCGGTTGCCTCCATAATTATACGAATTTCTCCATCCAGCCGTTGATCATTTGAATCAGATTCGTCAGCTCACTCTCCGTATGCCTCACCTCAAATGGGCTTGCGACAATCTCCCCATAAGGTTTCAGTTAAATGTATAAGAAAGGTGCTAATGTCGGTCGAGACGAGACAAAACGAGTCAAAACGAGACAATGTCGGTCAAGAACACAAACAGGAATTTGCCTACATCTTCAATAAATTCATGACCAATGTTGTCATAATGTCTTTTTCTTCTGGATTTGATTCTGCAATCATAAGTGTAATAGCTACAAGCCATAAAAAAATGCCACCAAAGAAGTTGATGGCATTTTGTGATTACTGATTAAGCAACCTTGCTACCCAAAATGGTAATTAGTTCATTTTCCATAGATGCAATATCCTCTGCCCTATGAGTGAACTTTCTAATGAATTCTAAGCACGCTTTCAAAATTGTGTCACATTTGATTTCAGCATATCTATTGCCACGCTCTCCATCATACACTGTCCAACCATTTATTTCAGATTGTAAACAAATCGCAGCTTCTTGATATCCGCCTATATTATACATTTTTCGAGGATATCTTTTAGAAACAACAATCTCTAAAGCCTCTAAATAGTTTTTTGTAGTCATGACATATCCTTCTGTAAAAATCCATCCTCGCACTCAAGAGCAATCGTCTGTTTATGCATGAATTGAACTGCACCGCCAATGCTTGTAAACTTTGGAGCTACCTTTTGACGGGTAGCACACCACCATCTACAGGAGCAAATATAAACCAATACATGATTATGTCCTTTTAAGGGACAACTTCTGATACAGTTGATTATATTGCTTCGCCCGATGCTTCTTTTGCATTCTTACGATCTCTAAGAATCATCCAGATGCCTACGAATGTGCTAACAATTGTCATCACGTCGAAGGAGACAGATACGTAGTTGTGGAAATGGAAATCATAGAAGATCCACATGCACTCACTTATGATACATACAGTTTTAATGACGATCTCACTATCGGAATCTACGTACCAGGTAAAGAGACCCGTTGCTACAACAGGTAACCAACCAATCAATCCTACGGTGTTGAATCTCCAGTTAATGATAGCCTGTAATGCGATGAAGAAAATCTTCAGTGGAACATTCAGGTTCCATCGTAAGCAGATGATATTACGAAGGATTCCTACGATATTAACGATGAATCCAGATACACCGCCCAGAATCAGATTACCAAGTCCCATGATCAGGAACTGGATATTCTGTACGATTAGAATATTACGCTTGGTCTTAATGAATCCAACTAGGACCATAAGTATTGCGCCGATGAAGGCTACGATATTACCAATTACGATAATGCTCATACTATAAATTCTCTTTATCTAATCAATTGAATTATCTGGTCAATTTACTGACCGAAGGGATCTATACCAAGTTCAGACGAAGCTTGTCAATGGCATATGGCGTCTTATACCTCTGTGCCGCCAAATCCCTCATCTGCGATAAAACTATTAATATATTTTTTGATTCGATTGTACTGTTCAGCATTGATCTGGAAGTGTCCTCTGCTATGCTGCACATAGCCCTCTTCCTCAATGGTCTGGATGGCACGATTGACTGTACGAAGGGACAGTCCGGAGAATTCCGATAACTGCTGACGAGTCAAAGTGAATCGGCAGATATCATTATCATCCTTCATTTCCTCATACTCCTTCATGAAAAGCATCATGAGACTGTCCTTACTGGACAGGAAGCGAAGGAGTCGATCCTTACGAGCTTCCTCTAAGAGGTACTCACAGGTCTCTTTAGAGATTAATTTCAGAGCATGAGAATCTGTTTCAGTCCAGCGGGCATAGTCCTCTCTGGTGAGAACCAGAAACTGACAGTCTGTATCTGCAACCAGAGTTGCACGATAGGCATCGTAGTCTAAGAGTATTTCCATAGTTCCGAAGCTCTCGAACGCATTGTAATGGGTGAAGTTATAACTAATTCCCAACACACGATTCTCTACAGCCTGGACTCTACCACGAATTAGGAAGTAGACCTTATCAGCTGGAGCAGTCTCTCGGATGAAGACCTCACCCTTCTTATACTCTTCTAGGCCCATGGCCTGGAAGATGGATAGAGGGGCATTACTAAAGAGATCAGCCATGAAGTTTTTGGTTGTATCAGGCAATGATTCGATGGCTGTTAGGATCTCAGAGAGATTGGCATTGCCATCGAAGTAGCCTAGGAATTCATTTTTATTCTCCATAGTTCACCATCTTTACACTTCGTCTAGGATGGAGTGGCCGATGGTATTCTCTGGCATCTTTACACCGAAGTTATCAGCGATGGTTGCACCGATGACAGCGAAGGTATCCTCATCAGGAAGCTTACCGCCCTCTGTATAGGATGGAGACCATGCGATGAATGGAGTCTTCTCTCTGGTGTGATCTGTACCAGTGTAGGTAGGATCATTACCATGGTCAGCTGTGAGAATCAGGAGATCATCCTCCTTCATGGCATTCATGAGATTCTCTAAGCCTACATCGAACTTCTCTAATTCACGACCATATCCGATTGGATTTCTACGATGGCCCCAGAGCGCATCAAAGTCAACTAGATTGGTAAAGCAGAGACCTGTCCAGTCATCACGCTTAGCTGCATCAACTGTTTGATCCATACCATTAACAGAGCTCTTAGAGCGAACAGCCTCAGTAACACCCTCTCCAACGAAGATATCATTGATCTTACCAACAGACAGGACATCTAATCCAGCGTCCTTCAGTGCATTCATAGCAGTGAGACCTGTTGGCTTCAGAGCATAGTCATGACGGTTAGAAGTACGTACGAATTCACCCTTTTTCTTACCTACATATGGACGTGCAATGACACGACCTACACGCCACTCTTCCTTCATGGTGAGCTCTCTTGCAATCTCACAGCAACGATACAGATTTGCTAAGTCGAAGGTCTCCTCATTACCACAGATTTGCAGCACGGAATCAGCTGATGTATAGACGATCATGGAGCCATCTCTTATTTCTTCCTCAGCTAATTCGTCCAGGATCTCTGTACCAGAGGCGGCCTTATTACCGATGACCTTCTTACCACAGCGCTTCTCTAATTCCTTAATCAGTTCTGGAGGAAATCCTGTCTCTGTAAAGGTCTTAAAAGGCTTATCTGTACGGATACCCATCATCTCCCAGTGTCCAGTCATGGTGTCCTTACCATTGGAAGCCTCAGACAGAACCAAGTACTTACCCATTGGCTTTTCTACTGGAGCGATCTCATCCACTGGATGCAGATTTGCCAGACCCAGCTTTACCAGATTTGGGATATTGAGACTAGGCATCTCCTTTGCAATATGTGCAAAAGTGTCTACTCCTCTATCTCCGAATTTCTCAGCATCAGGCATTGCGCCGATACCAAAAGAATCAAGGACAACAACGAATACTCTCTTATATTTACCCATGTTGCATGCTCTCCTCTCTATTAGCTACTGGATCAAGCCACTAGGCTTCACCCTGTATTCTTATTCATTAACCTATTTTCCTTCCTTAGATCCTTTAAGGATTCATAGGAACTCCTTAAGCACCGATAATCTGAAGTGTCGCGCTAGTCCCAAGACGAGTTGCACCAGCATCAACCATGGACTGAGCCTCTTCTGCTGTGTGGATTCCACCAGAAGCCTTAACCTGGAGACGATCACCAACAGTCTTCTTCATAATAGCTACATCACTAGCCTTTGCTCCGCCTGTAGAGAAGCCTGTAGAAGTCTTAACGAAATCAGCCTTGCCTTCCTCAGACAGCTCACAAGCCTTTACAATCTCATCCTCTGTCAGGAGACAGCACTCGATGATAACCTTCAGAGTCTTTCCCTCACATGCAGAACGAACAGCCTTGATGGTATCTAATACCACATCATAGCTTCCTTCCTTCAGAGCGCCCACATTGATAACCATATCGATCTCGTCAGCACCGTCTGCTACTGCACACTCTGTCTCGAATGCCATAGCCTTCGCATTCATCTGGCCCAAAGGGAAACCTACAACAGTTGTAGTCTTAACATCAGTTCCCTTTAGCTGATCTGCAACGAACTTAGTGTAGTAAGAATTAACACATACAGATGCGAAGTCATACTTCTTGGCTTCGTCTACAATCTTCTGTACGTCAGCCTTAGTTGCATCAGCCTTTAACAGGGTGTGATCGAATAATTTGTTATTTAGCATAGTTTTTCTCCTTATAAATTAACTCCGATCTGCAGAATACTCTAGTGATGCTGCAATTGTCGGATTGGTTTATATTTATCAATAACCTATCGTAGATTCTCAGGGCCAAAGCCTAGGGGAAGAATCTCCTTCAGAGTAAGGGTCTTACGATGCTCCACATCCTTAGCTAGGATAATCTCGAAGTCATTGTCACAGAATTCTCTCAATACCTGTCTGCAGACACCACAGGGTGCACAGTAGTCTAATTCCTCGGCATCTTCCATGCCACCAACCACAGCAATGGCATCGAATTCCAGCTGTCCCTCACTGACTGCCTTAAATACAGCAGTTCTCTCTGCGCAGTTGGAAGGTGTAAAGGCGGCATTTTCAATATTACAGCCCAGATAGATCTGACCATTCTTACCTAATAATGCAGCTCCCACTTTATGGTGAGAATAGGGAGTATATGCTTTTTCTCTTACTTCAAAAGCCTTCTCCACCAGGGTCTTTTTCATCTCTTCACTAATCATATAGAGTAAAACCTCTTTCGTTGTAAATGGCAGGGCTTTCGCCCTGCCGAATGATGTCTAATGAAATTACTTAGACTTGATATATGGCTTACCATTTGCAGCAGGTACACGAGCGCTTCCTACGAAGAAGATCAGTACCAGGATGGTTACCACATAAGGAATCATAGAAAGCAGGTTTGGTGATACACCGCTACCAGAAGCAGACAGTACAACCTTCACACCGTTACACAGACCGAAGAGCAGGCATCCTAAGAATGCACCCTGTGGAGTGAACTTACCGAAGATTACAGCTGCGATGGCGATGAATCCCTGTCCTACGATAACTGTTGGACGGAACTGAGATACAGTTGCCAGTGTTACGAATGCTCCGCCGAGACCAGCCATGAAGCCAGACAGGAGAACACATGCATAACGAACACGGGTAACATTCACACCAAGTGTCTCACATGCTTCAGGATGCTCACCAGCAGCACGCAGTCTCATTCCGAATCTGGTCTTATAGAATACAAACCAGATCACAACTACAAAAGCAATGCTTAGGTATACTGCAGAGTAGGTTCCGAATACGTTATAGGCAAAGGAGCCAGCCTTGAACTTACCATCGAATAGCTTAGGAAGCTTAGCGGCAGTGTCCAGAGCAGGTGTATCAGAGGAATTATCATTCCACGCCTTACACAGGAACAGTGCGACACCTGGTCCGATAAAGTTAATTGCTGTACCAGCAATGGTCTGATCCGCACCACAGGTAACACATGCGAAGGCATGCATCAGGCCGAGAACCATACCAGCTAAACCACCAGCTAAGAAACCAATCCAGCCATTACCAGTTACATAAGCTACAGTAGCACCGATGAATGCACCGATGGTCATCATTCCCTCGATACCGATATTAACTACACCACTCTTCTCTGAGAATACAGAACCCAGTGCTGCTAGAAGCAATGGAGGCATAGAGATGAGCAATCCATTGATAATCAGTCCGGAATTTTTAATTATTAAATCCATGATCAATCCTCCTTCTCTGTTACGACAACAGTCTTCTTAGCCTCTTTCTTCTCCTGAGCACTCTTAATCAGTCTCTTGAAGAGAAGGGCAATCGCGATGAAGAAGATGATTGTTCCCATGATGATATTAACAACTTCCTTAGGAGCTCCTACCAGTGTCAGCTTATTACCGCCATACTTCATTGCACCGTAGAAGATACCAGAGAAGATACATCCAATTGGATTAGACCCAGCAATCAGAGCAACAGTGATACCGTCGAAACCGAAGCTTTCCTGGCCTGCGAACTGGCTGATACGTCCATTGATTCCAAGTGTTAATACAGAACCACCGATACCAGCAAGTACACCAGACAGAGCCATAGAGGTAAGGAATACTCTAGAAGAAGAGATTCCGCCGTACTCAGATGCTGTCTTACTAAGACCAACGGCTCTAAACTGATAACCCATAGTAGTCTTAGAGATTACAAACCAGAGAAGTAATGCTGCAACGATTGCGATTACAATGCCCCAGTTTGCAGAGGAACATCTGGTTGCAATACGAAGGTTCTCCGGGAGAAGAATTCGAGCGGAATCCTTAACCATACGAGTTGCTTCTACAGAATCGTCCTTAATACCAGGCTTAGTTACGACGAAATTGGACAGATAGAACGCAATCCAGTTAAACATGATGTAAGAAAGGACCTCATTGATGCCTCTCTTAACCTTCAAGAGACCAACAATTGCACCCCAGATTCCACCGGCGATTGCAGCTGCAAGGATTGCAACAATACCATGGATTACAGGTGGCAGATCTAAGAAGAGACCTACTAATACTGCAGCCAGAGAACCAACTACAAACTGTCCCTCAGCACCGATATTAAATACGCCAGTCTTGAAGGCAAATGCCACAGACAGACCGGTTAGGATATATGGTGCTGCATATACCAAGTCGTATGTGATGTACTTTTTATTGCTAAATACGCCATCCAACAGTGCGGAATAGGTAGCCATTGGATCTACACCTGCGATTACCAGGAGGATAGCTCCAACTAGAAATCCAATAATGATTGAAAAGATAATATAGATGAAATTACCTTCCCAGATATTTTTCTTAGTTTTCATCAGTCTTACCTCCTGCCATCATGTAACCAAGTTCTTTCTCATCAGCATCCTTACCGTTTACTTCACCGGTAATCTGACCCTCGAAGATAACATTGATTCGATCGGAGAGACTCATGATCTCATCTAATTCGAAGGAAACAAGGAGAACTGCTCTTCCCTTATTTCTCTGCTCAACCAGATACTTATGTACGAATTCGATAGCACCTACATCCAGACCACGAGTTGGGTTCATTGCAATGAGGAGGTCCTTATCATTCGTAACCTCACGAGCGATGATAACCTTCTGCTGGTTACCACCAGACAGCTGCCTTGCTAAGCGGTTATTACAACCTCTTGGACGGATATCGAATTTCTCAATTAGTTCAGAAGTGAACTTATGAATGCTGTCCCTCTTCAGGATTCCGTGCTTAGAGAACTCAGGACGAGCGAAATTCTGCAGAATCATATTTTCATCTACAGTGAAGTCCATAACCAGACCGTGTTTCTGACGATCCTCTGGGATACAGGAGACACCAGCATCCATGGCTTCTCTTGGTGTCTTATTGAAGATATCGTTGCCATCTACTGTGATGCTACCAGACTCAGCCTTCATGAGGCCTGTCAGGATCTCAACCAGCTCGGACTGTCCGTTACCATCGACACCAGCGATACCAAGAATTTCACCTTCACGAACCTGTAGATTCAGGCCATTTAGGATATCTACGCCACGGTAATCCTTAGCATGGAGATCCTTCACATCTAAGACAACCTTACCAGGTTTATTGTCCTTCTTTTCAACCTTAAACTGGACATTACGACCAACCATCATAGCTGCCAGCTTATTCTCATCTACTTCATCCACCTTAACGGTATCGATGTACTTACCCTGACGGATGATGGTGCAGTAATCTGCACATTCTGTGATTTCTTTCAGCTTATGGGTAATCAGGATGATGCTCTTACCATCTGCAGTCAGATTCTTAATAATCTGCATTAACTCTGAGATCTCCTGAGGAGTTAGAGATGATGTAGGCTCATCCAGAATCAGATGCTTCGCACCACGATAGAGAACTTTCAGAATCTCTACTCTCTGCTGCATACCAACGGAAATGTCCTCGATCTTCGCATCAGGATCAACCATGAGGCCGTAGCGATCAGACAACTCGACGATCTTCTTACGAGCGCTCTCCTTATCAACTACAAGGCCCTTTCTTGGCTCAGCACCTAAGATAATATTCTCAGTTACTGTAAATGGCTGGATCAGCATGAAGTGCTGATGAACCATTCCGATACCAAGGTCAATTGCCTGCTCAGGTCCGTTGATTACAACTTCCTTACCATCAATCGCAATAGACCCTGATGTTGGCTGATAGATACCATAGAGTACATTCATCAGAGTACTTTTACCAGCACCGTTCTCTCCAAGGATTGCATGTACTTCACCCTTGTGAACAGTCAGATTGATGTGGTCATTGGCAACGAAATTACCAAACTTCTTAACGATATCCTTCATTTGGATCGTTACTGTGTTTTCATCCACATTGCTCGTGTCTCTCACCGCAAATTCCTTTCTAGAAATAACACTTTGTTCCCTCTCCTCTATACATTCACAACCGTTTTGACGCCGATCTTTTTTACCTTATCTGCCAGGTCCCTCATCTGTTCTTGGGAAGGTGGTGTCATTCCGGAATATTCATGTCGTACACCCATGGGTCGATAGGTGATTAGCTTATATCGAATATCACTTACATCTAGATATTTTACTATAATTTTCGCCGTATTGACCACGGTTTCTTCTATGTCAAACAGTTCTGGAACAATGACTGTTCTGACCTCATATAACTTGCCAACAGAGGCAAGAAATTCGAGATTCTTAAGAACCATCGAATTATCATAATCCGTCACCTTTTGGTGATCGGACTTACTCCAGGCCTTCACATCCAGCATGACGCCATCTGTGACTGCTAAGAGCTCTGGATCCTTAGAGTAATCATAGGAACCATTGCTATCAATTAATGTGCCTAAGCCCTTGTCCTTACAGAGAATGAATAGATCTCGGATAAAGTCCGCATGGAGACTACACTCACCACCAGAGATGGTTACACCTCTGATATATGGAACCTGTTTCATGATCTCAGCCATGGTCTCCTCAGGACTTAACTCTCTGATTCGAGGGCTGGCATCAAATCGACATGTTTTAATACAGGTATCGCATGCGACGCACTTGGTATAATCAAATACTACATGCCCTCCCTTTAGATCAAGGGCACCTACGGGACACTTTGGTACACATTCACCGCAGTTTCTGCATTCTTTTCTGGTCTCAGGATTGTGGCAGTACTTACAATCCATATTGCATCCCTGTAGAAAGACCGAGGTGCGGTTTCCTGGGCCATCCACCGAACTAAAGGGAATGATTTTATTCACTGGTGCCATATTAACGCACCTTTCGCTCAAGGATGTGGCCATTATGCTTAGCGCCCATGCCCAGTGCTGTGGTATCCAGCATGACATTCTCGCCTCGCTCTAGCTTCTCGATCTCAGACTTCTTCACCAGATAGCCTGTGATACGGATCACATCGCTATCAGATGCATAGAAGGATAAGTAGCGTAAATCATCTCGGAAAGCACCCTTAATGATATCTAATAGATACTCATGATTCTTATGAACCGTCATATCAATTGGGAAGATATCACCAGTTCCCGATGGGAAGTACTTATGGAATCTAGATAGAACCTTCAGATGATCGATTAATTCCTCTGGCTCTTCACCGATTGGGATTCTGGTTCCTGGTGTCACATTCTGATCGGATGCCAGACCAACCTGTGCGTGAAGCAGGAAGTGTCCACCAGTTGCTTCGCAGTACTTATTATAGTGATTGTTATTGAAGTCATTGATGATCTCCATGATTTCAACACCCAGATCATCAGCTTCCTTACTATGGCCAAAACGTAGACCCGTCAGACCTTCCTTCTCTAAGAGGATATTAACCGCATCAGCTAGTCCCACAAGACCATACATGGCAGTGAATTTATCTCTTGAGATAAATCCCTCCTTCGCAAGGAAGTTATTCTCGAAGAATCCACTCTCTTCTACTTCGAATCGGATTCGTTCATCCATATAGCGAGCCTGGATATCGAGTACATATGGCAGGACATTTTCCTTAAAGTCTGCTATATTCTTAGCGCGCTTTGCGATATTACCAAGAATCAAGCGGCACAGTGTATAGGATCCGCCGCCATACTTCAGTCCGTTATAGCAGCTAGCAATGACATAATCCTCACCTAATTCAGACTTGAACATCTTATGATTGGCAAAGGATGGCTTGGCAGACTTCAGTGCTGTCTCAATGCCAAGAATCGCAAAATCATCTGGTGTGATGTCCTCATCATACTTCATAGTCAGATTAGGAACCGCATCCTGAAGCTCTGCTGTTGCCTGCAGGATAATTCGTCCAGCCTTGGTACAATCTGGACCGATATTGCCGTGGCTGAAAGAATCTAAGATGGTTCGATCCATGTGCAGAAGGAACATCTTCGTTAATTTCAAGCATGTTGCATCATCCACATCCTTCATAAAAGGATCTAAGAGATGATCCAGCGCACCTACATATACTGGGTAGTTGGTGACACTTGGTACATTCTTATAGAAAATTAAGAGATGATTCAGTGCTTCGTAGAGGTCTGTTGGAGGATCTAGACGAAGGAACTTACTTCCCTCTCGCATGAACTTCGCATAATCTGGAACGATATAGCGTGGACGAAGTGGCGCATGTCCTTCGCCTAAGTCACAGATACACTGGCGATCAATTGGTGCATTTAATAGTTCATCTAATCCCTTTGGGAGATCTAATACCTCAAGGAGAGAATCTGCTAAGTTTGCCATATTCGCAACCTTCTGCTCATGGGTAAGAGCTGCGCTCTTAACCACATCCAACATATTCTCTCTAGTCTGATTCACTCTATCCATACTGATTTCTTTCATAAATATGCCTCCAGTAATAACTGTTGAACCAAATGTACCACTTACATCGCATCTTTGATGGCGGTTTACCTTTTACAAATATAAACCGTTATCGAAAATGCGACTTTTTAAAAACAGCTGCCCAAAGAATCGAGCTTAGGGCAGCTGTCATAAGAGTCAAAGTCTAAATAGATTGTTTAATTATTAGTCATTCAGAGTATAAACCTTGCCATACTTCGCCTCGAAATCCTTCTTAGTAGAAGGTACTGTTACCTTACCATCAAGGATGTCCTGCTTTACAGCCTCAACCTTCTTCAGAACTTCTGGATCAAGGTTATCTGTTGTAGGAGCGATATCAACACCGCCGTCCTTCAGAGAGAAAGTCTTAACGCCAGGCTTAACTGTGCCTTCCTTAGTCTCCTTAGCAATCTCGTATACAGCGTTATCTACACGCTTCATAGCAGATGTAAGAATTGTCTTAGGAGCAACAGAGCTCTGATCGGAGTCAACACCAATTGCCCAGATACCAGCTTCCTTACAAGCGTCAATTACACCAAGGCCTGTAGCACCAGCTGCGTGGAAGATTACATCAGCACCACCAGAAATCATGGTGTTCGCTGCTGTCTTACCAGCTGCAGAATCAGAGAAGCTGTTCGCATTGTTCTGAAGAACCTTTACGTTAGGGTTCGCATCGATTGCACCAGCTGTGTAGCCGTAACCGAACTCGTGCATCATGTCGTTAGACATACCAAGTACGAAACCGATCGTGTTGGTCTTAGTTGTAAGACCAGCTGCATAACCTGCAAGGTAAGAAGACTGGCTAGCCTCGAACATCAGGCAAGTTACATTAGGAAGATCCTTATTAGTTGCATCATCAACGATTGCAAACTTCTGATCAGGATTAGCAGTAGCCTCTTCCTTCAGCGCATCTGCAAGAGCGAATCCGATACAGATGATCATGTCATAGTCATTATCAACAAAAGTCTCAATGTTTGGCTTGTAGTCAGCCTCGTTCTTAGACTCAAGATACTTTACCTCGATACCAAGATCCTTCTCGGCTCTCTGCAGACCTTCCCATGCGGACTGGTTGAAAGAACCATCGTTAACTCCACCAGTATCAGTGATGATACCAACCTTTACGGAGCCACCCTTCTTGCTAGTGCTTGCCTTCTTAGAAGAAGATCCGCAAGCAGCCATGGACAGTGTCATAGCGCCAACAAGCAGAAGTGAAAATACCTTCTTAAACTTTTTCATTTCTTTTTTCCTCCTTAAAGAAATATAAATAAACCACTATGGCTTATTATTGAAGTAATCTGAAAAATCCTACTTGGATTTTTCCTTGTCAGCCCTAATAAGTAGTCTCAGTGCTTCAACTGCTGTATGAATTGCTGCATCTGTATCATGGGCCTGTGTGTTCTCTAATCCTGCCTTCGCTCTCTCCTGGTTGGCTATTACCAGGAAGCAAGATCCAACTCTTACTCTAAGATAGGATGCTGCAACGAATAATGCTGCTGATTCCATCTCTGATGCAAGGGCTCCACACTTAATCCATGCGTCCCACTTATTAAGGAGGTCGTATCCGACTGGATGCTTTTCTGGCTCGTGCTGTCCATAGAAGGAATCCTTACACTGGACAACTCCCAGATGACTGGTATGTCCTAGCTTATCAGCTGCAGCCTTCAGTGCACTGGTCACTTCAAAGTCTGCAACAGCAGGAAATTCAATTGGTGCGTACTCCTTACTGGTTCCTTCCATACGAATGGCTCCAGTAGCGATGACTGTATCTCCGCCCTTGACATCTAACTGCATACCACCGCAGGTTCCTACACGAATAAATGTGTCTGCACCGCAGTGTACCAGCTCCTCAAGAGCAATGGAGGCAGATGGACCGCCGATACCAGTGGATGTAACGCTGACCTTCACTCCGTCTAATGTACCTGTATAGGTTACAAATTCGCGGCTGTCAGCTACAAATACTGGATTGTCGAAGTACTTTGCAATCTTCTTGCATCGTTTCGGATCACCTGGAAGAATGACATATCTTCCGACATCTCCTTTTCCTACGCCAATATGATATTCCTTACCCGATCCTTCTGTATAATCAACCATAGTTCATATATCCTTTCTATGTTTGTACTATACCTCATGCGACTAGTTTGAAAAAGGTCATATGGCATCTTTATGACACTTTATACACATTTCACAGGTTTGTCAAATCGGTTTTATGCATATCTACTAATGAATTTCATAGTTTTTTAATAAGTTGCCCTTATATTTTCTGAAAATACTTTAATGTATATGAGTGTTGTATGTATGAATTCAACGAGAAATTGCCATTTGGCATTTTGTTTGAATGCGGATATTGCATATTCGATTGTATTTATATCATATCCGATTATTTCCATACAAATGGCATATTTTTTCCGTGACATATGGCAAAAATCTGCATAAAAAATAGAGACCGGAAACCCGATCCCTATGTTTTAGCCCTTATACTATTAAATATTCAAGCTCAACAAGTAATTATTCAATTTTAAGGAAGACTTAGTGAAGCATAGACTTCAGATGCTCCATCAGGATATTGATGCCTGTCAGATTCTCGCCACCACGTGGGATGATGAGATCAGCATACTTCTTAGATGGCTCCACAAACTGCTCATGCATAGGCTTTACAGTCTGTGCATACTGATTGAGGATAGAATCTACAGAGCGTCCTCTTTCAGACACGTCTCTACGGATACGTCTCATCAGTCTCTCATCTGCATCTGTCTCAACGAAGACTTTGATATCCATCATATCGCGAAGGTCTGCATTTTCTAAAATGAGAATCCCCTCAACGATGATCACCTTCTTAGGAATCACATGAACCGTCTGGTCAGTGCGATTGTGAATGGTGTAATCATAAACAGGAACGTCGATCTCCTGATTATTCTTCAGCTTCTTAATATCCTCCACCATTAATTCTGTATCAAAAGAATTCGGGTGATCATAATTTAAACGAGAGCGCTCATCAAAAGGCAGCTCGTCATGGGCCTTGTAATAGGAATCATGGCTGATTACTACAATGTCATCTCCAAAGGCTTCTTTGATCTGAGAGACGATTGTAGTCTTACCAGATGCACTACCACCTGCTATACCTACGACACAAATTCTGTCCATAAATAGACTCCTTATCTTCTTAAATATCCTTATGGAGTTTACCCCCATTTGGGACTATTTTCAAGGTTAACTGGCTCTCATTGGTAAATAATTTCGAACTTCACATTCTCTGGAACCATAACAGGATTGCTCTTACGGATTTATATCAATGATTAAATCCTGTACATTGTCCGCCCCCCCCGATATGCTTTATTGTTTGTTTTTCTGAACATAATATTGGAGTGATTAAGGTTGTTCTAGATGATGTTTGAATGGGACGTACTGACTGGGACGTACTGACTGGGACGTACTGACTGGGTGACATAGAGGTGGGTTTGTGTCTCCTTTTTTTCTTATTCAGATTAGACATACGGCATTGAGTCTAGCAATATTCGGGATATACAATAGTGTGTTTAAAAGTATGAATCTGTGTGATAGACATACGAAACCACATCTGGTAAGCTTTCTAGATTTCTAAAATGTGTATAAATCATGTTATTTGTGAAATAAACATATAATGTAAGCCCAATCTATTCTTGTCGTGTCTTGATTTGAACAAATTCTATTCTTTTCATGTGTCTATTTCGCATTGTGTTTAATAAAAACACACTTTATAATTCTTACTTTACTGTTTTCATTAGTTTTATATGTCTAGCACACATATCTTCATAAAAAAACACATTTTAAATTATTGAAATCTAGTAATTCAATCGCATCAGACTGCCCTCTTGGAAGGTGTACTCTGGCGTCTTAAAGGGATAGGTGACCTCATCGGCGTAGTACCAAGGCTCTTCGCTATACTTCGGATTCTTTAATATATGAAATTCCTGGGCCGGCATGTAGCCTTGTGCCAAAAGGAAGGCCTTCTCTCCCTTTTCATTCTGGCAGATGTCCACTACCATCACCACATGACCTGGGCTTCCACCCTTTAGAAACACATCTCCGATCTGCAATTCATCTATAGAAATCGGGCTGGCTTCCGATTGCATGGATGCTGTTCCTGCGTAATTAAATACTACATGCAGATACTTCTCAAAGCTCTCATAAGAGTCACTGGCCTCTGCCGACTTGACCCAGGACACGGTATTTCCCTTCACCAGAATCCGATATCCCTGGCGCCACTTTGCATATTCGGCATAGAATCCATTAGTGAAATGAAAACCAATCTGATCGTACTGGCCCTTACTGTAATAATACTCAGCATAGATTCGCATGATAGAATCTGCACATTGCTGTAAATCAGCATTCTCGATTGGTAGAGAAAAGATAGCCACATGATTTGCCTGATTCGCTTTCTCACTTCCATCATATAAGAGAAGGGGACTATCGGCAGGCTTTAGGGGATAGCTTCGTAGGTATGCAGCAAAGCTTCCATCCGTAACATCAATACGGGTGAATCCCTCAGGAACACGAATTCGCGTGGTTAGATCACTTCCTTCTTTATTGATGTAAGAAACTTTTTTCTTACTATTCTTTTTAGAAGAATCTCCTTTTTTATTCGATGCATTGCCTTTTGCATCTAAGGATTCTCCATTTGATCTATCTTTATTGGAAGCAGACGTATCCTTTGTCGAACTATATCTCTGTTCATTTCCATCACTTGCCGGATGACGGCTGGACTTTATCGGATGTAGGACAAATACAATCGCGACAATAGTTCCTAGAAGTAGAACAACTCCAGCAATTTTAACTATTACGTAGCACCAACTCGACTTCTTCATCATAGCCCCGCTTCTATGAACCCTTTATTCTTATCAGAAATTATTATACTCTATTGTCAATTATCTAACACTATGGAAATGTTGCTATTATTCTTCTCGCCCTCTCACCTAAAACGAACGAATCTGACCTTCGAATTCCTTCTTCAGCGATTCTATCTCACTCACTTCCATGGCAGGAACCATATAGGTGGTGCCAATGGTAGATGCCAGGATATGTACTGCCCCAGTCTTCACCAACGCCGCAGGGAAGGAAGCCCCGACTTCTGTAAGTCGTGGGAGGAATGCCCGTTTTAGCGGCGTATTTTCTTTATGCAACATTGTTCTTCGCCATAATATATGATATAATGATTTTGGCGAAGAAAGTAGGTATTGTATATGGAGCAGACAATTACAGCAAAACTTCAGATTTTAGTAAATCCTTTTGATAAGCAGATACT
>OCVV012889641.1_pt1 | contig 44523 bp, 37 predicted proteins | sample 1539721 | NCBI WGS metagenome assembly OCVV01 (sample SAMN02144230, study PRJEB22623) | gut metagenome | biome: sheep rumen | host: Ovis aries | place: New Zealand | reverse complement strand
CCGGACTTGCTCACTCTGTCGAGGCTGAACTCCTTTATCAGCTCGTCCATGGTGAACATCTCCTGGTCGCTGCTTGGATGCCATCCCAGCAGTGCAAGGAAGTTGATGACAGCCTCAGGCAGATAGCCTTCCTCTCTGTAGCCCTTGCTCTTCTCGCCGGTCTTTGGGTCGGTCCATTCAAGCGGGAACACAGGGAATCCGAGCTTGTCTCCGTCTCTCTTGCTGAGTTTTCCGTTGCCCTGTGGCTTGAGCAGCAGCGGCAGGTGAGCGAATCGTGGCATTGTGTCTGCCCATCCCAGGAATCTGTACAGCAATACGTGCAGCGGTGCAGATGGAAGCCATTCCTCGCCTCTGATTACGTGGGTTATTTCCATCAAGTGGTCATCCACGATGTTGGCGAGGTGGTATGTTGGCAGGTTATCTGCCGACTTGTACAGCACCTTGTCGTCGATGATGCTTGAGTTGATAACGACTTTGCCTCTTATCAGGTCATCGACCTCGACTTCCTCGCCCGGCTCTATCTTTATTCTCACGACGTAGTTCTCGCCGTTTGCGATTCTGCTTTTCACTTCCTCGGCGTCCAGAGTCAGCGAGTTAGTCATCATGCCTCTTGTTGTGGCGTCGTACTGGAAGTTCTTTATCTCGTTTCTCTTGGCCTCGAGCTGTTCTGGTGTGTCGAAGGCGATGTAAGCCTTGCCGTCGTTCAGTAACTGGTCTACGTACTTTTTGTATATGTCCTTTCTTTCGCTCTGGCGGTAAGGGGCATGTTCTCCGCCTACTCCCACGCCTTCGTCAATCTCTATCCCGAGCCATTTGAGCGACTCGATGATGTACTCCTCGGCTCCCGGCACGAATCTGTTGCTGTCGGTGTCCTCGATACGGAGCAGCATCTTGCCGCCGTTCTGTCTTGCGAACAGGTAGTTGTAAAGGGCAGTTCTCACGCCTCCGATATGCAGTGCGCCAGTTGGACTTGGCGCGAATCTTACTCTAACGTTTGACATTTTTTTATTCTTGATTTCGAGTTGCAAAGATAATCAATAATCTCTCTCTTGCTTTTATGCTTTGCCTATGATTTCGGCAAGTATGTATGCGCTGCCGCCCACGAATATCAGGTCGTCCTTGTCAGCGTCTTTCTGCGCTTGTCTTAGTGCGTCCAGTGGGGTGGGGAAGGCGTCGCCGTGCAGTCCGTGCGCCTCGCCTTTTGCTTTTATCTCGTCGGCAGGCAGGGCTCGCTGCGTCGGTGCGTTGCAGAAGTAGTAAGTCGCGTCTTTCGGCATCAGTCCGAGCACCGTGTCCACGTCCTTGTCCTTCACCATGCCGAACACCACTTTCAGCGCCTTTTTCGGTGTGTGCGCCAGTTGCTGTGTTATGCATCTTATCGCGCCTTCGTTGTGTCCCATGTCGCATATCACCGCAGGCTTTTCTGCTATTTTCTGCCATCTGCCTATCAGTCCTGTTGTCCGGCATATCGTGGCGAATCCGTCATAGATATGCTCCTTTTTTATGCCGTAGCCTTGCTTTACGAGCGCTTCGATGGCGGTCAGGGCGGTCACGGTGTTTTTCTGCTGGTATTCGCCGTTCAGTTCGTTGGTTATGTTTATGTAGCGGCTGTCGGTGCCTATCGGATTGCCTTCTTTGGCAGTCACGTCGAATGAGTTGTTCACTGGCGTGTTGCTGGCGTTCTTGGCGGCGCTGAAGCAGTCTTCGGCGAAGAATATCGGCGCGCCGAGTTCCTTGGCTTTGTCCTCGAAGACCTTAGCCACGCCATCGCTCACTCTCTCGCCTATCACCACAGGCACTCCTTTTTTAATGATGCCGGCTTTCTCTGCGGCTATCTGCTCCAGCGTGTCGCCCAGCAGGTTGGTGTGGTCCAAGCTTATGTTGGTTATCACGCTTAAGTCGGGCGTTATTATGTTTGTCGAGTCGAGCCGTCCGCCCAGTCCCACTTCTATCACTGCCACGTCCACTTGTTCGTCGGCGAAGTACTTGAACGCCATCTCCATGGTGAATTCGAAGAACGACGGATGAATCTCCTTTAGTTCGTCCTTGTGGTTCTCCACGAAGTCTGTCACATACTGGCGGTCGATTTTCTCTCCGTTCACTCTTATTCTCTCGCCGAAGTCGGCGATGTGTGGCGATGTGTATAGTCCTGTCTTTAGTCCGCTCTTTTGCAGTGTCGAGGCTATCAGGTGGCAGACGCTGCCTTTGCCGTTGGTGCCTGCTACGTGTATCGTCTTGTAGTGTGTGTGCGGATGCCCGAGCAGCTCGTCGATGCGTTCGGTGTTGTAAAGTCCAGGTTTGTAGGCCGATTGTCCTTGGCTTTCGAAGACAGGATAACAATGGTAGAGGTATTCGATGGTTTCTTCGTATGACATAACGGAAGACAAAGATAACGAAAGAGAGAAAAGAAGTGCATCTCTCTGTCTGATTAATAGAAATTATATGTTTATATTTACATGAAGAAACGTAGTATGAGGTCCAGATGGATCCTGCTTTTTTCTTCGCGATAGCATAACCTTTAAACTTTTTCTGATACTATGGGGATAAAGAAAAATTTTGTCTTGGATACCAATGTAATTCTTCATGACAGCAAGTGTATCCATAATTTTCAGGAACACGACATCTATATTCCGATTGTTGTGCTCGAGGAATTAGATCGCTTTAAGAAAGGAAACGAAGAGATCAATTTCAATGCTCGCGAGTTTGCTCGCGAAATCGATAATATCGCCGATAGTCATCTCTTCAAGGATGGAGCTTCTTTGGGTAAAGGACGGGGACGCTTGTTTATTGTCACTGAGGAGAATTACCCTGAGGAACTGGCCAAGGCCTTCTCGGAGCGAATTCCTGATCACCGTATTCTGGCGGTGGCTCTGAACCTTTCCAAGAAGAGTAAGAACAAGACAATCCTGGTCACTAAGGATATCAATCTTCGTATGAAGGCAAAGTCTCTCGGTATAGAAACAGAAGACTATACGACCGATAAGGTGCAGAATATGGATGCTTTCGACAATGGATTTCGTACGATCGAGGCATCGTCCCCAGAACAGATAGACCAACTTTACTCAGAGAAGGAGGGATTGTCTCTTGAGGAACTCAAGATAGACTCCATTGATAAAAACGAATGTTTCATTCTGAAGAGCTCTCGTGCAAGTGTGATGTGTCGATATAATCCGATTTCTGATAAGGTGCAGCGAGTTGAGAAAATGAGGGCCTTTGGTATTGAACCGCGTAATGCAGAACAAGCCTTCGCTATGGATGTTTTACTGGATGACAATGTCAAATTAGTGGCTCTGACAGGTAAGAGTGGAACCGGAAAGACACTGCTGGCTCTGGCTGCGGCTCTCTGCAAAAATGAAGAATACAAACAGGTATTCCTTTCTCGTCCGATAGTGGCTTTAGCCGGAAAGGACCTGGGGTATTTGCCAGGAGATGCCAATGACAAGGTATCTCCTTATATGCAACCTTTGTTCGACAATCTCGGAGTCATTAAGAGTGCTCTTAATTATCAGGGTAAGGAAATACGTATTCTGGACGAGATGCAGAGAGAAAAACGCCTTGTAATCGAAGCCCTGGCTTTCATTCGAGGTCGAAGTCTGAGTGAGACATTCTTCATCGTTGATGAGGCTCAGAATCTCACACCACATGAGATCAAGACCATCATCACACGTGCCGGCGAAGGCACAAAGATTGTCTTTACGGGCGACATCCAGCAGATAGACTCTCCTTATTTGGATATGCAGAGCAACGGATTGGTTTATATGATTGACCGTATGAAGGGACAGGATATCTTCGCTCATGTCAATCTCGTTAAGGGCGAACGTAGTTATCTGTCCGAATTGGCGGCTAATCTGCTGTAAGTCGTGTTTCTTGATAATAAAAAGCCCGGCTTAATTAATTAAGCCGGGCTTTTTATTGGTGTTGATTTTAGTCTTTAAGTTTTGCACACAGGAATTCGCGATTCAAACGAGCAATGTTCGAAAGCGAAATGGACTTTGGACACTCTGCAGCACATGCACCAGTGTTAGTACAATTGCCGAAACCTAACTCGTCCATCTTGGCCACCATTGCCTTAGCACGACGTGCGGCTTCTAACTTGCCTTGAGGCAGAAGTGCCAATTGGCTGACTTTGGCTGAGACAAACAACATGGCTGAGCCGTTCTTACATGCTGCTGCACATGCTCCACAACCAATGCATGTTGCGGCATCCATGGCTTCGTCAGCGATCTCTTTCGAGATAGGAATGGCATTCGCATCAGGCGTTCCACCTGTATTGACGGAGATATATCCTCCCGCCTGCATGATCTTGTCGTATGCTCCTCGGTCTACCATCAAGTCTCGGATGACAGGGAATGCCCTCGATCTCCATGGCTCAACAGTGATAACGTCGCCGTCCTTGAATTTGCGCATATGAAGCTGGCACGTCGTAACCTCTGATTCATAACCATGTGGATGTCCGTTGATGTAGAGCGAACACATTCCGCAGATGCCTTCACGACAGTCGTGGTCAAAGGCAATCGGTTCTTTGTGCTCATCAACGAGTTTCTCGTTCAGTATATCCAGCATCTCAAGGAAGGACGAATCGGTAGAGATATTCTCAAGATGGTAGGTCTCAAAATGACCCTTTGACTTGGCATCTTTCTGACGCCATACTTTAAGCGTTATGTTGATTGATTTTGCCATGACATTTTAGTTTTTGTAGTTGCGCGTCTTGCGTTCCGTGAATTCATAGTCAAGAGGTTCCTTGAGAAGTTCTGGTGCGCTTCCTTCCCCAGTGTATTTCCAGCAGGATACGTATGAATATTCTTCGTCTTGTCGGAGAGCTTCGCCTTCAGGCGTTTGATACTCTTCACGGAAATGACCGCCGCAGGATTCATTGCGATTCAACGCATCGTGGGCAATCAGTTCTCCGATCTCAATGAAATCCGCCAGACGCAATGCCTTGCCTAATTCAATATTCAGGTCCTCTACCTTTCCTGGTACATAGACATTGCTCCAGAATTCCTTTTTCAGATCTTTCAGTTTCTCAATGGCTGTCTCTAGGCTTTCTTTGGTTCTTCCCATGCCTACATATTCCCACATGATGTGACCAAGGTCTTTATGGATGGAGTCCACGGTGCGGTGACCTTGAATGTTGAGAATGCGGTTCTCTTTCTCAACGACAGACCTTTCTGCCTCCTCAAACTCCGGTGTGTCAACAGAGAAACGTGGTACCTGAATCTGGTCCGAAAGGTAGTTCTGTATTGTATATGGAAGTACAAAGTATCCGTCTGCTAATCCTTGCATGAGTGCTGAGGCTCCCAATCGGTTCGCTCCATGATCGGAGAAGTTGCATTCGCCTATGGCAAAGAGACCCGGAATCGAGGTCTGAAGTTCATAATCTACCCAGATACCGCCCATCGTGTAGTGGATGGCAGGGTAAATCATCATTGGGGTTTCGTAGGGGTTCTCGTCTGCGATTTTTTCATACATCTGAAAGAGATTGCCATATTTTGCTTTGATGGCATCCTTTCCAAGACGGTTGATGGCTTCCGAAAAGTCAAGATAGACGGCAAGACCCGAAGGTGCAACGCCATACCCGGCATCACATCTTTCCTTGGCAGCTCGTGATGCAACGTCGCGTGGTACAAGGTTACCGAATGCAGGATAACGACGCTCCAGATAGTAGTCGCGATCCTCTTCTTTGATTTGGGTCGGTTTCAACTTGCCGGCACGGATCGCTTCGGCATCTTCTTTTTTCTTTGGAACCCAAATACGGCCATCATTGCGCAATGATTCCGACATCAGCGTTAGCTTCGACTGATAGTCTCCATGTACCGGAATACAGGTTGGGTGAATCTGCACGTAACATGGGTTGGCAAAGTAGGCCCCTTTTCGATAGGCTTGAATGGCAACGGAACCGTTCGAATGCATCGCATTGGTCGAAAGAAAATAGGCATTGCCGTATCCTCCTGTTGCCATAACTACAGCATGAGCTGCATAACGCTCTATCTTGCCGTTTGTCATGTTTCGCACGATGACTCCGCGTGCACGACCGTCAATAAGGACGATGTCCAGAACTTCTCTGCGGGTATATTCCTTTACAGATCCTTTCTGTATCTGGCGGCTCAGAGCTGAATAGGCTCCCAATAGCAATTGCTGACCCGTCTGTCCCTTGGCGTAGAATGTTCGCGATACCTGAGCTCCTCCGAACGAACGGTTGGCCAGAGTGCCTCCGTATTCGCGCGCAAAAGGTACCCCTTGAGCTACACATTGGTCTATGATATTGTTGGAGACTTCAGCCAGACGATATACGTTGGCTTCTCTTGCCCGGTAGTCACCGCCTTTTATCGTGTCGTAGAACAGACGATAAATCGAGTCTCCGTCATTTTGGTAGTTCTTGGCTGCATTGATACCTCCCTGCGCGGCAATCGAGTGTGCCCGACGTGGAGAGTCTTGCATGCAGAAGTTCAACACGTTGAAGCCTAACTCTCCAAGAGTGGCTGCGGCAGATGCTCCGGCCAGACCGGTTCCTATGACGATGATGTCAAGACGACGCTTGTTGGCTGGGTTGACTAATTTCTGGGTGTTCTTATAGTTGGTCCATTTTTCGGCCAAAGGGCCTTTGGGAATTTTGGAATCTATAGTTGACATGACTGTGTTCCTTTGGTTTTGTTTATATGATCTTGTGTTTGACGCTATGTGTGCGTGGGATTAAGCCCCGAGGAGAGGTAGTATGTTCAACCCGAAAAACCCGTCAAGGAAGAACATGACGATGGTGACGATGAAACCAAGTACAACGATTGTTGCCCAGATGCGACCAATCCATTTGATACGGTCAAACCACGTCGTATTGTTGAATCCGATGGTTTGCAATGCACTCCAGAAACCATGTGACAGATGAAACCACAGTGCTGCCAATGCGATAATGTAAAGAAGTGTGTTGATAGGAGAGGAGAAGGTGTTGACGATGTGATAGAATCCGTTTGTCGTGTTTTCCAGCGCTTGTGAACATACGTCTCCTCCGGCCATCTCAATGAGATCTACCAACTGCATCTTTGACCAGAAATGGTAGAGATGCAGACCGAGAAAGGCGAGCATGATAATGCCAAGGGCCAGCATGTTCTGTGACGCCCACTCCACGTCTTTGGGCTTGTCAACAACGGCATAACGATCCGCGCCGCGTGCTGCTCTGTTCTGAACTGTCAGCCAGAATGCATAGATAATGTGGATGATGAAACCCGCAGCAAGTACGGCCGTTCCTACCAGAGCATACCAGTTGGCTCCCAGAAATTCGCAGATGGCATTGTAACCCTCAGCCGACAGAATGGCTACTAGGTTCATGCACATATGAAAGGTGAGAAAGAGTATCAGGAAAAGCCCCGTGATGCTCATGACTAACTTTCGCCCGATGGATGATTGGGTGAGAAATAAACTCATAATGCTTTATTTGTTTGTTTTAGGTTTTATTTGTTGACCCTCTTCTTGGAGAATGGGACAATCGATACGAGACGCAAATTTATATAAAAGCAGAGACGACACAAAAGGATTACGGAAATATTTCTTTAATTATTTTTAATGGTAGCGCTTCTTGTTTGTGTCTTCTTTCTTTTTGTGTATGTTCATGTTGTTCGTCCGGATATTTTTTTTGTGTGTCTCGAAGACAACTGACGGTCTTTTTTTGCAAACAGAAAGAATTGCATATGTGACCAATATGCAATTCTTTCTTATTCTTGATAAATGGATTATATCGCCTTTTGCTACTTCGGATCCTATCGTTTGTTCTTGGCAGCTTCAATCGCTTTGAGGGCTTGGTCCGAAAGGTGGTATTCGAAGTCTCCTTCGTTGGCGTATTGCGAGAAGTCTGCCTTGTAGTGCTCTTGACCTGTCGTTAGGTTCTGTTCCGTCTCGTCAAACGAATAGGTTCTGTCTTCCTCTTCCGCTTTTCTTGTTGAGGATGGACGGCGTACCTCGTTGATGGTTCGGAAACCGGGGTGTTCGGCAGGATTGTAGTTCTCGTAAAGATTGCCGTTGCGTAGTTTGTCCAGTTGGTCTTTTGCCTTGTAGTAGTTGTCCTCTGCTGCATTCAGTTCCTGCTCGGCCCTTTCTAAGGATTCGAACGCTTCACTCGAGGCTTCAGCCCGTTGGGTGGTGTTGCGCAACTCGCCTACGATGGATTTGGCTTTGTTGTATCTCGTTTCTGCCTGCTTCAGGGCAAACTCAGCGTCTTCCTCGGTGAGCGTCATGGCATTGTAGTTGGCATTCGACTTGGACTGGCGGACATTCTTGCGGTCCTGCCATTCCTTTTTCGCTTGCTGTTGAGCTGCCTCTCGTGCCAGTTTCTTCTCTTCGTATTTCGGGTCGTATTTCGCAAAGATGGATTCTGTCATGTTGAACGAAGGCTCTGCGTCAATGCGACTGGCAATGGCTTCGTCTGCCTCGCGTGCGGCGGCATCTGCCGCTTCGTCATAGTAACGGGTTCTTGGACGGATTTCATCTCGTGGCGTCAACGATGGGATGGAGTCTAACGGAACGGATGCTTTTTCTCCTGCTTCATACCCGAAGTAGAGCTGCACCAGGTTCCACGAACGTACGTTCTTTCCATGAGAACGGGCAGGTATCCATCGTGGCATCGTGGCTAAAAATCGTTCCGCTTCTTCGTTGAAGACGTCGTCCGACTTGGTCATCAGTTGCGGTTGCGTGATCTGTCCGTCGCGTTCCACGATGAAGCGACATAATATGGCGTGCTTCGTACTGTCTAGCTTGTTTTTGGCGGGATGCTGGATACGGCCGGCAATGTAGGTGGCTAATGCTTGATCTCCTCCTCGGAAATGTGCTGCGGTATCGACGCGCATACGCAACTCCGCTTCCATCTCAAGTTGTTTTAGTTCGTCCTGACTGTTCTCCTGTTCCTTGTAGGAGGTCTCCTTCGGACAATTGCACTCTTCGTTGATGATGACCGCCGAGGCGCCGGCGCTTGCCAGGACGAATAATACGAGTAATAGTTTGGCTTTCATAGTTTGTATTGTGTCGTGTTTGGTTCTTTGGCGCGCAGATTTGTTCTGCGTCCGTTTGCATTTGGACACAATGATACAAAATGCAGATGCAAATATACAAAAACAAAAGACTTTACGTCCTTACGCCCTGTTTTTTTTGTCTCGCCTGCTTTTTTGCTGTTTACTGTGAGTAACAGAAGCCCCGAAAGGCTTTTTCTATGTCTTTCGGGGCTCCGGCATGTTGGATATGTCTTTCCTGCTTACTCGGCTTTTACGGCGTTTCGCAGTTTTTTACGTTCCTGTTCGTCCAATACGATTTTCCGCAGACGGATTGACTGTGGTGTGATCTCTACGTATTCGTCGCCTTTGATGTATTCGAGGGCTTCTTCCAGCGAGAAGATGATAGGCGGAGCCAGGGCTACCTTGTCGTCAGAACCCGACGCACGCATGTTGGTCAGTTTCTTCGATTTGGTGACGTTGACCACCAGGTCGCCCTCTTTGCAGTGTTCTCCCACAACCTGTCCGGCATATACCTCCTCCTGTGGCGAGATGAAGAATCGTCCGCGGTCTTGCAGCTTGTTGAGCGCATAGGCATAGGCAGTGCCGGTCTCCATGGCGATGATCGATCCGTTGTTGCGGCGTTCGATGTCTCCTTTGTATGGCTCGAATCCGATGAAGCGGTGCGAGATGACTGCCTCGCCGGCTGTGGCGGTCAGTAGGTTGGTACGCAGACCGATGATGCCGCGCGACGGGATGTTGAATTCCAGAAACGTGCGGTCGTTCTTGCTTTGCATCGAGAGCAGTTCACCCTTGCGGACCGATACGAGTTCGATGACTTTTCCCGACACTTCGTCCGGCACAGAGACCGACAACTGCTCGATTGGTTCACAACGCTTCCCGTCTATCTCTTTATAGATCACCTGTGGCTGACCTACCTGTAATTCATATCCCTCACGGCGCATCGTCTCAATCAGGACCGAGAGGTGCAGCACTCCGCGGCCATAGACCGTCCATTTCCCGTCCTCTTCGCCTTTCTTGACGCGTAGGGCAAGGTTCTTGTCCAGTTCTTTGATGAGTCGCTCGTGGATGTGGCGCGATGTGACGAATTTGCCTTCCTTCCCGAAGAACGGCGAGTCGTTGATGGCAAACGTCATCGACATGGTCGGCTCATCTACCGTAATCGGAGGCAGCGCCTCCGGATTCTCAAAGTCGGTCACCGTATCGCCGATCTCGAAGTCGTCCAGTCCGATGATGGCACAGAGGTCGCCGCACCCTACGCTCTCCACTTTCTTTCTTCCCAGTCCTTCGAATGTGTGCAGCTCTTTGATGGTCTGCTTTTCAATCCGACCGTCTCGTTTGACAAGGGAGATCTTCTGTCCCGACTTCAACTCCCCGCGAGCGATTCTGCCGACGGCGATTCTGCCGACGTATGACGAGTAGTCCAAGGTCGTAATGAGCATCTGCGGCGTTCCTTCCTTAATCTTCGGTGCCGGGATGTGTTCAATGATTGCGTCGAGCAGGTAGTTGATGTTGTCCGTCGGGGTCTTCCAGTCCGGACCCATCCAGTTGTTCTTTGCCGAACCATAGACGGTTTGGAAGTCCAGCTGCTCGTCTGTCGCATCCAGGTTGCACATCAGGTCGAAGACCGCCTCCTGCGCAGCTTCCGGCGTGCAGTTCGGCTTGTCAACTTTGTTGACTACCACGATGGGTTTCAGACCCAGCTCCAGGGCTTTCTGCAGTACAAATCGCGTCTGGGGCATCGGTCCTTCGAAGGCATCGACCAGCAGCAGTACGCCGTCCGCCATGTTCAACACCCGCTCTACCTCACCGCCGAAGTCGGCGTGGCCCGGAGTGTCGATGATGTTGATCTTCGTGTCTTTGTAGTTGATCGAGACGTTCTTCGAGAGGATAGTGATGCCTCGCTCACGCTCCAGGTCGTTGTTGTCCATGTAGAGGTCGTCGTGCTGCTCGTTCTCGCGGAATAGTTTTCCCGCCAGCAGCATCTTGTCCACCAGGGTCGTCTTGCCGTGGTCAACGTGTGCGATGATGGCAATATTGCGTATGTTCGTCATGGTCGTTTGGTTTGTCGTGCGTTTTCTTCGAGAACTTCCAGTTCTCGTTTTTTTGTGCCGCAAAGGTATAAAAAAAATGCTTTTTTCTTGCGTATTTGCTCTTTTACTCGTTATATTTGTCAATGGATAAGCATTTTAACCACTTAAAACTTTATGACCATGAAAAAAATCTTCGCACTTTTCCTTTCGACCTTCCTGTTTGCCTCTCTTTTCGCTCAGCAGTCTGTGACGACCTTTCTCGGGATTCCCGTGGACGGCACCGAGCTCTCCATGCGTCAGAAACTCATCAACAAGGGTTTTCGCTATGACCCGTCCTACGACTATCTGGAAGGCGAGTTCAACGGGCGCAGTGTCGATCTTTTTATCAAGACGAACCGTGACAAGGTCTATCGGATTGCTGTCGTTGATAAATACTACTCAGACGAAACGGAGATTCGTATCCGTTTCAATAATCTGTATCGTCAGTTTATGAACAATGAGAAATATATTCTTGACCCAATGGATGAAGTGGGAGTGCTGCCGGAGGATGAGGATATAGACTATAATATTAGTATCAAAAATAAACAATACGAGAGATCTTTCCTTCAAGTAAGTAAGGGGGAGGGTATAAGCGATTCTGTAGATAAATCTGTTTGGTTTGTGATCAAAAAGGCAGAATATGGTGATAAATTCTACATCATTATTTTTTACGACAACAAGCGTAATGCCGCACACGGTGAGGATTTGTAGCCTATTCCAGGTCGATATGCTCCGCCGTGATGCCGTGTCCAAGGAAGATGGAGGCGGTATCGACGAAGCGGTCCGGCGATTCCGTCGTGTAGTAGCGTGTCGTTCCGCCCTTGCTGCACCGTATTTCCATTTCCGGATGGCGACGCAGGTAGTCCGCCAGACTCTTCGCCACCAGGTCTCCCTGCGACAGGATGCGCACTCCCGTCGGCACGTGTTTCCGAATCCATTTCAGTAACAGTGGATAGTGCGTGCAGCCCAGTATCAGGGTGTCTATCTTCCCGTCTTGCTCAAACAGGTGTTCGATGTTTTTCCTTACGAAGTAGTCCGCCCCTTCCGAGTCCGCCTCCCCGGCCTCTACGATCGAGGCCCACAGCGGACACGCCTCGCCTGTGACCGTGATCCCCGGCTCCAGCTTTTCCAGTTCCATGGGGTAGGAGAGGGAAGCGACCGTCCCGACCGTTCCCAGCAGACCGATATGGCCGTTTCTCGACAGCTCCACCACGCTCTCTACCGTCGGACGTATCACGCCCAGAACTCTTCTCTCCGCATCCATTCCCGGCAGGTCTCTCTGCTGTATGGTGCGTAGGGCTTTGGCCGATGCGGTGTTGCACGCCAGGATGATCAGCGGACAGCCCAGTGCGAAGAGTTTTCTGACCGACTCCAGCGTGTAGCGATAGACCACGTCATACGAGCGGTTGCCGTAAGGCGCACGCGCGTTGTCGCCCAGGTAAATAAGGTCGTATTGCGGCAGCGTGCGCTGGATCTCTCGCAGGATCGTCAGACCTCCATATCCCGAGTCGAAGACACCGATAGGTGTGATGGGTTCGTTCATTTTTTTTTTCGCTTTCGTTCTGTAGGCTCTTCTGACAAAGATACGGGAAAAAACCGGAATGGAAACAACGCTTTTATTGCTTCCATTCCGGTCCTCTTTCTTTTTCGGCAGTCCTGCCGCTGTTTTCCCCTTTTCTATTTCAGGTTCTCTTTGAAGAACGCCTCGATCTTCTCGTACGGGATTACTCCCGCTTGGTCGTCATAGAGATCCACATGCGATGCCCCTGCGATAATCATCAGTTCCTTGTTTCCCTCTTTGTAGCTGCCGGCGTATTTTCCCGTAGGAATCTCGTTGGCGGTCGCACATTCTGCTACCGACGAGGCGAAGGCTTTCTTGCCCGTCATCTTTTCATAGGCGTACTCCGAGAAGTAGCGTGAGTGGGCCTTCTCCCCGTGCAGGAGCAATACGGCGCTCTCAATCTCGTCGGCGTAGTCGAGTATTGGCTGGTTGATGAATGACTGACAGCCTACGACGTTCCATCCGTCGGTCGAGTTGCCGCTGCGCTCATGGTAGCCGCGCTTTGTCTTGTAGTAGGAATGGTAGTCCTTGACGAACCATGGCGCTCCCTCTGGCAGCGGGTCGATTACCCCGCCGGCACGCTTGTACGCCCCGTTGCGGAAGTCTTCGGTGCGCTGTGCCGCCATCGCTTTGCGTTTTTCCATCCGTTGCTCTTTGGTCGCTTCGCTCATGAAGTATCCCTCGCGGCTCACCTTGGTCATGTCGTACATGGTCGAGGCAACGGTGGCTTTGATGCGCGGATCAAGGGCAGCGGCGTTGATGGCCATGCCGCCGAATCCGCAGATACCGATGATGCCGATGCGCTGCGGATCTACGTTGTCCTGAACGGAGAGGAAGTCAACCGCGGCGAGGAAGTCTTCGGTGTTGATGTCTGGCGATGCCATGCGGCGAGGCTCGCCGCCGCTCTCGCCCGTAAACGACGGGTCGAAGGCAATGGCAAGGAACCCCATCTCGGCCATGTGCTGCGCATAGAGGCCGCTCGACTGCTCTTTCACGGCCCCGAACGGACCGCTCACCGCGATGGCTGGCAACTTCCCTTCGGAGCCTTTGGGGCTGTACAGGTCGGCGGCCAGTTCGATGCCGTATCGGTTCTTGAACGTAACTTTCCGGTGTTCCACCTTCTCGCTCTTGGCGAAGGTCTTGTCCCATTCTTGGGTCATTTCTAATGTGCTGTTCATGTTCTCGTTGTTGGGTTTGTTCTCACACTTGGGCGTACACGCTGCGAGCAGTCCCGCGGCGAGTACGACGATGGTTGTCATTCTGTGCATGATGGTCTCTTTTTGGTTTTTGGGTATACGGACCGGAGGCTTTCCTTATAGTTCTTCTCAGTGTCTGCTGTTCGTTTCATGGGAGGAATACTCCAGGCTTTCTCTGAGGATTTCTTTGACGTCATCCGCCTTCAGGTCCAGGTAACCGGCAGGGTAGAGGATCGTGCCTTCCGTGATGCCGTCGATCATCTCTTCCGTGGCTCCTGTCTCGCGGATGCTCCGTGGCAGGCCGATTTCCTTCATCCAGTCTTCCAGGGCTTTCAGTCCGGCTTCCGCTGTCTGTTCGTCAGTGAGTCCTTCGCCGCTGATGTTCCATACGTTCTTGGCGAAGCGTACGAATTTCGGAAGACCGCCTTTCATGGCTCGTCGGTAGTACGGCAGCGAGACCGCCGCCAGACAATAGCCGTGAGGCGCATGGGTCCATGCTCCCACGCTGTGACCGATCATGTGCACCATCCAGTCTTGCTGCTTGCCACATCCTACGAGGGTGTTCAGGGCCCACGTCGCCGTCCACATGATGTTCGACCGTGCTTCGTAGTTCTTCGGGTCTTTCACCGCAACGCGCGAGGCGACGATCAGAGAACGCATCAGACCTTCGGAAATGTAGTCGCTGGTGTTGTCGTCATAGTCGGAGAAGTACTGCTCCATGATGTGGTTCATGATGTCGTAGATGCCGGCTTTCATCTGCTCCTCCGGCACGCTCATCGTGAATCGCGGATTCAGGATCGAGAATTTCGGCATCAGACGGCTGTCGAATACGTGACCCACCTTGAAGGTGTGCGCCGCATCCGTTATCACGCTGCCGGCATTCATCTCCGAACCGGTGCCTGCCATGGTCAGGATGCACCCCACCGGCAATATGCGCTGACCCTCTGCGGGGGCCTCTTGGTTGAGCCAGTATTTCTCCCAGTAGTCGCCATCGCAATAGACCGAGGCGGCTACGGCTTTCGAGTAGTCACACACGCTCCCGCCACCGAGGGCAAGGATCAGGTCAACCGACCCATCGCGCGCTATCTTCACTCCCTCGTTCAGCTTCTCCAGCGTCGGATTGCTCATCACGCCTGGGTTCTCCACGATTCTCTTGCCCGATTCCTTCAGGACCGCGACCACTTGGTCGTAGATGCCGTTGCGCTTCACGCTGCCGCTGCCGTAGTTCAGCATCACCACCGGACCGTATGTTTTCAACTCGTCTTTCAGGTAGTTCAGCGACTCTTCTCCGAAGTATAGTCGGGTGGGGTTGTAGTATGAAAAGTTTCCTAACATCGTTTCTTATTTTAGTGGGTTATATACTTCATTCGTTACGGCTTCCAGCCATTCGTTTCTCGCTCCTTCCTTCACGTCTTTGTGGTACGTCAGGTGCTGGAACCATGAGTCTTTCGCTGCGCCGTGCCAGTGTTTCACGCCTTCCGGGACGTTGATGACCGTGCCTGGCGTCATCTCTACGGCCTCCTTGCCCCATTCCTGATACCACCCCCGGCCCGCAACGCAGATCAGCACCTGTACCTGTCCGTAGTGTACGTGCCAGTTGTTGCGGCAACCTGGCTCGAAGGTGACGTTGAACAGCCCGCCCATGTCCGCCAGGTAACTCTGACCGGAGAAGTACGCTCCGTATGGGTTCGGATCTCCTTTCGGCCATGTCGTCGACAGGGTGTACCCCTCCTGCGTCAGGTAACGCGTCAGTTCCTCCACCGTTTCCGGTGCATTTCCCATGTTCACCGCACCCTTTTTGTGGGCTGCCAACTGCGGACTGACTCCGCTCAGACCGCTCAGCGCCGCCACGGTGACAATCTCGCGGTCCGCCTCTGTCAACTGGTCGCTGGCGAAGATGTCTCCGAAGAGGTGGGACTTCAGGTAGTAGTCGTCCTGCGGACAGAACGCATAGTCGAACGGCTGACCCGTGAGCCTTGTCTGCTTCTCTTTTCCCAGTTCATAGGCCTTGCGTGCGTCGTCCCACGCCTCGGGGCGTTTCCAGGGTTTCCCTTCTTTCCAGTTTGCGTCACGCTTTTCCAGAACCTTGCTGAGTACGCCCAGTGCGTTCAGCGAGCGGGGAAATCCCGTATATGCGTACAACTGAGAGAATACTTCTTTCAGTTCGTTCACGCTCACTCCGTTGTCCAGTGCTGTGCGCACTGCAGGCTCCAGCCGCTTCACGTCGTCCTGTGCCATCAGGCACGCACACGCCGCCAGCCCTTTCTGACGCTCTGTCAGCGTCTCTGCATTTGCTGTTATCATACTCAATAGTAATGCGATTGTCGTTATGATTTTTTTCATCAATCTTTCGCCTCTGATTTTTATTCGCCGTTTTTCCTTCCGTATCGGTGGAGTCTCACTCCCGCTTTTTTTCAGACTTCCGCCTTCCTAACCGTAGTTCTCGATCAGGTGCTTTACGAACTGCGGATCTCCGAATTGGATCGTCCCGGTGTCTTTCTCGTTCAGGGTGGCTATCTGCCCCATCTCCTCTTCGCTCAGTCTGAAGTCGAATACGTCCAGATTCTCCGCCATGCGCTCCTTATGCGTGCTTTTCGGAATCGCCACGATTCCCCTCTGCGTCAGCCAGCGCAACGCCACCTGTGCCGCACTCTTTCCGTACTTCGCGCCGATGCCGGACAGCGTCGCGTTCTTTACGATGCCATCCACGCCCTGACCGCCTAAAGGACCCCACGCCATCATCCTCGTTCCGAACTCCTTATGGATCGGATCCATGCCACGCTGCTGGATTAGCGTGTTGCACTGCAACTGGTTCACCATCGGTTTTATATGAACGTAGTGCGCGAAGTCATAGAATCTGCCGGCCTGGAAGTTCGATACTCCGATCGCACGCACCTTCCCTGCTTGATAGGCCTTCTCCATCGCCCTCCACGTGCCGAACACGTCATTGTAGGCCTGATGGATCAGCAACAGGTCGATGTACTCCGTCTGCAACTTGTCGAGACTCTCGTCAATGCTCGCTGCCGCCTGCTCCTCGCCGCCGTTCGATATCCACACTTTCGTCGTCAGGAACACGTCCTCACGCTTCACTCCGCTCTTCCTCCATGCTCTTCCCACTCCCTCTTCGTTCTGGTATGCCTGTGCTGTGTCAATCAGTCTGTAACCCACGCTCAGCGCATCGCTCACACATCGCTCACACTCCTCCGGACTCACCAGAAATACGCCGTATCCCAATGCCGGCATCTCCACACCGTTCGATAGTCTTATCTGTTCCATGACATTTTCTCCTTAGTTCGTTAATACCCCAGACCTTTCAGCCATTTTTCCACCTTGTCTTTGTTTGTGCGCACCTCGTGCCCGTAGATGGAGAAACCCTTCAGCACCTCCGCCTCCGGGAACGCTTCCCTCACGTCTTCCTCGCTGTTTCCCAGACCGCTGCCTTCATGCGTCGTGTACGGTATCACCGTCTTTCCCTTCAGCTCTCCGGCATGCTTTTCGAAGAAGGTGAACATCACGCGTGGGTAGGTACCCCACCATATCGGACCGCCGATGAATATCGTGTCATACGCACTCAGGTCCGCCTCGCCCTCATACTCCGGCATTTCGCCCTTCTCGCTCTCTTCTTTGGCAACGCTCGTCAGGGGCATATACGCCATGCTGTCGTACTTGTGCGTCACAATCTCAAACTGATCCGCACCCGTCAGCTCCGTGATGTAGTCGGCTACGATTTTCGTATTGCCCTTCTCGACGTTCCCTACTGCGTAGTTCTCTCCCGCGTGGGAGAAGAAGACGACTAATGCCTTTTGATTCTTTTCCATGGCTTTTTCTTGTTTTGCTCCGCTGCAACCCGCTGCCCATAACAGCAGACTCGCTGCGGCAATCATTATTTTTATCGTTCTCATATTCCCTTATGGTTTTAATGTGCGGAAAACGTTGGATTCATCTTCCTTGCTCTTCCATCACAAAATTCGATGTTTTTTCCCGTCTCGTAGTTTCACAAAAAGCACTCTTTTTTTCACTTTTTCAACAAAAAGCACGCTGTTTTTCAGACGGAATACATAATTTTAGACCATGAAACTGGATTTCCACTATTCTACTGAGTTCTACCGCATGAACTCCCCCGAACTTTCCCACACCTGCATGCACCTCATCTGTACGGCAGGGGAGGGGAGCTTTGTCTTCAACGAACCTTTTTGTTAAGCCAGATGAGCAAAGTCAAACTTGTTTGAACTTTGCCATGGCGAAAAAAGGACTAATGAAATTGAACGATGCTACCATCTCTCACCCAACGACCTTGTCGTTATGCCGTCACCCGACCGGGCACGCAACCTCGCTGCCCATCCCGATATGCGCGTCGAATGGTTCGCCGCCGACCACAGGTTCCTGCTCAATCTTCTGCCTTCCAACAACTACGGCATCGGGGGCAGCATCTCCCTCAACCGCAATCCCGTTATCCCCCTCTCCGAACAGCAGGCCACGCATATCCTCTCCGACTTCCACCGTTTGCGTGACCGCCTCCAATTCCGCAACCTCCTTTTCTATCGCGAACTCATGGGAAGCCTTTGCCTTACCATGATGTACGACATCTTCGAGGCACACGCTCAGCGCGACGCCTCCGACACCCAATCCGACCGTGCCGCCTACATCGTGCGCCAACTCATGGATCTGCTCGCTACCGGAACCACACGCACCGAACGCTCCGTCTCCTACTATGCCGAACGCCTGCACGTCTCGCCGAAATACCTCTCTTCAACCATCAAACGCCTTACCGGCTACAGCGTCGTCTCCTACATCGACCGTTACACCGTCCCGCTGCTCGTCGAACTCCTCAACGACCATCGACTGTCTCTCACCCAGGTCTCCGAACTCATGAACTTCTCTTCCCTTTCCTACTTCAGCCGCTACTGCACCAAACACCTCGGATGCTCACCCGCCGCCTACCGGCGCAGCCTCCAACCCAAAGGCTGATCCTCACCTATCTCTTCGGACGCTCACCCGCCGCCTACCGGCGCAGCCTCCAACCCAGAGGCTGATCCTCACCTATCTCCTCGGATGCTCACCCGCCGCCTATCGGCGCAGCCTCCAACCCAGAGGCTGATCCTCGCCTATCTCCTCGTCACTCAGTTTGCCGTACGCCTGCGACTCCTTATACTCCTTGAACAGCCAATGCTCCTTTGCCAGCGATATACCCTTGTCGTACAATTCCTTATTCTTCGCACGCAACAGGTTAATCCACAGGTGACCCAACTCATGAACCGTCGTGTTCGAGTTCAGCGTTTTCGGATTCAGGTAGATATGGTTCGCAACGAAATTCCCGTTCTCGTCATACTCCGTCTCGCACCACCCATACACCGTGCCGTTCCTGCCCTTCATCTGCCGGACGTTGGAAGTTCCGTGGTAAACGGTCATGAAGCTTGGAGAGTCGCTGCTTGTGCGGATAAATCTAATGCGAGGCTTCGAGCTTCCGTCATGCTGACTCTTTACTGTTGCATACGGTAAATTTCCTCTGCTTTGTTCAGCACTTGTTCTTGTGTTGGATATACCCCCTTCTTGAGGTTCTGATTCATCCACTCCAGCATCAACATCACCCTCCACTCTGGTCTGCACATTAGCCCGACCATTATTTTGCTGTCTGTATCCATCTCTAAAAGATTCAAACCGCCTGCTAAAATCTTCTGCGCTTCTGAAAGTTTCATTCGCTATTGCTTTTTCAAATGCGTTTATAAATTCCCTATCAGCCTCTATGTCGAATACGGCTCTCGCCTTAACATTCTTATCCTCGCCAAAGTAATCACAAAAATACCAATTATCCGCAGAACGCACTATAACTCCAAACCTTGTTTTGTCTTGAAAACGCTCAAACAAGCTTGATGAAATAACCGCAAACTCTCTTTTGTCAATAGGAATATAATATTCACCTCCCTCACTCATTATCTGCGCCTCTCCACGCTCGTTGAGCAGTGCCTCCGCCGCCACGGCAGGGTCCACGCCGTTCACCTTGGCGTATGCTATCACATCCCTTGCGAACGGTGTCTTCGGCTCTGTCCCGTCCATCAGTTCGTCGAGCGCGTGTACCTCCAGTGTTCCGCCACTCGCAAAACCCTCATCACGTTCCCCCATCCTCCATCCCTCCTCCGCTGGCCCCCTCTTTCCCCTTTGACTTCTCTAATAACGCATAGACAAAATATTGTTGAAACAAAGATGAAACATACATAAAACAAATATATAATATAGATAAGACATAGATAAAGCATAGTTATAACATAGATAAGGCATAGATAACATATAGATAAAGTATAGATAAGGTATAGATATAATATATATAAGACATTCATAAGTCATATATAAGGCAATGTTGAAACACTTCCTCTCCACTCTTGTCCCACTGTCTGTCTTCTTTTCTCTCGCCACCGATTTTGCTCCGACTCCCGGTTGATACGGAGTGGCATTCGACGGAATACCGGGTGCCGTTCCTCTTGGCATTGAGAATAACCATTCCGGTTTCTCGGCATTCTTCTTACAAACTCCCTTTTAAATGCTTTATAACATAAGGTATTGAGGATGTTTAGGCGCGGATCTTGTATATTTGTGGATATGTTAATTGGGAGGCGAACGAAATGGAAAGGAATAAAAACAAATACACCATGTGATGCCTCCATCCCTCCATTCACGATATCGACTACGCTTTCGTATAGGACTAAAAAAAGCACCCCTGTCAGGATTCCCTGACAGGGGTGCTTTTTTAGTCTTCGGGAGACCCCACTATCGTCTGTCATTATTCTTTCCTGTTTCGGAAAGGAGACAGATCACGGTAGGGTGTTTCACGTCCTCTTCGGAGGATGTGATTACTTCGCTCCGACTCCCGGTTGATACGGAGTGGCATTCGACGGAATACCGAGTGCCTTACGTACGGCAGCCGTGATGCTGACCGCCTTGGTAGAGTGGAATATCAGTGAGCCTTCTTCCACTACGTAGTCAATACCCTGGGCATTGGCGACGTCGTTGATGGCGGTACGGATCTTGTTGATGACGGGCATCATCTCCGTCTCCTGTGCTTTCTGCACACTCTCCGTTGCGTTCTGACGGAAGTTCTGGATTCTCTGATCCAGGGCTGCCAGTTCGTCGCGTTTGTCTTTCAGGATGGTCTGGTCCGTGGCTGGGTTCGACTCCAGTTTCTGGTACTCCTCCAACTTCTTCTGACCTTCCTGATTCAACTTCAGCAACTGGTCTTCATACTGTTTCGAGGTGGATTCCAACTTCGTCATCGCAGTCTTGTATTCCGGACTGACCATCATGATCTCCTGGGTGTTGACGTAGGCGAAATTGTTCTGTGCCGATGCTGCCAATGGCAGTACACACAGCAGGAGTCCGAGAAGTGTTTTCGTTGTTTTCATTTTTTTCTTTATCCTTTTTTGATTGTTTTGTTTTCGAATAGGGGAGGGTTATTTCGCATAACCCAACTTGGTGAGCACCTCGTCCGAGATATCTGACTTCGCTCCGACATAGACGATCGATTGTGCCGACGTCTTGTCCAGGACAATGGAGTAGCCGCCAGCGTCGGCAACGGACTTCACCGCCGAATACACCTCGTCCTGTATAGGCTTCAGCAATGCTTCCCGTTTCTTGTACAACTCGCCGTCCTGACCGAAGTATTTGCGCTTCAGGTCTGCCGTGGCTTTCTCCTTTGCCACAATCTCGTTTTCTCGCTTCACCTGCATTTCCTTCGAGAGGAAGACCAGTTCCGTCTGGTAGTTCTCATACATGCTCTTGGCTTCAGCCGTCGAGGCATCGATCTCTTTCTTCCATTTCTGCGTGACCTGGTTCAGCTGCTCCGAGGCTGACTCATACGCTGGCACGTTCTTGAGGATGTATTGCATGTCAACTACGGCAACGCCGTTCTTCTGTGCCGTGGCTCCTATGACGAATAGGAGGAGAGGGAGGAGTGTGATGATTCTTTTCATGGTCCGTGTTTTTTTTATGTTTATATAGGTTCTTCTCTTTCGTTTCGGCAAATTCCGTGCCAAGCGTTTCCTTACCGTGCGTTAGAATTCCTGACCGATGATGAAGGAGAAGTGTGAACCCGAGTAGGACGGCGTGTTCTTCACTTCGTCAAATCCATAACCCCAGTCAACGCCCATCAGTCCGAACATCGGCAGGAACAGACGGACTCCGACACCCGCCGAACGCTTCAAATCGAACGGGTCAAACTCCGTGAATTCCGACCAGCAGTTTCCACCCTCTACGAACGCAAGGGCATAGATCGTCGTAGTGCCCTTCAGCACCAAAGGATACCGCAACTCCATCGTCAGACGCGTATACAGGTTTCCGTTATAACCACCCGTCGACGTGTACGGCGTCAGCGATCCGGACGAGTAACCGCGCAGACCAATCGTCTCGGTCGAGTAGGTCGAGTACGAACCCGACATGCCGTCGCCACCCATGTAGAAAGTGCCGAACGGTGAGCGACGGTCCGAGTTGTAATAACCCAGGAATCCGTACTCCATGCGAGTCATCACGACGAGCTTCTGGTCCTTCGTCAGCGGTGTGAACAGACGTCCCTTGAATTTCCACTTGTGGTATTCCAACCATCTGTAGCGCTCCGAGTCCTTCAGCTTCGAGAAGTCTCGGTGGTCAAAGAGTGAATACGGCGGCGTGAACTCACACGAGAGTGAGAACGCCGAACCCTGACGTGTGTAGATAGGGTTGTCAATCGACGAACGACCCAGCGTCAGGTCGATGGAGAAGTTGTTGGCCGTTCCGTCCGTCATGATGAAGTAGGTCCAGTTCTTCAGACTGTATCGCTGATAGTTCAGCGAGGTGTTCAGTGTGAAGTAGTCGTCCGGCCAGTTCAGACGCTTGCCCAGACCCAGCGATACGCCGAAGATGTGCACGTATTTGTCCGGGTCAATGTCATACGCATAGTACGTGCCGTAGTCCGACGATGAGTACATCGACGAGTAGTAGTTCGACGCATACACGTTCGAACGCGACGAAACTCCCGACTGCATCGAGTAGTACATCGAGAGCGACAGCTGATTCGGACGCTTGCCGCCAAACCAGTTATCGACAAACGTGCCCGAGAACGACGTGTAGTACGAACCGTTCGTCGTCGCACGCAACGACAGTGTCTGACCCTCGCCCTGGGGAACGATGCGATACGTCTCCGGCTTGAAGAGGTTCTGGATCGCAAAGTTCGTGAATTTGATGCCGAGAGAACCCGTCAGACCCGTCGCTCCGTAACCCAGCGACATCTCAATCTGGTCTGACGATTTGGTCTCCAGGTTGTAGTTGATGTCCACCGTCCCGTTCTCTGGATCCGGCTGTATGTCCGGCACGATCTTCTCAGGATCGAAATAACCCATCTGGGCAATCTCTCGCATCGTTCGCATGATGTCCGACTTGCTGTACAACTGACCGGGCTTGGTGCGCAACTCCCGACGGACCACGTGCTCATACACACGGTCATTGCCGTTGATGCCAACACGGTTGATCACAGCCTGTTTCCCTTCGTAGATGCGCATCTCGAAGTCAATCGAGTCGCCTTCTATTCGGGCCTCCACAGGGTCAATGCTCGAGAATAGGTAACCGTTGTCTTGATAGAGGTTCGCTACCGCATCCTCGTCACCCTGAATGCGGTCGTTCAGGTACTTGGCATTATAGACGTCACCCGGTGCAATGCGTAGCAGACGGTTCAGCTCCGCCGTCGAATACAGCGTGTTGCCTACCCAACGGATCGAACGGATATAGTATTTGCGACCCTCGCTCACCTTGATGCGGATATCGACTTTCTCCTTCTTCCCGTGACCGCAGGCATAGACCGTGTCACTCACGATATACGCGTCGCGGTAACCGAACTCATTGAATTTCGACACCAGGTTCTGCTTATCCTCTTTATACAGGTCGCCGACGAATTTCTTTGTCTTGAACAGGTTGTAGAAGCGCGACTCGTTCGTCTTCTTCATAGCGCGGTTCAACTTGTGGCGCGACAGGTGCTCGTTGCCTTCATAGTAGATGCGGTGAACCTTCACCTTCTTTCCTTTGTCAACGGCTATATTGACAAAAACACAGTTCGGCTGCGCATTGTCCGGTATCGACGTGATCTCTACCTCCGCATTGCGATATCCCTTCTCGTTGAAGTATCCCTTGATGACGTGACGCGTCTGGTCTTCATTGTTCGTCGTGAACTGACCGCCGTCAAACAGGTTGATCTGAGGACTCAGGTCCTCTTTCTGCGATTTCTTCAGACCCTCAAAATAGACCTTCGAGATCTTCGGACGCTGCTTCAGTACGATGTTCAGCCAGATCTGGTCCCCCTCCATCTTCGTCGTCGTGATCTTGACGTCATCAAAGAGCCCCTGTTTCCAGAAACGCTTGATGGCATTCGAGATCTCATCTCCGGGCAGCGAGATCGTCTGACCGATGTTCAGACCCGAGAATCCGATGATGATGCTCGGCTCATAGCCCTTCGCTCCCGTGACTTTGATGTCCGCGATCTTGTACGTGTGGGGAGACGAACCGTAGTCGATCTCCAGATATTCGTTCTGACCCATGCTCCGCTGGGGAATGGTCCAGCATAGTAGCAGGAGGGGCAATAGGATGAGGCTTTTCAGATATGTCGTTTTTCTCAGCATTGTGTTTTTTTCGCGTGTGATGGCGTGTTCTTAGTTCAGGTGCTCAGCCTGCTCTTCCGTGAGACCGAAACGGCGTTGACGGTTCTGATAGGCAAGTATAGCCTGTGCCAGGTCGTCTTTGCGGAAGTCCGGCCAGTATTGGTCCGAGAAGTAGAGTTCCGTATACGCAATCTGCCACAGCAGGAAGTTCGAGATGCGCTTCTCGCCTCCCGTACGGATCAGCAAGTCAGGGTCGGGAATGTCATGCGTCTCCAGGAGCGATGTGACGTACGTTTCGTCCACGTCTTCCGCTCTCCGCTTTCCATCCTGAGCCTCCCTCACCGCCGCGCGGAACGCTTCCGTGATCTCCCAGCGCGACGAGTACGACAGGGCAAGGATTACCGTTACACCCGTGTTCTTCGACGCTTTCTCAATACACCCGTCCAGACGGCTGCGCACCTCGCTGCTCATACGGCTGACGTCGCCGATTACGCGCAGGCGGATGTTGTTGTCCATGAGCTTCTGCGTGTTCGCCTCGATGGCATAGACCAGTAGGTCCATCAACGCATCGACTTCTTCCTTCGGACGGTTCCAGTTCTCCGTCGAGAAGGTGTACAACGTCAGGTATTTCACTCCCAGCATCACGCAACCCTGTATGGCTTCGTCCACGGCTTCCAGCGCTTCCTTGTGACCGTCCGTGCGCGGACGGCCTTTCTCCATCGCCCAACGGCCGTTCCCGTCCATGATGATGGCAACATGCGTTGGTACGGGACGGGCTAGCACTTGTTCTTTCAGCGATTCTGTCATAGTATGAGGGTTCTTTTTTGTTCTTTTTAGTTCTTGCAGAAACGGTTCCGGTCCCCAAGGTCTATGCCGATGAAGAGCATGCACATCGAGTACCAGTCGTTATTGATGAGCGACGAACGTTTCTCAAAACGGTAGGGGTTATCCACCAGGTCGAATTTGTCGGTGCAGAGTTTGTGCATCGTCCATTCCACCCCGATGTTGTAGCGGCGGAATATCTTGCACTTGATGCCTGCACCGAATGGAAACGCCACCGTGTAGCGCAACGACTTGCGGTCGTTGTTGTACGCACCCAGACCGATGCCCCCGCAGATGTAAGGAGTGAAGTAGCGCGACCAGATCAGGCTGTTCATCTCTCCGTATTCAAAGAAGTTGAACTCCATCTGCACGTCCGCATTCGCATAGTTCTTCTTCAATGGCGAGCCGATACGTGCAATGTCGACCTGAACCTTCGTCGCCCAGTGTGGGTTCCAGTTACAGCGGAAATAGCCGCCGATGCCCGGACCGATGTCGTTGAACAACGTACGGTTACGGTCTCCTAAGTAGAACGATTCGCCCGCCTTACCGCCGATCTCCCACAACGCCTGAGCCCTCACGCTCCATACGCTGCCGATCGTCAGCAACATCAATAGCACGATTGCTGCGGAATGACGATTCCGCCGCTCTCCTCCCTCTGCCTTGATCCGCTTGTCACGTTGTCCGAAGTCCATCTTCAATGATTGTCTCTGACAATAACGGGCAAAAATACGTAAATTTTCCTGCAGGGCAAAATACACGCTTTCGAAAACGTCCTCTTTCCCTTTATCTCTCTCTTCCCGCCGTTGGGAATAGGCCCAGCGCCTCGTCCTCCTGACGCGTCATCTCGCGCCGGTCATCCGGCTGCTTGTCCTCCTGTCCGCATAGGTGCAGGATGCCGTGTATCACGATGCGGCGCAACTCTTCCTCGAAGGTTGTGCCGTAACTCTCGGCATTGGAGCGTACCGTCTCGGTGGAGATGAAGATGTCTCCGTTCAGGACGTCACCTTCCGTGTAGTCAAACGTGATGATGTCCGTGTAGTAGTCGTGCTGAAGGTACTGACGGTTGACCTCCAGTATCTTTTCGTCACTGCAGAAGATATAGGCCACTTCGCCTATTTTCTTGCCGTGAAGGTGCGCCACTTCCGCAATCCATTTCGATGTCGTCCGGCGTGGAAATCTCGGCACGCGGGGAATTGACGGGTCGTTCTGATAGGTGATCATTTTTTTTCTTTGTTCGTTTCTGCGTGTATTTCGTTTCTTTCTTCGTCTGTCTGGCAGGCTCTCCCCGTTTCGGACCCTACGAACCGATAAGGTACTTCCCGATGCGCGGGACGCTTGACAGGATCCGGACCACCAGTAGCGAGAGTACCGTTACCGACGCTGTCAGCAGCGGAACCGACCATATCGGATTCCCGATGGCCCAATAGATCCGGAAGTGCCACAGGGTCGAGATGACCATGATATGCACCAGATAGATGCCATACGAGTCTCGCGCCAGGACATCCCTCGCCTTAGCTGCCATCCCTCGCACCGACAACCGCCTTTTTCCCGTTGCGTTCGCCTCGTATGCCTTCTCTTCCTCTCCCAGCCGCGTATTGGCAAACAGCAGGAAGACGGCTATCGTCTGGGCAATGGTGTTGATGTGGTAGTAGGTCTGGAATCCAAGGTCAAGCCGTACGGCTTTCCCTTCCGGGAAGGTGTCGGCATACACTCGCCATGCGCACAGGGCCGTGGTGAGAATCAGGACCGACAGGGCTATAAGTCGCATCACTCGGGTCTCTCGATGACCCAGTCCCTCGACGGCTTTCGACAGACGGTATCCCAGGATCATGTAGGGGAAGTACCGCAGATACGAGACGACTTTCCCACACAGGAACCCGGACATCGATTCTTCTATGCTCGGGAACCGCAGCCCCGTGAAGGGCGAGACGTCCGGACTGTGCAACAGGGCACACAGCAGCATCCAGACTGCCAGGAACAGGTCAATCCACACCCATCTCCGCCCCTCTTGCGTGATTCGGCGGATCAGGCGCCCGGCAATGGGAATCAGCGGATACAGCAACAATAACAGATAGACGTACCAGAAGTGCTGCGAGAGACCGCAGTCCATATAACGGCTGCCTATCCAGCTTGCCAGTTCCCCGAGGCTGTGGACCACGGGCTTGGGACGGTTCATGTAGTACTGGAATACGAGCGTACAGAGGGTGATGAACAGAAATGGAAGATAGATCCTCCGCAGGCGCTTCGTTACGAACGATCGGTAGTCGTAGTCCCGACCCAGCATGGCTGCGCCCGCCACCATCAGGAAGATCATGACGGCAAAGCGTACCGCTGCCGTCTGCACGTCGCCCGTGATGAAGGCGTCCATGTTTTTCTTGAACGACATCTTCACCACCGGAGTGGCAATGTGTATCCAGATGACCGACAACATACCCACCACGCGTAGCGTGTCGTAGTAGTCAATGCGGGTGTTCGGACTTGAACCTTTCTGCTTGTTCATGAAAAAAAATAAATCGCTGTCGTTTACTTCTCCCTTTCCCCTATGGGTGGCTGACGAGGGTGGGAGAGACGCTTCCATTGGATGCTATCCGAAGAAGAAGTACGCAATGAAGATGGCTGCTATGATGCCCGCCAGGTCGGCTATCAGACCGCAACTCACTGCATGGCGCGTGTTGCGGATGCCTACACTGCCGAAGTACACGGCAAGGATATAGAATGTTGTGTCCGTCGAACCCTGGAAGATGCATGCCAGTCGGCCTACAAACGAATCGACGCCGTACGAACTCATCGCATCCACCATCATGCCCCTGGCTCCACTGCCCGAAAGCGGCTTCATCAGCGCCGTCGGCAATGCGCCCACGAAGTCCGTATTCGCTCCGCACAGACCGACAACCCACCCGATGCCGTCCGTTACCATGTCCATCGCTCCCGAGGCACGGAACACGCCGATGCCTACCAGGATCGCCACCAGGTACGGGATGATGCGGATCGCTGTTGTGAAGCCCTCTTTCGCTCCTTCGATGAAGGAGTCATAGACGTTGATTTTCTTGCGCACTCCCGCCAGGATGAAGGCAATGATGATGCTCATCAGGAGGATGTTCGCTGACGTGGTCGATACGACGTTGATCTCCGACTCAGCCAAACGGCTGAACCCCCAGATGATTCCGGCAAAGAATAGCGAGACACCGCCCAGCGTGACCAGCATCGTGCGGTTCAGTAGGTTGATGCGCTGAACCAGCGAGGTTGCGATGATGCCAACCAGCGTCGAGACGAACGTGGCAAGCAGGATCGGGAGAAAGATGTCAGTAGGTTGCGCTGCTCCCATCTGGGCACGATAGACCATGATCGATATCGGTATCAGGGTCAGACCGCTCGTGTTCATGACCAGGAACATGATCATCGGATTCGAGGCTGTGTCCTTTTTGGGGTTCAACTCCTGCAGCTGCTCCATCGCTTTCAGACCCAGTGGGGTGGCGGCATTGTCCAATCCCAGCATGTTTGCCGCGATGTTCATGAAGATCGAACCCGTTACCGGATGACCCTTGGGAATCTCCGGGAAGAGTTTCGTGAAAACAGGACTGAGCAGACGGGCAAGAAAGTGGACCACGCCTCCCTTTTCTCCGATTTTCATGATGCCGAGCCATAAGGTCAGCACGCCCGTCAGACCAATCGAAATCTCAAAGGCGGTCTTCGAGGTCTCGAACGTGGCGTTCATCATCGCCGGAAAGACCTCTACATTGCCCATTACGATCAGTTTGAACAGCGCAATGACAAAGGCAATCAGAAAAAAAGCAATCCAGATGTAGTTTAGTACCATTGTTTCCTGATTTTTTTTATTTCCGTTTTAGCGAACCGTTTGTCGAGGGTACATACACCGGATTGGCTGGGTCAACCAGTATGTTCTTCAGATTCGGACAGTTGTAGAAGGCGTCGTCGGCAATCTGTGTCGTCGTCGCCGGGATGCGGACCCGCACCAGCGAGTTGCAACCCGCAAAGGTGCGCTGGTCCACCGTCGTGAGCGACGGCGGTAGGTTGATCTCCGTCAGGGCGGAGAAGTAGAAGGCTCGCTTGCCCAGACTCGTGAGCGACGACGGCAACTGAATGGTGGCTACGTTCGTCATGTGGAAGGCGTCGTCTCCAATCGTCGTGACCGACTGTGGCAACACGACACACTCAAGGAACATGCATCCCGAGAAGGCTGCATTGCCCACTTTCAACAGCGAATTGCCCGTTGCAATCACTGACATCAGTTTGCGACAACCGGCAAAGGCTCTCTCGCCGATTTCTGTCACGCGGTAACACTTCCCTCCATGCCTTACCTCGGCAGGGATTGTGATCTCGCCACCGTATTTCTCCGCTTTGCTGACGACGATGGCATTCTCTCCGTCAATGCGGTAGGCGATGCCCCGGCTCTCAAATGTCTGGGCCATTAGGACTCCAGTCAGCGCCAGCAACGCAAGCGTTATCTTAATTCGTGCCTGTTTCATGTTCGGTTTCTCTTTTTTAGTGAATGACTTTTGGTTGAACGTAACAAAAATACGCTTTTTTGTTCATATATTCAGCATCTTCCGATCTGTAATGTGATGCTTCCTCCGTTTCCGTATGTCTCCATCCTCGTTTTTATGACTATCTTTGTTCTGTCCAACATTCTTTTTTTACTATGCCTTTTTACGGATTGGGTCGCGATGCGACTAGAACTTTCAAGTGTCTTTACAAGGGTCGCGAACGCGAATGCCCTATCGGATGCGAACAGTGCGGCTACCCGCTCAAGGTGCTCGGCGATGCCGCCCTGCGCAACGGCGATGTGGTGATGTGTATCGTGCTCTACCGCAAGGCTCTCGAACTCACCCCCGACTATCCCGATGTATGGAACAACCTGGCGAACGTCCTGGCTTCCGCCATGCACTATTCCGAGGCAATCGACGCATTCGACCACGCCCTCGCTATCGACCCTTCCTACGGAAAGGCAATGCGTGGCAGGGCCACCGCACTCCGACACCTCATGCGCTACGATGAGGCGCTCTCGCAGATAGAGGAGCTCCTCTCGCTCTATGCCGATGAACGGGCCATGCGCGAACGCGACGAGATCCTCGCACAACTCGACCTCCGCTCCCGGCCGCTACGGCGCGCCGGCGAGGAGACTCTGCGACACATTCTTTCCTACGGCCGTTCCGAACGCTTCTTCCTCTATGACTCCACACCCTATGTCCGTCGTGTGTGGGACCGAGCCGAGGTGACCGCCGTCGGCGTATTCTCCATGACGCTGGACAGCACGGCTCAGACACCCGGCGAGGGACCCTCCTGGCTGCGTGTGTCTTCTCCCTCTCTATCCCGACGTTCCCTGCGGCAGGCACTCTCTCGTTGCCTATGGGCGGGCATGGCATCTGTGCTGCTCAACGACCGCATCGATGACGAATCTCTGCGACAGGCTGACTACGAGCAGGTAGGCTTCCTCGGAGTCCTGACGTCCGACTGGTCGCTCGACGAACTGCCTTCGACGGTGCTTTCGATGATGAAGGCCGATACGGTCGTCATGCAGGCACTCGATGATCAGGCGCTGACTCTCGATCTGCAACGCTTCCAGTCTCAGACGGACGAGCTCGCACGCGTGGCACTCGATGCCTTCGACCTTCAACTCCGACAACTCGATTCTCAGGGGCGTTTCTCCCTCCACGACGAGATCCGACAGGAAGATTATTACGAGTGTGCACGCGCCGTATTCTTGGCGGGTGCCTGCCTTATCGCCCATCTCAAGGATGTCTTCTGAGACTTGCCCGCCTCCCGACGATTCTTCCTTCTCTGACGATGACGGATTCTTTGAACGATAACGAGACGCCCCGTCCTGCTACTCTGTGCAGGACGGGGCGTGTTTCTCTGAGGTCTCCAGCTCTTAGAACCGCATCTCTATGCCTCCCTTGGGCCAGATTCCTGGCTGACGCAGACCACCGTAGTCAACATACGATCGGTCCAGTAGGTTCTGCGCTTCGGCATACAGGGTGAGGTGCTTCAGCAGGCACGACTCTCCTCCTCGATGCCACGCAAGGCGCAGGTTGACAAGTACAAACGGCTTGTAATCATGCGACGTGGCGCGCTCATCGGTCCACGTTCCGCAACGCTGGTTCCAACTCCCGGACCACGAGGCTTCCAGCCCTCCCATCGGACCGTCCTCACGGCCGATGATACGGTGACGCAACGTCAGGGCAATGCGCTGACGGAGGTAGTCGAGGGCATACTGCGACAACAGACCCTCAGAGTCTTTGTCCAGATGTACGAGGTCGTAACTCAGTCGTGCATCACGTAGATACAGATGCGGAGCAGTTCCTTGCAGGCTGATGACCGCATTCAGACCCGTAGCGTTGAGCGAGGTGTGGTTCAGACAGCGCCAGCGTTCTTCCTCCGGTCGCCGAACCCAGTCGATGAGGTTCTTTCCGTGACGGTGAAAGGCAGCGAGACTGCCCGAAAGACGAAGGTCCGGACTGCCAATGCGCTGGTTCTCCATCCGTAATCCGCATTCGACGCTGAGCGAGGTCTCAGGTCCTAACGACGGATTGGAGAGATGGTCCGCCGATGAGTAGTAGAGGTCCGTGAAGGTCGGGTAACGCAACGCACGACCCAACGACGCATACGCTTTCAGCACACGGCTCACTTCCAACGTGGCATCCGCACCGTAGGTGAAGTCCGGACGAAAGTCGGACGAGAGTTCAAGGGCTCCGCCGAACGCGACGCTCAGACGATGCAGACGGAGACTCTGGTCCATATACAGATGGAGGTTCCGACGCGTCTTGTGATGCGTGAAGTAGGATTCGTCGTTCGTGAACCATACCTTGTGCGACGCCGTTGCTTCGCCCAGGACGTTGCTGCGTATATGCTCAAAACGGAATTCTCCGCCGAATGACGTACGCCCGATCTTCGAGAAGAGGGAGGCACGCAGACCCGTCGTGACAACGTCTGTCTGGTGAAAGTTCGCTCCCGAATACCACGAGGCGGCATTCGACGCGTTCCGGAAGAGGTCGAAACGGTCTAAGTGCTCACGCCACGCAACGGACGGACTGAGGACAATAGGACCCATCTTGCGAGTCGTGGACAGGGTGACGAACGAGGTGTTCGTGCGTTCATATTGGTCTGGATATTTCAGCGAGTAGAACCGCAGTGCCCCGTAGGATTTCTGCTGGAAACCCGCTTGCATGTTCATGTTGCCCAGCACACCGCTTTGGTGACGCACCTGAGCGAAGGCATTGACAAGGTCATAGTCGGTGTTCGCACGGTAACCGTCACAGTGGCTGTAGTCCAAGGCGGTCAACATCGTGGTCTTTGGCGTGCGTATAGTAAGGGAACCCGATGGGTTGCTCAACCCGTGGTCGCCTCCTCTGTAGGAGAGACGCGCGTCCAAATCGCTCCCTTTGCCCTCACTACTGCCGGCAGGGGATTCTGGAGACGTTTTCTCACTGGCTGTGACGATGTTGATGACGCCGGCAAAGGCATTGGGACCCATTAGGCGGGCGTCAGGACCCCGCAGGATTTCGATGTGGTCAATCTCGCTCAGCGAGATCGGGAGATCAAGGGCGTAATGGCCCGTCTGAGGGTCGGAGAGGTTGATGCCGTTTAACGAGACAAGCATCTGGTCGAAGGTGCCGCCGCGAATGGAAAGGTCCGCTTGCGTCTCCGTACCGCGCTCACGGACGTCAACGCCCGAGACGAAACGCAATAGCTCTGGCAGACTGCGGACGGGGGCGGCAGCAATGACCTCGTGAGGAACGACCTCAATGGACCCGCTCATGTGACTCTGGAGTTCGATGCGTGACTCGTTCACCTCCGCTTCGCGCAGGGTGACCGTGCGCAGCGTGTCGCTCGTGCGGGCAAAACTCGTCGCTCCCGGCAGGCTCAGCAGCGTACATCCTAACGATAGTACGCCGATACGTACCTCGCGCTTCATGCTCACGAAGGACGCATAACCCTTGCCCGACCAACGGCGAAACGTCAGAGGCTTTACCGCGCTTCTTTTGTGTTGGTTGATTCTGTTCATGATAGAATTTAGGTTGAATAAATAAATGAATAAATAAAAAAAAGACGTCCGGCTCAGCAGACCTTTCTGTTTGGAAAGGGGATTGTCGAACCGGACGTTTTACTGTTTGATTGATGTGGGCCCAACCGGGCTTGAACCGATGACTCCCTGATTATGAGTCAGGTGCTCTAACCAACTGAGCTATGGGCCCTGCAAGATGACGGATTCTCTCCAGCTATGGGATAACGTGCAAAAAAGTACGTATATTTGCACCTGCATTTCCGTTTTGCGACTGCAAAAGTAGTTAAAAAAGGAAAACTGCCAAACACTATGATGGAAAAATATGGCGCTGAGACGATTCTGCCATCCGAAATCGACACGCTGATGTTCGACTTCGGTGGTGTGCTGGTCAACCTCCGACAGGAACGCTGTGTGAACGCCTTTCGGCAACTCGGCGTGACTCATATCGAGGATTATATCAGTAAGTATAGCCAGAACGGACTCTTCCTTGAACTGGAGAAAGGGACTGTCTCTCGGGCGCAGTTCTACGACAACCTCCGACGCGAAGTCGGAATCGTTTGCTCCGATAGACAGATCGATGACGCATGGAATGCCTTCCTCGTCGATATCCCGCAGACGAAACTTTCCATGCTTGAGACGCTGCGCGCTCACTACCGCGTCATCATGCTTAGCAATACGAACGAGATTCACTGGCAGTGGGCTCTCAACGCGTTCGGCGACGTGTCACGCTATTTCGACCACACCTATCTCTCGTTCCAGATCAAGGCGGCGAAACCCGATCGCGCCATTTTTGACTATGTCCTGCGCCACGAGACGAATATGCCTTCCCACATTTTCTTTATCGACGACGGAATCAAGAATATACAGACAGCCGCCCAACTGGGGTTCCATACCTACCTGGCCTCTGAGAGAGAGGATTTTACTTCGTTGTTCCCACACGTTTTTGCCTCTTAACCATAGCGCATGAAACAGATAGAGAGTTCAGAACATTACGGACGAGGGTCCTACGTTGCCACCATCGGATTCTTCGATGGCGTACATCGTGGCCATCGCTTCCTGCTCGAACAGTTGCGCGCTACGGCACGCCGACGCGGACTGCCCTCTCTCGTCATCACGTTCGATAACCACCCCAAGACAGTGGTCAACCCTTCTGCCTCACTGCCGCTGCTCTCTACGACGGAGGAGAAACTACGACTGCTCGACAATCAGGGCGTGGACGGCTGCGTACTGCTCTATTTCACGAAGCAGATGGCTGGCCTCACGGCTCGTCAGTTCCTCGAACAGGAGATCGTCGGTAATCTTGGCGTCGATACGCTTCTCATCGGATACGACCACCGCTTCGGACACGATCGACGCGAAGGGTTCGACGACTACGTGCGCTATGGACGCGAACTTGGACTTGAAATAGAGGCGGTCCCGTCGCTCGAGGAGGTCAACGGAACCCGCGTGAGCTCAACCATCATACGCAACCTGCTCCTCGATGGACAACCCCAGCAGGCAGCCGATCTGCTTGGCAGACCCTATAGCATGACTGGCTTCGTCGAGGCAGGACACCGTATCGGACGGACCTTCGGTTTCCCTACGGCAAACCTCCGGCTGGGGGATAAGAATAAACTCATTCCCAAACACGGAGTCTATGCCGTCAAGGTGACGGTCAACGACGAACGACAGTTCCTGGGTATGATGAATATCGGTGTCAGACCGACTCTCGACAACGGACAGAATGTCTCACTCGAGGTCAACCTCTTTAATTATACGGGCGATCTCTACGCTCACCGGATCAAGGTACAGTTCTTCCACTATCTCCGCGAGGAACGTAGGTTCGAATCCATCGAAAGCTTGAAAGAACAGATTACGAAGGACCAGAGACAGATAGAGGACTTTTTTTCATGCCCACCCCCGAAAATAAACTTATAATCTGAGGTAGATGAGAATCAATAGCAACCAGGATGGTAAAAACAGACTCTCGACTTTGATCAGGCCGAGCCTCGGCGCGGTTTTCTTTCCTTTGACATTGTGCATCGTCTTATGGGGCATCGGTTTTTTCTGCGCTCCCGAGGAGACTTGGAACTGTGAGATGAGTAGCCCCTTCGACGCCCCTCTGGCAGAATGGATGGACCCCGATTCTCTCCTCTCGCACCTCGTGGGGGCAATCGCCGTTCTCCTCACTGCCGCCTCCATTATCCGCGTCAACGAACGACGTTCTTTCATCCCGACACGTACCCTCATGCCTTTCTTCCTCTATATCGTCCTGATGGGTGTCAATGTCAATGTTCACGCTTTCACGCTCTCCCAGATCAGCAATCTCTTCCTGCTTTCTGCCATCAGCGTGATGATGGGCACCTACCGCCATTTCCAGCCCGTGGGCGACTCTTTCCGTGTCGGGGTCCTGATCGGATGCGCTGGCATCTTCTGCGCTGAATACCTCTATCTCACGTTGGTGATGTGGATCTGTATGTTCCGGCTGAACAGCCTCACAATCCGCACTTTCCTCGCTACGCTGCTCGGCGTCTTCCTGCCGGCAGTCTCCTTCACGTTCTTCGTCTATTTCTTCTTCGGCGTCGATCAGATGATCGCCCTCTTTTGGTCGTATGTCGAGTTGGTCTATATCCCGTTCCCCGAGTTTGAGTATTCACTCATTATCTATCTCTTTTTTGGCATACTGCTCTTCGAGTCGGTGTTCAGTATGTTCAGTTCAACACGCTCCAGTGTCCACGACAACGTACGCCCTCACAAACTCGTCGGGACCCTCTCCTGGTTCCTTGTGGGCAGCATCGTTTTCTTCTTGCTCTTTACGCAGAAGATGCCGGCAATGTACGCGTTGGGCGCGATGTTCTCCTCAGCCCTGCTCGGCAATTATTTCACGATGAATAGCGGACGGCTGACCAACGTGCTGTTCTTTGTGCTGATGGCAAGTGCGTTGCTCTATTTTCTCGATTCGGTTATCTTTCAGTAGGTTTCATTTTTTTTCTAGGAGAGGGGAGGACGCTGTCGTGTTGGAAGGTCTGGCTGTTTTCGGATACTTGGGACTCTTTGTCGGCTCTTTTCTCGCTTCCACCATCCTGCCTCTCGCCTCCGAAGCTCTCTTCAGTGCCGTCGTTCTCGCCACCGATACCGATGCTTGGCTCTGTGTGGCTGTTGCCACTGTCGGAAATACGCTCGGCGGACTCTCTTGCTATGCCTTGGGCTACCTCGGAAAGCAGGAGTGGATACGACGCTTCCTGCGAATCAGCGAGACCCGACTCCGACTCTGGATGAACCGAATCCGACGATATGGCGTTTGGATGGTTTTCTTCTCCTTTCTGCCCGTTATAGGTGATCTCATCGCTCTTGCCTCTGGCTATGTCCGCTGTCCGCTCCTGCCCACTGCGACCCTCATGCTCTTGGGCAAAGGGATCCGCTACCTCTTCTGGCTCTATCTCCACGGCCTGATCTTTTCCTGACACATAACCACTCCATTTTTCTCATCCGCCCAAACAAAACGTCCGTCAATGCGTCATCCTTGATAACTGAAAACGAAAACGCTTCCCGTCTCTTTGGATAAGACGACGGGAAGCGACCTTTCTTTTTCGGTGTATCTCTGTGCTTAACTCAACAACTCTCGTACGATGGTGGAGATGGTACGGTTGTCACTCTTTCCAGCCAGTTGCTTGCTCGCAACACCCATGACTTTGCCCATTTCCTTGATGTCGGTGATGCCGAGCCCCGCAATGATCTCCTGAACGGCCTTGCGTACCTCCTCTTCCGACATCTGTACAGGAAGATATTTCTTCAATACGCTGATCTGCGCCAGTTCCTCATCCGCCAGATCCTGACGGTTCTGCTCTTTGAATACCTGGGCTGCATCTTCGCCCTTCTTCACCATTTTCGTGATGATCTTTATGGCCTCTGCGTCGTCAAACGAGTCCCCTCCTTTGGCTGTCTTGGCTTCTAAAAATTCTTTTTTGACGTTGCGCAGGGTGTCCCGCGTTACGCTGTCATGGGCGAGCATCGCTTTTTTGATGTCTTCGCCGATTTGGTCAAATACTGTCATGTCTTTGTGTGATATTTAAGTTTGGTTTGTATCGTCTATGTGTTTTACGACAACTGTCTCGCCACGGCTTCGGCACACCGCTCTCCGTCAATGGCGGACGAGGTGATTCCACCGGAATAACCCGCTCCCTCACCACAGGGGTAGAGTCCCTCCAACATCGGGTGTTGCAACGTCTCTCGGTCCCGAGGAATGCGGATGGGAGAGGAGGAACGTGATTCGACGCCTACGATGACGGCTTCATTGGTGACGAATCCATGCATCTTACGGTCAAACTGACGGAAACCTTCCTGCAGACGATGACCGATCGCCTCCGGCAACCAGAAGTGCAGCGGTGATGAGAGAATGCCGGGCAGATAACTGCATGACGGCAACGTCGGTGAGAGACGCGAACGGACGAAGTCTCCAAGCCTCTGAGCAGGAGCGGCAAGACCATGTCCTCCGTTGTTGTTGTACGACAGATGCTCCACCGATTGCTGGTACGCAAGACCTGCCAGTACCCCATGCTCCTTCCTCATCGACTCGGGAAGGTCCTCAGGACGTATCTCGACCACAATGCCGCTGTTGGCATAGGGGGAGTTGCGAAGTGCATTCGACATGCCGTTCACCACCAACTCACCGTCCGATGTGGACGCCGGCACTATCTGACCGCCGGGACACATACAGAAGGAATAGACACCGCGACCGCCCGCCTGGGCAACAAGACTGTAACTCGCCGGTGGCAGATAACGTCCGCGCTCCTTCCTGTGGTACTGGATGGAGTCAATGAGTGCCTGTGGATGCTCCACGCGGACTCCCATCGCAAACCCCTTGCTCTCAAGGACGTAACCTGAACACGACAGGAGATGATACACATCTCGGGCTGAATGACCCGTCGCAAGGATGACGGCATCCGTTCGCCACTCCTTTCCGTCCGATGTTCGGATGCCCTTTACGCTGCCGCTCTTGACAATCAGGTCGGTCATCCGACACGAGAAGTGGACCTCGCCTCCCATCTTCAGGATGGTCTCTCGCATGTTCCGGATGACGACGGACAGACGGTCCGTCCCGATATGCGGATGAGCCTCATAGAGAATCTCATCCTGTGCACCATGCAGGTGAAAGAGGTGCAGGATTCGACTGATATTCCCTTTCTTATGCGAACGGGTATAGAGTTTCCCGTCCGAGAAGGTGCCGGCACCGCCTTCGCCGAAGCAGTAGTTGCTCTCTGGGTTCAGACCCTGGTTGCGGTGAAGGGCAGCGATGTCTTTCTTTCGTTCGGTGATCGCTTTGCCACGCTCTATGACAATGGGCCTGTATCCCAGTTCAATGAGCCGCAGGGCAGCGAAGAGACCGGCAGGGCCCGCTCCGACCACTACTACTCCTGGCTTTCCCGATACGTCACGGTAGGAGAACAGGCCCTCTTCCGATGGGAGGGCTTCGGCTCCCTGATCAATATATAGGTCGAGCGAGAGGTTGATACGTGGCTGCCTTTGACGTGCATCGACTGTCCGACGGACAATCCGATGCCCATGGATGCGCGAAGGGGCAATGCCCAGCATACCCGCTGCCGCTTTCCGAAGCGCCTGCTCATCGGCTGCCTGTTCGGGCAGAAGAATGAGTTGAACACGTTCTACCATCTCGTAAGCCTATTTTTTGTCCGCACCACGCTCCGCACTTTCCATTCGCTTGCACAGACGTTCCCGCTCGTCTTTCATCTTCTCGATGTTCTTTTTCATCTCCTCTATCAGAGGATTCGGCTTCTTGGCGTTGGACGGAGACAGGAAGTGGATGTTGTTTTCCGCCGTCTGGATGTCTGACGTCAGTCGCTCGATCTGCTTGCGCAACCGCACCACGTCAACAGGACGCTGCTCGTCCTCTACATGCAGGATATCAAAGACGGCATCACATGCCTTGCGGAATCTTTTATGCAGGGCTTCCTTTTCTTTGAAAGGAACGTGGCCGGTCGAATTGTACTCTCCCATGAGCGCCTTTACCTTTTCCAACGAGGCTTTGACGTCTTTCCCTGCCTCGAAGGACTCGATTTGCTCTATGATGGATTTCTTCTTCTGCAGGTTCTCTATCTCGGCTTTCTTCTTCTCGTTCTGCGTGTTCTTCTTGCGGTCGAAGAAGGCGTCACAGGCCGCCGTGAATCGACGCCACTGCACCTCTGAGTCTTTGTGTGGCACGGGACCGATGGTCTTCCACTGTTTCTGTAACTCCACCAGTTTCTCCGTGGTCTCTTTCCAGTCTTCACTGTCTTTCAGAGCCTCTGCCTGCTCCACCAGTTTCTCTTTCGCTTCCAGGTTGGATTTCAGTTCGTCAAACGAGGATTTGAAGTACTCGCTCTTCTTGTTGAAGAAAGTATCACACGCCTTGCGGTATCGCTCATAGATGGCATTGTTGCTCTTCATGGGGGCGTAGCCGATGGTCTTCCACTCCGCCTGAAGGGCTGCAATCGCTTTCGTCGCCGCCGTCCATGCCTTGTTGCTGTCTAGCGAGCCAAGGTCGATGGCTTCTATCTTTTCACACAGTTCCGTCTTCTTCTGCAGGTTCTCTATCTCGGCTTTCTTCTTGTTTTCGAAAAAGTCGTTGTGTTTTTTGTTGATGATCGTCGATGCGGCTTTGAACCGGTTCCACAGTCCCTCCCGCAACTCTTTGGCAACAGGACCCGTCTGCTGCCACTCCGAATGCAATTCCTGCAAGGCTCTGAATGCCGTGAGGACGTCTTTGACCTCGTTTAGTTTCTCGGCACGCTCACACAACTGGGTCTTTATCTCCAGGTTCTTCTTGAAGTCATAGTCGCGCAGGTCTAGGTTCATTTTCAACAGGTCATAGAACGACTCCGTGGCTTTGTTGTATTCCTTTTGCAGGGCAACCATTGCCGATGCTTCGGCACTGCCCGCTTCTTTCCACTCTTTCTGCAACTGCTTGAATTCGTTGTAGTGCAGATGAATCTCCTCTGGCTTCTCTATGTAGGACTGGATCTTCTCGATGATGCTTTGCCTCTGTTTTTGATGGACGGCTTGGGCCGCTTTCTCTTCCTCCTGCTGCTTAAGGCGCTTCTCATGCCATGTGGCCATGAGCGATTTCAGTTCTTGCTCCATGGCTGCCAATTGGTTCCCGACTTCCTCCGTTTCCGTGTCGTTCTCTCCTGCGGCCGGCGACGTAAGGGATCTGACCGCCTTGTAGAAACTTTGTTTCAGGTTGTTTACTTCGGCATTCCGCTCGTTGTTACATTCTTTCTCTACCGCAGCTTTGAGTTGCTCAATCAGAAGTTGGAGGCCGCTACCGTCCGTAGCGACTTTCATTTCCAGTTCGTCCATAACGTTTTAGTTCAAATGTTTTTTCTTGGTTTCTTTTACTACGTTGATTGTATCGATGTTTTTTTTGTTTGCATACCAATGCTCCATGACCGTGTGCCTCATACCGTCCGTTGTCGCCGATAGGTAAGAGGAAACAGCGAGAAAGGGGAGGGCGGGGGAGGAGGGAGGCGAGTCTCCTTGACAGGGAGTTGGTCGCTCTGTTTTAATAAAAATAAGGAAGATTGGTTACAAATGTAGGAATTTTATTTTTCCAATACACACCTTTCCTGTTTCTTAGTACACATAGATTCCGTTCTCAGTACACTTGGAATCTGTTCTTAGTACATATCTCATCCCTTCTCACTGCGCGCTCCTCTCTGTTTTATTACCTCTCACCCTATAATCCGCCCAAAACACAAACCACGCATTCCGGCCTCTGTCTCTGACCTCCCGGAACGGCCTTCCACCCTGCTTCCAAAAACAATCCTCACTCTCTAACCGAAAATACCATCGGAACGCCATGCCCGGATTGCTCCCCAACGAAACTTTTCAACGAATTGTATCCGATCCCTTTTTGCCCTACTCTTAATATTGTGCCTGAATTGTTAAAAATGATAAAAATAAATAGGTAATTTTAAATTCCGTATCGCTAATCGGAGTAGAATATGTATTTTTGTTGCGTTTTTTCGCATAGAAGTTGTTACGTGACTTTAGCGTAATACCCGCTTGTGAACTAAAACTTTATATATCAGATAAATAACCAAAAAAGTAATTCATAAAACCAATGAGAAAGAAGCTAATTGAAGTAATTGCTTTGACAATGCTCTCTGCTGGTGTATTTGCTCAGTTTGGTGGCGGCTCGGGTACGAGTGCTGACCCTTACTTGATTACAAGTGCACAGGATTTGAAGACTTTGTCAGACAAGGTGAAAGAAGGCACTGACTATTATGGCCAGTACTTCAAATTGACGTCAGATATCGATCTTTCCTCGGTTAGCGGTGCTGGCAACAGCTGGCAGCCTATCGGCTCCTACAGCAAGTGGTCAGACAGCAAGCCTTTCGACGGAAACTTCGATGGTGGTAACCACACGGTGCGTAACCTCTACGTTAACAACCAGGATCAGAGCTATCAGGGTCTGTTCGGTATCGTTAGAAACGCTCGCATCGAAAATCTGAAGGTAGAGAACGCTCAGGTGACCTCAGGTCTCGACTATGCCGGTGGTGTGGTTGGTGGCTTGCTCGAAGGTTCGACTCTGAAGAACGTTTCCGTTTCCAAGGGTAAGGTCTCTGCTGAGAGAAGTGCCGGTGGTGTTGTCGGTGTCGTTTCCGACAAGTCCATCGTCGAGGGCGCTACCAACGACGGTGTATTCGTTTCTGCTGAACGCAACGTCGGCGGTGTCGCAGGTTGGGTGGATCGCCACTCCGCTGTCAAGGCATCGAACAATGGTGGTAACCTCAACGGTAGCCGTTTCAATGTCGGTGGTGTGGTTGGTAACCTTACCAAGAACTCCTGCGTTGAGAACTCGGCTAACTACGGACAGGTTTACTCCGCTGCTCAGAACGTCGGCGGTATCGTAGGTTATGCTGACAATTCTTCTATCAGCAAGAGCGTCAATACCGGTCTCCTTTCTTCTACCGGTGAGAATGTCGGTGGTGTCGTAGGTTATGCTCGCCGCTCCGATATCGACAACGCAGTCAACGCTGCTTTCGTTCAGGCAAAGAACGCAAAGGCTGCCGGTGGTATCGCAGGTTATGCTGCTGATGCAACACACATCTCTAAGACGATCAACGTCAACGATGCGAAGGCTTCTGAATATGCAGGCGGTATCGTAGGTTACAAGAAGACCGTCAAGGTTTCCGACTCTTTCTACGATCGTCAACTCTGCGTTGCTGACAACGTCTATGGACGTAAGGCAAGCGACAGCGATACTTCTAAACGCTACACCAACCAGATGGTAGGCGAACAGCTGAAGAGCCACCTCGGCACGGAGAACTGGACCTATGCTGACAACTACTATCCTCGTCTTTCCAACGATACAATCATGGACGTTGCTCACGTGGCTTCCATGCCTGTATTCTTGACTGACAACTCCGAGAATATCTACGCTGTTGACAAGAAGTTCACCAACAAGACTGCTAACAATTCTTCTTGGTCTTCTAACTACACCGCAGTTTCTGCAAGCGGTACCGACGTCGCTCTCATCGCGCAGGGTATCGATACGCTCATCGTAAACCACAACGGTAAGGTTTACCGTAAGTTCCCTCTCCAGGTAACTGGACCTGTTTCGGCTTACATCATCGAGAATAACTTCACCGATGACGTGAACCACGACACCACTCTCCATGTAATCAATGGTCTTCCTAAGGGTGTTTGGAGCAGCTCCAACGAGAACGTCGCAACCGTTGATCAGAACGGAAACGTAACGCCGAAGGCTGCTGGCACAACGACAATCTGCTACACTCTCCCAAGCGGAGCTCAGGATTGCCGCACGCTGACCTACACCGGTACTGTCAACAAGCCGGCTCCTGTAGTTGTCAACGACGCTCGTAAGAGAGCTCAGGAACTCGCAGAGAAACTCATGGTTCACTTCGACTTCAACAATACTTCGTATGCTCGTATGAACAAGGAAGAGCAGGCTGTGTTCGATGAACTCGCTCAGATCCTGAAGGAGAACAAGGACATCAACCTCGAACTCACAGGTCATACATGTAACATCGGTTCTCACGCCGTTAACCAGAAGATTGGTCAGAAGCGTGCTGAGACAGTGAAGAAGATGTTCATCAACCAGGGTGTTGCTGCTAACCAGTTGAGCACGAAGTCGAAGTCTTACGACGCTCCTCTCGTACCTAACAATTCGAATGCTAACCGCAAGCAGAATCGTCGCGTACAGGGTGCGATCAAGTAAAAAAAGATTTCACTATCTTAATATCAAAAAAGCCTTGCCTTTCGGCAAGGCTTTTTTGTTTTATCCGTCAACGGAACTCTTCTCAGTCCAAGCACCAACCCCGAAGGGGTGACACAGCGACAGGCAGTGGCGGAGTCCGTAGGACGGAACCCTGCTGACTAGATTAGAATACAGAACCCTGCAGGGGTGTCACCTACAGCTAAGTGATCCAATGCCCCAACGTAAGTCCCGAATTTTGGAGCAAGCCGAGAGGAGAACAAATAAATTTGTTATCCCGAGGCGCCGCCCAAAATGTCCAACTTGTTGGACAATGGGACGACAGAATACAGGCAGGGGTGCAACCCCTGCTTAGAACGGTCGTTCTAAAATAGTCCCGAAGGGATGACACCACCCCACACATCCAAACGAAGAGTCCCGTAGGGACGTCAGATTACAGGCAGGGACGAAGTAAAACGGAGTCCCTGCAAACTAACGTTCGACCTTATAGAACTCCGTAGGAGCGTCACCCTTTCCGTCGTTCAATTTTGGAGCAATCCGAGAGGAGAACAAATTTATTTGTTTTCCCGAGGCGCCGCCCGATTCCTTGCGAAGCAAAATGCAGCGAAGCGGAGTCCCTGCATAGAACGGCAGTTCTAAAATAGTCCCGTAGGGACGTCAGAATACAGGCAGGGATGTAGCCCGAAGGGCGGAGTCCCTGTATAAAATGTATCTTCCATATAGAACTCCGTAGGAGCGTCACCTTCCAATCCGCCCAATTTTGGAGCGAGCCGAGAACAGAGTCGAGTTTACTCGAACTCTGCCGAGGCGATGCCCAAAATGTCTTGTGAAACAAGACAATGGAGCAAGCCGAGAGTAGAACAAATTTATTTGTTATCCCGAGGCGCCGCCCAAAATGTCTTGTGAAACAAGACAAACCTAAGTCCCGTAGGAATGACAGAATACAGGCAGGGATGTCGGAGCAAGCCGAGCGCAGAGTTATGCATGCATAATCTCTGCCAAGGCGCCGCCCGATTCCTTGCGAAGCAAAATG
>OCVV011358715.1_pt1 | contig 44569 bp, 82 predicted proteins | sample 1539721 | NCBI WGS metagenome assembly OCVV01 (sample SAMN02144230, study PRJEB22623) | gut metagenome | biome: sheep rumen | host: Ovis aries | place: New Zealand | reverse complement strand
AGGTGAAGATCGGCTGGCTGCCATATACCGGAACGGTATTGACAGGGCAGTTCTTCAGCCGGTTGTACAGTGCATCCACCTCGTTGGTCAGCCCCTGCTGGAACAGCGCGGTCTGCGCCGTGCGGTCAGCCTGGTTGCGGGCATACTGGAGATCACTGCGCAGGTTGGCATTCTCGCGCTGCTCATCAGCGACCTGACGCTTCACCCCATCCAACTCCAGCTGGCACAGCTTATCCTGCACGCCCTGCACCTTCTGGTCGATGTGGGTCAGCAGGCTGTTCAGCGCTCCCTGGATCGCGGCCCGGTCGTTGCATGCTTCCGTGGCCACGGTGTACTTCAGATCGGCAGTTCCAGCCGCGTTCTGAGCGAAGCCGCTCTGGATCGCGCTCTGAATGCCGAACTGGGTCTGCATGTTGGCCATCTGACGGCCATTGGCCGCGATCTCAGCAGAGGAGAAGCCGTTATTGATCGCGCCGGTGATGGCGTTGCCGGTCTGGCAGATGTTCTGGTTGATGCCAGCAATACCAAGCTGAACATCACCGAAGCCAGCGGTTACGCTGTTCTGCAGGCCGGAAATAGAGGTCTGCAGCTGCTGATCCCGGAAGCCATCGCTGATGTGCTGGCTGTTGTTCAGCCACGGATACAGATAATCCAGCCCAAAGCCGTTCATGGCCCCGCCCATCATCATGGGCCACATGCCGCCGCCGAAGCCGCCGCCGAAGCCCCATCCATTGCCGCCGATCAGCAGGAGCAGGATGATCCAAGCCAAGTCCCCGCCGAAGAAGCCGCTTCCGCCGTTGCCATATCCGCCGCCGTACATGGGCTGGACGGGCATGACCATTCCGCTGCCGTTTTCATCAGTAAGTGCCATTTTTATCAGATTCCTTTCGTTGATAGATTTATTTCAAATCGTCTATGCGCACTCGACGAAAGAAATCATTAGGAATGAATAAATGCTTCAACCCGCACACGTCTGCGCGGACAAATGCATTTATCTGCCCAGCATCCGCATGACCTGCTGCAGCCTGGGCGAGCCAACCTGCCCGGTGCGGAGCAGATGTTGGGTGATCTGTTTCGGATCAGTCATGCCTGCCGGGATGTTGAAACCATGCCCTTTCAGATACTTGCCCGGATCGGCCTTGATGCTTCCCAGCTCGTTCTGCATGGTCTGCGGGTTCATCTGCTGTCCCTGCTGGGCTCTGTTGCCAAGACTGTCAAAGATGCTCATGCTTCCGGTACCTCCTTCTGCTTAAGCTCGGCCAGCCGCTTTTCCAGCTCATCCCGCGTAACGAACGCGCCCAGATCCACAGGCTTTTCCGGGGGAGCGGGTGGCCGTTTGTCGTAAATGTCGAAGGTGATCTGGCCAGTCATTGAAACCGCTTTGACCGCGATGAAGGAATCATCATTGCCGATGATCATTTGAGTTGCTCCAGCAGGCACCGGAAACTCCTTCGCGGCCTGCTCTGAGGATGCTGGCACAACCTCCACCATGCGGCTGCTTGGCTGCTGCTGAACCTGCTGCATAGGCTGGGCCTGCTGTGCCGCCTGCTGCTGGTGCTGCTGGCCGATGTACCTCATGTATGCTGGATCCTGCCAGTATTGCTGGCCCGGATAGTCCGGGATAAACTGCCCAAACTGATTGATCATCGTTTTGCCTCCTTATGCCAGTAAAACTGCGGGATTTCCTGCGTTGAGTCCCAACTGTCGTAGACGATCCCATCCCTGATCGTGCACACATGGGAGCCTGTCCCTACAACGTAGACCCCCTCCGGGTGTTCCTCTGCGAAATCCCCGATGGTAAAGCAGTCAGGGCAAGAATTCGGGATGGCGTGCCGGTAAAATCCGTTTTGCCGGAGAACGGATCCCCATACGCTGTCCGCGCTGATGACGTCGTTCATCATGTACCCGTTCAGAGCCGCCAGCGCGTAGGCCGTTTCCCAGTCGATCCCAAGCGCGACAGACAAAGCTCTCACGGAGCAATCCCCGACATGCCTGCCTGAAGGATTGTTGTTAAAGTACTTCCATCTGCTCACGGCTGGCTTCCTCGATTTCTTCCACGTATTGCTCCAAATGGTGGGAATGCCGTTTTGCTGCCCAAACTGCCACCTCTCGGCTCATCCCGCAGTCGATCAGTCTCTTTATCAGCTCATTCACTTTCCCCACCTCCTACCCCTATTTTTGCGCGAAATCCGACCTGTTACGATGATGTGCAAGGGCGGGTATCGTGCAATTTTCGGCACAAAAAAAGACCGCCGAAGCGGTCAAAAAAACATCCCCGGTTTTATCCGGGGATGTGCTTAAAAATCTTCTGCTGTCCCTTGTAGACAATATCCTTTGTACATCTCACACTCAAATCAAATTCCTCTGCCAGCTTTTCAAACGTGATGCCGTCAAACAGCCTACGCCGCAGGATAGCCCGGTCACGTTCTGCATTTCTGCCGATAATCCATTCGTGCAGCAGATACTCGATATCGCTCCGGCAGAGGTCAGAAAGGGTCATGCGTGAACCTTCCCCGTGCCGTTGCAGTTAGGGCATGTCCGCATAGGATTGTTGCTACTTGTTTTCCGCACTCTGACCATGATCACCTGACGAACTCGTGCCATACTGATTCACATCTCCTATCCCTGTTAGTAAGGTGTCGCCCTCGCCTGTGTCAACATCCTGTTGGATCATGTACGTTTCAAACTGATGCTCGTAGACAATCCAGCCGATATTTGATGCAAAAAGCATCAGCAACACGATCAGAAACGCGATGAACCATCGCTTATTCAGCCGTTCTACTCTCGCCATCTCGCCCTCATGGACGTAATACGGGATGCTGACTGCTTTTTGCTCAGTGTCCAACCCATCAAACATTTTCCGCTCCTCCTGCCGGAATTGATCAGTTTACATATTCACATCAGGCGGGTCAGTTTGAGGAGGGTCTATCTTTTCGACCTCCGGCAGACCAGCCAGAGCCATCAGCATAGCGGTCACAAAACCAAACGCACCAGCAGACAGAACGCCCAGCCAGTTAACGTCCCCAAGCACCACGGCCCCGGTGCCGATGTAGGCCAGCGCAGCCTCAGCAAACGTCCGCACAGCGCGGATCAGCGCAGCTTTCAGCCATTTTCCCCAATCCATCAAATCAGCCTCCATTCTCGTTCACTTTGCCTGTGATCAGATAGTTTTCTATGTCGCGCTGCGTGTCCCGCAGCCCTTCAACCCCGTTTCCGTCGATCATGTGATGAATCATTGCCATCTGAGACCGGAGTACAAGCCGAAGCTCTTCGTCCTGCCGTTTGGTCGTGTCCTCCAATTTGCTCAGCCTGTCATGATCGCTTTTGAGCTTATCTTGTATGGTTTTTTCGTCCATCGCCTTTGGCTTCCTCAGCTCACGCAGTTTGAGTATTAAATCAAACACTATCAGGGCAATGATGCCCAGCCCGACCGCAACGCCGAGGAAAACCCACAGAGAGGACGGTGAAAAACCAATGATCTGTGTCGCCTCCTGCTGCATCGGTGTCACCCCCTCTCCTCTGTCATACTGGCTCCGGCATACTGGCTCACAAGCGCATCAGCCTGAGTTTGTGACAGGTGTTGGATGGTGACAGTGTAGAGTTTCGCGGCAGGGGTCTGACCGTCCAGAGCCTCCCACGTTTTCGGGCCTATAATCCCGTCAGGGGTCAGCCCGTTATCCAGCTGGAACGCCTTGACGGCGGCTTCAGTCGCGCTACCAAAGTCCCCGTCTACGCCATATCGGCCCAAATCATATCCTCTATTGTGCAGCATGGTTTGCGCGAGCGTGACCCAACTGCAATGGTCGCCCTTTCGGATGGTCGGCTTTGTCGCTGGCATGGTTTGTCCGCTCCCCTCATCGACACAGGCCGGAACGGCCCAATGCGTCCATTTTTTATTGCGGGTCTTGTTGTACTGAACACCGTCCGAGCATTCAACGGTCTCGTTATTGTAGCCGAATCCGGTATGCCCCATCTTGGACGGGTCTGTTTTGTCCGGGTAAAACAGGCAGACAAGCGTATCCTGCGGGATGCCGTCAGAGATCCGGCCCTGAGCCTTCCAGTTGCTCGCCATGTTCCACTGGCTTGTGGCTCCGGCTCCCATCAGTTTCCAGCCATAGACCTGCAGCAAAACCCAATAAGTAAAGCCCCTGCAGTCGAAAAAGCGGCTTTTCCCGTCCGGGTAATATTTGCAGCCAACGCAGGAGCCGCTTCCGTCAAAGTTCTTGCATTTTGCCTTGATATTCGGATACTTTTTCCAGTTCATCGCTCTTCTATTCGCCGGGGTGCAATACTGTCCCCGCCCGCCGAAAACATAGGGCCAGCCGAGGCACAGCAACGCCGTTTTCCACGCGACATCCTGCAGCGGAATCCCGCTTGCTTTCAGCGTCTCGATCTGTTTCGCAACATCCGCAGCAGTATTCAACCGTGCCTCACCTCCTCTATCCATAGTTTGGCATATCCGTGATGATCCTGCATCCTCTAAAATGTCAAAAATATATGGCCCGTTCTCTTGTTCATCGATCATCCACAGAATGGGCACGGCTTCAATTCAGCCATCCCACTTCACCTTGAACATTTCTTTATCTGCATATGCGAACCGTCCGCATTCATCGACAAGCAAAAGCGTTCCGTCATCCTCTATTGATAACATTCTCTCTGTCAGTCATTCCCACTTCACCGCTTTCAAAACAACCATTCTGATATACGCAGACACACTAATTCCCAACTTGTCCGCTTCGATCTTAATTCGCTCCAACTGTTCAGGTTTGAAGAAAACATTTATGCGTTCCGTGAATTCTTTCGTCTTTGGTGACATAACACCACTCCTTTCTAATGGTATTATATCACCATTGAATCACCATGTAAAGTGGATTTATTGTCAATTTTAAGTTGCTGACACCCACCAATTACGTTGCCCATTCCCCATCTGTCGCAACTACCGCAAACTGTTTTAAAGTCCTATTTTAATAAGCAAAGTCCCTGTCAATTCCTCTTCCGATACGGACGCATTTTACTGTCTTTGCAGAGTAATTAACAGTTACCACATCAAAGCATTGCGAATCAGCAGTTCCCTCAATAGATGCAGAGTTTCTGTAACTATCTGTATCTGTTGCAATGATTGGAACCCCCGATGGATTATTTGTGTCATCAGCATTCATGGCGTAATCAGCATGCATATGTCCACCGATGATCAAATCAACCTTTCCGACTGCGTTCGTGAAATCATATGTTGCTGTTTGGTAGCTACCAGTATAGCTCCCGTTTTCTTTACGGTTATATGAATTCACGATATGAGCAAGCAAATCGCAACCATCAAATAATGTAGTAGCATTTCTTAATGTGAAATGCATAAGAATTATTACATGCCATCCATTTTCAACCGAACTAAGACAATTTATTATTGCGTCTACATCAATAATTAAACCGTTGCGCTTCGTGTCCACGAAAATATAACGAGTTTTAATAACTTCCTGATCAAAATAGAATGCCCAATTCATACCTATTCGTGTTACTTTATCAGCGAACTGCGAGTAATAAAGATTATAAACTGTATTTTCATCAAAAGAGTAAGCGGCAATATCTGCGTCACTGCTCCAATTGCTGTTATCATCATGATTTCCTCTCGCAATCGGGAAAAATCCAAGATTCGGCACAAAACGAAAGCGATTAATGCAATCCAGAAACACCTCGGACATTTCTGCTTTTTCGCCTTGGTTAATGATGTCACCGCCGCAAAAAACATTTTTCACGCTTGTTTTATCAAGCACCCTCTTAACCAATGCAGGAGAATTTTTGTAGTTAGTTTCCCAATGCAAATCTGTAATAAACACAAACGTCGTGCCGTTCTGCCCAGCATCATTCATGTTACTGATTATTTCCGGTATTTTCGCCGAAAGATTGCTTTCGAAATATGTTGGAATGAAATCGTCAGAAACAGCTTTGATTGCCTCAATCTCAACATTGAGCAACTCAATATTGTTTTGGGCATCCTCTACATGATGCTCTTGCATGTAGTCAACAAGCAAACCGCCTCTGAAAGACTTAAAATGCGCCGCGAAAAGGACAGGATTGTTTGATATGGCGGTTCTTGCCGCTGATGATGACATTGAGTTAATAGCTTTGGGAGTGTGTGTCGCAACATCAAAATATAGCAAGAAGGAAGTATCTGTAAGCGTATTGTTGCTTTGATCGACGGTTATACCCGCGCTTGTTGCGGCTGAAATAATATCATTAAGCAAAATAGTGTAAGTAGTATTGTCAATGATAATAATATAGTCATTCGTTCCGAGTGAAAGCGTTATAGGCGATTCATTATAGCCAGACCATGAAACCTTTGTTCCGTTGCCAACATAAAACAGACAATTTTTGCTATTCGTTTTAATCGCATTATAAACATCTGCAATTTCAGCCTGAATCCGGTTTTTGTATAATTCGCCTTTGTAAACCCGGCTGTTTCCTCCTTTGTCACAAACAACCAAATATTGCGTATTTTCGGGTGCCGTTATTTTTAATCCATTTACAGTAGCATTCCCGGCAGATCTTGCTAGAACATTACCGCTTGCATCAATAAATGCCCACGCATATGTTGTCAAACCACCTACAGCCCAAACTACAAACTCATCTTGTGCAGAGCAAGAGATTACATACGAATTCCACCCTTCGACAGCTGTTGGTGCAGTAATATCAATAACTCCGCTTACACCAGCATTGAATGAGCTCCCGTTATGCGTTATCGTGAAAATTCTATTGTCAAGTAAATCGTTTCCAGATTCGCTAAAAGCGCTCTTTAAATCAGTAAGTTCGTTTCCTACTTTGACCTCGCTAACATCGCCAGCCGCCCATTCTCCAGAATGAGCAGCGTTAAACCGATACACCTTGCCGTTGTTTGTAACGTACTGCCCAGCCGCATAGCTCGTGTCCGTGCTGAATGCTGGAGCAAGCGAAGTCCAGAGTGACGAATAATCCGCAGGAATTGAAGCGACTGCCGTGTTGATCTGCTGAATCAGAGTTTGAATAGACGGCATGACCGTTCCCGGATCTACCGCCGTATCCGTGCTGGCCCTATAGATCGTAACAACCAGAGCCAACAGCGTTGTGACAACGCCGCTGGAGGTCAATTTAATGACAATCGTTTCAAGCCCCGGAATCGCATATGCAGCAGCAGGAAGGACTACGCTGCACTTGTTCCCGCTTAATGTACCAGTTGCCGCGACCGTTCCACCATCGGCCCTGATAATGTTTGCGGACACAGTTCCAGTCAATGATGCAGGCTCGCCGTTATCAAATACCTCAACTCCAATTAAATTCCCCTGATTATCCTGTGAGAAAAGATTCCCATTCAGAAGCTGCACATTGATAGGCTTTTTCAGATCCTGCTTAAACCAGCTTTCATACTGTGCCATTCTGTTCAACCCCTTCCGCTTGCATCGTTTTATAAACTTTTTGCATTGTGTCCATTACATAATGCAAAATAATAATATTGTTTTTGGTTGCCCGAATATCCAGCTCCTGCAATGCGTCATACGCCTTGGAAAATTCCTGCATAATTTCATCCATCACGAAACAACCCCCATTAGAGTGTATGCTACACCGTTTATAGATATAGGTATTGGCCCTATACGAGCCTCTCCATAATCAGGGCCAAACAGGAAATTCTGCTGCACGTGGAGCGTCTCAACTGTCAACCATCTGGAAACGCTCTGCATGACCCGCGCTTCTGTCACATTCACGACACCGTCAATATCAATAGCGTCAGCACTAATTTTGATATACGACCCGCCACCATCTGCATAATCGTTTATTCCAGCGATAATAGATGCCGTTTTGATAACATTGCCACTGGAAGTGCTCTCAACTACTAAACTGATTTTGTTAGCCTCTGTCGTGATTCTGCCGCTCAGACTGTTTTCTGCATTCGTTGCGCGGGTAACTTCCTGAGATATGGACGTTGCAGTCTGGGATATACGGCTACTGAGCGTCCCTTCAGCGTTTGTTGCGCGTGACACCTCTGTTGTGATGGATTCTGCATTCTGCGTGATCCGGCTGCTTAATTGTCCCTCTGCCGTGTTAGCCCGGCTGACCTCCGTCTGGATTCCTTCAGCATTGATCTGGATCCGGGTCATGAGCGTTTCGTTTTCTCCCAACGAATCGATGCCGGTTTTTCGCCAGACCCAATCTACGTCCTCCTGAGTGTCATCGATCTTTCCGTTCAGCTTGCTATCGCTGCTTGTGTACCCATTGTAGAGGCTTTGATAATTGCTCTGCTCCTGCTTTTTCTGATCCTGCAGGAATTTGATTGAGCTGTTATCCTGCTCCGCGAGCGTCAAATTGACGTCATTTGGCTTGCCGTAAACGTCATTCCACCGGATGCTTGTAATATGCTCCTCAATAGTGACGTTATCTTCCGGGATCGCCAGCCTGTAGAGCTTGCCGAGAGCAACCCTGTCCAAAGCTTCCCCCGTGATACAGGAGAAATCCAGCCCGTCAATGGTGATGGAGTACACCGGACGCTTGTGCCGCGCAAGAAACGCACTCGCCACCGTCTGAGCCTGTGCCTGAGTGTAGTTATTGCCGCCCAGTTGCGTCTCAATCACGCCGTAGGTGCTGAGAGTGTCGGCATCCATATGCCCCATGACACCCTCACCGCCGAGGCCCTCCACCCATACACGGGTGAACAACGAGGAGTCATCCCGCTTGACGTTGCACTTCTCAACGTTCCGGCTCAAGCGGCCCTCTGCGCTGACCGTTGTGCCTTTGCTGACCACGCTCAGTGTCCACGGCGCTGTGCTGAAATCATACGCCAGCATAGCCCCCGGAACCTGCGCAACCGCTCCGTTGATAGCTGAGAGGATATCCTGATACCCATCCTGCACAACCACATTTCCGCTGACGGAGACGGATCCTAATCGCCATTTGCTACCACTGTAATAGCTCATAAAATGAGTCAGCGCAGCAGAGAGGGTTTTCTGTTCTTGCTCGCCGTTGTTGCGGACCAGAAAATCACCGATCTCGCACACAGCGTGTTCAAGCCCTATGGTGATAGTATTCCCCCGGTAGCTGGTGTCCGGCGTTCTGGCCCGGAAAACGCCCGCTGATCCGTTGGCGTTGTACAACTCCAGATAGCTCCTGTCCGGGAAAGCATCCTCCTTTTTTATGGTCAGGCTTGCCGTTGACAGCGGGATGATGTTTTCGACGATACTGAGCGACACCGGACGAATCCGGCGAACCTCTGCACCGCTGCTGTTGAGCAGTTTCGGGAGCGGGATCATAACCACACCCCCCTTGCCCGGAACACAACATCCACGTTCGCGGATGCGCTGTAGCTGATGGCGTTATATTTGCCGCAGGTGATAAGTAGATCATCCGCGCCCGTGCGCTTATCCAGCACGGAGACCGTCCCGCGCCGGATGCGCTGGATCATACGTTCATCATAATCAATCACCAGCGGGGAGGCTTTGGCTGCAGCAACGCCCGTCAGGGTCATGGAGGTTTCCGCAGTTAGCGTGATGTTTGCCATGGTACTTTTCGGAGTGACGGTCACTTCCAGCACCGTCTGTCCAGCGTTTCCGGGGACAAACAATGTCCCATTATTGCTCGTTCCGGTCAGACTGAGTGTTGCAAGGGTTGTTTCCTCCCAATATGGCCGCTCGTAGGCCGTAAAAGAAACCGTGAGGCTTTGCGTCCATTTGCTCGCGCTCGTGATGCTCGGAGGATTGAGGCATTTCACCAGAAGCTGCTGTCCGGGCCTGTCGCTGGTTGTCAGCACCCCGCCAGCCATCGCCCACGCCGCCACCTGTTCACAGGCTTGCTGCCGCTCTACAGTATTGTAGATGTGCAGCTCAAACGGGATATTGACCCGTGCTCCGGCCCTGCGCTGCATCAGCAGGGATGCCCCGTCCCGCTGGGCCAGTGTGGCGGTCGTGCTGTTGATGGATGTCGGGGGGTATTGGATGTCCAGCACGATCAGGCCCGGATGGATGGAGGACAGCGCAACGCCGTTTAGATATACTTCATATCTGCTCCGCATTATGCAAACCTCCCTGCTGTCAAATCCTCACCCTGATACCTATTCACAGCGTCCGTCAGCTCGCGTCCGTCCAGATAGCTGTTGACTTGCACTCCCTGCATCCCTTCTCTGATTGCCTGCACAACCGCAGTCACAAGGCCGTCAAGAGACGTTCCGTTTGTGCCGTCATCCATCTGTCTGGCCTGAGAAGCAGTCAATACTCGCTCGCCGCGATGCAGGAGAGCAGGATAATCATCGTAAGGGACGTTCCATTCGCCTTTAGCATGGAGCTGTTCAGTTCGTCCGGTCATCGGATTTGCGCCGCTGCCACTGTAATATGCGTATTCGCCGCTAAACTCGTTACGACCGCCCTTTGGCGAATTGACCTCCTGATAAACCGTTGTGACTGTGATTGTTTTATCACCAAGCCCGAAAATATCAGATAGGAAATTCCAAATGCTCGAAACTGTATCAACCACGCCCTGGAACAGAGTTTTGATCGGCTCAATAATCGGCTCGAGAACCGAATAAACCTTATCCCACGCATTGGAGATGCTGCTGGAAATGTCTGTCCAGATCTTTGAAATTGTGCCGAACAGATCATCAAAAAACTTTTTGACGGGCGTAATTACATTGGTATCAAACCAACTGGACACATTAAACCATGCCCCGATAATAAACCCTGTAATGCCCGTCCAGAGCTTGGAAATAGTATCCCATGCGCTCGTGAAAAATTTTTTGATAGGCTCCCAGACATTGGTGTTAAACCAATCAGCAACCGTTCCCCATGCTGCAGCAACGCTGCCGCTTATGTCTCCAATCCATTTGGAAAACTTTGTCCACGCATCAGATACAGCAGTTTTTACAGCAGCCCAAAGATCCTCAAAGAATTTCTGAATGCCGCTCCAGTTTGTGATAATGACCGTAGCCAGTGCGGCGATTGCGGAAAGAATAATCTTGACAGGTGAAAGAGCAGTCACAAAAGCAATAATTTTTCCAACAGCAAAAACAGCCAGAATAGCCTCTACTGCAGTAATGACCTCTGTCTGATGTGCCACGATCCAATCAAGCGCACCTTTCACCAATTCCAGTGCCGAACCGATCAGCTGCAGCACAGGCTGGTCGCTGCTCTTGAGCGTTTCCACCGCTCCCGGAAAATCCTTGAACAGCTGAATCACAAAATCAACAACGCTCTTGATTTTTTCAAGGCTGTCCCCGATAAACTGCAGCACCGGGCTGTCGCTCTCTTGGAATACCTGAATAATGGCATCCATGATCTGTCCGGCAGCATCAACGACCTTGTCGATATTATCCACCAGAGCAGTAGCCAATTGGGTGATGATTGTGACCGCACCTGCAATGATTGTCGGTGCGCTGCTGGTAATCGCATCGATAAAACCATCCAGCAGAGAGGTTGCCGCAGTAATCATGCTCGGCAGAACATCAGAAATCAAAGTCGGAAGCTCAGCAGATATAACAGGCGCGATTTCTGCAATCGCCGTCCCCATCCCGGTTAACGCCTGTTTGATCGCAGGAATCAGGTTTGTCATGGCTGTTTTTGCGCTGAAAACAAGCGCATCAATAGCCCCGGAGATATCACCGTTCGGGTCTACGATGGTTGTTTTGAGGTTTTCCCACGATGCTTGCAGCAGACCAATAGAGCCGGAAATGGTAGTCAGGGCTTCGGCTTTTGTTGTTCCCGCAATGCCAAGATGCTCCTGCACAACGGCAATCGCGTTCACAACGTTGGCAAAGTCAAGGCTATTTGCCTGAATTTTTACACCGAGCTTGTCCTGCTCAGCCGTCATTTTTGACGCTTCTTTCACCAAGCGTTTCATTTCTGACGTAGTCCCTGAGTATCCGAGCTTGAGGTTGTCAAGCATGGTATAATTGCCTTTTGCGAAACCCTGATACGCATTCTGGATGGATGCCATATCCGTGCCAAGTTTGTTGGCATTATCGGACATGCTAATCATGGCCCGGTTGGCAATTTCCGCCGATTCTTCGTAGTTGTTTTTTGTACTCTTATTCAGCGTCGCTGCAAAGCTGGTGACCTGCTCCAGATAAGTGTTCATCGATACGCCAGCGGTCAAATACGCTTTTTGAGCATAACCGATAACCGTATCAGCAGACGTGTCGAAAAGCGTTTTAACGCCACCTGTTAGCTGGTCATACTGTGCATAGGCATCAATTGCGCTCTTCGCAAGCCCGGAAACCGCCGTAATTGCAGCCGTAGCAGCGGCCCCCGCCACCTGAAAGCCCTTTGACACAACAGAACCAACGCCGCTCAGTTTTTCTCCAAGCGAGGATCCTTTTTGTTCCGCGCTTCCGATATCTCTGTCAAACTCGGAGGAATCCAGCGTCAGTTTCGCAGAGAGGGTAAATAAATCCATAGACACACCCCCTTTCCGTCTTATTCAAGTTTCGCAATCACCCGCGCCTTGATTTCAGCCGCCGTCAGCATCGGCTTCGGTTTGCGCTTTTCGCGCAGCTCTCCATATAACGGGAGTTCAAACTGCTCAGCCCCGGACATCTTAAAGAGCCGTGTTGTAATGGCCCCGATGCAGTTTCCGGTGTAGTCCTCCCATTCCTCCCGGCGCGTCTCATGCTCTATACATGCAGCCAGTCCGGGCATCCCGTAATACCCATACCGGACAAGGCAGAAATTTACTCGCCTCCGGCCTTCTGCGTCGCAGTGCCGGACGACTTGAAAAAATCAATCAGATCCTTATCCAGACTCTCCTTCAGCTCGTGCAGCGTCCAGATAAATTTCATCTTTCCAATCTCATCCGCAGGCTTCTCCGTTAACGCTCCCACAATTTCGTACATGTCCTGTCGATGATCCTTCATCGCCAGCGGTACGAGCTTCGGCAGCATCTCCGCAATCAGCTTCACAACGGGCTTGTTCTTACCTTTGCCCAACTGCTCCAGCGCAGGCCGCAGATTATCGTCATCCATGATGTTCGCCACAGGCTGAGACAGACGCACCATGCATTCCGCAGCCTGATCGGTAGTCATCTGAGAAATTTTCATTTACTTTTTATCCTCCTCATAAAAAGCGAAAGGGGCGGGGTTTTGCCCCACCCCGTGAAATGGTTAAGGATTGGTTGTTTCACCCGGCGTTGCGGGAGTTTCTCCCTGCGTTTGGGAGTTCGTTTGTCCCGGCGTTGCAGGATCCGTGAAGAAATGCAGCTTGCACGGCACTTCCTCGTTGTCGCTGACATCGTCCGTGTGCGCATGGTATTCAACGTTTGCCGTTCCTTCGTTCTTGTCCGCGAAGGTGAACGTAAAATCAGCGACGTTGAATGCGTTGTACAGTTCAATAGCCATAAAGCCCTCGGACGTATCGCCGACCCAGACAACGCTGTCCAGATAATCCTCATCCTCAATCGCCGTCCGCAGCGTGATGATGATATGATTCGGATCGGTATTATCCATATCGGCGTTGCACAGCACGGCCTTGATGTGCTCCGGAGTGATCTCGATCAGCGTTTCGGACAGATAAGCATCCGCAGCATCCACGATTTCTGAACCTTTGAAGCGGCTCCGCACACCGTCCGCATCCACCTGCCGGATATCGCGGGTAATCGTAAACGTCCCGCCGCCGCGAGTCGCGCCAAGCAGCTTGGAGCCGTCCTGAATCGCCGCTTTCAGGGCAGTTTTCAGCGCAGACGCAGTAGCATAGTCGCTCAGATCAAAATCAACCAGCGTCACGCCAGCGTTGAGCTGGAGACTTTTATAGGTCTCTTTCCGCAGAGGCGTGGTCACATTGCTTTTGACAGCCATGGTTTTTCTCTCCTTCCGTCATTATTGCCCCGGCATGTGATAGGAGTTCATGCTCAGGTTGATATATATACCCTTGATCCCGTTCTCCGGCTCGCTGTACTCCTGTACAACGGTCGGCTCCGGGTACAAAAAAAGATAACCATCATCCAGCTCAATCTGTCGACCCTCGCCGATGTCCGCGAGGATTTGATCGACCTTTTCCAGCAGGGCCGCATATCCGGTTGCCTTATATCGGACAATCGCGAACATGGTCGTTTTTTCGTTCCATGCTGGCTCCTTGAGCGGATATGTGATATACGGCAGCGGTACATCATCCGGAATGGACTGCTGAGCATAGGCCGGGATGCCGAACGAGCTGAAATAGGTTTTCAACGCCTTTGCCGTGCCTCTCATGCCGGAATCTCCCACCTCTCAGCGGACACCTTGCCAATCGGGACACTGCTCATATCCGGGGCTTCGCTGTCCCGCTGCATACTGGTGACCCGGAACACAGCATTATCACTCAGCCGCTTGAAAACATCATGGAATTCAAGCCCGAAAGACTTGTCCACCACCACCGTGAACAGCTCTTTGATCCCCTGCTTTTCGGCAATCTGAGCTTCCGTGGTTGTGTTTTTGATGATGACCGCATCAAAGGATGCACCGGGTTCCCACGACTCGTTTACAAAGCCGCCGTATGGGTCATCCTGCCGGATATGGTTCAAGATGACGCACCGTTCTCTCATGCTGTCCAGCAAGCTCACAGAAACGCCACCTTTCTCCATCTGTTAAGCTGGCTCCGGAAAGTTTCCTCCCATCCCAGCGTATCTCCCGCCCCGGTTCTGGTTGAGCCAGCCGTGGCCTTTGTATAACTGTAAACGCCAATCACGTTTTCGCTTTGGAACGGGCTGTTTACAGCTCCTCCATATTTTTCCACCCATTGACTGATCTCTGCGGACAACGCGATGACGGCAGGAGGAACCGCCAACGCGCATATCGTTCCGGCAAACGTTTCGTCCTGCAGCCCCGCCACGCCATTATCATCAGCGTTCATGATTCCGGACGAATGATAGGTGTATACGCCATCATTCAATGTGGAATCCATGATCAGGAACCTTTGGCCCTCCAGCAGCTCCATGGCCGGAGAAATCACGCCATCAGCAATGGAAAACGTGCCACGGGACGCGCTTTTGATGAAATAATTGTGGATATGTTCAAGCACTTCCTGCAGCACGTTTTCTCACTCCTTTGACTTTCTCGTTCTGGATGCTGTTTTCCGGGCCGTTTTTGGCCTTTCCGGCGTTTCCTGCGTCTGGACGGGTTTCTCTTCGTCCGGCGTTCCAACTGCCTCAATCAGCCTCAATCCCGCCTGATTGCGACCGTCTATCAGAGACTGGATGCGCTCGGCTGAAATCTCCCTGCCATCGCAGGGGAATTGCTCCCCTGCGTGGTAGAGATGACCATCCGTCAGGTCACGCCATGTGCAGACGCTGATATACATCAGGTTCCGATCGTTCCGGTGGCGGTGGCAACGTACAGCGCGGTGGGATCGTACAGCGCCGGGACGAACAGGCCCTCAGCCTTAGTCCAGACGATGACAGGATCGTTCTCCACGTACTGGCTGACGTAGACAAACGGGGAAACATCGCTCGCCTGAGTCTGCATGAATTTATTCGCCCGAACGGTGGGAGGATCGCCCCAAAGGCCATCACCGATCTTGCCATCCCCGGCGAAGAAGGTGATTTTGTCGTTCGGGTATTCGCGCTTGCTGGACACAACGGGCCTTCCGTCCGCGCCCTCGGTCAGCGGGAGGCTGTAATGGTTGTCATTGGTGATCACGCGAGTGATGTTCAGCTCATCCGCGAGGAAATCACGCAAAGCCGCGATCTTGAGGATCTGCCCATCCATCACATAGCCATTCACGGCCTTCTGGATGGAGCTATCCCGGCGAAGCTTGCCCAGCATCGCAGTGCTGGTATAAATGCCATTGATCGCAACGCCATTCTGCAGGGCTTCGTCCATCAGAGCGACAAGCTGATCGAAAATGGTCGCCGCCGCGCCCACGCCGAAGTCCAGCGTCTTGTTAACGTTGGCCTGAGGCACACCATAATCAATGGTGATATTCAGGTTGTTTTCCTTGATCGTCATCTTGCCCGTGGCGAGGACTTCGTTCTTGGCGATCTTGGAGCGGGTGAACACCTCTTCGGACACGGTCGCGCCGTCGTTGAAAACGCGCTTCCGCAGCTCGGTTTCATCCGCAACACCACGATCCAGCAGTGCCTGCAGCCGCTCGCTGGTGGCAATCTTGCTCTTGATCAGGCCCTTTTCGATGTTCTTCGCATCAATCGGCCTTCTCATGGTTTTCTGGGTCACGGTATCAAACGCATGATACTGAGCCATCACCGGGAGATTGTACTGGCTGGACATGGTTTCCCAGTAGGCCATCAGGTTGTCGGTCTTGATATCGCCGAAAAGCTGATCCGCAGGCTCGTTCTGACGGGTCACGTCATAGCCGATCTGCAGGAGTTCCTTCTGCTTGACAAGGCCGAAAATGTTTTCCTCAAACATGTTTCTTCTCTCCTTTCATCAGGCTTTCGCGGTCACAGTCGCACTGCCATAGGCAATGGCCTGTCCTGCGTCGTTCAGGGCCACCAGTGCCAGCTTCTTGCCGGTCGCGGCGGTAATGTCATCATCGCCGTCCCAAGCAGTCCAGCCGGAAACAACCTCGCCGGGAAGAACGGTCGCTGCATCGTCGCCAACTTTATAAGCCCAGCTCTCGCCGCTCTTCAGCGTGTAGCCGGTCACGGTCAGCGCGGTATCGCCCACGGCAGTTCCGGCAGCGGATACAACTGTCAGCGCTTTCAGACCGTCAATGCTGAAGTCCGGACGGATCACGGCAGGCACCGTCTTGCCGGTGATGCCGGTCAGTCCTTCGATAGAGCTGCCGGAAGGCAGACGGTCGGTGTAGACCACGCCACGGGTCACAACGGAACCTGGCATATCACCCTTGGTGACCTCCACATCCTCATACACAAGGCCCTTGCCGCTGATCACAGCCCCGGCAGGAACGATCTTGCTGCCGTCCGGCAGGGTGACCGCCTGCGCATGATTGGCGGGGATGGTGTGAGTTTCCCGCAGGCAATCGTCATCCGCGAGGAAGAATCCAGCGGAGAATCCACGGCCCTGCGTTTGCTGAATAAAGCTCATGTTTTCTGTCTCCTTTCTCAGGTCTTGGGAGCTGCTCCGAACCGGGCCTCGTGCCACTGGCGCGTCAGCTCCCGGATATCATCGCTGTCATCATCGTTATTGCCTCCGGGCGGGGGCGTTTCCGCGCTTTTCCCGCGCCGTCCGGTATTGACGACAAATCCGCTCCATTTCTCGGTAATGGTTTTTTTCAGCTCCTCGATACCGTCCAGCGTCCCGTCATCCTTCAGCTTCATTGAACTGAAGTCGGTCACGTTCAAGATGGAATCAAGTGCCTTTTCGCTGACCTTTTCCTCGGTCAGCAATTTCCGGTACGCCGCCTGTACTTTGGCGGTCTGAGCATCCTGCAGTACCTGCTTCTTGTAGTTTTCAAAGGCGGTGTGTTCGTCCTCGTATTTTTTCTTGTAGTCCTCGCCGCCCTCAAAATCTTTGACCTTTTTTTCCAAGTCCGGTACCTTGTCGGCTTCCGTCTTGTACCGTGCGACATCGTTTTTAGCCGTGTCCAGCTCATCCCGCAGCGGATCAATCACGCCGCGATGGAGGTTGACAAGCTTTGTGCCGATATCGTCCGTGTAAGCCTCTCCCAAGATTTCCCGCAGTTCCTGCCTTTTGAATGCCATTTGTTTTTCCTCCCATTTCTTCGGGGCCTGTTCTCCGGCCCTACGGAGTTTTTCTGAGCGGTGCTTTGCTCATGCCTTCATGATGAGGGATAAAAACCGCATCCGAAAGGAAAAAAATGACAAACTTTCGGTTTTTTATCCTCATTTTTGACAATTTTTAAAACCCGGAGGTTTATCCTCCGGGTCAGTTCATGTTGGAAAACGCTTCTTTGATGATTTTTTCATAATCGCTGATGTTGTTCTCGATTGCCGGACGAAGGAACGGTTGCGCTCGCTGTCGGCGGGTGCCAAGTTCAACATACGGAGCATAGTCCACGGGTTTATACGGAGCTTGCTGGTTGCTGGTGCCGACAATCTCTGTCTGCTCGTCATACCGCTGATGCGTCAGGGATGCTCTCATGTTGCCCGTGTCTACTGTAGCGAGGTTCTGGGCCAGCTCCACGGCCCTGTCTCCCATCCGGTCAAGAGCCTGATCAATCGCGTCCTTGACATTCGATTCAACCTGTCCCCGGTTGCTGTGAAACACAATATTCATGATGCTTTCTCCTGCTGCTTCTTTCTCCGCTTCTGCCGTTCGTAGTATTGATGACGCTGCTGCCGCTTCATTTCCTTGATTTGCTTTTCCAGTTCTTCCGCACCGAACTGCTTTTGCTTTTCCGCAAACCATTCCTTATAGGTCATGTTCTTGATGATTGGCTTGTTGCCGTCCTCATCCTTGATGTTTTCTTTGCGATACGCTACCTTTTTCCACGTCGGGTTCACGTGGCGGTACGCGCATCGGCAGTTGCAGCGCAGATAGGCCGGAGCCTCCGGGTCGCGTGGAAAGCGGATTTCATCCCCGTGATAGACAAACGCCCTGTCAATGGCAACCTGCACCCCGTCCAGCTCCCGGTGAGCTTCACGGGTTTTGAAGTCCAGCGTGGCTCTCCACTCTTTTTTCATCTGGATGCCCTTTTCCTCTGCGGTTGTCATTGCCTGCTGCTTTCCGTTGTCGTTGCCTCCATACAGCGTGTCCTCTGCATTTCGCTGCATGGATTCCCGGTTCCGGTTGATAACCGTGTCCGTTACATATCCGGTCAGCTTGTAGGTTGCAACGCCAACCAGCACGGCGGTGATGAGCGTGTTTCGGATCGTGTTTTTGTTCCAGTCCTTGTCCTTCTGCTCATCTACCTCACCGATCCGGAAAAGCTCCGGGTGTTCCTGCATCCAGTCATAGTAATTTTCCGCATCCAGCGGGATAAGGCCGGAATCATCGTTCAGGTCGTACTCAATGCCGTATAACTCGCGGTTGAACCCGTCCGCATACGCTTCCGGCAGCGCCTCGTTGACATCCTCTTTCGCGGTTTTATTGGCCTCATAGAGCGTGTCCGTCATTTCCCCGATTTGCTCATCGCTCAGACTGTTGAACAGCCTCAATAGGGCCGTTTTCCCGGCTTCCTGCGTGATTTCCTCGGCTTCGATCTGGTTTCGGATGGTTTCGACCCTCTCCCGGATGCCGGAGATAAAAGCGGCAACCTGTTTGCGCAGCGCATCAGCGGCAGAGTTATAGACGGCGTTTATTTTTTTCGTAATCCGGGCAATAATGCTGTCAATTTCGCTCATGCGCTCACCTCATCACTCAAACTGATTTGCGTTCAGCCTCTCGTCATCGGAAACACCCTTCCGCTGCATGATTCCGCTGATCTCATCCACCGTGATCCACGGCAGCTTTTCGAGGATCGTCTGCTCATCCAGCACGTTCGCCGTCATCATGATCATTTCCGTCTGCTCCTTCTGGTTGCTCACCCGGTTGCGAACGAACAGCGGCGTGTCATCGATTTCCATCATGGCAAGGATTTTTTTGATAAACGTGATAAGCTGATACTCAAAAGCGTCCGCTTCTTCATCCATAGGCCAGTATGCAGCCTCGATGTGGTCATTAGTCGCTCCGGCCTCGATGGTATGCACGTCAAACCCACCATAATTCTCGTACATCTGATTTCTGAGTTGCTTCATGCACTCGTTCCGGGCCTGATACGGGATTTCCTGCGTATACGGCTCAATCTTGGAGTTCTCGCCATCGACAACCGCCATGTGCTGCAGGATCAGCCGATCCAGCAGCTTGCGCTTGTCCTCTTCTTTCATCCCGAACCCGCCAGAAATCAGCCAATAAATCTGAGCGCAGTCCTGTATATCATTGGCAAAGCCGGACAGCACCATGTCATAAGCATCAATCAGCGGCTTGAGGTTGTCCAGCGCACTCTCCCGGCCCTCGCCGGAATACAGCGGGAAAATGGGCAGCGTGTTATATCCTTCGTTTGCGATGATTTCCTCGCCGAATGCCGTGCTTATCGCCACCGTCTCCACGTAGGGCTGCAGATCCGTCACTTTCTCCAGCGCAGAAACGCTGTACTTTTTCGCAGGGGTTTCGTACCGAATGAAACCCTTCTCCAGATACAGCACCGCCGTGACTGGCCTCTTGCCCCAATCCAAACTCCAGAACCGCACCCCACCGCGCAAAGCTCCGGTCTGCTCATCGTATAGCGGCAAAAATTCAGTTTTGCGGAACAGCGTATAATGCCAACTGTCGTTCTCTCCCCGGTACACATAGAGGAAAGCCGCACCGTTCGACAGTGCCCAATATCCCGCCCGATAAATATACTGGTCAAAATCCGGGCCGACCACGTTTTTCGTCTTGTCCACCGTCACAATACGCCCGTTTTCCTGCCGCTGCTCCTTGTTCGTGAAACTAACCCCGTTTCCCAGCGAATAGCTGCACCGATCCGTCACAAGCCGATGAATCAGGCGATTCCTGATTTTAATATTGCTGGCGGTAAAATCCGTTTCCGGGAAGCCAGCCATGTCGTAGATGACCTTCATCACGTTCATAATCTGGGTGTTCCGTCCAGCCATGTAGGCTTCTTCCGTCTGAGCCGCTTTGTATTCCTTGGAGTTTCGATAGCTGATAATCGCGCTCCGCAGCCATTTCAGCTTATCCGTTGCCCGTTCGTAGTCCTGAAAGGTAATCAATGTTCCTCACCCCCGCTTTCCGATCTTTCGTCCTCTTCGTCCTGCTCCACGCTTGGGATCATGGTTTCCCTGTCCCAAGGCATCGTACGCCACAGCCGCTTTTCCATCTCGTCCTCATCTGGCATAAAGGCTCCTTTCCCCGCCGCTGCTGGTGGCAAACGGCGAATGATAGTCCTCCTCCTGTCCTCTCCGGTCGAAATATCTGCAAACACATGCACAGCTATCCGGGCCGTCATCGTGTTCTGCATCCTCTGTGTAGTCCATGATCTGCTGGATATATTCGTTATCCGTGCCAGCCAGAAAATGGATGTTGGGCCACCATTTCCGCAGGTATGTTGAGATTTTGACGTACTTGTTTTCCTTCTCCGTGTACGGCCTCGCGCTGGCTCCTCTGCTCAAAATCTCTTGTGCCAAATATCCCTTGTCTGCGTTTTTCTCCGTCATGATCGGGCCGCACATCAGCTCTTTGGCCTGAGCGCAGCAGTAGTCCAGCACCGTGTCTACATGCCTGTGCCAAAGCTTGCCGAACAGGTACAATTTCCCGTTTCGCATCTGTCCGCAGGTAAACGCTGTGTAGTCCTCCCCGCCGTAGGCTGCATCAATGTGAGCAATGCCGTCCCGCAGCAGTTCCTCTGGCATGGCATCATCCCGCTTTAGGGTTTCTTTAGCCTCCGTTAGGGTAATGTACACGGGCGGTGTCGTAAACAGGGCATTTTCTGCTGCAATATGCACAAGCTCGTAGTTGGCTGCAAACAGGGACGGAGCCATGCTGCGACGCTTTTCTTCAATCATCTCATCGCTCATGATCCCGGTATGATAACAATCATACTTGTGAACGTTCGTCATCAGTACGGAAATAGCGTCCTCTCTGTGCCACGGTGTGCCTGTGTTGATCTTACGCCCGTTATGGTTTTTGACGTTTTCCAACTCCTGATAGACAGCCTTTGTCCGCTCCCGCTCGGCTTTGCTGCGTCTGTCCTCCAGATTGACAATGTCATCCGTAAAAATGCGGTCATAGTGTTTGCCCGTCAGGGAACCGCCGATGCCCATACCCAGCAATTGACCCGTTCCTCGTGGGCTGTCGTTGAGGTTGGTGGAAATCTCCGTGCTTGTAGATTTTGTTAGCTGCAAATCCCGGCCCATAACCTGCCCGACGATATACGCAAAATCCGGGTTTAGCAGGATTTTTCTCACCTGCTCTATAATCTCCTGCACATCCGTGTCCGTTTTCCGCAGAAACAAAATCGTAGAGCGCGGGCTGAACCCCAGCAGGATCGCCAGCACTACGGAAACGGTGGTCGTTTTGTAGGATAGCCGATGGGCAAGCAGCGTATAATCTCCCTGCCCGTACAGCATTTCCTTCATCCACTCGTTATGCAGCGGCCCAAGCAGGGGGAACCCCGCCAGATGTGCAATTCTGACGGGTTCCTCCCGAATAACCCGGATGTAATCATCAGCACTGTGCCTCACGGCTCACCACATCCAAACAACGTCTTTTCCACCCGGTCGATCACGTCCGCATTCGGAGTTGAGATAACAATGTTTTTCGGCAGATCCTCCGTCAGATCCCGGTAAGCGGCAGTCAGGTCGCGCAGTTTGTAGCTTTTCACGATTTCCTTCCCGCTGCCACCGTGCTTGCCTCCGTCCCGGATGATCCTCCGTGTTTCGCTTCCCAATTCCGGAGGCAGCGCGTCAATCTCAGCCTCCAGCCGCCGCAGTAGTTTTTCCTTGATCCGAGCAGCAATGTCAGCGTTATTGGACACCGCCTCTGCCAGCTTCTCCCGGCTCTTTTCCGCAGCCATCTCGTATGCCGTATTATGGTCTTTCATCCAGCCCTCCCGGCTGGCGCGTTTCATCAGGGCTGCAGGGGTTACGCCGTATTTGTCAGCCAATGCTCGTTGGGATATATCGCCGCCGATGTATTCAGCGCGTATGGATATCCAGTCTGCTCGCTTAGCGATACGAATCACCTCCCATCCATGCTCTTTCTTGCCCCTGCAAATTTGAATACATGAACAAACACCAATACACTATTCAATATAATCGTGCTAATGGATCCGATAGCAACTCCGTACACAATAAAGAACAATGATCCAATCATATCAAAAGCACGGATAACTTTTTCCCGGTCTGAAGTAAATCCAATAAGAATCAAGACCGTGCCAACAATGCCTATCCACTCAGTGCTCATTCGATTTCGTCCCCATGTTTGAGAAGCTTTGCCAAATACAGGAACGGTGTATCACAAATTCCGATCACGCATTCCAGCAGGCAGGTGGCAAGCCCCATGCTAAAGATCTGCCCCATGCTGAAAGTGGGATAAAAGGCCAGAATGTAGAAGAGGAAATTTTCCAGACAGTTGCAGACGATGGTTGCCACGTTATTCCTGAGCCACAGGTATTTTCCGTTTGTCAGTTCCTTGATCTTGGCAAAAAGCAGGACATCGCACCAGTTTGAAATAAAGAACATGACAGCACTTGCCGCTGTAATCCTCAGGCTCATGGTAAACAGCCGCTGGATTGCCGGGTCTGCGCTGTCAGCAGCAGATGGGGCGTAAAGGCGGCAAATCTGCGAGCAAGCAATGAGTGCGACATCCGCAAACAAACCGACCCACACGCCCTTTTTTGCCACGTTTTTGCCGTAGTATTCACTAAGCATATCGGTCGCAAGGAAAACGCTCCCGAACATAACGTGTCCTGCCGCCAGATTCAGACCGAAAAGCTCCATGTTTTTCGCCTCAAAGATGTTTGCAAACACAGTAGCGAGAGCAATCCACGCCATGATGCCAGCATTGCCGAAAAACTTCTTTGCCAGCAGCAGCAGTCCGAAAGCGACAACCAGTTCGATAACCAGATACAGATGATTCATTTTATAGTCCACTCCTTTTCGTTTTGTGCCCGTAGGCATTGCAGTTTCGGGGAGAATTATTTCTCCATTTCTTCAGGCCCCAGCCCATCTACCCATAGTCCCACTTTTGCACCTGTGGCCCACCTCCTTTCAATCCTGATTGCCAGCAGCCTTTGTATATTCCCGTTTGAGAAGCAAACCAGCTAACCAGTAGTAGTAGTAGTAGATGCGCTTTTCTGTTGGATCAATATTTATTTCCTTCAAAAGTCGCTTAACATTGTCCCAACCCTCTTTGACCTTCTCTTCTTTAACCTGTGCTGTGCGATATCCCAAAATACCGCCATATCTGTTGATCTGCTGCCATGTGGTGCTGTCTGCGCTGGTGGCAAATTTGCATCGTTTCAGCAATGCTCTTTCTGTGCATCCAAGCAAATGAAGGTCTATTTGCGGCTTTTTGTTTTTAATGTAACTGGCAAGCCTGTATGTATCCTCTTTGTAGGTGGCAGGCTTGACGATGCGCAGTTCTGGAACGCTGATAGCCATATAATCAGAAAACTCGATCATTCGGTCTAAACCATACTTGCCATCCTCAAAATGGAAAACGTTAATGACCGTGTTAGGAATCTGATCTCGCATCTGTGTGCGAAGCTCCCACGCCAGCTCTGTGCCCAGCAGCTTCTGACAGTCACACTCCACACAGCAGATACTTTTGTCAATTTTGTTGCTGTTTACGAAATTGCAGATAGCGTCTTTGTATCTTCGGATAAAGGTTTCGTCCGGTTTGATATCCTTGCAGGCCCCGAACATAAGCGTAAACAGTCCACTATCCATGATGACGTGCTTGCCCAGCTTCGGGAGCTCTTGCCATGGATTGAGGTGTCTCGCATTGGTGATCCTGCCCCACTTGATGTTGAATTGATCCATAATAAACGGAAGTACTGTATATAGCCAATAATTCACCCCCGCATCATGCATTACATAGGCAAAATCTACATTTTCAGCCTCGGCAAAATGAACCTTCACATTTTCACCAATGCTTCCATGCTCTTTTGTCGGTGTCATAGCTCCTCCGGGTTATATCCTGCATCCTTCAGAAGGTTCATAACCTCTTCAACCTGTTCCTTTGTTCCGCAAACAACCTTCACCCCAAGCGTAACAGGCTTTTCTTTTGCTTCGACCCCACGATCAAAGAAATCGTCTACATACAAATCATTTGCGACCCCCTCAAAAGTAAAATTGAGATCACTCATGTCGATGCCGTCAATATCCAACTGCGCAAGCTCCTCCTCCAGCTTTCCAAAGTCCCATCCTGACCGTTCAGCGGAACGATTGTGCCGAATCGCGTATTCCCTGCGCTGCTCATCCGTCAGATGATCCAGCCGGATGCACGGGATCTTGTCCAAATGCAGCTCTTTCGCCGCAATCTGCCTCCCGTGGCCCTCCACAATCAGGTTATTATCTCCCCAAATGCCGATAGGATCATTGAACCCCGTGTCAAGGATGCTTTTCTTGATCCCTTCGATATCCTCCGGCGCGTGTTTCCGTGTGTTGTTCTCATACGGTGTCAGCTCATCCGGAGAAAGATACACCACCTTCAGCTCGTTCATTATTCGTCCTCCTTTTTGACTATCCTTAATTCATACCCCAGCGCAGCCAGCAGCCGGATCATAACCGACACCTTGCAGTTTCCCCGGCTGTAGGTATTGCTGACCAGTTTACCGAATTCATCAAACCCCGCCCTCCTGCACCATTCTGCCTGCGTGATATCCTGATCCTGCCTGATCTGATCAGCCTGCACAATCAGTGCCCTTGCATCACTCATTTTTCCACTCCTTCCGTGCGGCGTAAAGGAAAAAACTGTCAAAAATGCGCGGCCCCGGAGTTGAACCGGAGCGGCGAGCTGCGCCTTGTCTCATCAGCGGAAACAGGAGCCTGTCACCCGCCTTTCTTTTTTTTGATGAAAACACCCGCCGAAAACCCATCCGCGCATAGCCGTCCTTTTGCACCCTGCCCGGTGAAGAAAAGCTTGTAAAAGCCCGGACAGAGCGAGGACGGCAGCGTGTCAGGAAGCTACACGCCCGGAGCTTATAGCCCCGAAATGAACCCCGCCGGATTGCGGATCTCAGTCCGCTTTTAATCCGGCAAGCTTTGTCTCAGATGTCGCCCTCCCTGCGGTGCAGACTGTGCTCAGCATCAAACCCCTGCGGATAACGCGCCTCCAGCTTGTCAATATTCATTTGGCAAATTGCCTCCAGTGACACTCCGTTAGCCGTACACCATTCAGCCAGCATCCACATGCAGTCCCCGGCTTCCTTCATCGCGTGTTCGAGATCAAACGGGTGCCCCTGATACCCTTTCTGATAGATGCCGTGCAACTCTCCGACTTCAGCAGCCAGCCCATAGAGCGCATGGTTTTCCATTTCTGCCGGGATCAGGCTTTTGTTGATTGTCCTCGCTGCTAACTGTTGATACTCATTGAGCGTCATTATTGCCCCTCCTCGCTGACGTTTTTGTCAGCATTGCTGACACTGCTGACACCATCTGCTGACATATTTCCACCAATAGCCCAATCCTCAAGGCTCCGTGGATGTCCGCAAGGTTTTTTCTCCGGGCAGCATCCAGTGACGCATCCCGGCCCCGCCTTTCCGAATATTTCCGGAGATACCGTCCGACAGATCCGCAGCATCTTGTCAGCCATATGCCGGATTTCCCACTGTGCCCGGTTGCAGGTTCTCAGTGCAAAGAAATGCAGCAGCTCGCGGGCGTTCATCGTCATAATCAATTTTGTCGGTACAGCCTGCGGCGTAACATACCGCGCATCCTCTGCCAGAATCCCTGCCTCAACCATCCTGTTGTATAGCTCCATGCAGTCCTGCATACAGCGTATAGCCTCATACTCGTATGCTGAGTTTTTGATGCTCTCCGGCAGGATCAGCTTCGCATCATCAATCCGGACATAACGCTGGCTTTGCACATCGAAGCTCGCCAGCCTGTGCCGGGTGAGCTGGGCAAGACATGCCCTGCTGATGCCCTCAATTCTGAACGTGTACACGGCATGTTCCAGCACGCTCGTATGCCCGGATGCTACAGCATGTTTCAGCGCCCGCTCCGGGTTGTCGGAATCCGTGCAGATTGCCGCAGCCTCCCCGCACAGGTCTGCCGGGAACTCTGTGTGTGAGATGAGATAAACCTTCATTCCGTACCCTCCTTAACCGCATGAATAATGATGTCATACCCGTTATCTGTTTCCGTGATACTGTACGCATCCTCTGCGATTTTGTACCCGTGCCGGATGGCCAGAACAAGGTTGTCAATCCATACGCTATTTTGAGCGATTCTGACCCGGCCTGTATCACTGCAGGCCGTGAGCATAACCAGCAGCACAACCAGCAGCAGGACGATGATTGCTTTTTTCACTCTGCGTCCCCTTTCAGGATCTCAATCAGGATTTCTGCTTCCTGCACGGAGAGCGTGATATTTTTCATCCCGATGCCCTTTGCTATGCCCACTTGTTTTTCCAACGTCTGTGCAATCGCTGTCCGCTCAGTCAGCAAGCCATCAAGCATTTCCTTGGCCCAATCATCTACGTCAATAGCTGTTTTGATGTGGTCTATCAGAGATTGCACTTTTACCACGTTAGTTCTTCCTTTCCTCTCGCTATTCGTAGCTGCAGATTTGGATTTTTCAATCTTGCAAATTTATAGCAGTTTAATGCACCAGCTAACCCTCTTAAAAAATATCTGCACGAAAATTTTATCCATTTGCCATTATCAAGGGCTTGCACAACAAAATATCTTAGTTTCATTCCCACTTCACCTCTTGACCTTATCTTTCACGGCCCAACAAGTCATAAAAAAGCCTAAAAGCCATCCAGCAAGAAAACATGCCAACCCAACCCAAAACATCATTCCCACTTCACCGACCTTTCTCAATCAAACGCACCTGCGTTCATTCGCCATTTTGTAAGTGTTTCTATCTGTTCCTCAAGTTTTTTAATTCTCTCGTTCTTCTTGTGTATCAGTTCCATTGCGTTAGTCAGTTCTGTTCCAAGGTCATCCTGCTCTTTCAGCAGGGCAATGGCATCTGTAATTGCATTGACTGCCCGATCTGGTTCATGAATATAACCATCAACAATTGCATTTCTGACTGCTTCAAGTCCTTTAATAACCTTCTCACGGTCATTCATTCTGTTTCGCTCCTTCGCCAAGTTCCGGCCTTGGATACGGCTTCCCCGCACACAGACCAAAGAAATCTTCCTTCGAAAGATCCTTAATCACATCTGCTTGACTGGGAAATTCATGCGTCCAGATTGGACGTCCAAGCTTTTCCGAAACGTATTCGTAGAAAATATGCAGTTTGTCTCCGCACAACATAACAACACCAGTATATGCCATCACAATTGCTCTTTCCCTATCGGTCATTCCCACTTCACCGACCTTCCCAATCTGCTATGGCTTTAATTGCAAGATTAAATCCTTCTTGCAACCACGGACGATAAATAAGGAACCAACTGTTGTGTTCTTTTGTTCCAACATACTTTTTCTCAAACTTATCTTCTTCAGCGTATAAGGCATTCCACATCTTTTGCTTTAATTCTTCCGGTATAATCTTTGACTTAACCACCTCCTGCTCTTTCAGCAAGGCAATGGCACTATCAACAAAATCGTCATATGCAGGACAATCCCACGGTGCTTGAGACGCGCCTTTTTCTGCACAATCATCGCATTCATGGCGTTTGCATTTTTCAAGTCCTCTGATAACCTCCTCCATGTCAATCGAAAGCCCCATTGTTTGCCCTCCTTTGCGTGATTTCGTCAATGAGTTGCTGTTGCTCTTTCAGCAGTTCCAATACATCCATCGACATCAACGCTGTGCAATCTTCTCCGTCGTTGTCGTATGGACAATAAATACAGTTAACTCCGTCCGTATGTGAGCAGCAACGCAACCCTTTGATAACCTTCTCCCTGTCAGGCATCCCGTTCACTCCCTTTTCCCGTCAGCGCAGAAATAGCTGTCCGAAAGCTCTGTCCGTCTGTAATACTGCGGACAGTTTATTTCTCCACGATAAGTGCAATCCTTGCATCTGATCAGCTCCCCGTGATTGTCGTCCCATTGGTAATCTGACCCAAGCTCCCCGCCCGTCCAGTAGGATTCTATAAATTCGATCTTTCGCTTTTCTCCACGTTCACTCATGCCTTCCTCTTCATATTGCTCATCTCCGGGGCAATATCTCTCAGCTATAGACTTAAGCGCATAATAAACTGAATCTGGTATAATAGATTTCAAATTGTCACACCTCCATTCTGATTTACTGCCCCTCCATCACCGCGAGCTGACCCGCCACCGGGTTAAACAGCCACACCCGGCAACCAAACTGCCATGCTACCCGGTGAGCCGCATCCAGATCCCGTGTCCTCCATGCGTCCCAAGGGCTGGCACTCCAGCGGGGGATAAAATCAATCCCCAACGCTTGGAAAAAATGTCCCTCGCGCTCTATAATGCAGCACGTGCGCAGCCTGATATCCATTGTTAGCCCTCCTCACTCATACCGAATAAAGTCCTTGCCATAGATCTGATTGCACTCATCAAATACGTGCCTCATCCCAAGACCTTCCTTGCTCGGAACCCAGATTTTCTTTGGGTTCCAGTTTTCCCAATCGCCGTCCATTTTCGGAGCGGATGGGTCATAATCCGGGTTGTCCACCCACTGACCGCCACACATGCAATACTCGTACTGTTTCGGATGCGTCCTCGCCAACCGCTGGAACCGGGTCTCGCCTTTTTCAAGGTGTACGCCGAATCCGCAAAAAATGCATCCTGTGCGCGGGCATCCAGTGCACTTGAGTGTACAGCCGTAAGAAATGTACGGCTCGTACTCAAAACCGTTTTTATCAACCGCTACGATATCCCCGTATACGCTCGCAATCTCCAGCCCCTCCTCGAATATGTAATGCAGCACGTCCTGCTCGCTCCAGAAACTCAAAGGCTGACTGGTTTTGTTTGCGGCTTCAAACGCATTGCACCCGTGCCGAACCCACGCCTGTTCACGGAGCTGGCTCTCCTCCGTCAACGTACCAATGTACGGATACACACGGTGCTTGCGCTGATAGGCTTTCATTGGGCCTTTCTTCATGACCGCGCAACACATATGGCTGATCTTAAACTGAGCATCACGGCAAAGAGGGAGCCACTTCGACTTATTGAAAATGCTCTTCGTCTCCGTCGAAAACGCACCTACCCCGGCAATGGACTCTCTTCGCCAGTCCCGCCATTGGTCATATTTTCTCCTGCCGTCCGGTCGCTCTTCTGCTGTATCCCCATCATGATCTGAGAGCGTTTGTAAGGTTGAGCTTTCTTTTCGACACTGTGTGCTTGTACCCCCCCCCATAAGTTCTGGAGCCGTTGATTTCCAAGCGTTTACGGTCTGCTGTTGCGTACCCCCCCCCGGACGAATTTCTGATCCGACGGGCGTAGTAGATTGCTTCAGCATTTTCCTTGCTGATGATCGGATACCCGTACTGGCTGATGACCTCCGAAAAGCTCATTTTCGGCCTGACAAACTCAGCTCCCATTTTCCGGGCAAACGCCTGAATCTCAGGATATTCGAGCCCTGTGTTTGCAAATACCAGAGGCACATCCGGGTACAGCTCATGCACAAGGTTAGCAAGCACAGTGCTATCCTTACCGCCAGAAAACGACACGCACACGTCCCCATGCCAATACTCGTACCACTCTCTGATCCGCGCCATGCTCATGTGTGCCTTAGCTCTCAGAGGGAGCGCCTGATATTGTCGCAAAATCCATTTTTCCGGCATCCCGTCAGCCCTCCCTGATGATTCTGATGTCGATGCTGCAAATTCCCTCCGACCGGATCACGTTGTCAGCCCAATTAGCGCATTCCATGATTGTCCCCTGTATTGTCAGCTCCGTGCCGTTCGGCAACTTTGCCGTCCCCCGGAACAGATCCCCGTCATTGTTCATTATCCAACCCTCCCGCTCTTTTTCCTCCGAAACTCGATCCGCAGATACCGCCGCCGTGATAGACTTTCATTCCTCCCGGCCTGCTCAACCTGCCATCTGAGGTTATTCCACTCTTCCAGCTCTTTTTTGTAATCCTTATATTGCTGGCAGAATCCGTGACAGGTCAGTGTCCGGTCATGGCATCCATAGCACGGCGGCTTGGGCATCATTGTGCGGTCAACTCCTCGAAAAACTCAGGATTGTGGTCAATATAATAGGTGATCGTGGACGGCATACAGCCAAAACGTTTTGCACAGTCGGCTTTGGTCACGCCAGATAACAGCAGTTCCTTCAGCTCCCGGAGCTTGTTGTTATCAAACAATTTCGGCTTCTTGCCCTCGCGCTTTTTCTTCGGCTCCTGCTGGGCCTGCGCTTTCAAATAGCACGAATAACGGCAGTAGTAATTCGTTTTGGTTTTGCCCTTCCTCCGGGTCTCAATTTTGTAGGCCCACCCCGCGCTTGTGTAACAAAACACCGTCCCGCAGATCGGACATTTCCGCTCGTAAAATAGGTCTTTAACCATTTGGTCGACTGCCATTGTTAGCCCTCCTCCCCTCAGAACGGCAGATCATCGCCGGGTTCTACAGGCGTAAACCCTCCCGGCTGTGCGTTGCCCTGCTCGATCTGATCCATAATTTCCGATGCCTTCGGTGACAGGAACTCGACATCCTGCGCCTGTACCTCCATCGAGGCTCCAGCACCGCCGTCATTGCGCTGGTACGTCCTCACGCTCACCGGGCCAATCACGCAGACCTTCCGGCCCTTCTGTAGGAATTTGCTGCAATTCACGCCAAGCTCACGCCATGCGCTCACCCGGAAGAAATCCGCTTCCGGGTTCTGGTTCTGCTGCGTTCTACGGCGATTGACCGCCACGGTGAAAGAGCAGACGTTCACGCCGCTCTGAGTTGTCCTCAGCTCCGGGTCTGCGGTGAGATTGCCGATAATAGTTAAGCGATTGATAAGTCATTCCTCCTTTTTTCATGTCTCTCTTTCATATGCATTGACATATGCTCACGTTTCGTCATTAGCAACAAGTTTTCAATCCTGTTATCTTCCTTGTTGTGGTTAATATGATGCACAACTTCATCATTTGCTAAATAGCGTCCAATATGTCTTTCCATTTTCACAGTATGAAGCATTATGTAACCATCTTTATGAGCATGTGGGTGAAGCGGAGCATATGCAAGGATATAGCCCTTATTATGCTTTTTTGTATGTCCATATCCATTCAACCCGTTATAATTACAAGAATTTGCCTTCTTGATTGCTTCAATTTGTTTCTGTGAAATCTTTTTCCCTTTTTGACTCAATGAACGCCGTTTCCGTTCATCGTCTGTCACAGGTGCTCGCCTTTTCCTTGTAAATTGGCATCCTGCATCACGAAGAACGTAGTATGTTTTTCCAACGCTAATCCCGTGCATTTTTGCCAGCATACTGATTGAATAAAGCCCCGTGTTGTATTCGTTTATCAGTTCCAGCGTATTGAAATTATTCACCCCCATTTTCCTCCTGTGCTTTCTTCTTTGCCCTGCTTCGCCGAATGTATTCTCGGTGTTGCTCCTTATGGGCTGCATAGTATTCGCGGTGATATGCCCTATCGTATTCCGGGTAATTTCTCCGGTATTCCCGTTGATATTCCCGCTGATAGGCCCGCACTTTCTCTCTGTGCTCCTCGCGCCACTTTTTATTCCGTTCCGTCGCTCGCTGCTTTTGTTCGTCCGTCATCCGGCTCCACTCTGACGGCATCTCTACACCTCCCGGATCCTGATCCCGTGCCGCCAAAGCATCAGTTTCCGCTTGATTTTGTATACATCCGTGCGGAAGCCTTTTGCGTCCTCCACGATGATCTGCCCCTGATCGTCCCTGTATACAAAATCAGCCACATAATTGACGGCCCGTTCGATGGTTTTCCCGGTCTGCGGGTCTTTCTGGGCCGGGATCAGTTCAAACGGAACTTGCAGCCGGAGGTCGGAGATCAGACCGCCCTTGAGCATCATCTGGAGTTCCAGATACCGCCTGCCCTCCCGTTTGCTGTCGAACGTCTGCCCGGACAGCTCAACTTTTTCGTTGCCGAATTTGCTTCGTTTTCCTGCTTTCCAGCCCTGTCCGAACAGATACCCGTATATTTTCCCAGCCATTCACACACCCCGCTTCTCACCGTGTTCTTGCCCGCATGATCAGGCAGTCAGTTTTGATAAATCCCTGATCGGTTACGCTCCACACCGCCGTGACCATGTAGACCTCAACCGCCGTCCCAGCCCGGAGCGTTTTCCGGATCTTTCCTCCTGCGCTGACCCGTGCTCTGGTTTTGTTGCGCTCCACCTCAAATGATCCTGTACCAATATCCTCCGGCGCGTCCTCGCTGGTGTAGTCCTCCCGGATCCAGCCCTCTCCTGTCTCGTTGCTCACCAGACAGTGCAGCCATGTCCCGTGCCTCCGTCCGTCAAACGTCAGCTCATCGCCCATGTAAGCGTAACCGACCACTTCGCTTCTCCTGTCCGGCTTCGCCCGGAGATATACCATGCTGTCAGGCTGGCACATAACCCATATGGGGCTTGTTTCCGCTGCTGCCATGATTGGCAGGAGCAGCACCAGCAGGAAGATGATTGCCCGTTTCATTAGCCCTTCGCCCTTTCTTTGCTCGTTCAGCTCGCTGCCTCGTACTCCGGTATCAAACTCACAACCAGCGAGCCGCTCATGTCTTTTTGCACCCGGAGATATTTCCCCAGCATTCCCTTCGGGAAACCCGCTTGCAGGAAGCTAATCAGCGATGATCCGTTCTCGATCCGTCTCGCGTACTGCGTTTCGCATACACTGGTTAACCGCCATTCCCCGCCAGGGCTCAGGATCATGACCCGCTGCTGCGGGTTGATGCTGATCCCGATAGACTGCGTTTCCCCCAGCATTTTCATGGCCTCGCTGCTCAGGTAAAATAGCCGGGTTGTCAGTCTCACATATGGGTCACGTGTCGGCGGCTGGTGTCGCTGTTTTTTCGGCATAACCTTGTTAAACACTGTTGTTGCCCTCCTCATAGATAGTTTTTCCGGAATGTCTCCATCCATTTCTCGTGTCCGTAGATCGCCTCAAACGCTCGCTGCGCGTCCTGCTTGAGCCTGAGAGCGGTTTCCGGGTTGTACTGCGCACCGCCCCGCCCTGTGTGTGCCTCATGACTGAGCCAGACCCATAAACCGTATTTCTCGGATAGCTTGCGGTTTGCTGTCCCAGCCATGATGTGGTGACGCTCCAGCCCAACAACGACCCCGGTCAGATAGCACCGTTTTTCGGTCTGCAAAATGCTTTCGCTCATCCGGCATCACCAAACAATCTCGCATATACCTGATCCGGCGTTTCTGAGCCAATTTCATAATCCCGCTGCGGGTAATCCTGAGCGACAACGTGCCGCGCTGCCTGTGCGGGGGTCGGCGAGGTGGTTTCGTCCTCCCACCGCCGACCGTTAAGCCATGTAGCCGGGTGCGGAATAAACCTCCCGCCGCTCTCCTGCCACTGTGCGCTTTCTTTCTCGCGCTCAAGGGCGGCGAGCATTCGGTTGAGCAGATCGTCATCCGGCTTGATCTTCTGAAAAGCCCGGAAAGCGTCCTGCTTCGCTTTTTTGTTCGGGTATGCCGCCCAGAATCGGTCAAACTTTTCATCCGGCGCGTTCTTCCGCGCTTGCGCGGGATTCGGATTCGGATTGGATTCGGATTCGGATTGGATTGGATTACGGGGACATTTGCTATCATTTGATATCATCTGCAAGCAAATGCCAGCATCTGGTGACGGATACTTACTTCTTTTCGCTCTTACTTGCTGATGTCTGTCCCACGTTTTCATCTGCAAGAAGGGTTTTCCGTCTACTTCGTAGAGGATCACCAGTTCAGCAGAGGACAACGCCCGGAGGGCATCTTCGATCTGAGCAGAGCGGATATCCTTAAGCGGATATAACCGGGAAGCAAGGATCTTCGGTCTTGCATCCATCCGTCCGTAATCGTCACAGTTCACAATCAGGCGGTAAAAGAAGGTTTCTTGGAAGGTTGAAAGCTCATCTATATTTTCACTGGTGCAGATGCTTTCCTTAATGATCCTGTTTGGCATTTTCTTTCGCCTTCTTTATTTCTTACCCCATTTTAGGAGTAATTCTTGCTCACGCTGCCTGCTGATCGGGATCGGGATTTCCATTTGCTCGGCCTGATCAATCAGCCAGTCAAGAATCCGTTTCATTTCGTCCACTGTGTAGGTGCTGGTTCCGTAGTACATGTGAATTTTTTTATACCCCGGCAGTTTGCTATCGTCTACGACATCAATAAACCAGCCCGTGCCGTGACTGTCCCACCGCCGTTTGACTGTCTCAACATCCTCGTTTTTGACCGGGTACGGGGTGTAGCAGCCAACCGCCCGAATGGCTTTCCTGTATATCTCCTCTTTGGCCTCCGGCGGGGTCATGGCCTTGCCGATATCGCTGCACAACGCCCAGCAAAAGTCGTTTGCGCTCAGGCTCCTTTTCTTACTGGCCTTGACGATTTCCACGTCTACGGGCTTGTCCTTGAGTGCATCGTAGGCTGTGCGGAAGTCCGCGCTGACGGTCACGGTAATATTCTGTGAGCCGTCAGCATTAAACGTCAGGCCGTTCAGCCGCCCGGTCATCAGCTCGCCTCCCGCAGATCCGCGAACTGCTCATAGACCAGCCGGAAGAAGGCTTTGATCTGGTCAAGGGTCATTTCCTTCAGCGGCTTATCCTCAATCAGACCGCCGTCAACCAGAGCCTGACGGAACTGCTGGAGCTTTTCGCCCTTGGGATCGTTGTAGTCCGCTCCGTACTGTGCCCACGCCTTTTTCCTGTAGCTCTCAGCAGTTTCAACGGGCTGCATTTGCGGTACTGCCTCCCCCGTACTGACGGAGGCTTTGCTGCCCTGCTTTGCCTGCTGCTTGGGCTGCTTGGGGGCTACATCGTAGGTGTCCTGATCAGGATCCACCATTTCCTCCGTGGGAATGCAGAACAGTTGGAACATGGCATATTTCATCGCCACCGACATCGCCTTATTGGCGCTCTTATCGCCGCTGTCCATGCCCTCGCCGACAACCGTCATCTGGATGCTGCTCCCGTCCGGCGCGTACACCGTATATTCGATGGTCAAAACGGTGTATTTCAGCAGCCCGCCAGAGGAGGTGGTGCGCTCCTCGCGCTTCTGGTCAAGGATCCGGGGGCAGATAAAGATGCCGTATTTCGTCAGCACCGGGTTCAGCGCGTTATAAACCGCATCAATGCCACGAAACTTGTATTTCTGCTGGCTGTTATAAGACTCTTTGCCAATGGCCCCAATCTCTGCCATAGCCTTCCCGATCAGCTCATAAATCATTCCCTTGGTTTCCATCGTTAGCCCTCCTTACTTAATGATCATGTACACGATTTTCTCGCGCAGCATGTGCAATTTCAGATATTCGATCTGTTCCGGGGTTCCGGTGATCTGCATTGTGACCGTTTTCGTCTGGACAACCGGGGCCGGGATATCGTCATCCGGAATATCTTCCGGGATAAATGTCGGTTCGGGAGCAGCTTCCTTTGCTGCTGCAATCTGTCGAGCCTGTTCCCGCATCTCCTGTTCCGCTCTGGCTTTTTTCTGGGCCTCAATCGCAAGCTTGCGGTTGTTGACCGTCACGAGGGCCTTTGCAAGATCCCCGCAGCGGGAATACTCAACTTCCAGCTCGTCACGGTCGGGAGACTGTGCAATGGCTTCCAGATCCGCTTTCGTAGCTTCGAGGTATTCGGTCACACGTGTTTCCATCGCCTTTTTGCTGGCGCTCAGCGTTGCGGTAATGCCGGAAGCCGGGAGGTTGACCCATTCCTGCTGGATCTGGAGTTCGGTTTTCTTTGCCTCAAAGAACGCATTCAGCGCAGCGTCCTTTTCCTTCCGCAGACCATCCTCAACCTCATCAATCTTGGCCTTCAGCTCCCGGTCTGCTTTGGTGTACATGTCCCCGGCACAGTCCTTGTAGACCGCCTCGAATGCGTTGTACGGGGCCATGATCGTTGCTTTGACTTCCTTCCGGCGAGCTTCCAACGTCTTAAACTCGTTGTTCAGCTCAGCCCGAACTTTTTTTATGTCCTTGTAGTTTTCTTCGGTGCATACCAGCGACAGCGCGTTGTCCACCCGCTGCTGGATCCCTGCCTTTACGGCCTGCAACTGCTCCTTGATGACTGGCAACTGCTCGACCACAATCAAGCTGTTTTCCATTTTTTCTTCCTCCTGCTTGCTGTTGCACCCGGCTCGTGCTATAATTGGAGCCGGGAAAATTGTTGTTAGCCCTTCAATCTCCCGCCCGTCTGATCAACCGCAGGCGGGCCTTTCTTTTTGCTTCTCATCGCACCGTCCACCAGCTCGGCTGCACTGGCTGATCATAGCCGTGATAGTACGTGAGCTGCGGAGCGTCTCCCAACTGCCGGAGCAGCCAACGCCGGAGCCGGGTAAAGGGTGACATCCTGCTGTAAGCACGTCCGCACGTTGCTGGGCAGTAGGTGTAGCGGCAAGTGTTCGCCATGGTGGTTTCCCTCCTTTCTCAAAGGTTCTCGCTCTCGCTGGAGATGTTACCCTGCAGCTCTTCGAGGCTGTCGTACAGGCTCGTGATTCGATCTTCAGCAGCGGTCAGGTCGGCCTCGTTCACCTCGCTGATAGCCTTTGCAATCCACTCCAGAGCCTCGCTGATCTTCGCAACCGCCGTATCAAGGTTCCGGGACGCTTCGTACATCCTGTTCTCCTCAAAATCGGAGTATTCCGTCTGCTCGCACCGGTTTTCCCAATCTCTCACCATCATCGCCGTAGTCATTGTGTTAGCCCTCCTTTTTACACCGGGCGCACTCTCGGCACCCAATATTTCCCGTTCACCTTGGTGACTGGCTCCCGTGGTCTTTCCCGCTCCCTGCGCTTCCTTTCGGGCTGCTGCTGTGTCATTTTCTGATCCCAAGCCTCAACCGCTTGCTCGGTGACCATCAGCGGCTTTTCCCTGCATCCCATCTCCCGCATGTATTTCCGGGCGGTGACATCGGAGCATTGATAACGGGCCATGATGTCCTTAACTGACAGCAGCTTTTGCATCGGTTTCGCCCCCTCTGAGCTTTTCAACCGGAACGCCCAACGCCTTTGAAATGTTTTCCCATGTCGCATCGCTTCCTTTACGGTTTCCAAGCTCAAGGTCATGCAAGTAAGGCTGACTAAGATTGGCTATATCCGCGAGCTGCTTCTGAGTCATCCGATGCTTGATTCTAAACGCCTTGAGGTTGTTCATTGCCTCGCCTCCTTCCTTTGACATAGCCTATTATAACAGTTTATAGCTATATTGTAAACCCCTTTTCCGATATTTTGCTAAGTTTTTTTAATTGATATAGCTATATGATTTTGTTAGAATATAGCTATGAAGGGGGCGATCCTTTGAATACAGTTAAAGAATTGAGAGAGCGAGCAGGGATGCAGCAAAAAGAGCTTGCTATCCTGATCGGCGTTTCCCAGCCAACCGTCAGCGAATGGGAACACGGCAAAAAAGACCCGTCAGGAGACAGGTTAAAAAGGCTTTCTGAAGTTTTTTGCTGTGAACCCGGAGAAATTCTTGGATATCCCAAAGAAAAAGAAAACAGGCTTGATGCAGATGTGATGGACATCCGTGAGCAGCTCCGCAGGGATCCCAACACCAGGATATTGTTTAAGGCTGCTCAAAAAGCCTCGCCGGAACACATCCGCGCTGCCGCTGCCATGCTGCAGGCCCTCGCCGGAGGTGATGCCGATGATCTATGACGGGGAGTATTGTTGCCGCATGGTGGATCTGCCCGGAGACATTCACAGTGCGGTCAGGCTGTCCGGTGACGATTTTCCGAATATCTATATCAACGACTGGCTATCCCCGCCAGCGAGGCGGGAAGCGTTCCTGCATGAAATCCGGCATATTGATCGGGATGATTTTTATAACGACAAAACGATTGAGGAAGTGGAGGATGATGCGATATGAAAAGACGGTCAATTATTCTGTTGCTTGCGTCTCTTGTGGCTACTGCTTGCTTCGCTTATGTGGTGTCTTATATGTCCGGCGTTAACACTGGCGAAACGGGTGCAGCTATCGCCATGGCTATGGCTACCCCGTCCGTCATCTGCTCCGGTATCGGGACGCTTTTCTGCTGGATTGGATGGTTCTCTCGCCGCCGTGGTTTTGCTCTGACCGCTGGCATACTGTTTGCTGTGGCAATGGTGCTGATGATCCCGTGGTTGATGTTTAACGTGATTCAGATGGTTTTGGCATTCGTTGCATTTGCCACGATGAAGAAGGGTTGATCATGCCGCGAATAAAAAAGCAGCGTCTGAAAAAACGCACAGACGGGCGGTATTGCTGCAAATATCACGGCATACAGTTCATGGGATGGACTGAGGATGAGGCTTTGCGAGCGCGGGAGGACTATAAACAGCAGGAGGCAAACCGGGATTTGCTGAAAGGCCGTCTGACGGTCGCTGAGTTTGCTCTCCCGTGGCTCCCTCGCGCTCATCCGACAGTAGCACAGTCCACATATACCGGGCTGGCAATCCATCTCCAAAAGCTGCTGGATCAGATCGGGGACGTTCAGCTTTCGGAGGTGCTGCCCTCTCAGATCCAGCAGGTGTACACAGACCGATACAAGACCGCCTCTAATAAATACATATCAGCCGCAAAACAGCTCTACAGGGCCTTGTTTGACGCTGCTATGGCTGATGGGTATTGCCGCACCAATCCGGCGCGAGAGAGGGCCGCAAACCCCCATAGAGGGACAGAGGGAGGGCATAGAGCCATCACGCCGCAGGAGCGGGAGTGGATAGAGACGCTATGCACAGACCACCGCGCCCACGCAGCAGTCATGGCAATGCTCTACGCCGGGTTACGCCCGCAGGAAATGAAGGCCGTCAATATTGACACTGATGTAGATTTTGAGGCTGAAACAATCACGCTGTCCAGATTTGCGCATCTGGAAACGCCGTACACATACGCGCTCACCGAAAAGGGCAAAACCGACAACGCAGCACGGACAATCCCGCTGCTGCCGCAGTTTAAAACGGCTTTGCAGGGGAAACACGGTTATCTGATCACGGATGCAAAGGGCGAACGGGTCAACGTGCAGGCATGGAAATGCGTTTGGAAATCGTATGTATTCCATATGGAAAAGGCCATCAACGGATGCGAGAAACGCTGGTACGGGAGAACCAGAGAGCACAAAGCCATCCTTGCAGCCGGAGGGAAGCTGCCCCCGTGGATCCCGTTTACGGTTGTTCCTTATGACCTCCGGCACTCGTTTTGTACCATGTGCAGGGATAACGGGGTTGAGCTGAATACTTGCATATACTGGATGGGTCATGCGGATGCAAAAATGATCCTCAAGATTTATGATGAAGTTTCCGATGCGCGGACGAAAAACGAGGCTGAAAGGCTGAAAAAAAGCCTGATTGGTATGCAGAACGGTATGCAGATTGGATAATTCGGGTTTTCGGTATGCAGGAAAGAGCAAAAAAAGGCCCCTCGAAGCCTTGCACTTCAAGGGGTTTTGCTTTGTGGCTCAAATAGGACTCGAACCTATGACACTCCGGGTATGAACACAATGATTTTTCCTCTATCCTGCTCTCCGGAGCGGTTGCGGATGCTTTGTTTTCAAGGCTCCGGGCCGCTGCCGTTCCGGATCAGCCGGGTAAAATCGGGCAAATTCGGGTCAAATCTGGTCAATCAATGGTATGCAGATCGGTATGCAGGTCAGCCCTCATAATGCTCGACCATTTCGGCCTCGCTGATAATGTTGTCCAGCTCATCGCCTACGTTGGTTTCATACTCCTGCACCAGCCAATCGATGATTTCCCGCTCCTCCGTCTCCCGCTCCTGCTCATCTTCCGGCGCGGAGTGGTCTGCGCTGTCCCACGGATCGAAGTTGGGCTGCTCAATGGTGGTGACGTAGTACAGGGCGCGAGGCTCCATATCGCGGGGCTGGAGGTAGCTGTTGTCCCCCTGCACCTGCTCCAGACACTCGATCTCGCCATCGTCCCAGATATAGATTTTATACTGGATCCGACCGTTACTTTCCAGCACCGTCCGATACATGGAAACCATTGCTTCCGTGATGGCCTTGTAGTTGTTTGTGATGATTTCCGACAGTTTCATTTGTTAGCCCTCCTTTTTCTCGCTGTCTGGCAGCGGCTACGGCATCCGGTGTCCGGGTGCCGTGTGTCGATGTCAGGCCGTGTAAGCCAATGTAAGCCCGCTCGGAAGGATGTGCGCTTTGCGGCCTTTAATGTCTGTAACAGTGCCCACAAATCCTTTGCCGCGAAGGATCATATCAACCTTCCCAGCCTGCCGAGGTGTTAGGTCGATCCAGTAATAACCCTGCCACCAAATAGGATCGTTTACATCCGCTCCTTCAATGATCTTGCTGAACGTTTTGAACTGCTGCTGTGTCATTTTCTTTCCCTCCTTTTCTCACTTATGAGCGTTCATCCAGTCCCGGCAATGCCGGAGGATTGATTCACTGGACATCATCGCCCGGTTATTGATGATCATCCGTGCGTCATCGCATCCGGCGAACAGTGCGTCCAGTTCCTTGCGAACCGCTTCAATGGCTTCCGGGCTTGCCGTGTCGCTGAAGTTCTTCCAATGCTCCTCGGCCCTCTCGCCGAAGAGGTGATTCATCTCGTTCAAGGAATCCAGCGCCAGATACGCGCCAGCCTTGATATCCTCTGCCCACTTGATCTGCTTCTCGGAACCCTTCATCGTGTTAGCCCTCCTTGATGTTCAGTGGGTTTCCCCTTCTGACATTGTTATTATAACTCATTTAATATTAAATGTAAATAGCTTTTTGAATTTTTTTACTTTTTTTCCATATCTTTGAGGATTAGCTGCTTGATATATCCGGTGATGTTGCTCTTAGTCTGCAGGTAATCCCAGATCATCATATCAAGGTCATTTGCCGGGTTGAATGAGAGCAGTTTGGTTTTCATCGCCTTATGATACTCATTTTGATAAGCCCTGTTGTCAAAATCTCCCTTTTTTCGTGGCATTGTCCATCCCTCCTGCTGTTATAATAACATTGCTCCTCAGATCGTGCAATCGTCCAGCCGCAGATAACGCCGGATCCGGTCAATAACCTCCTGATCGCTCCCGCCCTCGTGGAGCTTACGCGCCACCATGAACGGCTTGGCGTCCAGCAGCGCATGGAGAAACTGCATGGAGGCTCTGCCTGTGCTGATGTACCAATGCAGCGGGGCCATGTCCCGCTCTGCCTGATCGATGCCGTATTTGTCAATCAGATGCCTCTGGATGTGCCAAAGGCCAGTTTCTATGGTTGTGCTGCTCAACACCATTGTTATCCTCCTCACTTTTTCGGATGCTCATCCATGTAGTCAAGCAGAGATTCAAGCTGGCTGATGATTGACCAAAGCCCCTCCCCGCTTTCTTTCCTGCCGCTTTTCTCCAGCTCTTTCGCGTATTCCTTGAGATCCTCAGTGCTGGCCCAGATTTTCGTGTTGATACTCATTTTTGACCATCCTCAATGCCGGGGATTAGCCGCCCCGGCTCGGCCTGTCTTTATGAAACCTTTTCAACCTGATCAAACGTGAACCAAAAAGCTTTCCGCATCCAGCATTTCCCGCCGGATTCTTCCCCGTTGGCTTCCTCGCTTTTCGCTTCTTCTCCATTCTTCCCGGAATACTTCCAGATGAGGAAGGTTGCTTTGGCGTGTTCGCCCTTCTTCACCTGATAACCAAGATCCTTCCAGCCGTTATAGGTGTGGATGGGTTCCGGCTCCGGGAGCTCAACTTTCTGCCCGTCCGGAAGCTCCTGCACGAATACACGTCCCGTGGGCTTCAGCACCCCTTGTTTCAGCAGTTCCAGCGATTCCCGCAGGATGATTTCACCGTTCGTCATCTTCTTCGCCCTCCGTTTCTTCGATATCCTGCATCGTAATGCCACCGTAGGTATACCAGCCGTATGACTTCCGGTCGTTGCCGATATATACCGGGGTTTCCGCATCGTATTCACTCAGTGCATCGATCAGCTCGCCGACTGTCATTGTGTTCCGGATCTGGTCGGTTCCGTAGCCTTCCCGGTTTGCGTTGATGATGATTGCCATGTTAGCCCTTCTTTCTCCGGGGGATTAGCCGCCCCCGGCCGGCATTATCTTACCGTTGTTTATACATTTCCGAAGCAATTTTCCTTGCCTCATTGTAGGAACACATGCTTGCTACGGTTTCAAAGGAACCATGTACTGGAGCGTATACCTTGACACCGTACAAAGAATGCTCTTTGTATATCACAACTCGCTTGCCATCCTCCCGCTCATAGATGGAAGATGTAGATGTTTTACCGTACAATTTCATGCTGCCTTGTCCTCCTTCCATTCCTTCAGCTTCCGCTCGTTCTCCCGCTCAATCTGGCGGTGCATCTCCAGCTTCTCCTTCATGCTCATTGTTAGCCCTTCTTTCTACCGGGGATTTAAGGCTCCCCGGCTGGCCTGTTTGTTTCATTCCTTTGCAGGAATGCTGTTGCAAAATTCAACCGCCGCCTTGATCGTGCGGAAAGTGTGGAATTCGCGCCACCCGCAACCCTCGCTGATGTTCACATGATAGAAACCACGGCTTCCAATCATTCTCTGAATTTCGTACCCGTTGACCACCTTGATTGTTTCGTACATTGTGTAGCCCTCCTCCTCTGTTCAGTGGGTTTCCCCTTCTGACACTGTTATTGTATCACATTTAATATTAAATGTAAACCCTTTTTTGAAATTTTTTTCACTTTTTTAAAAAAAGCCCCGGCTTATCGCCGGAGCCTGTCCATAACTGCTGTGTACAGTTTGGGCATAACAATTTGTAGTGTGTCCATTGCCTCGTTGAGTATAGGCCAGATTTCGGCCTGATCCCTGCCGTCAACCATCCGGGCAAAATCGTCATTCCCATCATTCACGACAACCGGATCAGGATCCGGTGCAGGGGCGTAGGAGTATGACGGCGGCTCGGCTTCCTTTTCTTCCCCGAGCAGCTCGCGCCGAATTGTATAATACGCAGCCAGTTTGACGCAGGTGTTGGCGTTTGGGTTCCGCTGGCCCTGACACTCAGCAATGGCCTCCTCAATGTCACGGAGCGTTATCACGGGATCACCTCCCGTTATGCGTTCTCCAGTTTTTCGACCATCCTCTGGATTTCCTGCCGGGTGCGGTCATCCGGCGCATCCTCCATCAGATCCCGCATTTTATCGGCAAAGTCCGTCCGGGAGTAACCGCGCTCACCGGAGTAGCGGCCCATGCTGTCCCGGCGAGCATTGCGACCACGGGCGTAGCTGCTACCGTCCCGGCTATAGCGTCCATAGCCTCCCATATAGGGGTACATGCCACTATAGCCGTCATCCTGCTCCATCATGATCGTCTTTTTGATGCTGGCAATGCTGTGCGTCAGTTTGTCCAGCATGTCAAGGTAAGTCGGTTTCAGCCCCTCGCTTTTGATTTTCCGCATCAGATCGGTAAAATCATCATGCAGCATTTCACAGGCTTCCGTGTAGTCTTTAGTATAATCCATGTCCTATCCTCCTTCCTTTACGCTATTCTGCTAATGTCCAGATTGCCATCTTGGAGAACAATCACCGGCGCGGGCGTTACGGTCGGATCATCGCTTGCAGGCACGGCCCGGAGTGAAACCGAATAACAGCAGCCCTTCGGAACCGTAATAATCGCGGTGCTTGTCACGTTGAAAAAATCTTCAACCGCAGCAGGCGTAACAATCGCCCTGCTTGTCAGTTTGGTTTCTCCGTTTACCGCAAGAGCCACAGCGATAGGAACAACCATGCCGCCTTCAGGCAGACTTATATTTCCGTTAAATGTAATCTGGTATCTGGCAAAGCAGTTTGAGGTCTTGCCGCAGAGAGTAAAGATCCCGGATCCGTCTTCGTGGAAAACAAAGCCGTTTCTGCACGGGATGGACGCATCGAATACAGCAGGCTGGTTCAGGAGAACATTCTGCTGTCCTGATGTGATATACTCAGCCATGGTTCACACCTCCATCAGAATGCGCCGCCGCATCCGCAGCCGGGGTTAACGTTCTGAGGGCAGGTGAAGATCGGCTGG
>OCVV011350370.1_pt1 | contig 44614 bp, 38 predicted proteins | sample 1539721 | NCBI WGS metagenome assembly OCVV01 (sample SAMN02144230, study PRJEB22623) | gut metagenome | biome: sheep rumen | host: Ovis aries | place: New Zealand | reverse complement strand
TAAAAAGGATACTACAAGTGCTTGCCGTGCTCCTTACAGCGGCAGGCATTCTGACACTTCTGTTTGTGGCCGTGAAGACCAAAAAACTGCAGGTCAACCGGTGGGTCGTCAGAGAAAGCGACACCATCGGCGTGGATATTTCCGAATATCAGGCGGACGTAGATATGGAGAAGCTTGCAGCTCAGAAGGTGCAGTTTATATATATGAAAGCGACGGAGGGCAGCGGCTTTCGAGACAGCCGGTTTGCGGAGAACTGGGCGGCCGCGGAGGAATGCGGCGTGCCGGCAGGCGCCTATCACTTTTTCTCTTTTGACAGCCCCGGAACAATGCAGGCGGAGAACTACATTGACACAGTGGGAAGCCTTGGGACGGGCCACCTGATCCCGGCCGTAGACGTGGAATACTATGCGGATAAAAAAGACAACCCGCCGGACAAGGAGGAACTTGTCAAGGAGCTTGGCGATTTCCTTTCCGCCATCGAGGAAGAATACCACGTCAAACCCATGATCTATGCGCCGAGAGAGATCTGGGAGAAGTATCTGATGGGCAGCTTCGACGAATATCCCCGCTGGATCAGGAGCATTTACTATCCGGTGACGTTTGAGACAAGCGGCAGCTGGGTCCTGTGGCAGTACTGCGACACCGGCGAACTGGAAGGATATACCGGCGGAGAGCGCTATATCGATCTGGACGTTCTGCACAGAGGTATGGATATCGATGAAATCACAATCGGGGGTTCGCAAAACCGCTGATTTCCTATACAATATAGCGTTGGAAAGGGGACATGAAACATGATTTATAATAATATACTCGAGGCAATCGGCAACACACCCATGATCCGTTTGAATAGAATGCCCGAAGAGGGAAGCGCGGAGGTCCTTGTGAAAATGGAAGGACTCAACGTAGGAGGATCTATCAAGACCAGGACAGCACTCAATATGATCGAGCAGGCGGAGAAGGAAGGTCTGATCGATCCGGCGGAGACGATCATCGTGGAACCGACAAGCGGTAACCAGGGAATCGGACTTGCGCTCGTTGGCGCGGTCAAGGGATATAAGACCATCATCATTATGCCGGACTCGGTCAGCGAAGAGCGCAGGAAACTGGTCCGCCACTATGGCGCTGAAGTAATCCTGATCCATGACGCCGGCGATATCGGCGCCTGCATTGATGAGTGCTTGCAGACGGCGCTTCGGATGAGAGATGAGGATCCCAAGGTCTTTGTGCCGCAGCAGTTTGAAAATCCCAATAATACGCTGACGCACAAGAAGTATACGGCACTTGAGATCATGGCACAGGTCGCGGGACCCATTGACGGTTTCTGCGCCGGCATCGGAACAGGCGGCACGATCACCGGAATCGGGGAAGTCTTAAAGGCACAGTATCCTGATATCGAAATCTGGGCAGTGGAACCGGAGAATGCAGCCATCCTCGCCGGCGGAACTGTCGGCACGCATCTGCAGATGGGAATCGGAGATGGCATTATTCCGGACATCCTCAACCAGCAGATCTATAACGACATTTATGTTGTGACGGATGAGGAAGCTTTGGAGACATCCAGACGTCTGGCCAGAGAAGAAGGACTCATGGTTGGAATCTCTGCCGGCACCAATGTGGCAGCGGCACTGCAGCTTGCCAAAAAACTGGGCAAGGGGAAGACGGTCGTCACTGTTTTGCCTGATACGGCAGAGCGCTATTTCTCGACGCCGCTCTTTGTGGAATAAGCCGGTAAGCGCAGCGATTCAACACGGAGATAAATGTGATCACAGACAAGGCAGAAGAGACAGCAGTGCGACACTGCTGTCTTTTATGATATACTGGTGACGAAATCTATTGCATTTTGTAATTGCTGAAATGGTTTTACGTTCTTTTTTCATAGAAGGAGGAAAATGATGGCTGAGCAGCGCAGACCACGCGGAAGAAAGAGAGTTACCTTTGAAGATGGGGCAGGCGTGCAACTTCATGGATCCGGCCTTGGTCTCGGTCCTGAACGACCTGGTCAAAATGGGTCCTCAGGGTCCCGCGGCAATCGAAACGGAAGAGGAATGGGAGGCTTCCCGCTGATCCTTCTTATTATCATCGCGCTTCTGGGCGGCGGCGGTTCTCTGGGCGGATTGTTAGGCGGCGGAAACGACGGCTATTCCTCCACAGGCAATAACTGGAACGTGGCGGAGGACTATACGCCCAGCGCCGGCGACAGCAGCTTCAATCATTACACCAGCTCTTATGGTGGAAACGGCTCCCTCTCTTCGGGATGGAGCGGGGAGAACGAATCCCAGACGGGGCTTGATGATACAGTTGCTTCCGGTTCGAGGGAGAAGTATACGACCATCAAGGGCAATGGAGAAGATACAGTCACGATCATGGTCTATCTATGCGGCACGGATCTGGAGTCCAGAAGCGGGATGGGCACGTCGGACCTGCAGGAGATGATCGCGGCCAATCTCGGCAGCAAAATCAATCTTCTTGTTTATACGGGCGGCTGCAAGAGCTGGCGCAACAATATCATCAGCAGCAAAGTCAACCAGATTTATCAGGTGATGAATGGCGGCGTCAAGTGCCTTGTAAAGGACGCCGGATCCGGCGCCATGACAAACCCCGACAACCTGGCCAGCTACATTCAGTGGAGCGCCAAGAACTTTCCGGCCGACCGCTACGAACTGATCCTTTGGGACCACGGCGGCGGATCGGTCAGCGGCTACGGATATGACGAAAAATATGTCAGCAGCGGCTCCATGACGCTTTCGGGCATTCAGAAAGCGCTGAACAAGGGCGGGATCAAATTTGATATGGTCGGCTTTGACGCGTGTCTTATGGCAACGACAGAGACAGCGCTCATGCTGAATGGATTTGCGGATTATATGGTGGCCTCCGAGGAGACCGAGCCCGGAATCGGCTGGTATTACACAGACTGGTTGACGAAGCTTGGTAAGAACACGTCGATGCCCACCACAGAGATCGGAAAGCAGATTGTCGATTCCTTTGTAGAAGCGTGCGGCAAAAAGTGCCAGGGACAGAAGACAACGCTGGCCGTGATCGATCTGGCAGAGCTGGCCAACACGGTTCCTGCCAAACTGAGCAGCTTTTCCAAGGCGGTCAGCGCAAAGATCTCCGACAAGAATTATCAGCAGATTTCCCAGGCCAGAAGCCAGACAAGAGAGTTTGCGGCAAGCACAAAGATCGATCAGGTCGACCTGGTCCATCTGGCAGAGAATACAGGACTGAAGGAGGGGAAGGCGCTTGCGGAGGCAATCCGCGGAGCGGTCAAGTACAATCGCACTTCCTTCAATATGTCCAATGCATACGGTCTGTCGATCTACTTCCCTTACAGAAGCAGCGCCAAGTATGTGGACAGCATGTCCAGAACCTATAGCGAGATCGGCATGGACGCCGATTATACGAGCTGCATTCGCGAGTTTGCAAGCCTTCAGGTCAGCGGCCAGGCGGCAGGCGGCGGAACAGGCAGTCCGTATAACGCCCTCTTTGGCGACTACGCAGGGGAGTTTTCGGGCCTTGACAGCACCGGAACAGACGAACTGATCGGCGCCCTGTTGTCCGAATTTTTGGGCGGCGGGTACGGTCGCGTATCCGATATGAGCGCGGATGGCGCTTCCTTCCTTTCTGACAGAGCCATGTCGGAGGAGGAGACGCAGGAATATCTGACAGAGAACCACTTCGATGCGACACAGCTCGCCTGGACAGAGGTGGACGGCAGGGAGACGATCGAACTGGACGAAACACAGTGGAATCTGGTTACGGACCTCAAACTGAACACCTTCGCAGATGTCGGAAACGGCTATGCGGACCTTGGGTGCGACACCGTCTATGACTTTGATGACGAGGGAAGACTGATTGCGGATGAAGGCAAGTACTGGATCTCCATCAATGGCCAGCCGGTTGCGTACTATCACCTGGATACAATAGACGATGGAACCAGCTATTCCATCACCGGAAGGGTTCCCTGCCTCATTAACGGGGAATACAATAACCTCCTGTTAGTTTTTGATACGGAGAACGAGGCCGGATATGTGGCAGGCGTCATGACAGATTACAGCCAGCAGGGAAATTTCGATATTTCCGGCAAAACTGCGCTGGACCTGCAGAAAGGAGACCAGATCCAGTTTATCTGCGACTTGTATGAGTATGACGGCACCTTCCAGGACAAGTACCTGATGGGGACGCCGATCACCATTGAGGAGTCTGTCGCAGAACTTGTGGTCAGCAATACGACGATCAACCAGAATGGTTCTGTGGTAACCTATGTTTTCACGGATATATATGGCGCCGAGCACTGGACGCAGGCACTTTTCCGTTAAGCGGATCAGCAGGTCCGGGAGAACAGGCTTTGCGCGCTGATGCAGCACTAGAGTAAAAAGAAGGGTTACATAAAATGAATGCGCGGAAAACAGTCAAAATAATAAAAACGGTCCATTGCCCGTACTGCGGCGCAGAGTATGAAGAGGGTCTTTTGCAATGCCCGTATTGCAAGTCCGTCGACGATTATCAGGACGAGAGCGAGTATTTGGAGGACTTGGATGAACTCCGGGACAAATTGGAGGATATTCCGGAGGAGGCGCTCCGGCACGAGGGGCGGCTCCAGACCAGACAGGCCGTGAAGGATTTCCGCAAGATCATTCTGATCCTCCTCATTTCGGCCGCATCGATCGGAGGCCTTTTTCTCTTTGAAACTGTGCTGGCGGGCAATACAAAAGGGCAGTCGGAAAAGCGAAACAGGGAAAAATACCTGTGGATCCAGGAAAACTACCCGATTCTTGATGAGATGTATGAAAAAGAGGACTACGAGGGACTGCTGGCCAAATTCAGGGACAACGATAATACAGGCATTTATGACTGGGGGCATTACGATCTGCTCACAGCGCTTGAAAGGATCGATCGGATCAAGACCTATGACATGATGTTTCTCGAGGATGCAGTAGAGAGATACGGGGAAGAGTCCGAGCAGGCGCTTCGCGAGAAGGCGAACCTATTCTCAGATGAGCTGCAGCTGCGGTATCTGAGCCTTCATGCCGCGGAAGCGGAGGACAGGGAGCGGATCGCACGCCTGTCGGAGGAATATACAAGCGACCTTGTGGAACGTTTCTCGCTGACAGAGGAAGAGTGCAAGGAACTGGACCGGATGATGGTCCAAAACCACGGTTACCTTACCAACAGGGAATGCAGAGAATACTTAGAAAACCGATAAAGGAGAGCAGTTATGAAATGTAAGTATTGCGGCGGAGATGTGTCGTTAGACGACCACTTTTGTCCTCATTGCGGAAGACCCGTGGATCAGTCGCAGCGCCACCAGCGTGAGATGGAGCAATATGAGACAGAATTTGAAGAGACGAAACAGGAGGCGCTCGAAAAGATCAGTGTCAGCAGCGGAGGCGGCACAGCGGTCGGCATCCGGCTTGCCACAATCGTCGTCCTGGTGATTTCGATCTTTGCAGCGGCGGTCTTGCTCGATCCCTATGAGGCAGCGGAGCGGAGGGCGGCCAGAGACGTCAAAAAACACTTTGCGGAGTACACGCAGGAGGTCGAAACCTTCCTTGAAAACAGAGATTACGGAGCACTGAACGCTTTTATTGACCTCCACGACCTGCGCAGTAATGACCAGTTCAGAGAATATTCGGAAATCTTCACTGCTGCGGAATACTACATGCGGATTTATCAGGGTATGATGGAGCTTGCCTTTATAGACGCGGATACGGAGAACCTGTATGATGTCAAAAACATGAGCAGGAATTATAACAGCTTTTATGAAACGGCATTCCCGAAGCGCCATTACAGTTGGATCGAAAATCCGGAAAAAATAGAGGCTGTAAGCACGCAGATGGAAGAGGATCTCGCAATCCTGGCACAGAGATATCTGGGATTGACCAAAGAAGAGACGGATTCTCTCAAAGGTCTCAGCGACAGCAGACGGACCGTTATCATCGAGCAGGCAATTGACAAGAAGCTCTCACAAAACGCGGGAACCAGCCTTTCTGAAATAGAGGAAATGGCGCCCGAAGACGCGGAAATGATGGACAGTAAAGAAATGCCAGCGGACGCCGTTCTTATGGAAGAAGAGGCGCCGCAGACCGGCGGCACGCAAGGAGAGTAAAATGGCAAAGTACAGATATGTGAGCCGGGCTCCCAAACAGCCCAAGAAGTCCAAGGTCGTTATCTTTCTGAATATTGTCATCGGTGCGCTGCTGGTGATCCTTTTCATGGTGTGTATCGCCATGATCAGCACCGGTAATAGTAGTTACTATACCCGCATGTATGGGGACGGATACGAGCACTATGATATTGAGAAAAGCAGGTACGCGGAGCTGGTTGATGATTACCATAGATACGGCGGTATTCTGGGCAGAGTCAATAAGGGCAGCGAAGAGGCGGCTGCCGTAGCGGAATATGCAGACGCCGCATTCCGGCACAGCGCCTACGAATATGCGGGCGAAAGTGAAAAGGCGGCGCGGCAGAAACAGCGTATGGATGCGGCCATCACGTCCATGGGCCTCTATACGCCGGAGGCGGCCAAAATAGACAACCTTCTCAAGTGAGCGCGAAAGCGTAGTGGAAGTGCGTCATCTGTTAGGGGCAGGGAACCAGGAAGTGAATCTATGCCCCGCTAAGAATTGTCAATTTGTATGGAATGGTCTACAATAATTCTGAGTCTTTATCGCTGCTCGATACACCCATATGTCGGGGGATAAGGACAGCGGACCATGACCATAGTAACAGGGCACAGGCGGTTTTTGGACATGAACATGAATGATTTATTTGATACCGGCAGCGATATTCTGGACGCGGTGAACGACGCAGTCAGCCGGAATGATTTCTCTGAACTGAATTCGACGATCAAGAAGACCGTCCAGGACGTCTCGGAGACAATCCAAAGAGATGTCAGGGAATACAACAGAACAGGCGAGAGAGAAGATATCAGGAGAAGAACCTATCGAAGTACATACGGACAAGGTGGGGCTGCCTACCAGGGCAATCCTTATCGCCGTTATAAGACGAGCGCTTCCACCGGCTATGGACAGGGTATGACCAGACAGCAGTCAGTGGGAAAACGGTTTACATCCAAAAAGACCCCTTTTTTGCAAAAGATCATAAGCCGGCAGTCAGGACTTGGAAAGATTCTGGCCGGCGCTTTTGGCGTGTTTGTGGGAGCCAATGTCCTTTTTGGCAATTTGATCGCCCTGATCGCCGGCGCAACAGGAGGCGCGGTGTTTGGTCTTTTGGCAAGCGCGCTGATCCTGGGCTTTTCCGCCTATGCGATCATGACGGGCCGCAAGGACAAAGAACTGGCGTCCCGCTATTACGAGTACGCCAAGATCATCGGCGATGCGGAGTACATTGAGATTGAGAAACTGGCTCGTAAAGCGGGCAGGACCAAATCGGATGTGCTCGCGGACATCAAGGCACTCAAAGATAAGGGCGTTCTGGCAGAAGCATGGCTGGACGAGCAGGAGACGACGCTGATCCTCACGGAGGAGGTCTATAACCAGTATCAGGAGATCAAAGCGCAGAGCGAGATTCTCCGGCAGCAGGCGGAGAAAGAGAATTCCGCAGACGCGGATCTTCCTGAAAACGCGCGTGCGATCATTCGCGAAGGGAAAGAGTATATCAAGACGATCCATGAATATAATGATGCGATTCCCGGCGTTGAGATGTCGGAGAAGCTTTACAGGCTGGAGAGCACCATGGACAGGATTGTGGAGCAGGTCCGGCAGAACCCTTCGAGCGCACCGGAACTGAGAAAGCTCATGAGCTACTACCTTCCCACCACCGTAAAACTGCTTAAGGCCTATATAGAGCTTGACAGACAGACGGTAAACGGGGAGAATATCACGAACACCAAGCAGGAAATTGAGGACGCACTGGACACCATCAACGATGCGTTTGAGAAGCTCCTGGACAGCCTCTTCCAGAATATGGCGTGGGATGTATCTTCGGATATCTCTGTTATGCAGACCATGTTTGCACAAGACGGACTTACGCCCCAAGAGATGTCTGCGCAGAGCGGACAGACGGTTGCAGAGACGGAAAACCAGGTGTATGGAACGACCCTGACTTGGGGAGACGGCGGCGGGGCTGTGCAGGCCCAGACCATGGAAGAAGAGGAATGATCGAACCGATTAACCTATATGCTTTTGTAAACGCATACGAGTAAGAACGCAATAAGCATATGAATTAGAAGCGTTAACCAGCAAGAAGGACCTTTGTAAGAGGAGAAAGCAGGAAATCATGGCAGATGAGAAGATGGATCTGAGTTTTGGCCAGGAAGAAGTGATGCAGGGCGGCGCAGCGGCGGCACAGGCGGACCCTTTTGGAGCAGCGGCTCCTACGCTGACATTTGATATGGAAGCGGAATCACAGGCGGCCGTACAGGCGCAGGCTGTAGAAGAAGCAAAGCCCGAGCCCGAAGAGAACATACTGACACCCGAGGAACTCCGTCAGGTAGAGGAGTTTTCTAAAAAGATCGACGTGACCAATACGAAAGCGATTCTGACGTACGGCGCAGGTACGCAGAAGAAGATGGCCGATTTCTCCGAAAAGACGCTGGAGAGCGTAAAGACCAAGGATATGGGTGAAGTGGGAGATATGGTCAGCGGCCTTGTCACGGAGCTTAGAAATTTTGACGTGGATGAGGAAGAAAAAGGCTTCCTTGGCTTCTTCAAAAAGAAGGGCAACCAGATGCAGGAACTTCGCACCAAATACAATACGGTCGAAAAGAATGTTGACAAGATCTCGAACGAGCTGGAGAAGCATCAGGTGACGCTGCTCAAGGACGTAGAGCTGCTTGACCGCATGTATGAGCTCAACCTCAACTATTATAAAGAGCTGTCCATGTATATTCTGGCAGGAAAGAAAAAGCTCAAAGAAGTGAGAGAAAACGATCTGGCAGCGCTTCAGAAGAAGGCCGCGGAATCCGGGCTTCCGGAAGACGCACAGGCAGCCAAGGACCTGGCAGAGCAGTGCGACCGCTTTGAGAAAAAGCTCCACGATCTGCAGCTGACAAGAACGGTTGCTATGCAGACGGGCCCTCAGATTCGAATGATCCAGGCGTCCGATCAGACGATGGCAGAGAAGATCCAGTCCACAATCGTCAATACGATTCCGCTCTGGAAGAACCAGATGGTCATTGCGATTGGCATCGAGCACGCGAATCAGGCGGCCAGGGCCGAGAGAGAGGTCAACGATATGACGAATGCGCTTCTTAGAAAGAATGCCGAGAAGCTCAAACAGGCAACTGTCGAGACGGCGAAGGAAGCAGAGAGAGGCATTGTGGATATTGAGACACTCAAGCATACCAATGAGATGCTGATCTCCACGATGGACGAAGTCATGGCAATCCAGGCAGAAGGCAAGCAGAAGAGGGCGGCCGCAGAGAAGGATCTCGCCCAGATCGAGCAGCAGCTGCGTGAGAAACTCCTGCAGGCCAGCAGGGGCTGAAAAAACGGGTCGACAGAACCCGCTAATAAGAGCACGAATATTCCGGCATCTGTATGGATGCCGGAAGTTCGCTATAAACAGCCAATCATACAGGAGGTGGAATATGATAAAAAGGAGAATGGCATTCATTCTGGCAGCGATGCTCACTTTTACCTGTGCATTTGAAGGTAAAGCGCTTGCCGCCAGTGTTGAACCTGAGGGAGAAGCTGTAGCTGTAGAAATGCAGCAGGAAGAGACCATTGTGGAAGAAGTTACGGAAGAGGAACCGGCACAGGAACCGGCGGTGACTGACGAGCCGGAAGTGAACACAGAGGAGCCGACCGAAGAGCCTGTCATTACAACACAGGAGCCCGTACAGGAGGCCGTAGAAGAGCCCGCCGCAACGACAGAAGAACCGGCAGAAGAGACTGTTGTGGAAGAAGCTAAAGAGGCCGCAACAGAAGATGAAGAGCCTGCGGCAGAAGAAGAGGAGGCAGTAGAGCCTTCGGCCGATGCTGATATGGAGGCCGCAGCGGTGGAAGAGGAAGTCGAAGAGACCGGAACGGCCAAGGACGCGAAGGCAAAGTGGCACGGCTTTGAGTACGATGCAAACGGAAACGTCGTTCATTATTGGATCAGTGGCAAGATTGCCAAAAATATACTTGTCTTAGATAATTCGACAAGCAAAAAATATTACTTTAACAGTAAAGGAAATCCGGCAAAAGAAACGTGGGTTAACTGGAAAAAGCATAAGTATTATCTTGGTACAGATGGCGCAGCGCTTACTGGATGGAACAAGCTCGACAAGGTTAAATACTATTTTGGAGACAATAAGACAAGCAATGTTTTACTCGGTGCGATGGCAACCGGATTTGTAAAAATCAGTGGAAAGTATTATTATTTCGCAGATGAGAACTACCCTAAAGCGAAAAAAGGGGCAATGATGACCGGTTTTAGAACGATTAAGTCAGGCAGTAGCAATGCATGTTATTATTTCGGTGCAAATGGTGTAAGACGGACTGGATTTGTAGATATAAAGGGGATGCGGTATTATTTCCAAGATTCTAAATTCAAAGAGTATAAAGCTGAAAATGAAGGAAAAAGAGTAGAAGGGTTTGCAACCATAGGTAATTTTAAATATTATTTTATGGACAAGAAGTGTAAAAAGTATACGGCTGCAACAAGAGCATCGATGTGTGTCGGAATACAAGAAATTGATGGCAGCAAGTATTATTTCTCCAATTATGGTTACTCCGATTATAGACCATCCGGCAGAGGAGTAATGTTAGTTGGATGGAAAACTCTTGCTGGAAAAGAATTCTATCTTAAGGACGGAAAATGTGAGGGATATACAGCCAAGGATCGAGGGAAAATAGCGTCAGGTATTTTAAAAATCAGCGGCAAAAAGTATTATTTCGCAAATAAAGGATACAAGCAGCATGGTTGGCAGACAATAAATGGCAAGAAGTACTTCTTTATTGATACCGCAGATAGTAATTACTCGGCAAAAAAAGACGGCCAGATGGCTACGGGATTCCATGTTATTAATGGCAAAAAATATTATTTTGCATCAAACGGAGTATTGAATACAGCGAACAAGGCAGTAAAGATAGATGGAGCGTTTTATTTAATTCATTCTAATGGTGTTGTAGAAAGATCAAAAGGGTGGCATAAGATTGGGAGTACATACTACTATGTTGACACCTCAAGCGGTAAACTCCATATAGGTTGGAAGAGAACCAACGATACGTCTATTTTCTATCTGAACCCCAGCGATGCAAAAATGGTCACAGGTGTAACGAAAGTTGAAGGTACTCTCTATTATTTCAATGCTGAAGGATATAGGGCAACAGTAAAGGGTTGGAAGACTTGGAATAATAAAAACTATTATGTATACGCAAATGGTACGGTTGCAGTAAATACGATCATTGACAACAGAAAGATTGGATCAAATGGCGTAGCTGGTCCTAAGATGAGCAATATGACTGCGAAGGCACAGAACTATTCCAGTAATACCAATTACCTGATTCTGATTGATACAAGCACCCACAAGATTGGCGTCTATAAAGGAAGCAAGGGTGATTGGAATCAGAGAACCTATGAATCCTGCGCAGACGGCAATTCCAGCCACAGGACGCCCAAGGGAACTTTCACGACCAAGCACAGCATGCAGTATGAGGATTCCTCTGCCGGCAGACACTGGTATGTGACAGACTTCGGCAGCAGCTCCATCTGGTCCGTTCCGTATGTAAAGGGAACCGATCAGGTTGCAGACGGAACACGAGGCAAGGCCGTCGATGCAGCCGGCTGTGTCCGTGTCACAAGAGACACTGCGGAGTGGATTTATGACGCGATTCCGAACGGAACAAAGGTCGTAGTATATTGATTTATGAGAAAAAACTTTTGATTTCTCGCACTAGGGCATAAATTTTGTGAAATTGATGGTAGATTTCTTTACAAAGGTAGTGTAATATATATGTGAATTATATTTGTGTAACAATTGTAAGGAAATTGCAACAATTAACAACATGTAGTTGCGAGGATCAAGTGGAGGATTATTGATGAAGAGAAGATTGGCGATGCTTCTCGCACTTTCACTCACATTCACTATGCTCCCTGTGGGCTATGCCAGCGCTGCAGAGACGCAGACTACGGAAGCGGTTGAGGCAACCGTGGAAGAAGCCACGAATGAAGAGGCGGAAACAGTCGAGAAGACGGAAGAAGAGGCAGTAGTTGAAGAAGCAACTGTCGGCGAAACAACAGCCGTAGTAGATACAACAGAGGGACAGACAGAAGAACCGGCTGCAGCTACTACGGTAACAGAGTCAACAGAGGCCGGCACAACGGAAGCTGCTGCAGAAGAAACAGAACCCGCAGAACCGGTTATTGTTGATGAGACAGAGCCTGCCGGAACCGGCAGCACGGAAGTTATCAACACCGAAATCGCAGAAACCGTAGAGCCCGAAGAGGCTGAAGTAACAGAGGTTACTGCAGATGCAAAGGCAATGTGGCATGGATTCGAATATAATTCGAGTGGAAAAGTCATACATTATTGGTCGAGTGGCAAGATAAAAACAAGCGTTCTCGTTCAAGATCCTTCGACTGGAAAGAAGTATTATTTTGATGAAAACGGCAATCCAACGAAAAATAGCTGGAAGCAATGGAAAACTAATTGGTACTATTTGGGCAAGGATGGCGCAGCAGTGACTGGTTGGCAAACTATTGACGGGAAGGTATTCTATTTTGGCGACGGTTCATCAAGTAATCTGACTGTAGGTGCTATGGCAATAGGACTTACAAAGATTGGCAGCTATAAATATCTCTTCGCTGATAGCAAGAACCAGCCTAAGCATCAGCTTGGAACGCGCTTGACGGGATTCAGACAGTATAATGGAAAAACATATTATCTGGTCGATAACAAATATCCCGCAATTACAGACACGGGTCGTATGTTGATAGGATGGAAAACAATCCAGGGATACAAGTATTATTTTGGTACAGATGGCGCTCGAAGAACAGGCTTCCAAACAATCGGTGGAAAGACATATTATTTTGCGCCTTATAGCTTAGATAAGATCCACACTGGAAGGATCGTTAAAGGAATTATCAAGGTTGGAAGCAAGTACTACTATTTGGATAAATGGGGCGTGCTAAAAACCGGATGGATTGTGAAAAATGGTGTACGTGGTTGGTATGACAGCAAAGGCGCAGCAGGAAAAGAAGGTTGGAAGAAAAAAGGCAATGAATGGTTCTATTTACAAGAGAATGGACTTGCACGTACTGGTTGGCTTAAACTGAACTCTAACTCTATATATTATCTTGATAAGAATAAGAAGGGAGCTATGTTAGTAGGCCCCAATAAGCTACGTGATGGTAAGATTGTTTTCTTCGACACAGAAGGTCGTCGTGCGACAACTGCAGGCTGGAAAGGCTATGGCGAGTATTTTTACTATACCAATAAGAATGGGACCTGCTATGTTAACAAGACCATCGACGGAATCAAACTGGACGCTCTTGGAAGAACCAAGATGAGCACCATGGATATGAAGGCGCAGGGCTATTCCAGTAATACCAATTATTTGGTACTTTGCGACAAGTCCACCTACACGGTCTGCATCTATAAGGGAAGCAAGGGCAATTGGACAAGGATCAAGGGACCTTGGAGCTGCACACACGGCGGAAGCAGAACACCTGCTTACACATCCGACGGCAAAGAGAAGTACATCACATTCACAGGAAGACTGACAAAGAGAAGCGCAACCTGGGGTTGGGGTGATTTCGAGTACACCAGCGCAGCGTTCTGCATGAATCTCTCCAGTGGTAACTTCTTCCACTCCGTACTTTTCAATAAGGGATCCAGATCCAATCCTTACAACCTGTCTCCTGTAGACGGCAATCTGAGAACCAACTGGTCTCACGGCTGCATCAGACTGGCACTGCCCAACGCTGAGTGGGTATGGGATAACATCCCTGCAGGAACCAGAGCGGTTGTTTACAACTCCTGATGACTGCAACAGTATGATTGTAAAGGTCTCCGGCAATGAACGGCCGGAGACCTTTTTTGCACGCAGAAATAAACAAGGTACAAAGAGTAGGGATATTGGCGACAACTGAAAATTCAGCTATAATGTAGAGGTTCAATATAAACGCCAACAGGAGGACAAGACATTGAATATAATCGTGACAGGAGGAGCCGGCTTTATCGGATCCAATTTCGTTTTTTATATGATTGAGAAGCATCCCGAGGACAGGATTATTTGTGTGGACAGTCTTACCTATGCAGGGAATCTGTCAACATTGGAATCGGTGATGGACAATCCGGCATTCCGCTTTGTGAAACTGGATATTCGGGATCGAGAAGGTGTTGAAAAGCTGTTTGTAGAAGAGAAACCGGACGTTGTGGTGAACTTTGCTGCGGAATCCCATGTAGACCGCTCTATTGAAAACCCCGGTATTTTCCTCGAGACCAATATCATGGGTACAGCGGTACTCATGGATGCGTGCAGAAAATATGGCATTCAGAGATTCCATCAGGTTTCTACAGATGAAGTGTATGGAGATCTTCCGTTAGACAGACCGGACCTCTTCTTCACAGAGGAGACACCGATCCACACCAGCAGCCCTTACAGTACATCCAAGGCATCCGCCGATCTCCTGGTGCTTGCCTATCATAGAACCTATGGCCTGCCTGTGACCATCAGCAGATGCTCCAATAATTATGGCCCGTATCAGTTTCCGGAGAAGCTGATTCCGCTTATGATCGCCAACGCACTGCATGACCAGCCTCTCCCTGTCTATGGAGAAGGCATCAATGTAAGAGACTGGCTGTATGTGGAGGATCACTGCAAAGCAATCGACTTGATCCTGCGTGGCGGTCGAGTGGGTGAAGTCTATAATATCGGTGGACACAATGAGATGCGCAATATTGATATCGTGAAGCTCATCTGCGCAGAGCTGGGTAAACCGGAGAGCCTGATCAAGTATGTGACAGACCGAAAAGGGCACGATCAGAGATACGCCATTGATCCTGCCAAGATCCACGGAGAGCTCGGATGGCTGCCGGAGACCATGTTCAAAGATGGAATCAAGAAGACGATTCACTGGTATCTGGACAATCAAGCCTGGTGGGAGACCATCCGCTCCGGCGAATACAGAAACTATTATGAGAAGATGTACGGCAACCGCTAATGTCATATACGGCATAGTGAACCGCATCCATCGGCTCCCGTCTTTAAGCCTGAGAGGCCGTAGGCGGGGGATCTGAATACAGCAATAAAAAAGCCCCTTCTGCCTTCCGGCGAGCTGAAAGTGCTCGGCCAGAAGTGTAGAAGGGGCGATTTCGTTCATATGGGATTGTCATTATAGCCGGGAAATGATCACGCCAAGGATAATAATGGCGACGCCGAGCGCCCTGCGCCTGGATACTTTCTCTTTGAGAATGAGAACGCCCATGACGAAGACCCATACGAAACTGGTCGCTGTGATGCAAGGCATGACAGATACCGGCACATGGATCAGGGCCACCTGGTTAATGACCAGGGTGGAGAATAAAAGTCCATAAGAGATAATGACACGCGGATTCAGGAATTTGGCAAAGAATCCGCTTTTTTTGGCCTCTGTGATATTGGCCTGCTTCTTAAGAATGATCTGGCTCAGCGCGGTGACAAACGCGGCCACGATGGCGGCGCCATAACAAAACGCGGGCGTAAAAAGTTCAGAATTCATAGGGCTGCCTCCAATGCTGCTGCAATCAGTTCGATTTCTCGTCGCTGATACTGACGACCATGCCGATCGAGATGACGATAATGCCGAGAATCTGTTTCCATGTAATGGTCTCATGGAAGATCAAGGTAGCCCACACAAAAATCAGGATATAGCTGAACCCGCGTCGCAGGTAGGCGGTTGTCAGCGGAAGCTTCTCCAGGATCAGCTGCCAGCAGACGGCATAAAAGCCGAGAATCACGACCGCCAGACAGAACCAGGCGATGTAGCCGGTAGAGAGAAACGGGTATTTGCCGCCGAGCTTCAGGCAGGGAGACGTCAGGCTCTCCATGAAGACGGCGACGATCGCCAGAAATATAATATTGCGTCTTTTACTTAGAAATTGATCTAACACGTCTTACCTCACTCCCATATTAGGGGCTTTATACCGTCTGCCGTCTCGGTCTCGACCTGCAGCATTTGACGGATCTGCGCAGCCCGCTGGTTAAATGTCTCCCGGTCCGGCGCACTGACGATCAGAGCCAGGCGGGAGGTCTTATCGGTATGCCCCTCTTTGTTTTCCTTGCCGACCTGCAATTTGGACAGCTGGTTGCGGTGCACATAGGGAAGCGCCTGCACTTCCTTGACGCCCTCCACGCGGACAACCTTGCCGGTGGGGATGTAGAAGGCCAGGTATCCGCACACGCACTGCTGCGGCTTGATTGTAGGAAGGCCGTTCTGCTTGCCGGTCGCAATGTCCAGAAGGAAGCCCTCTGTATCGAGTCCGCTAGAGAGACTGATCAGGTCGGAGGAAATAAAGACGCCGCCGCCTCTCGCCGCCGTCTCGATCAGGTAGATTTCGTCGCCATCCATGATAAATTCACTGTGCGTAATGCCCTGCTTGAGACCAAATCCCGTGATAATGCGTGTGTTGAGATCCAGCACGCGCTGCGCCAGCGCGTCGTCCGCCAGCGTGGGGAAGATTCGGCTCTTGGCCGCAAACGCGTCAGGCAGGTCAAAATACAGCGTATCTCCAATACAGAGATTGCGGAATTCATAGTCGACAGCCAGACCTTCCACGACGAATTCACGTCCGGTCGCAAATCGCTCGACGATCACTTCGTGGTTAGAAGACCAGCGTGCAGCCTCCGCATATTTGGCAGTCAGCTCTGCAGCACTGCGGCAAACCTGTACGCCCCGGCTGCCCTGGGTATCCAGGGGCTTAATGATCACATCGCCGCTGATCTCTTCATAGTAGGAGAGGGCCTCCTCGAGGGAGGTCACCGTACGGTTGGGCAGGAGTTTGATGCCAAGTTCCGCCATGCGGGTTCGCATCAGGCTCTTGTCCGTGAATAAAACGCCGGTCTCATAGCCGATGCCGGGGAGCCCCAGCTGTTCGGCGACATAGGCAACCGATCGGACTGCGATATCGGTCTGGTCCGTCGTGACGCCACAGATCGAGTGCTCGCGCGCATAGGCAAGGATTGCGTCTTTATCGCGTACGTCGATGAGGAGAGAACCTTTGATATAAGGTGTAAATGCGTCGGAGATTACAGGTGCGGCCAGATAGACGTTATAGGATTTTGATGCTCTTTGTACAAGCGGGAGCTGGAAATCGCCAGCCCCAATGATCAGTATGTTATCCATTTTGATCTCCATTCTCACAATTGTGGTCACCCTCTTCCTGCCCATAAATCTGGCGGATCACGAACTGGGGCGAGTTATTGAGAGAGATATAGATTCTTCCAATATATTCGCCGATGAGACCCAGCATGAACATGATCATGCCGCCGATAAACAGCAGCATAGACATAAGGGAACTATAGCCGATCGCCACATTGGGGTTGACGAGTTTGTGAATGACCGTATACACGACGAGCAGCATACCAATGCAGGCGAAGGCGACGCCGCAAGTGGTCGCAAAGCGCAAAGGCTTTACGGAAAACGCGGTAAAACTGTTCATCCACAGCGCAAAGGATTTCTTGAAGCTGTAGTGGCCAACGCCGATCGTACGCTCCCTTTCTTCCATCTCCACATTCACCACGTTTTTGGTAGAGCGGAGCATCAGGCCGGAGAGATAGGGATAGGGGTTTTTATACTTAATTACCTCGTCCTTGACAAAGCGCTTCATGACAGAGAAGTTGGAAAACTTCAGATCTTTGTCCTTGCCGAGCAGCCAGTTGGCGACTGTGTCGTTGACTTTGGAACCAAAATTCTTGAAACCGGACTGAGTCTTGTGGGGATACTTGGCAATTGATACGTCGGCATCGCCATTGATCAGCGGGTCCATAAGGTCCCAGAGCCTGTCGGTGGGGCACTGCTGGTCGTCGTCAATGAAGACGATATAATCGCCGTCCGCATAATGGCATCCGCAGATCAGCGCGTTGTGGCGCCCGCCGTTCTTGGCAAGGTCAATGGCCAGAACCTGCGGATCCTTCTCCGCCTCGCGCCGAATGACGTCCAGCAGATTGTCCGGCGAGCAGTCGTTGACGGCAATGATTTGATAAGTAAAATCAGGCCGCTCGGAGACGACCTGACGAATTTCATCTATGACGAGTCCTACGGACCCTTCACTGTGGTAGCACGGAATGATGAAGCTGATCAGCTTCCTTCCGCTCTTATGAATTGCATGAATGTTCACGAAATACTCCAATCTGTAAATCAGTCAAAATAGGAGAGCACGGTAGTGATCACCTTATTCCGATCTTCCTCTGTCATACCGTAGTAGAGAGGCAGTCTTGCCAGACGGTCGCTCTCTTTCGTTGTGTAGACGTCTTCGCCGTGGAAGCGGCCGAATCGTTTGCCGGCCGGCGCAGAGTGCAGGGGCACATAGTGGAAGACGCAGCCGACGTCATGGCTATGCAGGTAATTGATAAAATCCGTTCTCTCATGAAGATCCCGGAGCTTGACATAGTACATGTGCGCATTGTGTACGCAGCCGTCCGGAATTGTGGGTAGCACAATCCTGCCTTCTTTCTCAAGAGGGCGGAAAGCATCGTCATAGGCGTGCCAGGTAGCCAGACGGTTGTCGTTGATGCGGTCCGCCTCCTGGAGCTGCGCCCAGAGGTAAGCGGCGTTCATATCACTGGGGAGATAGCTGCTGCCATATTCCACCCAGGTGTATTTGTCGACCTGGCCGCGGAAAAAGCGGGCCCTGTCGGTCCCTTTCTCTCTGAGAATCTCAGCCGGCTCAATATCTTCCTTGTGGTTGAGGATCAGTGCGCCGCCCTCACCCATGGAATAGTTCTTGGTCTCATGGAAGGAATAGCAGCCGAAATCACCGATCGTGCCCAGCGCTTTTCCTTTGTAGGTGGACATGACGCCCTGCGCGGCATCTTCGATAACCTTGAGGTCGTGTCTGCGGGCAATCTCCATGATGGCGTCCATCTCGCAGCTGACGCCTGCGTAGTGTACGGCCATGATGGCCTTGGTCTTGTCTGTGATCGCTTCTTCTATTTTGCGCTCATCAATGTTCATGGTATCCGGACGGATATCCACGAATACAGGCGTCGCGCCGGTCAGGACGATCGAGGTCGCCGTGCTGGAGAAGGTAAAGCTGGGCAGGATGACTTCATCGCCCTTTTCAAGGCCGCACAGAAGCGTCGCCATTTCAAGCGCAGTGGTGCCGCTGGTCGTAAGAAGCGCACCAGTCGCGCCGAAGCGCTCCTGGATCCAAGCATTACATTTCTTGGTAAATTGTCCGTCGCCGCAAATCTTGTGTGCGTCGATCGCCTGTTTTACATAATCAAGTTCCGTTCCGATGAACGGAGGAATGTTAAAGGGTATTTTTGCCATAGGATGTATTCCTCTTTCTTCGTACATTATTGTCATTATACTATCATAAGCCGGATTTTCATACTTTTTTCTGCCTCTTCTCCCATACTTGCTTTCCTCGAAAGCATCATGTAGAATTACGGTGATACATTAGGGCACTAGGCTCAAATGGCAGATGCCGGTTGGAGAGGAATATATGTATAAAAAAGAACGAATTGTAGACTTAAAAGCATTGATCCGCTGTGTATTGGAAAAATGGAAAGGGATTCTCGTGGTTGCCCTTGTGGCGGCGCTCTTATTTGGCGGGCTCAAAGGGTTTGAATTATATAAAGTATACAAACAGGGACAGGCGCAGCCTGAACAGGAAGCAGCCCCCGAAGAGGATTCGCAAGGGGCTTCCAAGGCGATTGAAATGCGCAGGATCAATAACCAGCTGGATCTCAAGAACGCGTATTTCACGGAGTCTATTATGGGGGACATCGACCCGACAAACGAAGGCTTTGCGTCTGCAGACGTGATCGTAACGATTGGCGATGAGGCAGTGGAGGCCGCACAGCCTGCACAGACAGAGACGGAAGACCAGGCTGCCGGGGAAGGCGCGGCAGAGGAAGCGGCTGCGGAAACGCAGGCGGTACCACAGGAATACGCCCAAGTGCAGAACAGAGAAATGACGATTCTCAACTACTATGGCAATTCCGCCATGTATCGCACAGACCTTACAAATGTGGCACAGCAGCTGGGGACGACAGCCAACAGGCTCTACGAGCTGATTTCCTTTAAGTATAGTACGAATAAAAATTCTTTTATCACGGTCAAGGTCATTTACCCCGATCAGGAAGGCGCAAAGCTCATCCTGGACGAGGTCATTGCGCAGCTGCGGCAGATGGAGCCGGAAGCCCAGGCGCAGTATGGCCCGCACACCATGACGGTTGCCAATGAGCTCGCCGCTACGATCAACGACACAGGCATGTATAAGTGGGCCTACAACCGTGCGACGGAGATCGTACAGCTGATCAACTCCAAAAAGACGTTGGACAAGAACCTCGCTTCGGGGAACAGTGTTGTCGTAGAGAAGACATCGAAACGGGATGTGGTGAAAGGCGCAGTCAAGCAGGCCTGCGCAGGCGCCGTTGGCGGTATTTTGGCGTGTGTGTGTCTGATCGTTCTGTATCTTCTGGCAACGGGCAAGGTTTTGTCGGCGAGAGAACTCAACAACCACTTTGGACTGCAGAAGATCGCATGCGTCCCCGGCAGGAAATTCAGCACCAAAAAGGGTCTGGACAAGCTTGTGGCGTCCATCGATGCTTCTTATTATAACCATCCCAAGAGAGCGGTATGCCTGCAGGTGGCAGACGCCGGACTCGGCATTCTCTTTCAAAGAGGCGCGCAGGTCGCGCTTGTAAGCGACTTGCAGACGGAGTATCTGGACAAGATCTGCGCGGAGCTTAACAAGTCAGGCAACGGCAGAATCCGTTACTTTTCTGTGCCGTGCGCAGAGCAGACGCCGGAAGCGATGGCGGCGATCGAGAACTGTGATGCGGCGGTGGTTGTCGCGAGAGCGGAGAGATCCAGCTATAAGGGCGTAGGCGACGTCCTTTCGATCCTTAGCCTTCTGGGCAGGGAGGCGGTTGGCTCCATCGTCTTTATGTAATAAGACGCGGAGGGAACTATGAGAGCGGATAAACGGATCGACGCACAGACCGGGATCGGGACGACCTGGCTCCTGAGCGCGATCATGACCCTGTTTCTCTTTCAGACGCTTCTGGAGAACTATTTTTCGCAGGCATCCTATATAGACGAAGGGCTTGCGGCACTGTTCTGCGGCGTGTTTGTGTTGGATCTGATCGTGAGCGGCGAAGCCAGGATCCGGGAAATTGGAATCTGTTTTCTGATCCTGTGGGCGACAGCGGCGGGTCTTTATGGAAACTGGAAATTCGGGATCCAGGATGTCAATTCTGCCATCTACCTGGATATTGTCAGTCACTTCAAGTACGCACTGCTCTATCTGGGCGTGACGTCCGCTGCGAGAAAGCGGCACTGGAATATAGAAGAAGCGGCGCGGATCCCGGTTCTTCTGGCCAAGGGATACCTGACCGTGCTGTTTGTGTTTGGCGTACTCAACCTCTTTGTCAATCTGGGAATGTATGGCGGAATCCGATATGGACTTCGCAATTACGCGTTTGTCTTTGGAACGCCTGGCATTGTCACAAACACTGTGCTGTATATTATCATGCTCCTATTATTGGACGCAGCCTTGCACGAGGAGCGGTCCAATAAGAGCTTTCTTATCATGGCGATTGCCGTACTGATCATGGTGATCAAGTCCAGATCGCTGATCCTGGCAGCCACGGCGCTCATACTATTTGAATCGTTTGTGCTGGAAAAGAAGCAAAATATGAGGCTGAGGATTCTGGGCATCGCGATCATCGGCGGCCTGATTGGCTATCCTCAGTATCAGGACTATTTTGTCAACGGCGTTACTGCAAACCGTGGGACAGCGCCCAGGCAGCTTTTCTGGCAGGGGGGCTTGCGGCTGTTCAAAGAGTATTTTCCTTACGGGACCGGTTTTGGTACGTTCGGATCCAGCACGGCAGCGACCAATTACTCCAGCCTTTACTATATTCTGGAATTCAACACGGTCACCGGCATGCAGCCGTCCAATACGATGTATCTCAATGATACGTTCTGGCCCATGATCTTTACCCAGCTGGGATTGATCGGGATGATCCCCTATATCCTGCTCATGATCATTATTTTTTACGATATATACAGGAATGCGAAGAGGTCCGGGAATCTGTATGTACGGTTCGCAGCCTATCTGTATATAGCGAACGTTCTCTTTTCCTCCATCCAGTCCTCGTATCCTTGCAACAATTCCATGGTGATGATGACCTTTATGGCCACGCTGATACCATATTGCGTGCACTGGGGCAGGGAACAGGAAGGCGCGGAGGTGAAGCCATACACACCGGAGGTGCGGCATGGTTATTGAGTGCATTGGTCTTCCGGGGAGCGGCAAAACATTCCTGATGTCACATCTGGAACAAGAGATCGGCAAACGGGGCCTTCGCTGCATCAATGCGTCGGACCGGAGCATGAACCGGTTCTCTTGGAAAGCGGCCCGAAAACTCCTGCATGCGGGCATTTTTCTCATGCGGGGGGCCAGACAAGTGCGCGCGCGGATGGAAAAAGCGCTGCTGATGGAGCCGCAGGCCCACAGCCGGTACGGGATTTATGAGGACGAGCGGTTTACGCTGGAGAGCGCCGCAATCTTCCGCCTGGTTTACAGGCATATGATGGCGTCGGATACGGTATATCTGTTTGATGAAGGTCTGGTCCATGCGATCGTGAAATTCTGCGCGGACTTTGCGATGGGTGGAGAGACCTTTGGAGCGCTCATAGAGGCGGCGGAGAGCGGACTTAAGGGAAAGCGGCTGGTTGTCTATAATGCGATCTCCGAGGAGAACTGCTTTGTATCCCTGAGGAAGAGGGACCGTCACATATGCGCATTTGACGAACTGCCGGACGACGCGCTGCATGGAATCCTGCGGGAGTATGCCCGCCTCAACACGATTTATGCAAGCGGCCATACGACGGTCAAGGTCCTCAGAGAGGAAGACATCGAAGTGAAAATCGTGCGGATCATGCAGGCGCTGTGACCAATACGAGACGCGAAGAAGGATATAGGGTAGATGAAGGACCTAAAAGATAAATTTAAGAGGGCCGGAGGGGTGCAGATCCTCCGCCAGTATATGCAGTCCCACGTGCTGGGCTATGCGCTGATGCAGACCGCACTGCAGGGGACGTCGCAGAAATCGCTGGAGATCGTGCGCCTGAGCGTCAACAACAAGATGTTGGGGAGGCTCAGAAAGAAAAACCGTGCCTATATTCAGGAATATCTAGAGAAAGAGCGCGCGGAGGCAGGCACAAAGCACAGGGAGCGGACGCGCTCGCAAGAGATCTGGATGCTTTGGCTGGACGGAGAGGACAAAGCGCCGGCGATCGTGAAACGGTGCATTGCATCTGTAAGGGCCGCATTTCCTGACAGAACGGTGCATCTCCTTACGGAAGACAATTACAGGGAGTATGCCAAATTCCCCGCGTTTATACAGGAGAAGATTGACAGCGGCCAGATCACCAAAACACACATGTCGGATCTTCTGCGGCTGGAGCTCCTCATTCGCTACGGCGGAACATGGATCGACGCCACTGTATTTTGCACGGGAGAGGCCCCGGCGTATATGTTGGACAGCGATCTTTTCCTGTTTCAGGATCTCAAACCCGGGTGGGACGGACATGTCCAGAGAATCTCGAGCTGGTTCCTCACGGCGTGCACGCAGCATCCGATCCTGCGCCTGACGAGAGCGCTTCTGTACAATTACTGGTACAGACATACGTCCCTGGTGGACTATTATTTGTTCCATGACTTTTTTGAACTGGCGATCGAGACCTATCCGGAAGAATGGAATAAGGTGATTCCTTGCAGCAATGCTGCGCCGCACATTTTGCTGCTGCGCCTGTTCGAACCCTATGACGGGACGGTCATGGACGCGGTGAAGGAAATGACTCCGTTTCACAAACTCACTTATAAATTTGAACCGGAAAAGACACAGATTCCGGGCACCTATTATCAAGCACTGCTGGAAGGGCAGCAGGCGGTGGAGAAAGAATAGACAACATGGTATGTTTTGTAATACTGCACTACATGGCGCTGGATGAGACGATCCTCTGCGTGGAGTCGATCCGTGACAGCGTGGAGGGCGAAAAGAAGATCATCATTGTGGACAACTGTTCTCCCAATGGGACCATCAAGGGACTTGAGGAGCACTATCAGGACGCCGCCGATGTCGATGTGCTGGAGACCGGTGAAAACCTGGGCTTTGCAAAGGGCAACAATTTTGGCTACGCCTATGCGGTGCGCGAATATGATCCCGACTTTGTGGTTGTGATGAACAACGATATGGAGATCCGGCAGAAGGACTTTATCGCACAGATCTTTGCAAGCTTCGAGGAGTACAGGTTCGCGGTGATGGGCCCGGATATCTACTCCACGAAGAAGAAGTATCACCAGAATCCACAGACGCGCAAGATGCCGACAAGAAGGGATTTGGAGAAGAGCTGCAGGAGTCTTACGATCAAGAATAACCTGCGGTTTCTGATCCCGCTCAAATGGCGGATCCTGGAACTTATGCACAAGCAGTCGGTACCGGAGAAACGGGCGGAGAACTATGTGGACCACGTTGTGGAGGATCCGCTTCTGCACGGCTCCTGCTATGTGTTTTCCAAAGTGTTTACGGAAAAACACCCTGCGGCGTGCTTTTTTGACGGCACCTTTATGTACCTGGAGGCAGAGATTCTCTGCTATCAGTGCAGGCGGGATCGGGAAAAGATGATCTATGACCCGCGTCTTAGGGTCGATCACCATGAAGACGTAGCGACAGATCTGGAATACCACAAGCAGTCGGTGAAGTCGATCTTCACAGTGAAATGTCTGCTCCAGTCCACAAAGGCATTTCTTGCCCTCATGGACAGAGATGGGAACGCATGAAAGCAGAACGAAAAGTAAGTGTAAAGAAAAATTACGTATATAATCTGGCCTACCAGATGCTGGCCGTCGTGATCCCGCTCATGATCCAGCCCTATATTGCAAGGGTTTTGGGGGCGGGGGAAGTCGGTGCCTTCAGCTACACAACGGCGATCACGGGCTATTTTGCCCTCGTTGGGAATCTGGGGATTGCCACCTACGGACAGCTGCGCGTAGCCGCCTACCGCAATGACAGAAAGATCGTTTCGCAGGTTTTCTGGGAGCTGGCGGTACTGCGCTTTGTTTTGATGCTCGGATCGGCGGGGATCTTCCTTCTCTTTATCCGGTTTGTGGCAAGACCGGAGTACAAGACGCTCTATGCGGTCCTGCTCGTACAGATCATGGCGAGCGCCATTGACATTGCATGGCTGCTGCAGGGATTTGAGGAGTTTAAGAAGATCGTGCTCCGCAATACGATCATCAAGGTCGCCAGCGTGATCCTGATTTTTGCGTTTGTGAAGAGCCAGAACGATCTTCTGATCTACGCGCTGATCATGAACGGATCGACACTCCTTGGAAATGCGTCCATCTGGTACTTCACACCGTCCTTCGTGGACCGCGTACCGCTTAAAGAACTGAACCTCCGAAGACATCTGCGATCCTGTATCATTTATTTTATTCCGACGATCGCAACGACCTTCTATCTGTCCCTCGACAAGCAGATGATCCGCTGGTTTACGACGACCTCTGTGGAAAACGGCTATTATGAGTTTGCGCAGAAGATTGAGCAGATGGCGGTAACGGTTGTGACGTCTCTTAGTATTGTCACCATGCCCCGCATGGCCAACCTTTACAACATGAACGCCATCGACCGGATGAAGAACCGTCTGGAGCAGACGATCCGCTTTATTCTCCTTGTTGCGATTCCCATGTGCATAGGAATGATCTCGGTCACGGATTATCTGGTACCGCTTTACCTCGGACAGGGCTATGAGAGGAGTGCGACACTTTTGAAGATCTTCAGCCTGCTGATCATTGTTGTGGGACTCAACAATGCGGTGGGCAAGCAGGTCCTGATGCCGGTGGGAAGACAGACCGATTACAACCGAAGCGTGATTCTTGGCGCGTTTGTGAATTTTGGTCTGAATTTCCTGCTGATTCCCCGGTTTTATTCTGTGGGCGCCGTCATTGCGTCCGTTGCAGCGGAGACGTCGATTCTCCTTGCTTTTATCTATTTCTCGAGAGATTACATTCGCCTGACATGGATCATCAAAGCATCGGTCAAGTATCTGGCGGCAGGCGCCGTCATGTTTGCGGCGATCACGCTCAGCCGCTTATGGCTGCACCGGTCGTGGAAGAGCATTGCGCTGCAGGTGGCCGGCGGCGCGCTGATTTATGTCGTAAGTGTACTGGCCATGCGCGACCGCTTTGCATTGCAGATGTGGGCGATTATAAAGAGAAATATTCCCTTCTTGAAAAAGAAGCAGGGGAAATAAAGACCGGCGTGCCAGAAGGACCGGAGGCGGAAAGGTATGCATAAGACAAACAAAGAAATGAGAGACGATAAAGAGGCGCTGACACTGCAGGAGACGCAGCAGGTCGCGCTGGAGATCCTGCACACGGTGGCAGAGATTTGTGAACAGCTGGAACTTCGCTATTATCTGGTTTACGGAACGCTGATCGGCGCCGTGCGCCACCACGGCTTTATCCCGTGGGACGACGATGTGGACATTATGATGCCAAGGCCGGATCACGACAAGTTAATGGAGTATCTGGATGAACATATTGGGGAATATCCGCATCTGCAAGTCTTTAATCGGCAGACGTGCCCCGCGTATCCGTATATGATCACCCGCATCAGCGATTCGCGCTATGAACTGGTCATGGAGAACGAAAAGCCCTTTGGTATGGGGATTTTTATTGATATCTATCCCTATGACGGCCTCGGCAGCACACAAAAAGAGGCAGTCCGCTTTGGCCTTAAAGGGGACCGCCTCTCTTCCCTTTGCTATCAGGCGACCAGAGATCACTTTGCGATCGAGACAACGACGTCGTTTGTCAGGAAGTGTATGAAACTGCCGGTCTTTGTATTTTGCCGACTTTGCGGCAAGGAGCGCTTTCAGAATGCGCTGGAGAAGCTTGCCCGGGTGTATCCTTACGATGAGAGCAAATTCGTGGGCTGTGTGATCTGGCTCTCCTGGGGCGTCAAGGACATGTACTTGCGCAAATGGTTCGATTCCTACGAGTACATGCCGTTTGAGAATTATCGTTTCCGTGTGCCGGCCCGGTATGACAGGATCCTTCGGCACACCTATGGCGATTATATGCAGCTTCCGCCGGAGAAAGACCGGCAGGGCCACCATTACTATACGGCGTACCGCAAATAATAAGGGCGGTACCTACCTTATGAGCGGGATCACCGGACCGAGTTAAAGTATTGATCGATACCGGCAGCGATTCCGCTCACCATTTTTTTCTGATAGTCTGCATTCTGCATTTTCTTATCTTCTGCGGCGTTGGTCATATAGCCAAGCTCGATCAGTGTCGTGGGCACCGTACTCCAGTTGTTGCCGGACAAATCATCGCGCTCCCATACATATTCTTTCTTGCAGCCGGTCGCTTTCACATAACTATTCAGGATCTTGTCGGAAAGAAGACGGGATTGCTTGTACATCTTGGCGATATAGGGATTCTTTTTGGTAATGCAGAGCGTCATCGCGCCGGTTCTGGACGCATCCTTCGGGTCTGCGTTGGCGTGAACGCGGACGAAGATGTCTGCGTTACTCGCATTTGCGACTTGAGCGCGCTCCACACAGCTGTAGGTGCCTTTGTTGATGGAGCGGGTCATGATCACGCGATAGCCGCGCGCCTCCAGTGATGTTCGAAGCTTTAGAGAAATCTGCAGCGCGAGCTGGTATTCACAGACGCGCGTGGAAACGCCTCTTGTCCCCGCGGTGTCCGCATCTTTTTTCTTGGAAGCGCCGGGTCCAATCGGCTCCTTTCCACCGGCCACTTCTGAGGAATGGCCGGGATCCAGAACGACAACCGGAATCTTGTTACGCCCATTCTTGTCAAAATACTTGCGGCTTCCGTCAACCTTGACCCAGCCCTTTTGCATGACGCCGTCTGATGTGAAATAATACTTCTGACCGCTGATTACCACAAGACCCGTCATCATTTTTCCGGTAGTTTTTTCTAAGGGACAATTCTTGTCCGCAAAATAGTATGTCTTTCCTTTGATTTTGGCCCAGCCGGTCACCTGTGTGGCCCATTTGTGATCTGGACATGCGGAATTTGAAAAGTAAAAGGTGATGCCGTTTATTTTACGAAAACCTGTCAGGCGCACACCACTCGGATAATTGGGAAAGCGTGAATCAGCAAAAAAATAGGTGTGGTTATTGACGGTAACCCAACCGGTCATCATCTGCCCTTCTTTAGAAGCGTCGTATTGAACATAGTTTTTATCCATAAAGTAGTGCGTATAAAGTTTGCCATTCCGTTTTATGTCGACAAAGCCTGATCTCATTGCGCCACCGTCAGAAGGATCAAGATAATACATACTTCCGGAAATTGTTCTCAAACCAGATACAGGAACCCCGTCATTGTAGTAATACCATTTTCCGCCAATTGATTTCCAACCGTTTGAAGGTGCCGCATGAACAACAAATGAAGAGCAGAGAAGCCATAGTATAAGAGGCAGCGCATAAACAAAAGGTAATAAACAAAATAGAGATGATTGAGATTTATTCACAGTAACCTCCATTGAAGAATAATATAGTAATATAATCTATTTTACATTCTACTATATGAAAGGTTTTTTTGCACAAACAAGATGAAGGTATGGTATACTGACTCGATACGTAATGACAGCAGGAAGGAATTACAATGAAAAGAACAAATCTGGTTCTGATTGGAATGCCAGCCTCCGGGAAAAGTACGGTGGGCGTGATCCTGGCTAAACTGATCGGATTTGATTTTATGGATACGGATCTTTTGATCCAGCGCGCAGAGAAACGGAGATTGTCGCAGATTATAGAAGCGGAAGGGATTGACGGCTTTCTTGAGATAGAAAATCGGATCAATGCTTCTGTGGATGTGGACCACTGCGTGATCGCCACGGGAGGCAGTGCCGTATACGGCAAAGAGGCAATGGAACACTTTCGCAGGATCGGACACATCATCTATTTAAAGGCGGAGTATCCGCAGCTGGCACAAAGACTTCGCAATATCAAGCAGAGGGGCGTCGTGCTCCGGGAGGGGCAGACGCTGCGAGACCTCTATGACGAGCGGACAGCGCTGTACGAAAAGTACGCCGATACCGTCATCGAGGAAGAGGGACAAGTAGAAGATACGGTCGTACAGATACTGAAGAAAATGGAGAAGCAAGCGTGAAAGTATTAGTGACAGGAGTACACGGCCAGCTCGGGCACGACGTGATGAACGAACTGGCGGGGAGAGGACACCAGGGACTTGGAACAGACATTTTGCCCGCGGAGGACCAGGAACGGGGAACCTTGCACGGGCATGCATATGCGCAGCTCGATATTACAGACAAGGAAGCCGTTCGCGCGATGATCCGCAGCTATCAGCCCGATGCAGTTATGCACTGCGCGGCCTGGACCAACGTCGACGGCGCAGAGGATCCGGCAAATCGAGAGAAAGTATATGCGGTAAATGCTGCTGGAACCCGCTATATTGCGGAAGCGACAGAAGAAGTCGGCGCCAAGATGTTGTATCTGAGCACGGATTATGTATTCAGCGGAGAAGGCAGGGAGCCTTGGGATCCGGACTGTAAAGAGTATCGCCCTCTCAATTATTACGGCGCAACCAAGCTGGAGGGGGAGAAAGCTGTCAGCAGTCTGGTCAGCCGTTTTTTTATCGTGCGGATTGCGTGGGTTTTTGGTATAAACGGCAGCAACTTTGTGCGGACCATGCTTCGGTTGGGGCAAACCCACGACACGCTGCGCGTCGTAAACGATCAGATCGGTACGCCCACCTTTACCTACGACTTGGCCCGTCTCCTTGTCGATATGATTGAGACGGAGGAGTATGGCTATTATCACGCCACTAACGAAGGAGGATATATTTCCTGGTATGAATTTGCGTGCGAGATCTTTAAAAAGGCAGGCCTTTCGGTAAACGTCATTCCAGTCACAACAGCAGAATATGGCGTCTCCAAGGCAAGCAGGCCATTCAACAGCAGACTCAGCAAGGAGAAGCTGACCAGGAAAGGCTTTAAAAGGCTTCCTACCTGGTCAGACGCTCTGGAACGTTATCTGAAAATGCTTTCTGCAGTCTGAAATATGGTATAATAAAATGTCATAGTGTGCAGAAACATATTTGGAGGCAAAAATGACAAGTACCAATAAATGGGCGATGATCGACGGGCACAAGGTCCGGATCCTGGAAGAAGCCGATCAAGAGATCGTGAATAATGAAAGCGGCGTCCGGCATGTGTTTGTGATCGGAAGCAAGGGAATACCTGCGGCCTATGGAGGCTTTGAGACCTTTGTTGAAAAACTGACGCAGTACAGAGTCTCTGACAAGATCCATTATCATGTGGCCAGAATGGCAGAAGACGACATGCGCTTTGAATATAACGGCGCGAGCGTGTTTGATATCAAGGTCCCCTATATCGGACCTGCCAGAGCAGTTGCCTGTGATCTAATCGCACTCAGAAGATGCATCCATTATTGTAAGGTTCATAAAGAGATCAAAAGTCCGGTATTTTATGTACTGGCCTGTCGTATAGGACCTTTTATCGCGCAGTTCAGGCGGGAGATTCATGCGCTGGGCGGCGTTCTGTTTGTCAATCCGGACGGACATGAGTGGAAACGTGCCAAATGGAGCAAACCGATCCGCCGTTACTGGAAGTATTCCGAAGGCCTGATGGTTAAGAATGCGGACCTCCTGATCTGTGACAGTAAGAATATCGAGAAATACATCCGTACAACCTACAAGAAGTATTCCCCCAAGACGACCTTTATCGCCTACGGTTCGGAGTATAAAGCCTCTCCGCTTGCCGATGATGCGCCTGCCTTTATAGATTGGCTGTCAGATCATGGGCTTAAGGCCAAAAATTACTATCTGGTAGTCGGACGCTTTGTGCCGGAGAATAATTTTGAGACAATGATCCGCGAGTTTATGTGCTCCGATTCCGAAAAGGATTTTGCAATCATTACTACGACAGACGGCCGTTTCTACAATCGCCTGCAGGAGACGTTGTCTTTTGAATCAGACCCCAGAATCAAATTCGTGGGTACGGTCTATGATCCGGCACTGCTCGGTAAAATCCGCGAAAATGCGTATGCGTATTTCCATGGGCACGAGGTTGGCGGCACCAATCCCAGCCTCCTGGAGGCGCTTGGCGCGACGGATCTCAATCTACTTCTGAATGTCGGATTCAACAAAGAGGTGGCAGAGGATGCAGCGCTTTACTGGAGTAAAGAAGAAGGAAATCTGGCAGCGCTGATCCACAGAGCAGACAGGCTCAGTAAGGAAGAAATTGAAGAGTTTGGCCGAAAAGCTAAGGAGCGGATCCGCCAAAACTACAGCTGGGAATATATTGTCGACCTGTATGAGGCGCTTTTTCTGAAATAGAAGATCTTGTAAGAGTGCGTTTTTCGAAATATGCGTATATAGAAATGAGGAATCTATGGGAAATGAACACGAGGAAGTGATTGATACAAAAAGCGGATTTGCCTATCTGCTGGTCAAGTGGAGAGTGATCCTCTTAGCGGCCCTGGTCATGGGACTTCTGGGCGGCGTATTCGGCTATGTGAAGAAGGCGGCGAAACCTGCGGAGACGGTGCTCAGCTATGAAGAGCGTGTCGAGAAGAGCAGGAAAGCGCTTCCGGAAGATACGGCGCTCTATATCGAGCAGCTCTACGGTCAGTATAGCGAGTATGGAAAGATCCTCAGCGACTGGAATCGATATATAGAGAATTCAGTGATGCAGAAGCTGGATCCCCGGAGTTATGTCAAGAGGGATCTTCTGTATTCCGTGACGTCTAATACGCCCAATGCGGTCAGTGCTTTTTCCTCGTCTCTTTTGGGAAGAGAGGAATATGAGAAGATCGCTAAGGCAATGGCGGACCAGCCTTCGGCGGATTCCATCATGGAGCTGGTGGAGGTGTCGGATGCGGCCACCGTAAACCAGACTGGTTTGTCCCCCGCCCAGCAGCGCGTCAGCGACAATGTGATCGCAGAACCTTCCGGCGAAGGGACAGATGGCAGCCGCAACATGATGAACATTCGCTTTTTTGCCGCAAGTGAAGAAGACGTCGACGCGATGCAGAGCGTCATCGAGGCCAGGATCCTTGAAAGACAGTCCGAACTTGAGAAAAGTGCGGTCCATGTGACGGTCCGGAAAGTGGACGAGACAACCGCAGTCAATGACACCAAGTGGTTGCTCAACATGCAGCAGACAGCGCTCACGCCGATGATCACGATGCAGAACAACCGAAATAACATTGTTAAAAATGCGATTGATGCTCTGAGCGACAAGGAAGCAGCCTATTTTGCGCTGCTCGGTGCGGAAGACACGGCGTCCGCAATATCCACGGCTGCGAAGACAAAGGTTAACATGAAAGATGTGCTCAAATTTGCGGCAGTGGGCGGCGCGGCAGGCGCGCTGCTGGGAATCGCATGGCTTCTGCTTGTCTTTGTGTTCTCAGATACAATCATCACTGAGGAACAGCTCAAGGATAATTTCGCACTGCCCGTTCTACAGCGCTTTATTGTGGCAGGAAGTGAGAAGAGTCTTGCAAAAGCGGACGCACTCAAGAAAAAAGGACTGTCTACACTGGGAGGCGTCGATGCGGCAGACCGTGTTGAACATGGCGGCAAGGTCCTGGTTTATGAACTGCGCAGAAGATTTGGCGGATCCAATGAGAAGAGCGTATTTCTTGCCTATGATTGCGACCGGACCGAGATCCGGGAGACGGTGGATCGCCTTGTGGAATTTTTAAAGGGACAAGGCATCACCGCATCGGCTGGCATGCCGATTACCAATGAAATGGATTTTCAGGACCTTCTGAATGCGGAGGCTGTGCTTGTTGCCACAACGCTCAATACATCGAGCACCAGCGCTATGAAGAACATAAAAGGAATTTGCCTGCGAAACCAGATTCCGGTCCTCGGCTGCATTACGCTGATCGACGCGGCAAAGTATTGACAAAATGTTGCGGAGACTTTTCAATTCTGTTAATTGAAGCTGGAAGAAAGAAGGATAGAGAGCGGAGAATCATACCGTATGATGAAATAGAAGCTGTATAGGCTGATTACAACTGGACTTATTGTTACATTGTGTATGGGTTCCGTGGGAATGACTGTATCTGCCGCTGAGGCAGATACCGCTTCCACGGATACTATTATGTTGTCAGAAGATTCGGGGAATGAACCGGAGGACGCAGAGAAGCCGGAAGAGGAACTAGATTCGGCGAAAGAGAGGACCATCGAATCGGCGGAGGCGTCGTCAGATCTGACAGCGGAGGACAGCGAGCATACAGACGACGCAGCGCCTCCGGCCGAGGCGGATCCTGTGCCGGAAGAAACGGAAGCTGCTTCGCAGGAAGAGGCAGAGATCCAGCCGGCGATAGAAGAAGAGACGCATGGGTAAGAGAACGTGACGGAGTCCGCTACTGCAGTGGAGGAACCCGCGCCGGAAGATCCGCAGGATCCTACCACACCGTAAGAAGAGGATCTGTCATTTACGGTGCAAGGGCTGGAACTGAGTACGCAGGACCTGAAGGCAGATGAGAAGACGGCGCCGACGATCACGATTTCAACCGTCGTAGAGGCTGCGAATATAGAGAACATCGCCGAACGCGTTGCGGACGCGCTTCGCTGGGAGAGCAGCGACAGCAAAGTTGCGGTGATCAAAGGGGTTACATCGGCAATTGTAACCGGAGGCATTGTGGGGATGCCGGCCGATGGAGCGGATTCTGTGGAGGAGACGGTTCCCGGTCAAGACAGCATAGCGGTAGAGGCGGCGGAGCCCCATGAGTGCATAGTGGAACTAAATGTGGAGATCTCCGCTCTTAAGGAGGGAGAGGCGGTCCTTACTTTCGCCATTGGTGAGCAGGAGACGGAATTTAATATATGTGTTGAACCGGTTCCGGTCGCGTTGGCGCAGTGCACCAATCTTCAGTGGAAAAATGTTACCGTTCTATACTAGGGAGCTGTGAAAGGCGCTTCCTCCTATAGGATTACGACATATTTGATCAATACTGGAAAAACTTATTCCAAGACTATTACGGTCAAAGTAACCCACTATGATCTGGAAGACGAGATCATAGCTCTGGTCAAAGCCAATAAGGCGTCTCTCAAAGGAGCCTCCTATTCGATTCGTGCGGCAGTTTGGGCCAAACCATCTGATACAAAGCACTTTAAAATGGGCCCTGGGGCCAAATCGAATACCTTCCGTTACCAAGCATCAACTTATTAGGAGGCCGTCAGCAGAAATGGCTGGTTTTATAAGAGCGGCAAGTGGCTTTTCTACGATAATGGAGTAAAGACGACCGGGTGGATTACCTACCAGAAAAAGCGCTACTTCTTGGATGCCGATGGCACGCTCAAAACTAATTGCTGGATTGGAAAACGCTATGTGAAGTCCAACGGCGAGATGGCTTCAGACGAATGGGTCGATGACTATCAGTTCTACGTTGATGCAAGTGGAATCCGGCAGGACAAGGTAACATTTAAGACCACTAACTGGATTAAGACGTCCAAGGGCTGGCGCTATAAGACTGCCAGCGGATATATCAAGAACCAGTGGAAAAAGATCAACCACAGACTGTACTATTTTGACAAAAACGGGTACATGAAGATTGGCTGGCTCAAGGACGGCGCCAAAAAGTATTATTTCAAGCCCTCCGGGACATCACAGTCGGAAGAGGCGTCATGCAGACGGGATGGGTCAAGACTGGCAGTTATTACTACTGGTTTGAAGATGACGGAAGTCTCGCTGTGAACAAGTGGGTGGACCGCGGCCAGTATTACGTGAATAGTGCCGGCAGAAGGCTCAGCCATCTTAGCTATATGGAACTGCGAAACGTGAATACGTCCAATCGGCTCGGATATTATGTCTACAATAAAGGAGCTGCTCCGGAGCAAAGTATTGCGGGGGTTGAAAAAGCGTACGAGCAGGGGAATCGGATCATGGTGGTCAATCTACGGTTTACCAAGGACAACATTCCTGTCTGTTTCCACGATGACCGGATCAACTATGCGAGAAGAAAGGATGGATCGGAACCCGGCAAAAAGCCAGTCATTTCGTCCTCCACACTCAAGCAGCTGCAGGAATATGATTATGGTATCAAATGGGGCAAACAGTACAAAGGGACTGGCCCGTTAACGCTTGAAGAGCTGGTGAAATGGATCAGTAAACATGCTGATACAGAAGTTTACATTGAAGTCAAAGCGGACAAAATGAGCGCCACACAGATCAACAAAACGGCGGCAATCTTAAACAAGTATAAGGTCACAAACCAGTCCTCTATGATCTTCGACGTAAAAGCGGCTTCAGATACCCGTGCGCAGCACGTACACAAAAAGCTTCCAACCATGCGGATTGGCATCACAACTGGTTCGATCAGTGCACTTACAATCATGCAGGCTAAAAAATGCAAGAGTAAACAAAATGAAGTATTTTATACTGCTGGAAAACCACAAAACTAAGTGCGGCAAATGTCAAAAAGCTGAAAATGCTTGATGTACAGTTCGAGTGCGGCACGTTTGACAAAGCAAGTGATTTGGACGAAATCCTTAGCTACTACGCAAAGGGAACTGCCTATTCATACACTACGGGTATTGAGACGGCCGGAGATGTATTCCACAAACTTCTGCGAACAGCAACCTGCCACGAAAAGGCCCACTGGGTGACGACAGCTGCAGGAAAGAAGTATATGCTGATCGACGGAACCTATGTCCGCAACAAATGGTTTACGTTGGATGGAAAGACCTATCGTTTTGACAAGAACGGAATAATGCTGAAAGGATGGTTCACACTGAACGGAAAGCGCTATTATCTCAACTCTCGAGGAGAGAGGATCACTGGAAAACGGACGGTTAACGGCCATATGTATCTGTTTGACGAAGATGGCGTTGCCCGAAAGAGACTTACGTAAAGGGTTATGCTGAAAAAGTTAAACCTGAAAGCTATATCGAGAGGTAGTATTAAAAAGAAAAGCTCTGTGCATAGTGCACAGAGCTTTTTGGCGTAATTGCTGGTATTGGCATTGCGCGTTTTCCTCTTGCGCTGCCTGTACCAGTGCGCATCGTTTGCGCCTCAGCGGATCTTCACGGCGTGTCCGGCGTTGGTGTCTGAAATGATGTAGTGGGGGCGGTTCTTGACCTCCACATATGTTTTGGCTAGGTATTGTCCAATAATGCCCAGACAGAAGAGCTGCAGACCGCCGATAAAGATGATCACACAAATCGTGGAGGCCCAGCCCGCAACAGGATCTCCCCAGATCAGACGACGAACAACGATCAGTACCAGGAAGATAAGAGAGAGTCCTGTCATGAGCATGCCAAACCAGGAGGCAATGCTTAGGGGTGCCTGAGAGAAGTTAATAATGCCATCAATGGCGTATTTGAAAAGCTTCCAGAAGCTCCATTTGGTCTCTCCGGCGACGCGCTCCACATTTTCATAGGGCATCCAGTAGGTCTTAAAACCGACCCAACCGAAGATTCCCTTTGAAAAGCGGTTATATTCGCTCATAGACAGAACCGCGTCCTTCATAGATCGGGTCATGAGGCGGAAATCGCGCGCTCCGTCTACGATATCGGCGTCGGAAATCTTATTGATCAATTCGTAAAAGCGCTTAGCAAACCAGCTGCGAACCGGAGGTTCACCGGTCCGGTCAACACGCCTTGTCGCGACGCTGTCATACTCTCCTGATTCGAGGATCTTCACCATTTCAGGCAGAAGAGACGGGGGATCTTGCAGGTCGGCGTCCATGACAGCGACGTAATCGCCGCGGGCGTTGGTGAAGCCGGCATACATGGCTGCTTCTTTTCCGAAGTTGCGAGAAAAGGAAAAATACAGGACATGAGAATCCTGTGCGGCAAGATCTTTCATGATGGACAGGGTATTGTCACTTGAACCGTCATTGATTAGGAGAAGCTCATAGTCACACTGCATCCCGCGAAGGACCTTTGTGGTCTCGTTGTAAAAGAGGGGGAGTGCGTCCTGTTCGTTATAGCAAGGTACAATGAGTGATAGCAACATGATTTTCATTCCTTTCTACCCCCTATAGTACCATTTTTTTTCAAAAAGAGATAGAATGAGGGTAATGTATTTTTATGCAGCCATGTTTTATCGTCGAATTTGATACATTGTTTGATATGTAAGTGAAATGCCATTTGCAAACGGAGTGATTCAAATGAGTAGTAAAGTACCGTATAAGAAGAGTGATAGCGAAGCGCAGCCCAGCTGTGTAGTCGGCATCGGAGCCTCGGCCGGCGGCCTGGAAGCGCTGCAGCAGTTTCTGACATTTCTGCCCGGGGACACCGGGATGGCCTTCGTGATCATCCAGCATCTTTCCCCGGACCACAAGAGTCTTCTTGCGGATATCCTTGGCAAGGACACCAATATGCCCGTTGTAGAGGCAGAGGACGGCATGCGCGTAGAGCGCAATCATATTTACATGATCCCGCCCAAATACAATCTGGAAATCGTATCGGATATCCTTCGTCTCCGCAAATATAATATCAAGAATATCAATCATCCCATAGACGTCTTTTTCCGCTCGCTGGCAGCGGCCTATGAGAACCGCGCAGTCGCAGTGATCTTATCAGGTACCGGATCGGATGGCACAAACGGAATCCGGTCGATCAAGGACAAGAACGGCGTGATCATCGTGCAGACACCGGAGAGCGCCAAGTTCGATGGTATGCCCAGAAATGCGATCGCTACGGGATTTGTAGATATGGTATTGAATCCTGACAGCATCGCGCGAGAGATGCGGCACATTGCGGCTTCCATGGTGGACGCCGGCAACAGGCTGCAGCTCAGCGACGGCGACCTGATGGCGCAGGTGTTCACCATTCTGCGCAATGTCACCAACGTCAACTATACCTACTATAAGCAGACGACGATCCTGCGGCGCGTGGAGAGACGCATTGTCGTCACCCACAATCGCAATCTGCAGGAATATGTCAAATATCTATCCAACAATCCGGACGAAGCCAGGCTTTTGGCCAAGGAAGTGCTGATCGGAGTGACCAGCTTCTTCCGGGATCCGGACTATTTTGAAGTGCTCAAGGACCGGGTGATCTACGACCTGGTCAAAAACTCGTCGCAGTCCGATCAGCTCCGCGTTTGGGTCGCGGGCTGTTCGACAGGTGAGGAGGCCTATTCGATCGCCATTCTCTTTGCGGAAGTCATGGAGGATCTGGGTCTTCGGAGAGACGTCAAGATCTTTGCGACCGATCTGGATGCCGAGTCCATCGCTGTGGCAGGAAGAGGCGTTTACGGAGACAACATCAGTGAGGATGTCAGCGTTTCCAGGCTGAGCCGCTTCTTTACCCGCAAGGGCAACCACTATATCGTTGGGCACGAGATCCGTAAGATGATCGTATTTGCGCAGCACAACGTATTCCAGGATCCGCCATTCGGAAAGCTGGATCTGATCAGCTGCCGCAATCTTCTCATCTATTTTCAGAATATCCTGCAGAGAAATCTGTTTGCCATCTTTCATGTGGCCCTCAACGACAGAGGTTACCTGTTCCTGGGAAGGAGCGAGTCGGTCATCGATTATGACGACGTCTTCAAGGTAGTATGTGCCAACGAGAAGATCTTTATCCACAATGCGTCCGGAAAGGCGCCGTCCCATGATCAGATCCGGTACTCCATGCAGACCGTGGAGAACAATATGGACAACGTGGGATACATTCACAACATGCCGGAGCCGGAGATTTCCCTTACGTCAGGAGAGCTGGACACCCGCATTCTGGAAATGCTGATGCCGGCCAGCGTCCTGGTGGATGAGAAGAACAAGCTGGTGCACTCCTATGGAGACTGCAGCGGCTTTATCACGCTGCCCGTAGGCGCTGTTACACTGGATATATTCAGCCTCGTAAAACCGGAACTCAAGATCGCCATATCCAAAGCACTCAAAGAGGCGCGCGAGTCGCAGAAAAGGGTTGCCTACGGAGACATCCCGGTCACCTTTGGTGATCACAGGGAGCTGATCTCACTGGTTGCGCAGCCGATCCGGGACCGCCTGGGATCGGAAACCGGCATGATGGTCCTTGCCTTCCTGCGCGAAAAGGAGAGCAACGAGCAGATCGATTTAAAGGAATATCGCGTTGATACCGCAGCGGCAGAGCGCATCACCGACCTGGAGATGGAACTGCATAAGGCCCAGGACAGCCTGAAAAAGACGGTTACGGAGCTGGAGAGCGTCAATGCGGAGCTGCAGGCGGCCAATGAAGAGCTTCTGACCGCCAATGAGGAACTGCAGAGTTCCAACGAGGAGCTGCAGAGCGTCAATGAGGAGCTGTATACGGTCAATTCGGAGTACCAGACCAAGGTCAATGAGCTGGCGGCCGTCAATGATGATATGGCCAACTTCCTGTCTACGACGCTGGTGGGCATCATCATGGTGGACAGAAACCTGAACATCCGCAAGTACACCGAGTATATCGCTACGGAGTTCCATGTGGAAGATCAGGACGTGGGACGGTCTCTGCGCTATATCGCCTTTAACTTTGCGACGATCGACTTGATCGCACTGTGCAGGCAGGTTCTTTCGACCATGCAGCCGATCGAGAAGAACTGTGCGTCCGTGGCAGGCAAGACCTACCTTGTGAGGATCGCGCCTTACATTGCAACGGAAAAAGAAAAAGAGAGAGAACAGCATGCGGCAGAGCTTCGCAGCCGGGAGGGGCTGGAAAGCGAACCGCATGAGCTGAATGGACTGGTCATTACGTTTATTGATACAACCAAGCAGGTCAACGATCGCCAGCAGATCGAGGAAATGGCCAAAGCATTGCGTGTGGCGGTCCGCACAGGCAGGGAGAAGGAGGCATTCCTGTCCCATATGAGCCATGATATGCGCACACCCATGACAGCGATCATCGGACTCGTGCAGCTGAGCCTGCAGGAGAAGAATCTGCCCCCGCAGCTCAAGGAGAATCTGGACAAAATTCAGTCCTCCGGCAGATATCTGCTCAGCTTGATCGATGAAGTGCTCGAGACCAGCCGCATCAACGCGGGCAAGGTTGTCTCTGTGAGCACGGCAACCAGAGAGACCAGGGTTATCGAGGAAGTCAATTCGATCATCGGACAGAAGGCGGCAGATGCAGGCCTACAGTTCAAGTCGAGAGTGAAGGACTGCAACGACGAATATGTCATGATGGATATTGAGCATGTGGAGAGGATCCTGATCAACCTGCTCAGCAATGCCGTCAAGTTCTCCAAACCCGGTGGGAAGGTGGATTTTGTCACCTCGGTCTCCTATAAGGGCAATCGAGCACGCCATGTCTACACGATCACGGACAATGGCAGAGGCATCAGTGAAGGTTTTCTCAAGAAGATGTTCCTTCCCTTCGAGCAGGAAACCCGGGACGAGGTGACCCTCAGAGACGGGCAGGGACTTGGACTTTACATCTGCAAGAACCTCGTGGATCTTCTGCAGGGCACCATCAACTGTGAGAGCGTCAAGGGGAAGGGAACGACCTTTACCGTCGTTCTGGAGTATGAACTTGCGACGGACGAGCAGATCAGCCTGCAGATGCGCAGAAAGTCCACCTACGAGGACCGCGTCCTGTATGGCAAAAACGTGCTGGTGGCCGAGGACAACAGCATTAATGCGGAAGTGATCATGAAGATCCTGGAGACCAGGGGCGTACACTCGGAGCTTGCCCGCGACGGGCAGGAGGTTGTGGACATGTTCCTCAAGAGAGGACCGTATCACTACCAGGCGATCCTCATGGATATGATGATGCCTCTGATGGACGGACAGAGCGCTGCGAGAGCCATTCGTGAGAGCGGCGCGGCGGATGCGAGAGAAATCCCGATCCTGGCCCTGACAGCCGACACATACGGAGACATTGAGCAGAGATGCATGTCGGCCGGAATGGATGGCTATCTCAGAAAGCCCATCGATACGGATGAGCTGTTCCGCGTACTGGTCAGAGAGTTTGACAAGGAGTGAACTACTCGCCGCCTACGCATACGCTAAGAAGCGGGAGTCTTCTGCGAAATCATGATAAAAGAACGATTCCTATAAATTCATTCTTTTTTTAGATATTTTTTCGGATTTGTTTCTTACCATTTGCGGACAAAGTGCTAATATATCCTATTAAGAAAGTAGAAAAGAGAGGGGAATACACAGGGAGGTATTCTCCTCAACTTTTCATTTGTGAAGATAACTCTGGAAAGGAGTGGATACAGCTATATGAATGAAGTAAAGCAACCAAGGAAACAGCTGATCACATACGTGCTGCTCGTGATGGCGATCATGATTATCCTCAACATCTTCGTGATGCCCTATCTGCAGCATGCGCAGATCACAGAGACGGATTACAACACGTTCATCACGATGATAGAGAACGACCAGATTACAGAGGTGGAGATCTCCTCTACCCAGATCGTCTTTAAAGATCAGGAAGGGAAGATTTACGAGACCGCGCCGGTGACGGATCTGATGCTGGTGGAAAGGCTGCATTCACACAATGTGAAATTTGGCAGTGATATCGTGCGGCCTATGTCGCCCTTCATGTCCTTCCTGCTCTCCTGGGTCATCCCGATCGGCATGTTCGCGGGACTGGGCTATCTGCTCAACAAGCGAATGATGAATCAGGTGGGCGGCCCCAACTCCATGATGTTCGGTATGGGCAAGAGCAACGCCAAGGTATATGTCAAATCCACGGAGGGAATCCGCTTCATGGATGTGGCCGGCGAGGAAGAGGCCAAGGAAAACCTGCAGGAAATCGTCGAATATCTGCATAATCCCGGCAAGTACAAGGAAATTGGCGCGACCATGCCCAAGGGCATTCTGCTGGTCGGCCCTCCCGGAACCGGCAAAACAATGCTGGCCAAGGCAGTCGCCGGCGAGTCCAACGTGCCCTTCTTCTCCATGTCCGGTTCGGAATTCGTAGAGATGTTCGTCGGCATGGGTGCCTCCAAGGTGCGCGATCTGTTCAAACAGGCCAAGGAAAAAGCGCCTTGCATCGTGTTTATCGACGAGATCGATGCGATCGGCAAGAAGAGAGACGGATCTGCGCTCGGCGGCAATGATGAGCGCGAGCAGACACTGAACCAGCTGCTCACAGAGATGGATGGCTTTGAGGAGAACATCGGCGTCGTCATCCTTGCGGCAACCAACCGCCCTGAGGCGCTCGATCCCGCGCTGACACGTCCCGGCCGCTTTGACCGCCGCGTGCCCGTAGAACTGCCTGACCTCAAGGGGAGAGAAGATATTCTCAAGGTACACGCTAAGAAGATCAAGTACGGACAGGATGTGGATTTCAACAAGATCGCCAGAATGGCAGCAGGCGCTTCCGGTGCGGAACTGGCCAACATTGTCAATGAGGCGGCGCTCCGTGCGGTCCGCGACGGCAGGAAATTTGCCAATGAGGCGGATTTTGAGGAGAGCATTGAAGTCGTTATCGCGGGTTACCAGAAGAAGAACGCGATTTTGACAGATAAAGAGAAGCTGATCGTGTCCTACCATGAGATCGGCCATGCTCTCGTGGCGGCCATGCAGACCAATAGTGCGCCGGTACAGAAGATCACGATCATCCCCCGCACATCGGGTGCGCTCGGCTATACCATGCAGGTCGAGGAAGAGGGCAACCATTACCTGATGAGCAAAGAGGAGATGGAGAACAAGATCGCAACGCTGTGCGGCGGCCGCGCGGCGGAGGAAGTGGAGTTCGGCAGTGTGACGACAGGCGCTTCCAACGATATCGAGCAGGCGACAAGGCTCGCACGCGCGATGATCACCCGTTACGGAATGAGCGATGAATTTGACATGGTGGCCATGGAGACGGTGACCAACCAGTATCTGGGCGGCGATACATCGCTGGCATGCTCCGCCGAGACACAGTCGCTGATCGACAAGAAGGTCGTGGAGCTGGTGCGCGGACAGCATCAGAAGGCCCTGCAGATCCTGCAGGAGAACAAGCAGAAGATGGACGAGCTTGCCGAGCACCTTTACTTCCGTGAGACCATTACCGGCGAAGAATTTATGACCATTCTCAACCGCAAGCCCATCCCTCGCGAGATTCCCATGAATGAAGGAAACGAGGACACAAAAGCCTGATGACTTGATTTCAGTGCTGTCATTCGCTAAACTGTAGAAGTAGAAAATTCATCTTAAAGGAGGAATTGCGCAATGCTTGAGTTTAGATATGATACACAGCTTCTGATCGACGGCGATGATCTCGATGAAGATGAGGTCTTTGATTATATTGTCGAGCACTTCAAGGGCGACAGCTTGCTGGCGGTCGGCGGTGACGGAGATCCGATCAAGATCCACTTCCACACCAATGAGCCCTGGCTGATACTGGAGTACGGCGCTTCTCTCGGCGAGATCTATGATATCGTCGTGGAGGACATGGACCGGCAGAGCAGAGGTCTCAAGGGCTGAGTAAGCGTGCATAGCAGGAAGCAGTCCTGGTAGAAAGAGGACTTCTTAGAAAGCAAACTTGACAGAAAACGAAAAGAGGCGTACCGCGTTATTGCGGTGCGCCTTTTCTTTGTGCGTCCAATGCGATCCACTCGTCCAGCGTCAGCGGCGTGTAGTCGGAGTACATGCAGAAGCAGTTGATCATCTGGCATGGAAGCGTGTATTCTGTGCCGTCCCTGCGAGTCCGGACCTGCTGCCTGGTCAGCGCCTGCGCCTGTTCCATCAGCCGCTCGTCCCATGTGCTGTGGACGTGACCGTACAGCATATAGGTCTTGGGATTTCCATTTGCATCGAAATTGTATTGTCCGTTGTAGCAGAGGATCGGATAGTGGCAGAGCACAACCTTTCTTCCGTTGTCGTGCAGCTCCGCATAGGGGCGGATCCACTTAAAGCGGGCGGCGTTGTAGCCCTTCGCGCGGCCGAATTGGTCGTGATTTCCCTCGATCAGATAAAGAAATCCATTGAGTTGTTCCAGGACGCGGTTGGTCTCCTCTGCCTTTCCCAGAGAAAAATCGCCCAGTATGACCACTTCGTCATTCCAGCGGACCTTTTTGTTCCACTGTGCGATCATATATGCGTTCATCTCTTCGGCGTCGGTGAACCCCCGGTTGTCCATCTGGTAGTTGAGGCTGTTATGGAAAAAGTGGCAGTCTGCGATGTAATAGCGCATGGGAATCTCCTGCTGATGTAAGTCGTTGAGTGTGGTCTACGTAGGTGAAAGCCTTTGCACACCCACAGTCCCCATGCGGCGCATTCGGGCCTGTGGATGCCCAAGAATGTTGAATATAAAGAATATACAGCAAAACGGCCCCCGTGGCGAGATGAAATCCCGTCCGGAGGCCGTTTGATATGAGACAAGATTGCACAATATGGAAGCAAAGAGTGAAATATATATTTCGATATATGAAACTGCTAAAAGTATGGATGTTGCAATATACCCAGTGGGGGTATATAATGACAAAAGATTTGATGGAACACCTGGAGCATATAAGGAGCACAAAATGGGTACTTCTTGGGAAAACAATGACATGGAAGAGTCTTTGCG
>OCVV012887084.1_pt1 | contig 44631 bp, 49 predicted proteins | sample 1539721 | NCBI WGS metagenome assembly OCVV01 (sample SAMN02144230, study PRJEB22623) | gut metagenome | biome: sheep rumen | host: Ovis aries | place: New Zealand | reverse complement strand
GGGCTCCAGCCCAGCTGGAGTTTCTGCGACAGCGAGGCCATAATCTCCCGCGCTGCGGCTTTTTTCTCTCGGACGGTCCCTCGGTTCACCTTTATCCTGAAGCGCTTAAATTTGCCGGTTTCCGGGTTTTTTACGGAAAAATAGACATACCAGCAGTCGCCGGTATCGTGTAGTTTGGGGGGCTTAAAATCGACGTGGGGTCTGGGTACGATGTACATAATTTTTTTTTCTTTGCACACGTCCTGCAGTATGTCATACAGGTCGGCGTGCAAGGAAAAAGGAACTACTTCTGTATGTCCCGGCTCTGTCCCGGTTTTTTCTAAAAAATCCCGTAAATCGCTGTTATTTGCGGAGTTACGGGATTTTGGTCTGGATGACTGGATTTTACACCCGTCTTTTTCTTCTTTCATACCCTCGTTTTAAGGCCGTAGAAGGCCGTTTTTCTTTTTCACACTACCCGAAAATCCGGGATTTTTGTCCCGGTTTTGTCCCGGTTACTCACTCATCAGCTCCTTCTCCAGAGCGTCAAAACGAGCAGACGCAACCACGCCTTCCTCATCACCAACAAAGAAGAGAACGGCGTGCCCGTCATTATCGGAAGAGATAGAGGACACGTGCTTCATGTTCACCAGGATGGGCTTTCCTCCTTTGGCGTAAGTGAATTTTTTAAATGTGTTCATTTTGTCAGTATTTCAATGTTATTTTCTCCGAAGACCAGCTTCAGAACTTGGTCTTTTTTTTCTTTTGTAAGACGCAGCTGAAGGAGAACCTCCGCTGGTTCCTGCTCCCCGGGTCCAGGCTTTTCATAAAAGTCCGGATAGGTAAAAACGTCTATTGCGCGGAACCCACAATACTCTGCGATTTTCTCAACGTGTTCCAGGGTAAAATTGCCTTTTTCGTTCAAGATCCTGCCGGCGTGGGAAGCATCCACACCAATGATATCACCCAGGGCCTCGCGTGTGAAATGCCTGTCAGACATCAATCTACCGATGCTTTTCCGGAGCTGTTCCTGTATGTTCATAAGCCTGTGTTTTAGTATAACAAATTTAATAACTGAAAATCAAATACTTACTGCGTTTTACACACCACAACCTGCATTTTTCTCACGAAAAACTTGCGTATTTCGCAGGTAAAGTGTATTTTTGCAACACAATACAACAGTATTGCACAACGGTACAAAAATACGGCAACACAAAAAAGAAGTAAATAGTAAAAATTGACTATCATGGCAAAATTCGCATTTAAAAAGGGCTGGGATCAGGTTCCCAATGGTCGGACGGCAGAGGTGAAGGAGAAACTCATGGCGGCCATCGGCATCACCGGAAACGCCACCTTTTACGCCCGCATGAAGGGCATCCCCGAGCCCACCATCTCCGAGTACAACGCCATCACCGGAGTCTTCCAGGAGATCGGCATCACTGACATCTGGGGAGAGTAAGCGATGGAGACGGAGCCGCTCACAACCAGAGAGCGCCAGGTGGCCGAGCTTATCGCCTGGGGAGCCGCACAGAAAGAAGTGCCGGACCTCCTGGTGGAAAAGTATGGCGGACGCCCGATATCCGTCTATACCGTCCAGAACATCCTGGCCAGCATCTACGCAAAGACACACACCAACAAAGCAAACGAGCTGGCCGCCTGGTGGTTTACTCACAATATGGGCGTGGATGTAAATGCAGCACCCGCTCCGTCTATCCGCCAGCGCCTACTCTCCGCCCTTTTCCTTCTTATAATAGTCCCGCAGATTGCATCGGCCGACCTGGATCAAGCCGTCAGGGTCGCCAGGGTAAGAACGCCGAGGCCCAGCCGCACAGAAAGAGTGGAACGTGGCCGCCGCGAAGAATAGAACACACAAAAACACATTTATATGACACAGGAAGAATATGGCGTAAAATGCGCCCAGAATAACGCAGAACTAAAGCGGGAGCAGCTCCGGCTCCAGCGCATCCAGGGAGAGCTCAAAGACGACCTCCGGGAACTCACCAAGAAGTACCAGGCAGAGAAGGCCGCCATCGAGCGCAAAATCGACCAGAACAAGGTGGCCATGGCCGAGGCTATAGCCCGCGCCGCCAGGACAAAGTCCGAACTGAACGATGCCTACCTGGCCTCCCTGAAGGAAGACCTCGAAAACTAGCGCACCATGGATATCGCATTAAAAGACATGAAGCTCATCCGGGACGCGCTGCACAGTAAGGTGAACATCCTCCAGTACGATCCAAAAAGAGACGAGCGGCAGTACCAGGACTACAAGCGCCTCCTGGACACCTTTGAGGAACTCATCCTTCGCCAATAGTTTATTATGCCAAAAATCAAAGACGAAATATATCAGAAGATAATGGAACGCCAGAACGAACCCGACGTTCTGGAGGACATTATCAGGGAACACACACAACTCCGGAAAGAGGGCGTATCGTTCCGGGGGGAGTGCCCCGTCTGTCATTCACCGCACGGCCTGTCTATCACGCCCGGGAAGGGCTTCAAGTGCTTCGCGTGTAATGACTTCTCCGGCTACAATGCCTTCCACTACCTCACCAAGGGCTTCAACATCCCCGCACAGCAAGCCGTCGAAGAGCTGGCCCAGCACCTGGGCATCCTCGTAGAATACGAGCAGACCGAGCGGCCCATGGCCACCCGGAAGACAAAGAAGAGCTCCGACTTCTGCCGACGGATGCTGGAGGCCTCCGGACTATCCCGGCAGGATGTCACGTCCAAGGTGAAGGTGAACCCGGGAGACAGTGACGCCAGAGACTACGAGACATTCCACCCCGGATCGATGACCCCGAAGGGAGACATTACGGATGGAGACGACGCGGTCATCGAATACTTCGACCTCGATGGGAACCGTGTCATGTTCACCCCGGACAAAGAGGCCACACCCAGGCCTTATTGTCGTGTCAGATACCAGAACCCGGAGCTGCACACCGATAAAAAGGAAGGGAAGGCCATGAAGTACCGCTCCCCGTATGGGGCGCCCGCCTTCATTTACTACCCGCAGCGGATCCGCCAGGCCTACCAGAACCACGTGGCCATCGACCGGCTCTACATCCAGGAAGGCGAGAAGAAGGCCGAGAAGGCCTGCAAGCACGGCATCCTGTCCGTGGCCGTCTCCGGCATCCAGAACATCGGAGACCGGCGGAAGCAGCTGCCGGAGGACCTGGTGAAACTGGTGGAAGTCTGCCAGGTGAAGGAGGTGGTCTTCCTCCTGGACTCCGACTGCATGGACCTCTCCCACAGCCTCCGGGTGGACGTGCCTGTAGAGCAGCGCCCGCTGAACTTCTTCCACGCCGTCCGGAACTTCAAGGACTACTTCACCACCCTGGCCAAGCAGCAGCTGTACGTGGAGATTTTATTCGGCTACGTAAAGAAAAACGACGCCGGCGACAAAGGCATCGATGACCTCCTGGCCAACACCCTGAAAGGGAAAGAGGACGAGCTGCTGAAAGACCTGGAATCCGCCCGCGTATCGAAGCCCATGGTGGGCAAGTGGGTCCAGCTGTACAAAATCACCACCACCCCGGACAACAAAATCAAGGAGATATGGCACCTCCAAGGCGCCAAGGAGTTCGCCACCCAATACTTCAACGAGCTGAAGGATCTCCCGGAGTTTATAATCGGCGGCCGCAAATACCGCTTTAACGAGGCGGGCGAGTTTGAAAGCGCCCAGCCTATCGAACCGGACGAGCAGTTCTGGACAGAGACCAGGAAAAAGGACGGCAGCGTGGACTGCTATTTTGACTATGACGGCGCGAAGAAGTTCCTGGAGCACCGCGGCTACTTCCGCCATGAAAAACCGAACCAGGAGTACGAGTTCGTCGCCGTCGAAGGCCGCATTGTCAAGGAGGTGAAACCTCACCAGGTGGCCGACTTCATGCAGAACTTCGCCGTGGACACGCTTCCCAAGCATGTCCGCAACATGTTATACAAGGGGAAGCCCCAGTACTTCGGCCCCGTCTCACTGTCCATGCTGGACTACTTCCGGGGAGAGTTCGGAGTCCCCACCCGTGGTACCGAGCGCCTGTTCTTCCAGAACTCCATCTGGGAAGTGACTGCCGACGGCGTGAAGACCATCCCCTACACCCAGCTGGGCTTCTATATCTGGGAGACGCAGCGGAAGCACTTCGACGCCTCCCTCACCTCCGAGCCCCTGGTCCACATCCAGCAGCTGGAGGATGGCTGGTCCTGCCAGCTCACGGAGACCGGCCGCCTTTGCGACTTCCTGGTCTTCCTGGAGAACACCAGCAACTTCACCTGGCGCAAGAAATACAGCGAAATCACCGACCAGGAGAAAAAGGAAAACGCCCAGCACCTCCTGTCCAAGCTCTCCGCCTTCGGCTACATGGTGGCCACCGCAAAAAACAAGAGCATATCGAAGGCCGTCATCGGCATGGACGGAAAGCAGTCGGAGGTGGGCGTCTCCAACGGCCGAAGCGGCAAGTCCCTCCTGGGCGAAGCTGCCCGCCAGGTGGTGGCCACCGTTTACAAGAACGGCAAGGAGTTCTCCGGCGGCAAGTTCAGCCCCTTCGTCTGGGATGGCGTGGATGAGCGGACCCGTTTCGTCTTCATCGATGACGTCCAGCGTGACTTTGACTTCGAGAGCCTCTTCAGCCTCATCACCGGCGACTGGCCGGTGAACCCCAAGGGCGAGAAGGGCTTCACCATCCCGTGGTCCCGCAGCCCGAAGATATACCTGACCACCAACCACGCAGCCGTGGGTGACGGTGCCAGCTTCGAGGATCGCCAGTGGCTCATCGCCTTCTCCGACTTCTACAACGCCAAGCACAAACCCATCCACGACTTCGGCACCCACTTCTTCGCGGAAGAGTGGCCGGATCAGCAGTGGAACCTTTTCTGGAACCTGGTGGCCACGTGCCTCCGGATTTATTTCAAATATGGCTACATCGAGGCGCCCGGCGACCGTCTGGAGAAGAGGAAACTCCTCCAGGAAGTGGGCGAAGAGTTCGTCCTGTGGGCCGACGAATACTACAGCCCCAGCACGGACCCCGAGCATCCGTCCAAGCTCAACCAGATTGACATCCCCAGGAAGGACATCTACGACAACTTCCTGGAATACATCGGCCCGGCCAGGCGCAGCTTCTACAACCCCAAGAACTTCAAGGGGAAGCTCATCAAATACTGCGAGCTCCGCGGCTATTATTTCAACCCGCAGCGCTTCCATCCGGAGACTGGAGAGTACGAACCGGACCGGAACGGAGTCCCCTCCAAGGACATCAAGCGCAACGGCACGGAATACTTCACCATCGGCCTCCCGGACTTCTACGAGGTCCACAAGGCCGACCTCCTGGCCAAGAACGGCGCAGAGTTACCGCTGGAAATCAATGACGAAGACCTGCCTGAATAATGAGGGAACAGTACCTACTGCGCACAGACTGGCAGATCCAGGCCTTCCGGAACCGGTACGCCAAGTTCATCCAGAACAATCACGACCGGTTTCTGGAGTGGTTCCTGAAGCTGCCGCTGTACGAGTGGGTCCGGATCCCCTTCCAGGAGTCAAAGATGGAGGCCGGACTGGGCCTTCTCTGCCTGCTCTACATCGACGGAGAAATCAACCTCTGCGTAGACAAAACCGTCACGCACATCCAACGCTTCGCAAATAGCGACAAAGAGTACGACGATTATATCACCAAGCACTTCAAACCCAAAAAATTATGATACAGACATTTGATTTTACCCCCCCCAAGTCCATGAACTCATCACGGCCCTACACCGTAACCGGTCCAAGATTCAGCAGCGCATCAACAGACAAGAGAGGCGCGAAGGTTCCCAGGAGGAACTGGACCGGATAGCCTGCGACCCCGGCAGAAAGGTTTACCTGGACGCCATAATAGAGTGCAGGCGCTGCCGCATCAAAACCATCGACGGCCTGCTGGCCATGCTAGAGACGAAAGAATAACACACTAAATCCTATAATTATGAACAAGCACCAAAAATTGAACGAAGAGCACCAGGCAACAATGGCCGGACTCTCCAACCCTGACCGCTACACGTTTGTGGACCTCGGCCTCCCTTCCGGCCGTCTCTGGGCCACAGAAAACGCCCCGGGCTTCTACACCTATGACGAAGCCGTGGACACCTTCGGCGAGCTGCTTCCCAAGGGCTCGGCCATGGTGGAACTCATCGAGGAGAGCGAGGTGTCCTGGAACAGAGAAAAGAAGGGCCTGGACATCACCGGCCCCAACGGGAACACCATCTTCCTCCCGGCGGATGGGTATCGCTGGGAGATGGAAGTCAAAAACGTGAAGCTGGAGGGTGACTACTGGACCCGGATGCCGTACGGTCAGACCAACGCCCGCAACCTGTACTTCGGCAGTGGCGGCGTCTCTCCGTTGAACAACGACTACCGCTCCAACGGCTTCTCTGTGCGCCCGTGCCGAGAATTATAATTGAAACCATTGAAAGCCGCCGGCGCCTATTTGCCCAGGCGCCGGCATAACCACACACACAAATGAACAAACGCCCCATCGCCACCTCGCGCATCATTCACAGCGGAATAGGAGACAGCGCCGTCGTGTCCATCCTCATGGCCATGGCCACCTGGACCAGAAAAAGCCGCAAGAAGAAGGAGTACTACCGCCACGTCGTGCGGATTGCAAAGCTGGACCCAGAAGAGGCGGACGATTTTATCCACTTCGCAGCCACCGCCGCCTCCATGGCCCTCCAGGGACAAGTCCACGTACAAACCAGCCTAAAAATGAGAAAAAATCATGAAAGCGCCATTTACCCCCCCCCCACAATACAGCAACGGCCCACGGGCCCAAGGATCTCTGCGCCGGCTGTCCTCGCCGCATCCACGGAAAATGCAGGTGGGAACCCGGAGACTATTGCAAGGCCATCCGCTCAAAATAAACACTGAAGCCATGAAGACCATCGAACAATTCACAAGCAAACAAGCCGCGCAGCGATTCTCTGCCAAAATAAGACAGGCGGCCACCGTCTCATGTTCTGGCGTCTATGTTATGAACCACCGCTACGCCTGCACCGTCACCGGTAACTTCACCCAGGAACAAATCCTCCAAGCCAGACAGTAACACCATGGAAAGCGTAACACGACGAGAAGCCACCGCGAGGAACCTGGAAGACCTCCGCTACAATGTCTACTGTGGCATCTGGCTCTACAAGGAAAAATTCTGCAAGCACATCATGAACTACTACGACGGGGAGATAGCCATCTTCATCCACCGGCCCGATGAACACCACCGCGTCCTGACTCACGTCTATATTGACAAAGAGGACCACGTGTCCATCGAAGAAAACGGGGACGACTACTTCGTCAGCGAGAAGACCCTGGACGAAATCATCGACAGGCTCGTCTCCGGCGAGGTGTATCAGAACGGCAAATACAGCAAGAGGACCGGCTATCTGCTCGCTCCACTGAAAAGAAAAGCCCCCAAGCCCTTCGATTTTGAACTCTTACCATTTTAACCATGAAGAAGATCATGTTCTCACATAAATGGGGCCTTCATCAGGCCGTCATCGACCTGGTGAAAAACACCACGCTCCGGATCATCCCGGAGAGGACCATCCAGGCCTGCAAGGACCCCGCCAACCCCTTCGACTATCCGGACCGGGAGAAGCTCATCCTGGCCGCCCCCTATAAAGTGGGCGACGTCGTGGCCGTGGCCGAAGCCTACAAGGACATCTTCTCGCCCCTGGACTGGGTAAATCGGAAGCTATACCAGGACGAGCCGGGCTGGAAGAACAAGATGTACGTGAGCGCCGACCTCATGCGCTACTTCATCGTCATCACCGACGTCTCCGCCAGGGAGATCCAGAGCCTCACGGAGGAAGAGCTGCTGGCCGATGGCCTGCACGCCTTCCGGGATGCAGCGCTCCAGGCCCGGCCGACCCTGGCCAAAGAGTTCCGGAACGGCCGCCTGGTTCCGGAGTTCTTCTTCCAGACCATGCACCTGGACATCCAGAAAGACAACGCCCTGGTGTACCGCTACACCTTCGAGCTCTGCAAGAGGGGCACCTGCCGCGTCTGTGGCTGCACGGAGAGCCACGCCTGCACCAATCCCACCCACGGCAACTGCTGGTGGGTCGATGCCTCCGAGACACTCTGCAGCCACTGTGCGCTCCCGGAAATAGCCGACGACCAGTTCACCTTCCACCCCAATCACTCACGCCCATGAAAAAGCCGCACATCACCCAGTACTGCATCCGTGGGAACTCCCGGATGACCAAGAAAAAGGAGATTATCTCCGGCCCCTTCGACACCCAGGCCAAGGCCCTGGAAACCCTCGCCTATATGGCCAAATACTACAGGAAGACCCACACCTACGCGCGTGTGGCAAAAATGAAATAGAACCAGGCATGACACTCCAGGAGGAATACCGGGCGCAGCGCGAAAAGCTGGCCACCGGCTACGGTTTCGGGGATTTTATCGACATGTTCGCCGCCCCGACGGAGCCGCCTGTCTTCCTGTCCGTCCGCGTCAGGATGGAGCAGGCCTTCCGCCAGCTGGAGCTCCGGTACCGCTCAACGCATCCGGACATCACGCCGGAAGAGATCGAAGCCATCCTCATGGACGCCTTTGCCGACATTAACCAATCCCTACAGCAAGCACATTTATCTAAACAGCACACTAAAGTATGAGAGGATCTGCAAACTACGAGAAGCTGGCCGCCGCCGGCTTCACCATCGTGAGGGCCGACGAGCAGCCCTCGCCCAGGATAAAGAAATGGACCGGAGAGTCTTCATGGACGACCATGGAGACGTTCCCCACCAAGGCCGCCAGAGACCGACGCCTGCTGGAGCTGGTGTCCGACCCCAAAACCATCACCGACATCGTGCCGCCGGTACCCTACCTGGGCGTCGCTGCTCACGAAATCAGGACCGTCGTGGACTTCATCGATGACTCCATCGAGCGATACAGCAGGAAGAAGGACCTGGTGGAAGTCATCAAGAACATCCGGACCATCCTGTCCGTCTCCCTGGATCACGTCAAAGACAACAATCCAAGCGCATGAACTACACCACCGCCCCACTCCCTTTTCTCGGCCAGAAGAAAGACTTCGCTGGCCGTTTTTCCGATGCCATCAGCTGCTTCACCGGCATCACTACGGTCGTGGATCTGTTCGGCGGCTCCGGCCTGCTGGCGCACACGGCCAAACAAGCCCGGCCGGACCTGCGCGTCATCTGGAACGACCACGACGACTTCACCTCCAGGCTGGCCGGAATACCGGACACCAACGTCCTCCTGGGCAAAATCCGCGCGCTCCTGAAGGACGCACCCAAGGGGAAACGGGTGGCCGACGGCCTCCGGGCCCAGGTCCTGGCCACAATCAAGAACTGGGGGGGGGTATTTGGACCCCATCACGGTCTCCTCGGAGCTCTTCTTTGCCATGAACTACGCCTCCGGCATCGAAGACTTCGAGAGCAAAACGTACTACAACAACACCAAGGAGAAGATATACACGGCCGACGGCTATCTGGAGGGCGTAGAGACCACCAGGCTGGACTTCCGGAAGCTGGCCGCCCAGTTCCAGGCCGACCCGCGCGTCTGTTTTGTCATGGATCCGCCCTACCTGTCCACGGAAATCGGCCACTACAAGCACTTCTGGAGGATGGCCGACAGCCTGGACACGCTGCCGATCCTGGAGGGGCACCCGTTCTTCTACTTCTCCAGCGATAAATCCAGGATCATCGAGCTGTGCGACTGGATGGAGCGCCAGCACGGCATCCCCTCACCCTTCCGGAACGCGGTCCGGATGAGCCGTTCCGGAGGCATCCGCGACATCCGCATCACCGATCTGATGCTCTTCCGGAATTAACGGCCGGAAAAGCCGAAAATACAGAGCCCTGGAGCACTCTCCGGGGCTTTTTCGTACCCCAGGGGAGGAAACCCGCCGGCTGCCCGGCCCGTGGCCGGAATAGCGGCCGGCGTTAAGCCCTATTTTTGGCGGCTTTTTTAGGACCTCTCGGAGCATCTGACGCTCTGGACGGGGAAATCTTCACAGCGAGAAAAAAGCCGTCAAAAATAGACCTTTTTCGAGGCGCCCGCCAGGGCGCAAGACACACATCTGAACTGGATCTGAACTGTGTTTCAGTTCTGTCCGAGGCTCCCCGCCTCGCTTCTCCACCCCTTTCCCAAGGAAAAGTGAAAAAACTGAACTGGGCGTAATATATTGGGAATCAGCGCGAAAACCCCAATATATTATTATATTTCTTTAAAAAATAGAGACACCTTGTAAAAAATGAGGAAAAATCTGAACTTTTGAACTGTGTCCCGTCCCATGCTGATAATCAAGTAGTTAATCAGTTCACATTCAGCACTGTGGCAGCACTGTAGCATCAGCACTGTGTGCTGGACTGCCAGCACTGTCCAAAACGGCCCACAGTGCTGGAGTGTACTGCCATAATAGCCTAATAATCAGTATTATAGTATTCGTCAGTTCAGAAGTTCAGATTTTTTGCACTTTTGAACAAGGAGGGGGTGTTTGAGTTCAGAAAATCCGGGAAATCCCCAGGGGAAAACAGGCCGGAAGAAGAGAAAAGCGGACCGGCCGGTCTGGCAGTTTTCGGAATTTTTTTATATTTATTCGCAGACGTCCCAGTCCCCGGAAAAAAGGGGGATTTTTATGAACTTTGCACCATGGCTCCAGACACCACCAACACCCAGACGGTCACAGTGAAGGTACTCCCGGCTCTTCGGGCGTACATCCTCGCCGTAAATAACGACTCCGACATCATCCTGCCGAGCCGCGAGTCCAGGCTGTGGGGCCTGGTGAAGATGCACCTGGCCACCATCCCTCCGGACTACAAGCCGACGCCGGCCGGCGGAGACGAGAGCTGCATCCGGATCGGCATCTACAAGACCAAGCGCCAGGAGTACAACCGGAACGCCCGGCGCGTCATCTACCAGGAGACCCTCTTCCGAGACTATCTGACCCCCGCGGGGCAGAAGGCCATCGCCGACTACCTCACCAGGTACTTCAAGCAGACGTTCCGGAGCTACATGTCCGGAGCCCTGGGTAATAACGACGAGCTCTCCATCCATGACGCCATCCACCAGTTCTGCACGCTTTACAAGATAAACATGGACATCATCACCTACGAGATGCTCCGGAAGGACTGGTTCCGCTTCCGCCGCCGGCACCCTGCCGGATATGTAATTCCGATAGAAAACAAAGACTTCTAGAAAAAAGTCACCCCCCGAGAAGTCCCACTTTTTAGCGTTCATTTTCGCCAGTTATGACAGAAATCTCCAGCCACTTCGCCCTCATCGACCCGGAACTCATCCGCGACACCATGAAGCTCCAGCGCGTCACCTATATCCCCGCCGGCTCCCAGGAGTTCAGCTGCATCGCGCCTATTTCCCTCACCCAGACACCATCCACCGGCAACGACGGATCCGTCTGGACCATCTCCTTCAGGGCAGTGACCAAAGACTGCGCGGTGCGAGACTACAACGGCCGGCGTTATTATGTCGCCGTCATCATGAGCGACGGGTCTGCCAGGATTATCGGCACAGCTTCGGAGGTTCCCCTGGTGACTGTGACCCCATACGGGAACTCCAGCGAAGTCGCCACCACCTTCAGAGCCGCCGTTCCTATCAACCTGTAGCCGGTTTTCTGTCCTATTTTATACCGTTTCGGCTGCGTAATTTTGCGAAAACGGTATAATATGAAGCACAAACCACAGCCGACCATTGTCTTCCTCACTGACATCCCCGCTCCGGCTTCCGGAGACCAGGAGCTCATTGTCATCTCCGACGAAGACAAAAAGGCATACCGCGAGGGTATCGTCAAGCCCTCCGCCTCCCTCCTTGCATATCCTTCCGACTTTTCCGACCCGGAGATCCAGGCCGGAAGCATCGCATACCATCCCATCTTCGGCACCATTTCCTACCGCTCCTGGTGGCGCTTCTCCACGGCCCAGTTCATGGCCGACCTGAAGGCCGCCGAAGAGAACCCAAACATCTACGGCCACCTCATCCATGTGGACAGCGGCGGCGGTGACGCCTTCGGTCTCCATGAAGCCTTCGAGATAGTGCGCGATCTGAAGAAGCCCTGCGTGGCCGTCATCGAGTCCTGCGGTGGTTCCGCCGGTTACTACCTGGCAGCAGCTGCCGATAAGGTGTACGCCTCGGCGGAGTTCTCCATGGTGGGCTGCATCGGCATCGCCTCCGTCATCGTGGACGACTCCGAGTACTGGGAGAAGTCCGGCGTCAAGTTCCGGACCCTAGTCTCCAACTACTCGCCCCTGAAGAACAAGACCTTCCACGACGCCGAGGAAGGGAATACGAAGGAATACGTGGAGCGCTACCTGGACCCCATGGCGCTCCAGTTCATCAACGACGTGAAGTCCGTCAGGCCTTCCGTCTCCGAAGCCGCCCAGCAGGGCGACACGTTCTACACCCAGGAGGCCATCGCCGCCGGGCTCATCGACGGGAAGAAGTCCGTGGATGACGTTCTAGACGAGATGCTCTCCGAAGCAGCTGCCGCCATCGAGAAGCAGCACATCGAACAGATAACTCCATCCGTAGATATTAACACCTTAAATTTCAACTAGTAATGAAGAAATTTGTTACCAGGCTGAAGGCCGTGGCCGAGAAGCTGGGCCTCCAAGCCAAACTCGCCGACAAATCCCTGTCTGCCGAAGAGCAGAAGCAGATTGTCGCGGAGTACCACAAAATCCACGGCGAGGGCTCCTTTGACGCCGACAAGGCGGAGTTCGAGGCCGAGCAGAAGACCGCCAAGGAGAACGCAGCCCTCCAGGCGACCTTCGCGTCCGTCGCCCAGGAGCTGGGTGTAGACGTCACCGCCGAACAGGCCAAGACTCCGGAAGGACAGGCCAAGATTCTGGGCGCCATCTCCGACCTGAAGGAGACCATCACCAAGATGGGCGCACAGAGTCAGGACCCCAAGCCCGAGGCCACCGTCGTGGCTCCCGTAGCCGTGACCGGTCTCCACACTGCCGAGGCTGCCTTCGGCATCAAGCACCCGTTCTACGCCACCACCAAGCGCTACAACAGGATCCTGGTGGAAGGCAAGATCACCGGCACCCCTTCCAAGGCTGACCGCGACGCCCTGGAGGCCGACGTGACCGCCTACGCCGAAGGGCTCACCGCCCGCTACGCCGAACTGAAGGAAGCCGGCCTCCTGACCGCCATCCGTCAGGGCACCGTGGACCTCACCGCTCTGTCCAGCGACACCGAGATCGGCACCCGTCAGTTCAACATCCGCCGCGATATGCTCATCGCGCGCATCGTCACCCTGCCTTCCCTGGCCGACATCTTCCCCACGGTGTCCAACGTCCAGAGCGGCCAGGTCGTCACCAACGTCCTCCTGTCCGAGGTCTCCCAGTCCTACCAGGCTGGCGAAGTGTTCAAGGGCGGCGCCGAGTTCCTGCCGGAGAAGGCCATCGTCCACGACGCCATGGCCAAGGTCCTGTTCGAGGATATGAAGCAGCTGGAGTACAGCTACCTCAATTATCTGAACCGCGAGGGCTCCGACCCCGTGAAGTGGACCCTCATCGAGTGGATCATCCTCCAGCTGGCCATCCAGATCAACAACGAGCGCGTGACCCGCTCCATCGTGGGCTGCCGCGTGGAACCCGTCAAGGGCCAGGCGTCTCCCGCCAACTTCGCATCCACCGGCGTCCTCTGGCGCCTCATCTCCCTGTTCGAGGGCAAGAAGCTCCTGCCCTTCATGGACAGCGCCCTGGCCGACTACAGCGCCGCCGACTTCGGCGATGTCGTGGTGGCCTTCGTCGAGAAGATCAAGACCGTCCAGCCCGAGCTCGGGAAGAAGATGGTCATCTACCTGAACGCCACCCACATCCCCATGTACCGCAAGTGGTACCGCGCCACCTTCGGCAAGGACACGGACTTCGAGGGCGAAGCAAAGAACAAGGTGCCCTACCACGACAACCCCATCAAGTGGGTGCCTAACATGGGCAACCTGAAGTTCATGTTCGCCACCATCGAGGGCAACATCGAACTGCTCCAGAACGTACCGGGCGAGGAATACAACACCAAGTTCGAGCGCCATCTGGAGGAAGTCATGGCCTACTCCTACTGGAAGGAAGGCTCCAGCGTGAGCTTCGTCGGCAAGGTGTTCGCCACCCTGGCCGCCCTCATCGCAAACGCCGGCGAGGGTCAGTACGTGTTCATGAACTGGCCGACCATTGACATCGCACCCGATGCCACCACCCCGTCCGTCAAGGACGGAGCCGGTGCCGACCTGGGCTTCCTCCTGAAGACCGGCGCGAACACCAAGGCCACCGCCATCACCGACATCCTGGGCGCCAAGGCCGGCGTGGTTTACCGCATCGAGTGCGGCAGCACCACCAACGCCAGCACCATCGCCAAGGCCGGCAAGTTCTCCGAGCTCACCGCAGCCTGGGAGCCCGCCGCCGTGGGTGCCTACCTGAAGGTGTACTACAACCCGACCACCGAGAAATTCATGGAGGTCGGCCGCGGCTAAACCTGTAACCAAGGAGGGCCGGGCATCCGGCTCTCCTTTTAAACAGCTTCAGACATGAAAAAAGTACCTACCATCGCATCCGTAACCGACCAGGAGACCCAAGGGAAGCGTATCTACACCGACATCTTCCTCATCCCGGAGGATTCCGTAGACCTGTCCACCGAGCCGGAGATCGACGAAGAGGCGCGGACCATGGGAGCCCTCACCCTCAAGCAGGGCGAGGTCTGGTCCAAGCATCAGGCCGTCAAGTTCACCCCGGCCGAAACCAACGAAGGCCAGGGCGGTGACATCACCACCGACGCGAACGGCAATATCTCCTACACCCTCGGAGGAGACCGCCCGGAGATCGACGACTTCATCGAGAACCAGCACGGCCGCGGCTTCTACGTTGGAACGATTGACCGTTTCACCGGCGAGCAGAAAATCTACGGCCGCCCCCGCTGCCCGTACTACTTCCAGAACCACAGCAAACGGAAGACAGGAGAGAACACCAGCTGCGACATCACCATGAACAGCCCCTTCATCTTCCAGCCGCTGAAGTACCTGGGCGAGTTCATCACAACGGTCAAGCCCGGGACCTAACAGACAACCATCTCAACAGACAGGGCCGCAGGAGCAGGCGGCCCTGTTTTATCTAAAAAACCCGAAGATGTACGACTTTTCCACCAAGAAAAAACTAAAGAAACGCGCCCAGGTGGGCCATATCCAGACCTATCGCTCCATGCTTTCAGAGCGCCAGGTTCCCGCCTCCGGCTGGGTGGCCATCAACCCCCAGGAGCTGGCCGAGGATCTGCTGTACATCCTCCTGGACTACTACAGCATCGAGGAAATCGAAGCACGGGCGAGCGGTGCCATACCGGCGGCCGATCATTTTCGTGACGCCACGAAAAAGGTAGGAGACACCACTGGCAGTGAGCCGGTAAAAAAAAAAGTATCTAAACAGCAGGAATATCCGAACATCCGCTGGAAAGACATGGACGACCCTGTCGTCCGCCTGGCGGACAGTATCTTCTCGGATCGCATCAGCTGCTGGCAGCGTCTTCAAGAGCTCGAAAAACTGACGCAGGAAGAGAGCGCCCCGGTGGCCGTCCTCCAGGAGATCGTCCAGCTGGAGATCCGCCGCGAGCTGTGCTTCCAGGAACTCCGTCACCTGAACGACAAGGGCTCCTTCCTGGGCAAGCATCCCTTCATCTCCCAGAAGTCCGAGCGCGAGCAAGTGTTCCAGATGCTCAAAGACGACCCGGAGAAATACTTCGACGAGCGGAAGAAAATCGAGGACAACATATCCCGCTACTCCTCACAAATCAACGGAAAAAAATCATCTGAAGCCGTCCGTGAACGTGCGAAGGCCAGCCTGGAAAAGTACCAGGTGAAGCTCCAGCTGTACAAGGACGTCTTCCGTGAATATATGGGCAGACAATGAAATTTGAAGACCACACCGAAGAGTTCACCAACCAGGTGAAGGACTGGGCCGTCATGGGCCTGGTGCCCCGTCAGATAGCGGAGCGTCTGGGTCTGGAAGGAGAGGAGCGCCGCGCCTTCATGATAGCCATCATGACCGACAAACACCCGCTGCACGAGGCCTACATCACCGCCCGGCAGCATGGGATGGAGGATGCCGACACCGCGCTCATCACCCTGGCCGATGCCGGTGACACCGACGCCCTGGAGCTGCTCTACAAGGTGCGCTGGCAGGATAACGTGAACAAGGTGAAAAAAGAACTATTTGACGTATGAGACCAGACCGCCTCGAACTGCTGGCCACCTATGACGCCGACACCATCCAGTCCTTCCTGGCCACCCGGAAGTCCGAAGTCATCCCTCCGGACATGTGCGACTACATCCTCCAGCTGGACTCCCTGGCCCAGATCTTCCACTACCACAAGAACAGCCAGAGCCGCGCCATCGAGGAGCTGCGGAAGCAGTGGCCCACGCTCACTGTCTCCCAGGCCCGGGAAATCTACCGCGACGCCATGGAGTACTTCTACCAGGACGCCGGTGTCAGCGCCAAGGCCTGGGATAACAAGTACGCCGACGCCCTGGACGACCTGGCCCGCGCCGCCATCGCCGCGGAGAAGTTTGCCACGGCCGAGAAGGCCTTCACCCATGCGCACGAGCTCCGGACCAAACAGCGGGAGCAGGATGCCTTCCAGTGGCACGCCCCGGTCTTCTTCATCAATATCAACGTAAAGCCGGAGGATCTGGGCTACGCCTCCCAGCGCCTCATGGACATAGCCCGCCGCCACGAGGATGACGAACTCCGGAAAATGATCAAGGGCCTGGAGACCACCGATGCCGAGAAGATCCGGCTCATGAACGAGGCGGGCATCCAGGACGCCCAACTCGTAGAAGAAACCCCTGAAGACGATGAGTAAAGAAGCAGCTGCTCCAGACTACGTGGAGCTCTACCAAAACATCATCCAGGTCCTGGTGAACATCGTGGACCCGAACAAGCTGTTCGTCGTCGCGGGCCGCGCCCTGGGTAAGACCTCCCAGATAACGGCCCGCCGGATCCTGCGTGTGGCCGATGAGATGCCCAGGGAGGTCTCCATCATCTCCCACAAGAGCTTCGTGGCCCTGTTCACCAACGTCATCCCCACCGTCCTGGAGACCTTCCGCTCGGAGGTGACGATGCCGGACGGCAGCACCCGCCCCCAGCTCATCGAGGGGCTGGACTACGTGGTGGGAGAGAAGGACCTGCCCAAGCACTTCCAGAGCCCGCGCTACCCGCTCCTGTACCCGGAGCGCTCCATCGTCTTCGCGGATGGACACGTACTGCAGGCCGTGTCCATAGACAGGGCCGACTCCATCGCCGGCCGTTCCGTAGTCCACGCCTTCCTGGAGGAGATGAAGTACAGCGACGGCGAGAAGGTTCGGACGCGCATCATCCCGGCCATCCGCACCTCCCGTATCGGCATGGGCTCCGAGGCCCACAAATCCCACCTCCATGGCGGCATCACCGGCGTCACCGACATGGGCCGCGTCTCCCTGGGCGAGTTCAACTGGTACCAGGACTACGAGAAGGAGACCGACCCGCAGCTCATCGCCGACATCGTCACCCTCTCCCTGGAGATAAACAAGGCCCAGTATAACGTCTATATGGGCCATAACGTGGCCGCGGCGCAGAATAAGATACGGAAGTACCTGCCGCTCCTCCGGAGGCTCCAGAAGAGCGCCACGCTATACGTGCGCGCCAGCACCTTCGCCAACCGTGACGTGCTGGGCCTGGAGTACTTCAAGACGCAGCGCGAGATTCTGTCCATGTCCGAGTTCCTCTCCTCCATCTGCTCCATCGGAGACCGTAACCGGGACAACCTTTTCTTCGACCTGTGGGATGAGCAGAAGCACACCTACGACGACAGCTACAAGTACAGCGTCATCGACAAGCTGAACTTGAAGGAGGCCTTCCGCATCACGGCCGAACACCTGAAATACTACCAACCCCACGAGAAGCTGCTGCTGGGCTACGACCCCGGCTCCTTCTCCTCCGTGGTGGCCGCCCAGGTGGACCGCGGCGCCAACACACTCCGGATCCAGAAGGAGTTTTTTGTCTATCCTCCGGAGGATGCCGCCGACCTGGCCGCCCAGATAAACGCCTACTACGGCGCTGCCGCGAAGCTCCGGCAGATAGACCTGTACTACGACCGTGCCGGCAACAAAAAGAACAAACAGTACGAGAGAGACGCGGAGACCGACGCCAAGCGTCTGAAGAAAGAGCTGGAGAACTACGGCTGGAGGGTCCGGCTCATGAACCTGGGCCAGGCCACCATCTACCACTGGCAGCACTACCGACTGTGGCGCCGGCTGCTGGCCGAGAACGAGCGCAGCGTCCCCCGGATCCGCATCGACTCCAATGAGTGCCAGAACCTGGTGAGCGCCATGTACTGCTGCAAGAAAATCCCGGGATCCTCTCCCGTGGAGCTGGACAAAAAGCCGGAGAAGACCGTGCCCATCCAGCTCCAGGCAGGACTCACGCCGCAGATCCCGTCGGCCATGACGTACCTGGTATGGGGACTGTACGAGAAATTCTTCCCAGGTGTCAAATCCTACACAAATACCGGCGGCGGTTTTCAGAATTTTATGGGATAAAATCCTGCACTTTCCCCTCTTTTGCGGCAAAAATACCAGAAAAGAGGGGGTATTTTTTGCATTTTCACACACGGAATGTGGGACACTGTGAGATTTATAAAATAGCTATCCTTCTGTGACTGGGACACTTGAGCAAAAAATTTTCATCGTTTTCAAAAAATCCGCGCTTCGAGAGCGCGCCGCCGCTCATTTCTCCGCTTGTAATGCAACGGGCCGAAGTGACGGAAATATGACAGACTGCCCGGTTTTTGTCCTTTTCCGGGAACGGACTCCGGACTATCTTCGCATCAGATAAAAAAGCCATGGAAACAATCAAAGGAATAGCAGCGCTACAGAGGGCCGAGCTCATCTCCAAGATGGGCGGCAGCTTCTCCATCTCCTTCTTCCCCTTCTCCAGGAAGAAGCCGTCGGCCGACCCGGACGCCCAGCTGAAGACCTTCCAGAACTGCACCATGCGCCTCCCGCTTCCCCACGATAAGTTCGACATCGACGGCAAGCACTTCTTCCTGTTCACCACCGACGACGATAAGCCGCGCACCTGCTACCGTGTGCTCATCCGTTACATCGGCTTCTCCGACGAAAATTTCAAACTGTATAGAGTCCTTTGGTATGAATAAATTCGGCATCATAACCGGCGCGGGCTATGCCTTCACCTACCAGATCGGCAAGGGCCCCATCGCCTCCCTGGACACCAAGGCACCGTCCAGCTCCGAGCGCTCCGTCCCCCTCTCCGCGCAGAGGATGAACCCCTACTTCTTCTGGCCTGCCGGCGAGAATAACGACGACCCGGATGTCTGCGCCGACCTCATCAGCGGGAACCGCCTGCTGCCCTCACTCATCGAGAAGCAGGTGTCCATCCTGTACGGCACGGGCCCGATGCTCTTCACGGAGGAGATCCAGGAAGACGGCACTGTCAAGCGCCGCTACCTGAAGGACCCCGAGATCCAGGAGTGGCTGGAGAGCTGGCAGCAGAACGGACTGCCGGCATCCTACCGCGACTACCTCCGGAACTGCATCCGCAGCTACTACTACAGCGAGGGCATCTACACCCAGTGGCACCTGGCGAAGGCGCTGCTGGCCGACCGCAAGGCCTCCCGCCCCGTGGTGGGTCTGGAGCACTACTCGGAGCTGCGCTGCCGCCTGGCCACGCTCACGGACATCTCCCGCAAGTCGGACGTGACGTCCAAGGACTTCGACAAGGTCCTGGTGGGCAACTGGAAAAAGGGCGGACAGACGCAGGAGTTCAATGCCTACAAGCGCTTCAACCCCGCCAACCCGCTGGCCGTCTCCGGTGCCATATCCTACTCAAAGAACACCAACTACGAGACCGACATCTACGCCACGAACGTCTTCTTCAAGGGCATCAAGCCCTGGATCCGCGGTACCAACTCCACCCCGGACTACATCAATAGCTTCCTGGAGAACTCCCTGTCGGCCCGTCATCACGTCATCATCCCGGAGGCCTGGTTCAAAGCCAAAGAGCGCGCCCTTCAGGAGCTGTGCGACCTCAATGCACGGAAAAAGAGCGAAGGGGCCGCCGACAGCGAGCTCATCACCATCAAGGTGGGCGAGGAGACGCTGGAAGTCGGCACGGAGTACTCCGACGCCCTCCTGGACAAATACGCAAACATGGAACTGGCCAATCTCACCAACTTCCTGGCGGGCCGCGGCAAGAACCAGGGCAAACTCTACGCAACCCGCTCCTTCTTCAATGAGAACGGCGACGTGGAGAAGTGGGAGATCGACGAAATCCCGCAGAAATACAAGGAATACATCGAGGCGCTCATCACCTACGACAAACGCGCCGACATGGTGCTCCTTTCCGCCAAGGGCATCGACCCTTCCATCTCCAACATCACCAGCGACGGCACCATCTCCAAATCCGGCGCCGATGCCTACTACAACTATATCATTTACCTGACGCAGCAGACCATCCCGGAGGAGGTGGTGTGCGCCGACCTGAACAGGGCCATCTCCATCAACTTCCCGGAGAAGTACCGCCAAGGCGTCAGGATAGGCTTCCACCGGCCCACCGTCCAGCGCCAGGAAGACGTCACACCCTCCAACCGCATGTCCAACCAACCCGAGCAGCAGTAAGCCATGAAACCCACCGACCTGTTCACCGACCTGAACGACTTCCAGGAATACACCGACGGCCTCACGGCCGACACCACCTACGCCCAGCTGGGCCCCTCCATCACCACCGTCGTGAACGCCACGGTGCTCCCCATGGTGACGGCCCAGGTGTACATCGCCCTCGCCCAGGCCACCGGCCCCCAGGACGGAGACACGGAGGAAGAGAAGGCCGTCAAGACGGCCGCCCTGGAAGGGAAGGAGCTCCTGAAGACCGCCGTGGCTGCCGGAGCCATGCTCCAGTACCAGATCTTCGCCTCCGTCAAGAAAAACGGAAGCGAGGGCTCCCTGTACAAATACCAGCACGAGGAAATCAAGGACCACTACCGCGAGGCCCTCTGGGGCGCCATGGACCGCCTGCTGGAGCTGCTGGACGCAAACCCCGACATCGGGGAATACAAGGACACCGAAGAATACAAGCAGCGCCAGCAGCTGCCCGTGAAGACCGCCCTGGAGTTCGACCGCTACTACGGCATCGGCGCCAGCAGCTTCTTCTACCACAAGGTCCTCTTCCTCATCCGCCAGGTGTGGCGGTCCGACGTGAAGCCGCTCCTCCCGAAGGAGCCCACGGAGGAGATGACCGAGCTGGCCAAGGAGGCCCTCTGCTACAAGGTGGTGGCCCTGGCCGTCATGCAGTTCGACGTGACCGAACTCCCGCGGGCTATCCGCTGGGATTATAACCACGAGTACACGAAGGGCTCCGACCCCCAGACCCGCGCCAGCCTGTATGCCCAGCTCATCGCCCACTTCAACGCCGACGCCTCCAGTCTGGAAAACCTGAAGCGCTCCACCGCCGGAGCGTCGTCCGTGGTCATGAATAACAACCGGGAAGAAAATAAATACTACGGCGTACTATGAACAAAGTCAGACTGAACGGCTCCACCTACCTCCTGCCTGCCCGCTGGAGTGACATCCGCGACCGTGCCCAGTTCGTGGATATCTGCCGTGCGCTGCTGGAGTTCGAGACCGGCCTGACCTCCTTCGATGAGTTCCGCCTGTCTCTGACCCTGGCCATCCTGCGCCTGAAGCCGGAGAAGCTGCGCCCCTCCGAGGCCCTGCACGAGAATCTGTTCCGGATAGCGGAGCTGCTGGACTTTCCCTATACCATCACCGAGCACCCGGACGGCTCCCGCACCGCCGCCATCACCATCCGCCTGGAGCAGAACCTGCTGCCGCAGGCCGGGGGTGTCACCGGCTACAAGTACGTCACCGACGCCGCCGGCATCGTGGACACCGACCTCACGGCCGCCCAGTATGTGGAAGCCCTGGCCATCCTGCCCCACGTGCGCGCCGCCCTGTCTGCCGGCAGGGATGCAGACCCGGCTCTGGACGCCCTGGCCCAGACGCTCTACCCGGGAGCCTCCGGGCTCTCCAGGGATGAGACGGTGGCCATCTTCTACAACTACCGCGGCATCATGGACACCATCGCCGCGGATCCGGACTACGATCTCATCTTCAACACCCAGCCCGCCAAGGGTGCGCCCTCGCCGGTGGGCCCGCAGTCTTCCATCCTCGCCCTCTCCAAGGCCGGGTTCGGCAATATCGAGCAGATCCGCGCCCTGGACGTATACACCTACCTGGCCGCCCTGGTCCAGCAGACCGTGGACTCCATCCGGGCCCTCGCAGGCTCCGGCATGAAGACCGGGGAGGTGGCGGACCGGCTCCGCCTGGACCCCGAGCAGGTGGCCCCCTATATGCAAAACTGACCCCGCCATGTTTATCAAGGACATCTTCCAATACTTCGCCGCCTTCGTTCCAGTGGACGTCCTGGAGCGCACGTTCCAGCTCTCCAGCGGTGCAGCCTACGACGCCTTCAAGGCCGAGGTGCTCCAGGCCCAGAGCGACCACCGGCTCCCCGGCATCACGGACTTCATCTTTGGGATAGATGCAGAACAGATCCGGCAGCGCATCAGCTCCGTCCGGGGCCCCTACCTCTTCGTGGAATACAGCCGCGTCACTTCCACCATCGCCTCCAAGGTGGACCGGAAGGACGACCGCTTCCACGTGGCCCTCTCCGTGGCTGCACCCCAGCCCGACAACTACGACCTGGTTGGGAGCGCCCTGGACCAAGACACGACCCTCGCCCTCATCAGCGCCATCCGGCGCCACATGCGGGATGACGATGACCCCCAGCGTGGCATACAGTGGATGGAGTTCCCCGCCACGCTGTCGGTCTGGTCATCCAAAGAGCTCTCGAACTCACACGGCTGGTCCATGGAGTTCGACATCCTGGGCGTGGACATCATATAAAGAAACCGGGAATCCGGGATCTGTTTGTTCATAATTTTTTAGTTTTTAGGTAATTTTTTGTGTTGCTGAAGGTGCGCCGGGAGGTGCGCCTTCGGTGTTTTTACGGCGGCACAAGAAAAAAGTTTTGCAAAATAAAAATAAATCCCTACCTTTGTGACGTCTACCAAATACAGGAAGTCTATCGGGGCGCCTTCTTTCCGGAGATAGTTCCCCATAGATTTAGGAGCAGGAAAATTTGCCCAGGTTCGCCGCATCCGTAAGGACCGGCAGCATCGCCCCAGGCTGTATGTGGTAGACAGAGCCTGGGCTTTTTATTTATTTACAGCTTATGTCTACCAAAGCAACCGCCCCGACCCAGAAGGGCATCAAGGCCACCACCGAGGCCATCGAGAACATCCTGGAAGGCAGCGCCCAGCTCCAGATGTGCCTGAACCTTTACAGCACCGCAGCCGCGGACAATTCCATTCCCATCGACCAGCAGGCCTGGCACGAGGCCGCGGACCTCATGAAGGCCCTGAACCGTCTCATGTACGGCGAGAAGGCCCGCATGGACCACATGGCCAGCAACCTCCGCGTGGAGACCGCCGTCAAGCGCACCGTGCGCTCCTTCCGCCGCAAGGCTTCCATGAACATCGCAAGCTAAAGGAGGACACAGCCATGAATAAACCCCTTTGTGGCCCCGAAGCGGTGGCCGCCAAGTACCGCGAAATATCGGACACGTTCATCGATGCCATCTGCGAAGCCAAGATACTGGCCGGTACCCTGGACAAACTGGAACTCCACATGAGAGACAGAGAGAGCCGCTATCACGACCAGATAGAGACGATATACAACCAGATCCAGGAAGCCCGGACCGTCCTCTCCGAAATCCTGGCCGACCATTTGATAGACCAAAGAAATCGCGTATCTTTGTAGTGCCATGTTCACCGACGACTTCACCCATCAGATAGGCTCCGTGTTCAACGTCCAGACGACCGCGCTGCTCGCCAAGCAGAGCGCCGTGGCGGCCAGCACCTTCACCCGGCGCACCGGCCGCCTGTCGGCATCCCTACAGGACCGTCCCCTCATCACCGGCACGTCTGTCCAGCTCCAGTACCCCACGTACATCCGGTTCCTGGACATGAAGCGCAGCCGCACCGGAGCACGTAAGATCCACGGGCCCATCTATAACCGGCCAATCTACGGCTACCTGGTGGGAGGCGTCCGCCGCTACCTGAACGCGGCCATCCCCAAGGCTATGATCCGCGCCATCGACGGCGCCATCACCAGCGTCAAATAATCACTAAAAACTCCAACGAAGGACAGATGCAAATCTGTCCTTTTTTTATTGGTGCCCCGGGGCTATTTTCGCCCAGGATATAACCCCGGGATTTATGGGAAAACTGGATAATGAAATAGTCAAATTTATCGCCGAGGTGGAGCTGGACCCGCAGACTGCGGCCCAGTACCAGCAGAACCTCGCCGACACGGAGAAGCACAACGAAGCGCTCCGGAAGTCCATCTCCGAGACCGTCAGGAAGATGGAGGAAATGCGTGCCCAGGGTAAGCAGAACACCGAAGAGTTCAAGCGCCTGCAAGCCTCCCTCGATGCCGACGTGAAGGCCCTGAAGGAGTCCACCAAACAGTCGGACAAGTACGCCGCCGCCCTGGGTGTCCAGGCCATGAGCATGACCCAGCTCCAGCAGCGCGCCAAGATTCTCCGGAAGGAGATGAACGCCGTCCACAAGGAGACCAACCCCCAGCTGTGGGAGAAGTACCACAAGGAGCTCCAGGTGGTGGAGAAGCGCATGGCCGAACTGAAAGGCGGCACCGACAGCTTCGGCAAGGCCTTCTCCGGACTGAAGGGGAAGATCGTCCCCACCTTCGACGTGGTGTCCCTGGGGCTGAAGGGCGTCCACGCCCTCCTTCAATTCGGGAAGAAGCTCTGGAAGGATGCCCGGGAAGAGACCCAGAAGTGGGGAGACGCCATCCAGGTGGAAGTGGCCGCAGCCGAGGCCGTCTGGCATCACTTCGTCCGCAACCTGTCGGCCGACCGGGATGAGATCACCCTGACCTACCGGGAGGTGGCCGCCCTGGCCCGTGAGGCCGCCAAACTGAAGGATGAGATCTTCGAGCTCACCAACTCCTACAAGATAGAAGAGGCCCAGGCCCAGCAGACCATGCAGGAGCTGGAGGCCACCTTCCGGAACACCTCGCTCCCCATCGAGGAGCGCAAGAAAGCCCTGGAAGACATGAAGGCCCTGGAGCTACAGCTGGCCCAGGACCGCCTACTCATCGCCCAGCAGGAAGAGGACGCCGCCTACGACCACTTCCGCATCCAGACAGCCCTGGACCGCGAGGCGGCCGAGTCCTTCATCACCAACTACCTGGAGGCGAAGAAGAGCGGCCTCACGGAAGAGGCCGAGGCCTACGACCAGATGGTCCGCCGTCTCCAGTACCTGGACAACGTGGTCATGTCCGGCGCCTTCTTCTCCAAGAAGACCTACCAGGGCATCTACGACGAACAGGAGCGCCTTCGTAAGAAGATAGCCGACACGTCCGAGGACGTGAAGACCTTCTACGCCCAGCTCAATCAGTACAACCTGGGGAACGACGCCGTGACCACCGCCTACGCCGACGCCGTCACCGGCCGCATCCAGGCACAGGCAGCAGCCGACCCTTCCGCCATGGAGGCCAAGTACGCCCGCCTGAACGGTCAGCTCTCCGGCAATAAGGGCGGCAAGGGAGGCGGCGCCACTACCGACCCCTACACACGCCAGATCAAGGCCCAGGAGGAGCTCTACAAGCAGCAGCTGCTGGACCTGAAGAAAGCCCTGGCCGACCAGGAGATCACCCAGAACGTCTACGACGCCAAGGCCCTGACCCTCCAGCAGGCACACATCAACGCGAAGATCGCCATCAATAAGGCCTACAACAAGTCCACCGTGGACCTGGAGACCCAGCAGGCCGACATCCGCATCAACCAGCAGAAGAAGATCCAGGCCGTCCTGGAGAAAGGGAACGAGGAGTTCCTCGCAGAGATGGAGCGCCAGTCCAAGGAGACCGACGCCGCCATCGACGCCTACCTGGACTCCCTCGTCGCCTCCGTGACCGACTCCATCGACGACCCGGCGCTCCTGGATCCCGTCAAGCGCCTGGCCGAGCTGGCCGAGGATGAGCTGACGGCAGACAAGAAGAGCCGCGGCGGCCGACGGCAGCAGGCCGACACCAACTACGACACCGAACTGGCCACCCTCACGGAGAAGCACGAACTCATGCTCGTCTCCGAGGAGGAGTTCCTGGCCCGCAAGAAAGCCCTGCACGAGGAGCACGCCAAGGAGATCGCACAGATAGAGATGGAGGCGTGGGATAACGCCTTCAGCGTAGCCTCCGACATGCTCAACCAGATGGCCCGCCTGTCCTCTTCCATGCAGGAGGCGGAGTTCGCCCAGGTGGAAGCCTGGAAGGAGAAGGAGCTGGCCCTGGCAGGCGACAATGCCGACGAACAGACCCGCATCGAGGAAGAGGCGGAGGCCAAGAAACTGGAGATCCAGAAGAAGTACGCCGACGTGGACATGGCCATCAACATCGCCAAGACCATCGCCGACGGCGCCGTGGCAGCCATCAAGGCTTTCGCCGACCTGGGTCCCGTGGCGGGCGGCATCATGGCCGGCATCCTCGCGGCCACCACTGTGGCAGAGGTGGCCACCATTGTGGCCCAGCGGAACGCCATCCAGAACGCGGCCCCCGGCGCTGCATCCGCCAGCTCCGGGGAGTCCTCCGTCGTGGGGTTCTCCGAGGGCGGCTTCACCGGAAAGGGCGGGAGGCACCAGGTAGCCGGCGTGGTGCACCGCGGAGAGTACGTGGTAGCCGCTCCGGAGCTCCGCGACCCGGAGGTGGCCCGTGACGTGGCCCGTATCGAGCAGAAGCGCCGCGCCCGCGTGGGTGGCCACGGCTCCCGCTCCGGCGGGTTCGCCGATGGAGGCTACACCTCCGGAGACGGCACGTCCGATGCAGCCTCCAGCACCGACGCCATAGAGCAGGAGCTGGCCAGCATCCACGCCATCCTGGAGGACATCTACCAGACACCCATCCCCGCCATCCTGGCCCTGTCCGACTACGAGGCCGCCAAGGCCCGGAGCGAGCGGGCCAAGAAGCTCACATCATTAAGGAGGAAGAGCAAATGAGACTGACCACCGAAAAGGGGGAGCTACTGCTTCCCGACGACTTCAAGCTGGAAATCACGGCCAACCATCCCTTCTTCTCCGACGAGGGAACGGCATCCGCGCCGCTCACCCTGCCACCCATCGCCAACAATCGCCAGCAGCTGCAAGACCCGGAGAACCCCAACCGGGCGCAGCGCTACGGTCGCATCTTCAAGGGCACCATATCCCACGCCACCTACTCCCGCCCGTGCAGCATCATCGTCGCCGGAGGCTCCAGGAAAGCCGGCATCGACGCCACCGTGGCACTCCAGGAGTCGGAGATGTACGCCGACCTCCAGGAGCGGAAACTGCCGGACCTTTTGAGTGAGTTCCAGATGTCCGTCGGCCATACACCCTGGGAGTACTATCACAACGTCTCCCTGGGCACTTCCAGCCCCTTCACCTTCTTCCCGGTGGCCACCGATAAGGAGGAGCAGGACGGCGTGGTCTCCGTCTTTGTCATGAACCAGCCGGAGAAGAACGGGAAGTTCACCACCAACCGCCAGGTGAAGATCGGCGACACCACGGCCTGGTGCCAGACCGGCTACGGCATCACGCCCTTCCTGTACCTCTGGGCGGTCATCCAGATGTCGTTCCAGTACTGCGGGTACAACGTCACCGAGAACGTCTTCGCCGACGACCAGGAGCTCCGTCACATCGTGGTCCTGAACCGCTGCGCCGACGCCCTTCTGTCGGAGGGTCATCCCTTCAACCCCAGCCCGGCCGCCGGCACCAACGAGACCTCCTTCTATATCCGCGGCGACATCCTGGTCCCGAACATCACCATGGGCGAGCTCATTACATGGCTGCGGGATAAGTTCGGCGCGTTCGTCACTGTCAATGACAAGTCCGTCTCCGTCCGTCTGCTGCGGGATGTCATCGCCGCCGGCTACGACGAGGACCTGTCCGGCTATGCCCAGGAGAAGCCGTCCGTCACCTATCCGGAACCCCGGACCCTGCGCTACGAGCAGGGGACCGGCATCGACGGCTCCGACCCTGCGGCCGAGTCCCTGGAGGCCCTCCGCGAGGCCTACCCGGCCACTGCCGACGTGGACGTGGACACGGATATCCAGGGTGCGGGCCTCTTCCACGTCTCCTCCCTGGGCAAATACTACTACAAGGAGACCGACGAGAGCACGCCCAAGCTGGTGGGCTCCGAGGCCGTCGCCTTCGCCAGGAACATGGACATGGAAGAGGAAGCGCTGGAGCCGGACGACAGCTTCGTCCCCATGGTGTACCACCCGAAGCTGAAGCTGTTCATGCCCTACCTGGGCGAGCGTGACCACAGGATCCTGGACGTGACCGGCAAGGAGAAGGCGGCCGACCTGCCCATCATGGTCTGCTGCGCGAACTACTTCATCAATGGCGAGAGCGTGGTCCACTGCGTGGGAACCACCACCGACTACCGCTACGACACCCCGCTCGCCGGTTTCGGGAAGCGGACGCCCCTCACTCCGGAGGGCATCGTCCCCAAGTATTTCCGCGACTACTGGGCCATCCTGGCCGACGGCGCACCGGAGCTGCAGTGCTCCCTGAAGATACCGCTGAACGTGCTGGGCAAGATGGACATGTTCACCCCGAAGCTGCTGAACGGCTCCCTGGTGCTCATCAAGTCCCTGAAGTACACCCTGTCGGCTGCCGGCCTGTCGGCCTGCGACGCCACGCTCCAGCTACTGCCGGACTACGACGACACGACGCCCATCCCGCAGATACTGTTCAATGCCAACCTGGTGTGGGGCCTGGTCTCCACCCGCACCGTGTACGACGAGGGAACCACCAGCAACGGGATCCGCGTCAAGGAGACCGACGGCGTGGCGGACTACACCATGGCCAACGCCCCGTCCTATCCTCCCACGAAGGTGGGCCAGATAGCCAAGAGCCGCGACCGGTGGCTCAAATACACCCGCTACTCCAGCGGCTTCCTCTGGTGGTCCAGTCAGGACTGCACCCACAACTATAAGGAATACTTTGTCGGAAAACTTCAAGACACGCAATAATGAAAAAGACCTACATCAGCGAAATCACCCAGCGCTCCACGCCGGCCGCCGCCGGTCTGGACGATCTCGCCGACCTTGTCATCGATAACATCCCCACGGCCACAGCCGCCTCCGTCACCATCACCGGCGACGGTCTGACGCTGGTGTCGGACAAATACTACGGCGACGCTGCCGGAGAGCTTCACCTGGACCTCCGCGACCTGGTGAGGGAGAACACCTACCTCCCGGCTCCGGGCTTCTCGGAGGAGAGCGAAGAGGTCATCACCGGGGCCGCATCCGTCCGTGTGGAGACCCGCGCGTCCATCTACCTCACGGTGAGCGTGCTCACTGCCTCCGGACGTCGCACCTGGTCTTTCCGGGCCTATCCCTTCAGCTTCTTCCCCTCCAAGCTCTCCAGCGGCTACGATTACACCCCGGCCGCAGATGAGATCCGGGTGCCCCGGAACTTCCTCCTGCCCTTCAGCGCTTTTGACCCGGACCATGCCGAGGGCCACAGCAGCATCTTCGAGGTGGAGTTCATATCGGCCACCAAGCACGAGAGCGTCCTGTCTCCGGCCATCCCGGGCCCGCAGGAGGCCGGCATCGTGTCCTGTCTGCTCACCCTCTCCGACCTGCCGTTCACTCCCGGGGAGCCCTTCTTCCTGAAGCGCACCTGGGGCGCCGGCGGTGCGGTGTACTCGGTGACGTCCCCCATCTACATCCCCACCATGGAGGACATGGAGCAGTACGCCTTCCTGAACCGCTTCGGCATCTACGAGAACATCCCCATGTCCGGAGCGCTGCGTGACATCCCGGAGTTTGAGATCGAGGTGCTCCAGCACAGCTCCGGCTTCGAGAAGGTGTCCGGCTCCAGCGCCGACCTCCATGAGCAGAACACCGGCCCCATCAGCTACCAGACCGCCAAGGCTCTGGCCGACTGTATGCTCTCCAACATGGCATACTACTACGACGAGTCCAGGAACAACTGGCGCCGGATTATCATCGAGGCGCCCACCGTGGATATCACCCGGAAGTCCGGAGTGTACAACCTGGTGTTCACCTGGCGCTACGCCGATAACGACGAAATCGATAACATCTAAATAAAGACTACCATGGCAAACTGCAACAAGAGGGAGACCGTCGTGAAGGGTTCCGACTTCCGGCTCCGCGTACATATCACCAACATCGGCGAAGGCATCCATGCCTCCGACCAGAACGTGTCGCTGAGATGCACCGTCCGCGTCCAGGATACGTCCATCACCAAGGAGAAGGCGCAGCTCACGCCCATCGACGATGACACCTTCATCTTCCCCGTGGCCACCGCGGGCCTGAAAAAGGGCGACGTGTTCCTGGACACAGAGACCTCCGTCCCCGACACCGCCTTCGATGACGGAACCCGCGACGAAATCGTAACCACCGACACCGGCGTCACCATTATCTAGCCATGCACAAGACCACGACCACGTTCATCGGCCAGGTCGCCAAACAGGTGGCCGAGATCCTGCGCCCCAAGGTGGACGCAGGCCGCGACTCCGTCTCCCAGGCCGTGACCACCCAGACGGAGGGGGTCCCCAAGGTGTCGGTGAAGCTGCTGGGCCTTGTGGCCATCGTCTCCATCGCTCCTGTGAAGGGCGTCCAGGTACAGGCAGAAATCGTACAGACGGCACCGGCGGCCACCGTCCGCGACTGGGTGTCCAACTTCATCACCGAAGACGGCCAGTACTTCCTTCTGGCCGACGGTAAACTCTTATTTGTGAAGGAGGAAGAATAGATGGAACAGATCGACCCGCATAATATCGTACTATACCGCAGCGTCTATACCGGCGAACAGATTGACACCCTGCTGGGGCTCATCCGCCCGTCCAAGACCCTGGCCGAAGGGCTGGATGCCCGCGTCAAGGTCATCGAGGACAAATTGAGCCCGAAGGTGGTCCTGACCATCCAGCAGATGGACTTCATCGGCGGCACCAACATACAATCCCCGGCAGGCGGCGAGGTCATCGCCGTGGAAGACCTGCCGCGGGGATATAAATGCTATTTCGATACCAACAACGGCTCGGAGCCTGTTCTTTTCCATGTGAACGACCAGGCGATGGGTCGCCGCTACGACCTGGGAACCACCGACAGCAACTACTACTGGCGCCTGGTCACGGAGGTAGGGGATGACTACATCGTCCTATCCAAGACCGACTGCGACCCCGGGAGCGGTGCCCCGGCCATCGGTGACAAGGTCATCACGGTGGGCAACCGTTACGACATCCAGCGCCAGAACGTGAAGATCTCCACCACCATCGGCGAGAACCGCGACGAGTGGTATGCCGGCATCAGTTCCTACAACCTGGACAACAAGCTGGTGACGGTCGTGGGCGTGAAGGACGGCAAGGTGGGCATCTGGACCGAGAACGGCTACTTCGCCGGCGAGATCCACATCACCAACGGCGAAGGCCTGGAGAACCTGGACGAGTGGCAGGCCATCGCCACCCAGATCAGCGACGCCTGGGAGAAGGCCGTGAAGGCCGAGGCCGACGCGGCGAACGCCCAGTACACGGCCGACGCTGCCGCCCTCCAGGCCGAACGGATAGAGCTGCACCTGGAGCTCATCAACTCCGACACTGTCCTGGACATCGCGGAGAAGAAGGTCATCCGGACGGAGTGGATCACCATCAACGGCCGCGAGGAGCTGGACCGTGCCGGAGACAAGGGGTCCTACTACCGCATCCGTCATCTCTTCGACCAGTACAGCAACCTGGGGAAGTCCGGCGGCATCACCTACGACGGGAAGGCCCTCCTGTATAATGGCATCGTTTTAACTTATAAGTTTACCGGGGTCTCCGCCCTGGATGCCGCCTACCTGGCGCTCCGGGAGTACCTGCGCGAGGTGAGCCTGAACGACCGGACCAGCGTCTATGAGGGCTTCGACCGCCAGCACCTGGCCGACCTCCTGACAGCCTACCGCGACGCCGAGCGGGCTGTCTCCGATGCCATCGACCAGGCCATCACCAACCGCATCGAGCAGGCGAAGGCCGAAGTCCTGACCGAGCTGGGAGACTTCCAGACAGCCGTCGAGCGGCAACTGGAAGAGGTGAAGGACATCGTGGACAATACCATCGAGACCTGGTTCATGGACGGAGCTCCCTCCCTGGTGAGCCCGCCCGCCTCCGACTGGAACACCGACGAACTGAAGGAACGCCACCTGGGGGACCTGTACTACGATAACCTGACCGGCTACGCCTACCGGTTCCAGTATAACGGCGAGAAATACTACTGGCACTACATCGAGGACAGCGCCCTGGCCAAGGCCCTGGCCGCAGCCGCCAAGGCGCAGGACACGGCCGACGGCAAGCGCCGGGTGTTCCTCTCCCAGCCCACGGCGGCCGATGCTTACGACCGCGGCGACCTGTGGCTCCATGCCACCATCGGCGACTATCACGACGAGACCCTGGTCTGCATGACAGCCAAGGCTGCCGGCGCTTCCTTCTCTGCCGCTCACTGGTCCACGGCATCCAAGTACACGGACGACACGGTGGCCAACCAGGCGCGCCAGGAAGCCGCCGCCGCACAGGAGACGGCAGACGATGCACAGCAGGCCGCAGCAGCCGCACAGACGGCCGCCGATGACGCCCAGGCAACGGCCGATGCAGCCGCCGCCCGTCTGGACGGCTGGGCCGCTGACGGAGTCATCTCCCCGCTGGAGAAGGAAGCCCTGCGCCAGCAGCGGAACGACATCCAGACCGAGTACGGCGACATCCTCGCCCAGGCGATAGCCTACGGCCTGGACACCACCACCTACACGTCCATCTACGACGCAGCCCTGGCCGCCCTCATCAAGTACTCCGCGTCCACGCCGGAGAACATCACCATCGGCAGCGACTACGCCACCATCACCGACTACTACACGGCCCGGAGCACCATCCTCCAGGCCATCGCAGCAGCCGCGAAGCAGGCGGCCGACGATGCCCGGGCAGCAGCCAACGCCGCCCAGGCCACAGCCGACCGTGCCGGGGCCGCCGCCAGCGCAGCCCAGGCCGCGGCCGATGCAGCACAAGCCGCAGCCGATAACGCCCAGGCCGCAGCCGATGCAGCACAAGCCGCCGCCGATACGGCGCAGGCCACCGCCGACGCGGCCACCACCCGCCTGAACAACTGGGCCTCCGACGGGGTCATCTCCCCGCCGGAGAAGGAGGCCCTGCGCCAGCAACTGAAGGACATCCAGACGGAGAAGACCGACATCCTGGCACAAGCGGCCTCTTACGGTGTCAGCTCCACAACCTACAACACCGCCGCCACCAGAGCCATCGCGGCCCTGACGAAATACACAGCAGCCTCTCCGGAGATCATCACCATCGAGAGCGACTACACCACCATCGCCGACTACTACGACACCCGGAGCACCATCCTCCAGGCCATCGCAGCAGCCGCGAAGCAGGCGGCCGACGATGCCCAGGCCGCAGCCGATGCCGCGCAGGCCACCGCCGACGCGGCCATGACGGCAGCCGGCGCCGCACAGGTAGCCGCCAACGCAGCCCAGGCCGCAGCCAACGCAGCGCAGCGTTCCGCCGATGACGCCAAGGCAGCAGCCGACGATGCCCAGGCCGCGGCCGATGCCGCACAGGCTACCGCCGACGCGGCCACCACCCGCCTGAACAACTGGGCCTCCGACGGGGTCATCTCCCCGCCGGAGAAGGAAGCCCTGCGCCAGCAGCTGAAGGACATCCAGACGGAGAAGGACGACATCTCCGCCCAGGCCCTGGCCTACGGTGTCAGCGATACCTCCTACACCATCGCCACCAACCGGGCCACCGCCGCCCTGACGAAGTACTCCGCAGCCACTCCGGAGAACATCACCATCGAGGCGGACTACGCCTATATCGCCGCCTACTACGACGCCAGGAGCCTCATCCTCCAGGCCACGGCCGACGCCGCGAAGCAGCTGGCCGACGATGCACAGGCGGCCGCGGATGCCGCGCAGGCCGCAGCCGACGCCGCGCAGGCCGCAGCCGACACGGCACAAAGCACAGCCAACGATGCCTACCGGACAGCGACCGGCGCACGTGACGCGGCCGATGCCGCCCAGCGTGCCGCCGATGCCGCACAGGATGCCGCCGATGACGCGCAGGCTACAGCGGACGCCAACGCCCTCCGCCTGAACAACTGGGCCTCCGACGGGGTCATCTCCCCGCTGGAGAAGGAGGCCCTGCGTCAGCAGAAAAACAATATCACCGAAGAGTACGCAGGCCTCCGGCAGCAGGCCCTCTCCTACAGCATCAGCACCACGGCCTACGACAACGCCTACGACGCCGCCCTGGCCGCCCTGACAAAATACTCCGCCGCCTCTCCGGAAGTCATCACCATCGGCAGCGACTACGCCTCCATCGCCACCTACTACGCAGCCCGGACCACCATCTCCGAAGCCATCGCAGCAGCAGCCAAGGCTGCCGCCGCACAGGCACAGGCCACGGCCGACCAGGCCATCGTCCAGGCCGTAGAGCTCCGGAACGTACTGGAGCAGCTGAACTCCGACACCGTGCTGGACATCGCGGAGAAGAAGGTCATCCGGACGGAGTGGATCACCATCAACGGCATCGAGGAGCTGGACCGTGCCGGCAGCCGGGGCTCATACTACCAGACCAAGCACCGCGCCGCCAAGTACTCCGACATGGGCGCCGCCATCCTGCTCACCTACAAGGGGAAGAACCTGCTGTACAACGGCGTCGTACTGTCTTACAAGTACACCGGCCTCGCCGCCCTGGATGCCGCCTACCTGGCGCTCCGGGAGTACCTGCGTGAGGTGGGTCTGAACGACCGGACCCGTATCTTCGAGGGCTTCGACCGCCAGCGTCTGGCCAGTCTCCTGACGGCCTACTATGACGCGGAGTCGGCCGCCGATGACGCGACCACCGCAGCCATCCGTTCCTCCATCGACCAGGCCAAGGCCCAGATGCTCGCAGAGCTCACCACCTTCCAGGATGCCGTCGAGCAGCAGCTGGAAGAGGTGAAGGACATCGTGGACAACACCATCGAGACGTGGTTCCTGGAAGGCGTCCCCACGCTCTCCAACGCGCCCGCCTCCGGATGGACCACCGCCGCCGACAAAGAGTCCCACCTGGGCGACCTGTACTACGACATCCTGACCGGCCTGGCCTACCGGTTCCAGATCCGGAACGGCTCCGAGTACTACTGGTACCAGATGCAGGACAGCGCCGTGGCCCAGGCCCTGGCCGCAGCCGCCAAGGCGCAGGATACGGCCGACGGCAAGCGCCGGGTGTTCCTCTCCCAGCCCACGACGGCCGACACCTACGACCGCGGCGACCTGTGGCTCCACGCCACCATCGGCAACTTCTCGAACGAGACCCTGGTCTGTATGACAGCCAAGGCCGCCGGCACTGCCTTCTCCGCCTCCCACTGGGCGGCCGCCTCCAAGTACACGGACGACACGGTGGCCAACCAGGCCCGCCAGGAAGCGGCCACAGCCCAGAACGCAGCCAACGCCGCGCAGACCACGGCAGACAACGCCCGGACGGCAGCCGATGCCGCGCAGACCGCGGCCAACGCGGCAAACACCCGCCTGGACGGCTGGGCCTCCGACGGTGTCATCTCCCCGCTGGAGAAGGAGTCCCTGCGCCAGCAGCTGAAGGACATCCAGACGGAAGCGGCCGACATCATCACCCAGGCCGGCGCCTACGACATCCCCATCGCCACCTACCGCGACGCCTGGACGGCCGCCGTGACGGCCCTGAACAAGTACACGGCCAAGACTCCGGAGAACATCACCATCGGCACCGATTATGCCAACATATCGGCCTACTACGACGCCCGGAGCACCATCCTCCAGGCCATCGCCGCAGCCGCGAAGCAGGCAGCCGACGATGCCCAGGAAGCGGCCGATGCCGCCATGGATGCCGCCGAGGTCGCAGACGGGAAGGCCGAAGCAGCCGCCCGGGCCGCAGCCGAAGCCGCCGAGGCTATCTCCAGGATCAACGCCGACGACATCCTGGATCCCTTCGAGAAGGGAGAGATCCGCACCACCTGGATCGGCATCAACGGAACGCTGTCCACCACCACCCACGGGAAGACCGGCACCTACGCAGCCGCGAAGGAAGCCCTGGCAGCCGCCAGCGCCGCCGCCTTCCCGTCCGTGCTCATGTACAAGGGGAAGGCCCTGCTGTACAACGGCGTCGTGCTGACCTACAACATCCTCGGAGAGGGTGCCCTGGATGCCGCCTACCTGGCGCTCCGGGAGTACGTGAACGCCGTCCAGATCAACGTCCCCGGCTATTTCATAGGCTTCTCCCGGGAGCACTACTCGGAGCTGCTGCGTGACTACCATGTCGCCCTCCAGAACGTCCAGAAGACCCTCTCCGACATCGCCACGCAAAAGGCCGACGCCAACACCGCCCGCCTGGACGAGTGGGCCTCCGACGGTGTCATCTCCCCGCTGGAGAAGGAAGCCCTGCGCCAGCAGAAGAACGACATCGTGGGAGAGTACCAGCAGATCCACGCCCAGGCTGTCGCCTACAGCATCGCTACGGCGGCCTACGATAACGCCTACGCCGACGCCCTGGCCGCCCTAAACAAGTACACGGCCAAGACTCCGGAAGTCATCCCCGTGGCCAGCGATTACGGCGCCATCGCCGTCTACTACAACGCCCGGACCACCATCACCCAGGCCATCGCCAATGCCACGAAGACGGCGGCGGACGATGCAAAGGACACAGCCGACGCAGCCGCCGACCGTCTGGACGGCTGGGCTGCCGACGGGGTCATCTCCCCGCTGGAGAAGGAAGCCCTGCGCCAGCAGAAGAACGACATCGTCGGAGAGCACAACCAGATCCTACAGCAAGCCTCCGCCTACACCATCAGCACCACGGCCTACGTCTCCGCATATAATGCGGCCGTCACGGCGCTGGACAAGTACACGGCCAGGACGCCGGAGAACATCACCATCGGGAACGACTACGCAAACATCGCGGCCTACTACAACGCCCGGACCACCATCCTCCAGGCTATCGCCAACGCGGCGAAGAGCGCAACCGACGGAGCCCTGTCTTCCATCGAAACCATCAATGCAGCCCTGGAGAAGATGGGGTCCGACAACTACATCTCCGCCCAGGAGAAGCTGACCCTGAAGACCGCGCTCCAGGACGAGGATGTCGTCCACACGACCCTCACCCGTCAGGCCGCCCGCTACAATACCGTGGCCGTGGAGAACGCCCTGACCGCCTACGAGTCAATGTACCGCCGCTTCGGCGACCTTGTGACCTACTACTGCGAGAACTTCCCCTGGGCTGACGACGTCCCCATCAGCGCCGACTACCCGCTGACCATCATCTCGAACTACTACACCGTCCGCGGAGCCCTGGTGGATGCCATCAACGTGGCCGAGAAGGCCATCCTGGACACCAAGGCAAACAACTCCGACTACAACTACCTGAAGGAAGCCCTCCCGGCCAATGCCTTCACGCAGGTGACGGGCGGCCTGGTCCTGGCCAATATCCTCGGCGTGAAGAACGCCGCCGGGAACGTGGTGGCCGCCATGAACGGCCTCGCATCCATCACCGGCTTCAATCACGCCACCCACGGCGTCCTTATGTTCGCCGCCGGCATCACATCCGTCGCCACGGCAAAAGACACCGCGGCCACCAGGATCTTCGCCGATGGCACCATCTACACCAATAAGCTCAACGCGACCGGCGGAAAAATCTCGGACCTTATCGTCAAGAAAACCAGGAACCCCTTCTCCGAGGTGACGGACTCCTTCGACGCCATCGACGACGACACGGTGTACTCCTACACATTATCCGGGCATCTGGTCGGAACCCTGGACTGGACGCCCGACAGCTCTGGCCGACGCCTGGTACTGGCCGGCTCCTTCTCAATCTCCGCACCGAGCGGGAAGTACTTCTACGAGAACGGCCGCAAGCACACAGAACTGAAAAGCTCCAAGGAAATCACGGAGCTGCTGGGCTTCGGCACGGCCTCCGTCTTCCGCGGCTGGATAGTCATGAACCGCCAGCTGTTCCAGACGACCTACAACTTCGGCCGAACGATCACACCGCTGGCCTTCGGTAAGGTGGTAGGAAGCGCTTCGTCGGCCTATTTCTCCATCGTCAAATACATGGACGACGGCTCCAGGGTAAACGAGAACACGGTCATCAGCGTGGAGCGCGCTGCCGTCGGTGAATACAATATCTACGTGCCGCAGTCCTGGTTCGTCGATACCAACTACATATACATGGACCTGACAGGCGTCGGCCATGTCGTGGACTCTTCAGAAGCTCCGGAGAAAGCCACGCTCGGCCCCATCACGACAGACACCAAGACGGTGACAAAGAGAGACCCGTCCACCGGCAAGACCACGACCACGACGTACCAGCGGTACAAAATCACCATCCTACTGTCCGATGACGCCACAAAGAACGACGGCTCCTTCCTGTTCCGTCTCTACAATATGGCCCAGTGGGATGACTAAACCGATAACAAAATGATAAAGATCGATTTTTCAAAGTTTCCGCTCTTCACCGGGATAGAAAAAGATCGGAAGGAGGAAGTCGATGTTCGGAAGGACATCGCAGACCGCATCTACACCTCCATGGGAGGCATCGCCGCCCACGACCTGGCGTACCGGGTCTACCGGTCCACCGGCCCCGTGGAGCTCTCCGCTGATGACGTCGAGATCCTGGAACTCTTCGCCCAGACCAACGGCACCCCGGCCTTCCAGGACAGCCTGGCCGCCATCCTGAAATAATAACCCATTAAATAATATCTCATTATGGCAAACGAAAACGAAATGCAATTTACACCGGTCGGAGACCTGCCAGTCTACTCTGACCCCGCCATCCTGGAAGGGAAGGCCATCATCGTCCACGACCCGTCCACCCAGGATCCCATCGCCTTCGACGCCAGCAAGCTGGCCGTGACCGCGAAGGACCTGTCCATGTTCACCATCGAGGGCCACTCCCTGGTGCTCCGGGAAACAGCGAACTGTTACGTGGTCCGGACATCCGGCACCTACAAGTTCCCCCTGGTGTACGGGAACGGCATCAAGAAAGGCGTGGCCAACCCCGCCGCCTACACCCGTCTCGGCGCTGACTACACGGCCCAGTTCGTGAATCACCGCGGCGTGGCCATCACCTCGCCCTACATCGAGAAGAACGCCAACTGCCAGCCCGCCAGTGCTGCCCTATTGTACCAGACCACGAAGGGCATGATCAGCAGCGTGTCCCTCCATGAGGGAGGCGACTGCAAGTACATCCACTTCACCGTGGCCTCCGTGCCTGCCACGAACGGCGTGGCTGTTCTGGTGGTGAAGGACTCCCAGGGGACCATCATGTGGTCCTGGATGGTCTGGTGCACCTCCGACGACCTCGGCCCGGAAATCTTCGAGAACAACACCGGCGTGGAGTACCCCCTTATGAAGGAAAACCTGGGCGCCATCTGGAACGAAGCCCGCACCCGCTACTACAACCCGCACTACCAGTGGGGCCGCAAGGACCCGATGGCACCGGTGAACGGCGCCGGGAGTCAGTGCACGCTCTACGACATCAACGGCAACGTGTACTCCGGCTTCGGTGTGCTCGGCGCAGACCAGGATGAGCTGGCCACCAAGACCGTGGAGAACGCCATCAAGAACCCGAACCTGTTCTTCACGCGCCACAACGCAACCAACCACAACTGGAACACCCTGGCCTGGTTCAATAACTTCTGGAACGCGAACATGACCGCCTCCGGCTCCCTGGCCGACGACCAGGAGCTCGTCATCAAGACCATCTACGACCCGTGCCCTGTGGGTTATGTCATGCCGTCCGGCCGAGCCTTCACCGGCTTCACTACCACTGGAAACAACTCCGAGGACGCCACCACCTTCAACGTCATCGGAGCCTGGGCCAATGGCTGGACGTTCAAGCGGAAAGCCGACGACGCGGTGGGCAATTACTTCCCCGCCTCCGGCTACCGTGCCAACGGTACTGGCGGCCTGACGTACATGGGCGGCTACGGCTACTATTGGGTGTGCGCTCCGTACAGTCAGACCCACGCCCGCAACCTGAGCTTCTACAGTGGCGGCGTCTTTCCGTTGGGCGGCAACTACCGCTCCTACGGCTTCTCTGTGCGCCCGTGCCGAGAATTAAATTGAAGTCATTGAAAACCGCCGGCGCCCATTTGGGCGGGCGCCGGCAAATCATTTTTGGAGAAAATGAGTAAAAGAGCACCGTCACAGGAGATCCTGGACTACATCAAGGACAAGAGAAGGCTCCCGTCTTACAATAAGACCAGGGAACTCTTCGAGCAGTTCGAGAGGTCCACGCAGAAGCGCCCGCCGAACATAAAGAGGGGTATATGTGCCGATATTGAAAACGGCCTCATACACATCCTGTTCATGATAAACAAGGCGGAGCTGCTGATGGATAAACCGGCGGAACGGGCTGAAAAGCTCGGAGAAGCCCAGGACACACTCCTGGACATTAAGCTGTTAATCCGCATCCTCTTCGACCTTCACTACATCCCAGACACGGGATGGTCGGCGCTGATGCTTCTGGAGGATGACCTGGCCGCGCAGCTTTACTCATGGAAACGAGAGACTGAAAAATGTATAAAGTAACACACACACGGGACACCTTTGAGCAGCATATCCCCGGACCTGCGGTCAATCGCATCCGACGGGTACAGTCTCATCAAATTCAGTGGCCCACCCTACAATGGAGGGTCTGCCTCCGTAGGATATTCCAGACGGCGCTGTGTCTCCTTCTGGCGTCTGAAGTCTATACGGCCGTCGGCCAAGAACCCCCGACCGTATATTCAACAAACGGGACACTCATCACGGACGCCTCCGGCTACCGTGCCAACGGTACTGGCGGCCTGACGAACATGGGCGGCAACGGCAACTATTGGGTGTGCGCTCCGAACAGTCAGACCAACGCCCGCAACCTGAACTTCAACAGTGGCGGCGTCTATCCGTTGAACAACAACAACCGCTCCAACGGCTTCTCTGTGCGCCCGTGCCGAGCATTTGATAAGGCGGCCTGCTGTGTGTGTTTTTCCAGCAGTATGAGATACACATTTAAACAGGTGCACTACCTCGTGACCCTGGCCTACATCAAGGCCAGAGCAGAGGAGAGAGATACCCCGGCGCAGCTGGAGTTCGAGCTGAACCTGGAGCACAACCTGAAGCTGCTGGCCAGAGAGCTGTACTTCCTTCAATGGTACCCGCAGCCGCTGGATTGGTTTGTACACCTGGACCCGACCGTCCGGGAGGTCTTCGCGCCGAAATTCAGAGACAGGATCGTGAGCCATGTCCTATTCATGATGCTGTCGCCGGTCTTCGAGCGCGTCTTCATCTTTGACAGCCACTCCTGCCGCATAGGGAAGGGAACCCTGGAAGGGATCGAGCGCCTGGAGCATAACATCCGGAGCGTCACCAACAACTACACCCTGGACGCCTGGTGCCTGAACCTAGACATCAGCGGCTACTTCATGTCCATAATACGCTCCCGGCTGTACGAGATTATATGGGCCACCCTCGGGCCGTACCAGCGCCGGTTCCCGGATGCCATGGACTACCGGCTGGCCGACTACCTCATCACCACCTTCCTCTCCCGGGATCCGCTGGAGGGCTGTGTCTATCATGGCGACCCGAAGCTCATCGCCCTGGTACCGCCGTCTAAAAGCCTGCGCTTCCAGAAACCCGGCGTAGGCGTCCCCATCGGCGACGTCATCAACCAGCTGAACAGCAACATCTACATGAACCCCTTCGACCAGTATGTCAAGCGCGTCCTGAAGGTGCTGTTCAACCGCTACGTGGATGACGGGAAGGAGCTCAGCCGCAGCTATTATTACCTGGTAGAGTGTATGGAGCGCAGCGGCGAGTTCCTGGACAGAGAGCTCGGCCTGACGCTCCACCCTAACAAGACAACCATCACCAACCTATACGACACGACCACCTTCCTCGGCGCAGCCATTCTCCCCTACAGAAGGTATGCGAAGAATGACGCCATCGGCCGCTTCCGTGCATACATCGAGAGCCTCGATGCAGCACTGGCCACCGGCGAGCCGCTGGACTTCCCTGGCATCCTTTCCAGGATAAACTCCCGCCTCGGGTATCTCCAGCACTTCGACGAGATAAAAATGATAGAGAAAGCCATCAACGCCACCCACTACGTGCGTGAGGCCTTCGCCTTCACCAAGGACTACAAGAAAGCAATCATTAAACCCATAACAAAATGAAGTACACATCCGACAAACCCCTGAAGACCGTCGCACTGCCGAACGGCAAGACCCGCTGCTATTACAATGAAGAGACCCGCGAGCGTCCGGAGATCCAACCCTCCGGAGAAGATAGCGGCGAAGCCTCTGAAGAAGAGCCGGCCACCAAGACCGACTACATCTACGACGCCGTGGACATCGATGGGCCCGTCACGAAGGCAACGCTGACCGACGCGCTCATCCGGAACGCCACACTCACCATCAAGGAGGGATCCACCGAAAAGCAGGCGGGCCCCTACTCCCAGTCCGACGTGGAAGCCATCCTCCGCCACAAGATGGCCGGAGACTCCGGAGCTGCCGCCGAGTTCAAGACGTTCAACCTCTTCGCCGAAGCCTGCAAGGCCACAGCCGTCCAGATCCTCGGCGACGGTAACGACTGACAGCCATGGAGAGCATCAAAGACATCATAATGGCGATCATCGGCGTCATAACGCTGGCCGACCTCCTGAAGTTCTTCTTCATCAAGCAGGACAGGAGGGAGAAGGACATCAGCAACAAGGACAAAGAGATCACCGCCGTCCAGCACACGAACGACATCCTCCAGCAGCAGCTGGACCGGTCAGCGTCCGCTATCGAGCGAAAAGACGGAGAGATAACCCAACTCACCGCAGAGAGGGCGGATCTCATAGCCACGCAGTCCTGTCTGTTCGATGACATGTGCATCCACAAGGGCTGCAGGCTCCGGAAGCCCCACCAGGGCAAGGGGTCCCTCTGGTACCAGAAGTACAAGGACGACCCCACCCAGGGCGCGGACTACGACTCCATCGACACCCTCCTGAAGCGAGACCGGGCCGAAAGACTCGCGCGCGAGAAGGGAGAAAAAACGGAGGAGGACTCACTATGCTGAAGATGCCGGTCATTTTAATCGACAACGGCCACGGGAAGGAGACCCCCGGAAAGCGCAGCCCGGACGCCGTCGCCGGCAAGGTGACGTCGCCGTACTATTTCCGGGAGTTCTCCTGGACCCGTCAGTGCGCCCAGGGCATCGTGGACATCCTCCAGGCCGAGGGCTACACGGCCTTCCTCCTGGTGAAGGAAGACACGGATGTCCCTCTGCGTGAACGTACCGAGCGCGTGAAGGCTTACTGCCGGACCTATGGTACCAAGAACGTCCTCCTGGTGTCCGTCCATGTGAACGCCGCCGACAAGGGGCAGAAGTGGATGAGCGCCCGCGGGTGGTCCATCTACACCTCGCCAGGAGAGACGGCCTCCGATAAGCTGGCCACGGAGATACACGCGGCCGCCGTTCCGGAGCTGACGGAGAGAGAGTACGCCAAGACCTTCCTGCCGACATCCAAGCAGAAGGCGATCCGGACAGACTTCTCCGACGGAGATCCTGACTACGAGGCCAAGTTCTGGATGCTCACCCAGACACCCTGCCCGGCCGTCCTGTCCGAGAACATGTTCCAGGACAACAAGGAGGACGTGGCCTTCCTGAAGAGCGACCAGGGCCTGGGCGCCTGCATCCAGCTCCACGTCCAAGGCATCGAGAACTACATCGAAAAGTATTTTAAGAGATGAGGCGCTACTACCTGTCCTATTCCACCATGGAAACCCTGCGGAAAATCGGCAGGGCCCTCCCGATGGTCATCCTCCTGGTGGCCATCTGCGCGCTCCTGGTCACAAGCTGCGGAGCTGCCGGCAAGATACAGAACACCACCACGAGCGAGTACCGGGACTCCATCCGCATCGTCGAGCATACCAGGGACTCCCTCATCTACGTCCCCATCCCCCTGGAGAAAAACCAGGCCATCGTGACGCTGGGAGACACTTCCAGACTGGAGACCAGTGTGGCAAAGAGCGAGGCCTACATCAACAAGGACGGCCGACTTTGCCACACCCTGGAGAACAAGTCCGACCGGACACTCCCGGCCATCGTTCCCGTCCACTCCAAGGAAATCTTCCACGGCGTGACGAGCTCCAAGAAGGAGGCCCTGACCCGTATCGTGTACAAGGAGAAGGAGCTGACATGGTGGCAGCGCTTCCGCCTGAAGGCCTTCTGGTGGCAGCTGCTGCTGAACGTGGCGCTGCTGCTGTACATCTTTAGAAAACCCCTTAAAAAATTGTTTGTAGTATGAAAAAATTCATCCGTAAGATCTGGGATGCCTTCGTCACCCTCGTGAACAAGGTCCCCAAGGACAAGCTCCTGCACTTTGTCATGGGCTTACTCATCGCCGCCTTCTGCGCCCTGGTACTCAACTGGGGCCCCTGGTGCATCCTCCCGGCCATCGCCTTCGGAGCTCTGAAGGAGCTGTTCGACTGGTGGACCACCAAGGTCGTGGAGTGGTGGGATTTTGG